>GG748740.1_pt5 | contig 14564 bp, 13 predicted proteins | sample 429598 | NCBI scaffold set GG748580.1 | reverse complement strand
CCTGATAGGGAGCGATCTCCTTAGGCAACAGGAGGAGCGTCCTGTCCTTCCTCTCGGTGTAGGCGTTCAAGATAGCCAGGTACAGGGACCTCTCGACGCCGAAGGAGGGCTCGACGACGTGAGGAATGAAATTCTCCCCGTGCACCTTCTCCTCCCTTTCCGCTATAGTGACGTAGTTTGCGATGGGCATACCGTTAACGGTCTCTCCCCTCCTCAGGGCCTCCTCCACCTCCTCCGGGGACATCCTGGCGAGCCTGGACATGAACTCCTTGACGAAGTCTTTCCCCTCCTTGTTAAGGGCCTCCTTGTTCACCACCACGCTCTTCCTCTTGACCACCTTCGGTTGCTCGTACTTCCTGAAGACGCTCAGGTCCTCTCCGCTGAACCTGGAGTGCCTGTTCAGGTCGTAGTCCCCCCTGTAAGCGTGGCCCGAGATCTCGACCTTCTCCCCCTTCACCAGAGCTATTTGGTCGAAGGTCTGCCTGGAGTAGTGGGCTCTCTCGTGGGGCAGTTTCTCCTCGAAGTAGAAGTCCTTGATCCCCAACGCCTTCACGAACCTGCTCGCGACCGCCATCCAGTAGGCCATCCAGGGGTTCACCACTATCCTTTCCGTCACCAACTCCTCCACGCCGAACTCCGACGGGCTTCCCCCCTTCTCCTTCTCGCCCGCAGTCAGGACCTTGAGCCTCTCCCCCTTGACCCTCTCGAAGGGGGGTGACTCCCTCGACTCCGGGTCTATGAAGAACTCGACCTCCATTATGCTGAACTCCCTCATCCTTATGAGCCCCTGCCTGGGGGAGATCTCGTTCCTCGCCACCCTACCTACCTGAGCTATGCCCAGGGGGAGCCTCTGCCTGAAGGTCTCGTAGACCCTTTTGAACGACGTGAACATTCCCTGGGCGGTTTCCGGCCTGAGGTAACCCACGGAGGACGAATAGGGGCCTATCTGGGTCCTGAACAGGAGGTTGAAGAGCCTGACCTCCCCCAGCTCCCCTCCGTCGACGGGGCACTTGAGGTTGTGCTCCCTGATGAGCTTCGTCAAGTCCTCCGGCTTAAGCCCCTCCGCGTTAATCTTCAAGGCTTCCTCAACCAGATGGTCGGCCCTGAAGACCCTGCCGCACTTCTTGCACTCGACTATCGGGTCAGTGAAGTTCTCCACGTGTCCGCTAGCCTCCAGAACCCTGGAAGGGGTGACCAAGGGGGTCTCGATCTCAACGACTATATCATCGTTATCTTCAACGAAGAACTTCCTCCAGAGCCGGACGATCTTGTCCTTTATCCTCAACCCTATCGGCCCCAAGTCGTAAAGGCCGGCGACCCCTCCGTAGATCTCGTAGGAAGGCCAGAATATCCCCCTCCTCTTCGCAAGCTCCACTACCTTCTCGTGAACGTTGGTCATGCTCACCAAAAGCTCAGGCTCAGTAATTTAAAGCTCCGCGTCATGGGCGTACTATGAGCGACGCGAGACTCCTCTGGCTCAACGAGGTCTCCCAGAAGTTCGCGGGGTTCAACAGGGAGGAGTCGCCCTTCGTGATCCTCGGCCTCCCCATGGACATAACTTCCAGCTACAGGCCCGGCTCCAGGTTCGCTCCCCAAGCCATTAGGAGCTCAGCCCAGACCCTCGAGTTCTACTCCGTGAGGAACGGGATAGACGCCGGCGAGTTCGGGTTCAACGACGTGGGCGATGTAGTCCTCCACCCGTCGGACGTGGAGGAGAACCTGAGGAGGATCAGCGACGTGGTGAGCTACTTCAGGGAGAAGGGCAAGATCACGATAGGCATAGGAGGAGAGCACACGGTTACGCCGGGGATAATAGAGGGCTTCAGGAGGGTGACCAAGACCCCTCCCTGTGTTCTCTCCATTGACGCACACATGGACCTGAGGGACGACTACATGGGCTACAAGTACGACCACGCCTGCGCTATGAGGAGGGTCCACGAGCTCGGGGCTAAGGTGGTCTTGGTGGGGGTTAGGGCGTTCACCAAGGAGGAGCTGGACTTCGCGAGGAGAAACGACATCCCTTTCGTGACCTCCCTCCAGGCCGAGTCGATGGGAACCAACTGGCTGATCAGCTACGTCTCGAGGGCCCTAGAGGAGTGTAAGGAAGTCTACGTCACCTACGACATGGACGGGTTCGACCCGGCCTACGCTCCCGGAGTTGCCACCCCTGAACCTGAGGGGCTCAGGCCCACGACCGTGCTCGACCTGATCAACGGGATAGCCGACGAGAGGCTCTCCGGCTTCGACGTAGTGGAGGTCAGCCCTCCCTTCGATTACGGCGGGGCAACGGCGGTTCTGGCCGGGAGGTTAATACTGGAGACCTCGACCCTGATCTACAAGAACAGGTTCCTCAAATAGCCTTGACTATCTTTATCGTCCTCTTCCTGACCATGAACAGGATCGAGTAGCCGCAGTACGGGCACCTGATTCCGGGCAGGATCCTCAGCTGCTCGTCGTCGAACTCCTTCCCGCACCTACCGCACCTGTAAATCGCCACGAGAGGAAAGGAGAACTCCTCAGGATATTAAGCTTTCCCGCTGTAGACCGAAAAGTTAAAAGGTGTGAGAGTCCTTCAGGGGTCAATAGAAAAGATGGAAGATTCGGTTTGCGGTGGTCTACCACCCGAGCTTTGTAGCGAGCTGAATAAGGAGCAACAGTACATCAAGATAAAGCTCGAGAAGAGGAAGTTCGGCAAGGAAGTTACCATAATAGAGGGTATAGCGGAGGACAGCGCCCAGCTCAAGAGGATAGCCTCCGAGCTCAAGAGCAAGCTCGCGGCTGGAGGGACCGTGAAGGACGGGAGGATAGAGATCCAGGGAGACCACAGGGAGAAGGTGAAGGAGCTGCTGATAAAGATGGGCTACCCGGAGTCGAACATAGTGGTTCTGGAATAAATAGGAGAAAAAACAGAAATCAACTGAAAAAGGGACGATTTTAAGGCAACTAGGCTTCTCAGGTGAGGGGTACGTCGAGCTTCAGCTCGTTTATCAGCTCCTTGTACCTGTTCCGCACGGTCACCTCGGTGACTCCAGCCACCTGGGCTATCTCTTTCTGAGTCCTCTTCTCCCCGTTCTTCACGGCCGCGATGTAAAGGGCCGCGGCCGCCAACCCGGCGGGGTCCTTACCCGCGGTCAGGCCCCTCTGCCTCGCCCTCTCTATGATCTCGATGGCGTCCCTTATTGTCTGCCCGCTCAGGTTCAGTAGGCTAGCTATCCTCCCCACGTAGTCCCTCGGGTCGCTCACGGGCACCGTAACGTCGAGCTCCTTGATCAGGAGCCTGTAGCACCTCGCTATCTCCTTCCTGTTGGCCTTGGTGTACTGGGCTATCTCGTCCAAAGTCCTGGCCATCTTGGTCCTCCTACAAGCGGCGTAAATCGAAGCTGCCACGACGCTCTCTATCGACCTCCCCCTCACGAGCCCCTTCTCAACCGCCTTCCTGTAGATCTTCGCCGCCTCGTCCCTCACGTTCTTGGGGATGTTCAGGAGGTTGGAGATCCTCTCCAGCTCGTTCATGGCCTGAGCTAAGTTCCTGTCTGCCGAGGACTGGATCCTCGCCCTTATCTGCCACTTCCTCCACCTGAGGACGTCGAGCCTCCTCTTCGGGCTTATCGTCCTGCCCATCGCGTCCTTGTCTCTCCAATCAATGATCGTCGAGAGGCCCCTGTCGTGAATGGTGTCGTTCAAAGGCCCTCCTACCCTGCTCCTCTTTTCCTTCTCCTCAGAGGTGAACGCCCTCCACTCAGGCCCCTGGTCTACGATCCTATCCTCTATGACCTCCCCCGTCTCACTGCAGATGAACTCCCCCCTTTCTTCGTCGAACACGATCTTATCGGGGGGACAAGGAGTTGATGAAGAGGTCTCCGTCAAAGCGGCCACCAGGATGGACTTTTAAATCTAACGCCGTTTCAATATATAAGCTTTTCGGCTATGATTATCGGATTAATCAATGGGATTGAGGGATAACTACAACCTTTGTAGGATCCATCGTTCATTGCTGTACCTTATAATTTTACATACGAGAATTAAGGGAATTGGAAGATGCACGAGTGGTCGGTGGCTGAGGCCGTCATAAAGACCGTCCAGGACTGGGCTGACGGGAGGAAGGTCAAGATCAAGACGGTCGTCCTCGGGATCCCCGCCGTTTCCTTCCTCGACTCGGACCTGCTCAAGGAGGCCTTCGACACGCTGAAGAAGGACTCAATACTGGAGGGCGCGACCCTGATCGTGAGGTTCAAGAGCCCCACCTTCCACTGCAACAGCTGCAACAGGGACTTCTCGCTTGACGACGTTAAGGACCAGCTCGACAAGGTGAGGGCGGAGTTCGGCGAGGATTACCCCATGCACCTCATCCCCGCTTTAGCTCCAGCCTTCATAAGCTGTCCGTACTGCGGCTCCCACGACATTTCCGCCAAGGCCCAGGACATAACGATAGACCAGCTGGAGGTGGAGGAGGACGGAGGCCCTCAGGGCTCTGGCTAAGGACAGGCTCTCCAGGAGGAAGGTCATAGCCGTAATGAGCGCTAAGGGAGGGGTTGGGAAGAGCGTCATATCCTCCCTCATAGCCCTCAGCCTCCCGAAGGCCACCCTCATCGACCTCGACGTTCACGGTATGGCCGTTCCTAAGCTCTTCGGCCTCGAGGGGAGGCTACACGAGGTGACGAGTAAGGGGATAGAGCCCTTTAGGGTTAAGAACGTGGCGATAGTGAGCCTCTCGGGGATAGTCAAGGACAGGTTCGTGGTACTCCCCGGGGGTAACGTAGCCCCAACGATGGAGTCCCTCATAGCTTTCTCGGACATCGACACGGACTACGTGGTCTTCGATCTCCCTCCCGGCTTAGGCGACGAGGTGCTGGTCCTGGAGAGGGTCACGGACTTCGTGCCCGTGGTGGTGACGACTCCGTCGAGGGTCTCGAGGAAGGTGGTCGACTATTTGCTGAAGTACCTCGAGGAGAGGGGGAAGAAGGCGAAGGTGTTGGTCAACATGGCGTACATGGAGTGTGACGGCAAAACCGTCAAACCCTTCGGTGACTACGAGGGCTTCGGTCTGCCCTTGGATCCTGACCTGGAGAACTACGTCGGCAGGATCCAGGACTACGAGGGACCGGTGAGGGCGAAGGTCAGGGAGTTCCTCTCGACCTTGTTTTAGTTCCTTTCAGTTGCTACTTTATAAGGAAACCGTATAATAACGGCGGACTTTGCAAGACCCATAATAGAACTCCTTTTACTAGTTCCCATGCGTGAGGCAAGAACGTTGATAATTTCCCTCACTACTTATGCCGAAGAATGCGGATTGAGTTTTGCAGGAACACTTATAGTCCTTCTAACAAACGCCGAGAAAAACATCCAACCTAGAGTTACCCCGGGTATTGGTAGATATTTTCGTGTAGTTTCTACAGTCTGAGCCATATACTTCGGGAGGTTTATAAAAAATTCCTGAGTTTCAAGTTTTAATCCAAAGGAATCTTAAAAGCGTGTTAACCCACGTTAAACTAAGTACAATTTTATTATTTTTAAAAAGCTTTATGACAATTTTGATATACTGATGGCTTTTACTTTACTTAAGAGTTTTATTAAACATAAGCTTCTTAACAAGTTTATTTAGAGTTCCTAATTTAAGTATTATATCTTTTACCAAAATTATATTGAGATTAACACTGGTAGAATTTACTCTGTTAAAATTGGAGACCTAACAGTTTATGAGCAAAAAGATTTATCATGAAAGTTAATGGCGTCCCGCGTGGAAAGCGAAAAGCCAAAGAACGAGAACGGATTCAGATTATCCAGAAGGGACTTTCTTAAGGTTTCCGCTATAACTGCGGCTGTTGCGGCTGCAGGATATGCTGCATCGAAGAACTTCGCATTCGATATCTTCTCACCAGCCGATTACGAGCAATTACAACCGGGATGGCAGTATTCTTATGTTCCCAGTGTATGCGCGTTTTGCTCATCGACATGCGATATTTTAGTCAGAACAGAGAGTAAAAACGGATACATCAGAGCGAGGGAAATAGACGGAAACCCCCTCTCTCCACTGAATAAAGGAAAAATATGCCCAAGAGGAAGGTCTGGAATATTTAGGACATATAACGTAGATAGAATAAAGAAACCGTTAATAAGAACTGGACCTAAAGGGACGTGGGCTTTTAGGGAAGCCACATGGGAAGAGGCGTTTAACTATATTCAGCAAAAGCTTCAAGAGCTTAACGTACAGCCTTGGGAATTCATATTAGTTGGTGGAGGAATACCGTGTTCTAACTATAAAAGGTATTTTGTACCATTCAGTCTAGGAGTTCAAATCCCCAACATTAACGGAACGCCTATGCAAAGCTGCATGTTTTCTGAACAACAGCCTATCGGATTCGTAATTGGAGCGTTTGATCTTCACGCCACAGATCTTATGGATGATATGAGTAATTCTTCACTTATAGTAGTCTGGGGAGATAACGGATTCCCTGCCGGGATCTTCGTCAATAGAGCTGTAAGGTTAGGCGAAGGGTTGGCTAACGGCGCATACATGATAACTATTGATCCTAGGATGAGCGAAGCCGCTTCTAAATCCGATTTATGGGTTCCAGTCAAGCCTGGTTCAGATCTTATATTAGCTATGGCAATAATTAATTATATAATTCAGAACGGATATTATGATGATAACTTTGTAAGATACTACACTAATGCACCTTTCTTAGCGTATGAAGAAAACGGAGTTCTCAAACTTCTTGAAGACGTTTGGCCCGACGGAACGGTGAAAGGTTTCTATGTATACGATGAAATAAGCGGCCAGGTAAGGGAGGTTCCTCCGTTTTCTAACACAAATCAATTCGATGTAAACGGAAATGAGATAAGACCTGCTCTAAAATTATCTCCAATTGAATATAATGGCAAACAGGTTACTACAGTGTTTCAACACTTAGCTAATCGAGTCAGCCAATATACGCTAGAATATGCGGCTAAAGTAGCTGACGTCCCCTTGGATTTAATTAAAGAAGTAGCACATAGAATAGCAACAACTAAACCCATGGATATAGTTAGTGGTCTGAAAGGATTCTGGTCTGATTTAGCTCCAATGTTTAGAAAAGCTATGGCAATAATAATGGCGCTAACAGGAAACATAGATATAAGAGGAGGGTGGGTATATTCTGGGAAATACAGAGAAGGAGTGAAAGAGGTTGTAAACGCATATAACTCTGCCATACAGTCTGGAACATCTAAACCTGGAATACTTTTGCAGAGACCTGAAATCTTGGCATCCGTACCACTACTGGATTTGCCAGGAGAATTACTTACAATATTTTCAATAATTTACGCTTACAATAATCCGCAGTTCTGGAAGAGTGGTTACCCATCAATATCATACGCTTATGCCCAAACGCTTATGCAACAAGGGAAAACACCAGTAGCTACTTATGCGATGTTTATAGATACTGGCGCTTATGAGGCATCGAAAGGAGAAGTAATGTGGAACGGCCAGCCTTATAAGCCAAAGGTCGTAATGTCATATGGAGGTACACCTTTCAATTTCCTCTGGAAGCAATACAAAAAGATTCTTGAAAATACATTCTATATAGACATTAATATTTTGCCGACCGAAGATACACTATACGCCGATGTAATATTACCTGACGTGTCATATCTAGAAAGAGAAGAAGACTTCAGGTATGATGGACCAGCAATGGATTACGCATTGAGAGGTAGATGGCAGGCAATACCAGTACTATATCCAAACACCGCGAACGGACTCGACTTATTCGTGATGTTCGCTTACATGTTAGGTAAGGAGGCCGGCGATGAATATGTGAATTGGATGGCAAAATCCGTTTCCATAGATCAAGAAGTTTTCAAGCAAATCATAGCATCCGAAATGCCAAAATATCAGAATTATCTAATTGAAAATAATGGTTATCCGCCGTGGGGTAGCTTTACAGCTAAGGCCTGGAGAGAAGCTAAAGTAAGCTATTTGTCAAAGAAATTAAACATTCCACCAGAACAGATCACTAAAACTTTAAGAAATAATGGAGTATTCATTATAACTACCGTGGATGAATATTTCAATAATAACGAAAGAATACCTTGGAATTTACCTGCAGCCACTCCTACTGGAAGAATAGAGATTTATTCTACAGCACTGTATTATTACGTTATCAAAACGTTCGGTTATAATCCTGTATGGGATCCGTTAATAGCGTACATTCCGCCATATTGGAATGCCGGTTATGCGGTAAAGCCTGGAGTACTTGTAGAACCTACACCGCCATATGATGATCCTACATTTAAACCGACGCCTCCAGAGATGTTCTATGTAGAATTTAAAGTACCTGTATTTGCATATACATCGAGTACAGATAATCCGCTCCTAATGGCAATAGCGAGTAACAGCTATCATGAAAATATTGCTCAGATGGCGTGGATCCATCCCACTACAGCGTCTCAATTAGGTATAAACGAAGGGGATTGGATAACTATAGTTAGATGGAAATTACCTGATTCCGATGGGACCTATCCGAAGCTAACTATAAGGGCACACATTACGCAATGGATAAGGCCAGATACTATAGGAGTACCAGAACCTTACGGTCAAAGGAACCCAGCATTAACTACTGCAACAAAGGCAATACAAAACGCAGGAAACAAACCGGTAAGCGAGCTGTGGCCAGAGAGTTATAATCCGTTAGGAGGATTCAGACAAACAGAACAATTTACAGTATACGTTAGGAAAGCAACTCCTGATGAAATACAAGAAGCTACTACATTGGCCACCGCGCAAACTCCTGATACTTTACCTTCAAATGTTCAAGTTACACCAAATATGAACATTACTTCTACGGAGTGGAACAAATATGAACAAAGTTGACATTTTTTACTCAATCATTAATACGGGGTGATAAAAATGTCCAGTTCAAATATACTCGAAAAGAATCAATTAATAAATCCATACACAAAATTTGGAAACACAGGACAGTGTAACCATTGGGGATTCGTAGTCAAAGTGGATCAATGCTTAGGCTGTAAGGCATGTATGGCTGCTTGTGCAATAGAAAATCAGACACCCTTCTGGGAGCAACTGTGGAGAACCCATGTAGAAGACCTAGAAGTGGGCGAATTTCCAAACACTCAAAGAATGTTCGTACCGAGGTTATGTATGCAATGCGAAAACCCCCCATGCTATTACGTATGCCCTACCGGAGCTACACAGATAGTTGACGGCGGTATAGTCGTTGTGGATGAATACAAATGCATGGGTTGTCTATATTGCGTTGAAGCTTGTCCATACGGAGCCAGATACTTTTACACTTACGACGACATCCAAAAAGCCAAGAAATATTATGGAGAGAATCTAATACACGTAGTTCCTCACGTAGATAAGTGCACGTTCTGTTACGGTACAGCTCCGGATGGCACTAATACTCCTGCATGCGTAAGGACTTGTCCTGGCGGATCTAGAGTTTTCGGATGCCTCGACGACCCCAACAGCGAAGTTTCAGTTCTAGTAAATACTGGGCAAGCTGTAGTTCTGAATCCTCAACTCAATACTCAACCTAAGGTATTCTATGTTTTCAATAAACAATCTGGAAGATATGTGCAAGGAGGTGATAACTCTTGAACAAGAAACTATTGATCTGGACTATAGTCTTTATCTTAATTGGAGGAGGTGTAATGTTCTATGGAATGAGCTATAATCCTCTAGCGTGGGCTCAAGGGTTCGTAAGTTTCACTGAGCCTAACGATGAACCTATACCTTGGGGTTTACTAGTAATAGGCTATATTTTCTTCGGAGTCATAGGTACCGGAGTTAGTACATATAATTCCCTATACGAACTGTTTAACAAGAATCATAAGGAGAGGAATCCATTCGATAAGATAAAGCTCAGGAACGAGTGGTTAGCGCTAGCAGTGCTTATACCCGGATTGATAATGGTTTTCGCTTCCGTATACAAACCCGCCTCGGCAATAAACATCTACCTGAGCTTCAGAAGCACTTCAAGGATAGCGTGGAACGGCGTTCTGTACGTTTTAGTCGGGATAGGGATAATTGCTGAAATACTTGCATTGATAGGAGAGAAAATTAAGGAAGAAGGAAAAATACCTGGTATACTGAAACTCATAGTTGACATTGACGCGTTAATAGTAGGTTATGCAATATTAGCCGAACTTATACTTGACGCGAACTTAGGCGCAGTGTTCGGGTATTTGTCGACGTGGGTATACGATTTCGGGCCATTCATGCCGATCCTATTCGTAGCTGCGTCTTTCTATTCGGGAATAGCGATGATATCGTTCATAACACCGCTATATTCATGGTTGAGAAGACCTACTGCTTATACAAGCGGTAGTGGAAGCGCTGGTCAAGAAGATAAAACAGTATTTAAGGTCTTGGCTAGGGACGGGCTCTTAGCAACGATAGCAATAGGCTTCTTAACACTATGGTGGATGTGGCTTACCGCAACAAACCAGGAAACACTACCTTGGGCTGAGTTACTAATTAACGGAAGTTGGAGTTTGACTTTCTGGGTAGGCTTAGTACTAATAGGCATAATAATTCCTATAGTACTGTATTCTGTAGCTTACAAAAAGGAAAGTAAAGGCCTGCTATTCGCGTCCTCGATATTTGTACTGCTGGGCTGGTTCGTATTAGTGACATTGGCGGATGTGATTCCTCAAGCTATAACCTGGTATTATACAATATCTCCTGTGTCTCCCCCAGGTTCTACGTGGGTTTACGAATTAAGAAGCGACTTTAACGGAGTAGCTCAATACACGCAACTGCCTTTCGCGGTAAGCCCGTACGACCTAGTGTGGTTCGCGGGCTCTACGTTGTTCCTACTCGGCGTCTACACCTTGGGAGTACTACTATTACCTCTAGAGGAGGAAGAGAAGCCGAAGCATTTATGGATATTTAAGTGATAAAAATGGAAAATAATTTTTTCTCTACACCTTTAATAAAAATTAAGGTCGACGTTTTCTATCACTCCTGTCCTCATAACGTAACCTCCGGATTCCACTCCTGTGATCCTGAAGAGATAGCCTCCAAACTTAAGGGGATGAAAGCGGTCGTAATCGTAGGTAAATACGACGAACAGCACATCAAGTTGTACAAAGAGGCCGCACTGAGAGCGGGTATAAATCCCCTGCTGATGAGGGTAGTCGACGCTTCTTGGGGAGAGAACAGCATCGAGGAAAATAGGAAAATCCTGGAAAACGGGTGGGTTGCCGACCTGGCGTTAGTGGAGGAGAAAATGCTGCCGGTAAGCAGGAGGGAACTACTTAAGGGAGAAATAAAGATCGCTAAGGATAGGATAGATAAGCCCGTTTGGATTTCGGATATGTGTAAATTATATAGGGCTTGTACGCTGTGTCAAGACTCTTGTCCTTATAACGCCATAAAGGTTGATAAGAAGAACGGTGTCGCTATAGATTATAGCAAGTGTATCGCTTGCGGTCTTTGCGTGGCGAGTTGTCCAACGAGCGCGCTTCAGTTCCCGTCGTTTTCGCAGCAGGCGATATTCGAACTCAGTAAGATCAAGGGGGACAAGAGGATTTCCTGTAATAAGGACACCGGGAACTCCATAAAACTGCCCTGCATAGGAATGCTATCTGCAGTTGATTTGGTAATGCTCAGATCCTCGGGCAAGGTCGAGCTCTATTGTCCGGGATGTGAGCTCTCTAAGAACTTGGACGAGCTTAAGAGTACGGTTGAGGATTTGAACAACTCCGTGGGAGGGTTTTCTTTAACTATGCCAGGATATAATATACAATTTAAAGAAGTGAAAAACGATATAAAAATTGAGCCGTTTTTATTTCTTGCGAATAAGGCAGAAGCTAGGCAAAATATTATTAAGAATAATAATCTGCCAGATGTTTCCTATGAGGTTCAGGTTAACGAGAAAGTCTGCACAATGTGCGAGAGCTGTGCGAAATGGTGCCCGACAAACGCGCTAACAATAGAGTATTCTAATGATTCAGAAAAGCTATTATTTAACCCTGATAAATGTATAGGATGTAAAATTTGTATTAACGTTTGTCCTGAAGGAGATAGCAACTGCTCTCCTGGGAGTAAAGCGATAAAAGTCTTCACTGCGAAAGAAGTTAAGCATGAGATCAAGACTTTGATGAAAGATGAGATAGTTAGGTGCAGAGTCTGCGGTGCAGTTGTAGGATCTAGAAAGAGTCTTAATTTAGTTAAGAAGATTATGAAGGAGAGAGGATTAGAATGCGAGGATGAATGGCTCGAAAGATGTCCAACTCATAGGGCGGAGTACTCATACGAAAAATTCTTCGGCCAGGAAGTGAGGTTTAGGCCCAGGAGGGGTCCGAATGATTTGGGAAGAGTTTAAACTGTTTTCCTACCTTTTCATGGGAGTTAGATACAACGAAAAAGTAAAGGAACTATTGGACAAGGTAAAAGATAAAAGATATTATGAAGGTGTAAAGAAAATAACTGAAATGGTAGACTCTGGAAATAAAGATCAGCTCGCTACAGAATTCACCCGATGCTTTATAAATGATTACAAACACTTGAAATGCCCTCCATATGAGTCTTGGTATAGAGAAGGAACAATATATGGTAAGGTTGTGGCTGAACTGTACGACATTTACTCAAAATACGGCGTTCGGCCCGTGAAAGAATTACCAGATCATATATCCACTGAAATGGAATTCCTAGCTTACGTATTCTATCTAGGTAAGGAAGATGATGGTAAGAAATTTCTAGTAGAACATATATTTAAATGGGTACCGCAATTTGTTAACGATATAGAGAAATATCATTACGGAGAATATACAAAACTTTTAGGAAACTCATTAAAATTATTCCTTGAAGAACTGTCGAACGAATTGGAACCTAAGAATTAACGCTCTGCAACTTCATCCTAGGCTGAAAATCAGGTGATAGTCCTCCGTGCCGTTTGTCCCTACGCTTTCATTTCACTATAGGTGGGTCATGGGACTCCTTCGAGCCCAACGGCACGGTGCTCACATCTCTGTTTGGTTTAAACTCTTGTCACCAACTTCCTTTTTCTTTAGAAAACCTCCTTGCCTTCAGTGCTACTTCAAAAGACATGAAGATAGATAATGAAGAGAACTGTAAAAATTCAACAACTTAAACTTTAATATCATTTTTATTCTTTAGCTTAGCTAGGATCTCGTTCTTTAGCTCCTGATTAACGGCTGATGGGTCTATCTTGATCAACACCTCTGCCTCTTTGAGGGCGTCCTCCAGTCTGTTCATTCTTTCCAGGAGGTATATCTTCGCCTGCCTGTACCAGGAGTTGGTGGGAGACCGTTTTATTGCGCTGTCATATTCCTTTAACGCGTCTTCATACTTACCTAATTTCTCGTAAATCTCTCCCTTGAAGTAGTGGTAAAGGTGCGCGTTCTTAGGGTCCTTCCTAATGGCGTTATCGTAAACCTGTAGCGCCTCCTGGAACTTAGATAGTTTGAGTAGGGCCTCAGCCTTCTTGAAATGGAAATCCGGAAAGGTCGGGTCCAGTTCTATTGCCTTCGAGTATTCCTCTATAGCCTCGTTCAGCTCGCCCTTCTCTTCTAACGCTTCGCCCAAATGAAAGTGGTGCCACGCGTTATTCGGCTCTATTTCAATTAGCCTTTTGTACTCATTGATCTTAATATCTACGTCGCTCATATAAACAAATAGGAGATTAGAATAAAAAACGTAGCTGAAGGGAAAAACTGAAAACGAAGGCTAAAACTATACAATCTATATTTATTTTTAGCTTCACCTCCTACTTCTTTTTTTACGACATTCTGAAAAACAGATAAATGAGTGGGGAAAACAACGAGGAGTAGTACGAGGAGTTAAGGGAGGAATACAAGCTACCATCAAAGGTTGCCGAGCATTACCATAGGGAAACCCCGCAAGGTACAAGGGATGGAGCAATAATCACAAGGGGGTCGGTTTCCAAGAGTATACAAACCAACAGTTTGGCCAACACCAAGGGCAAGTTACAACATTTTTATTATTTAGTCACAAAAATCTAGCGTTTTAAACTGAAGTTATGAAGCAACATGTGTGAAGATAGCTTTCGTAATGATGGAGACAATTTATCCTCAGAGAGGTGGAATGCACGAACAAGTTTACTTACTCAAAAGGGAACTGGAGAGAAGAGGTATAAAGGCTGAGATAATCGCCTACTCAAAAAGGAGAGCTGAAGAGAGGGGCAAAAGATTACTCTGGCTAAGATCGCTTTCCCCCTCTTTCATAAGAAATATTGTGAAGGGAGATTACGACGCAATAATAGCCGAGACCGCCTGGATATCATTACCGTCAATAATATCCTCAAAAATCTCCTCTACACCTTGTATTCTCCATCTACATTCGATAGAGTCTAAACAGGACGTAGGACTAACGACGATCGGAAAGACGTTGGTCAGGATACTCGAGTACCTAGGTAAAAATTTCTGTGACATAGTATTGGTTCCCTCAGAAAACGACAGAGCCCTCCTTAACAGCGAGAAAGCTGTGGTGTTCCCTAACGTTATAGACGTGGACGCATTCTCTAATTATACTCCTGTAGACCTCAAGAGACCTGCCGTCGTCTTCGTGGGTGGCATGG
>GG748640.1_pt17 | contig 16465 bp, 18 predicted proteins | sample 429598 | NCBI scaffold set GG748580.1 | reverse complement strand
AGTACTTCTCGAGCATCTTCTCCACGGCGTCGTAGATGAGCTGCGTCAGCTCAAGCCTCGAGCTACCCAGCGAGGTCGTCGAGAACCTCCACGGCCTGCCCTGGAGGACCTTAGCGACTAGAGCTATCTCCTCCTCTTCGGAAAGGCTCCAGTCCCTCTTGGCGTCCCAGAAGTACTTCAAGACCAGGGTGTGGATCGCGTCGGCGCTGGACTCGTAGGGCGAGACGCCCTTAAGGAAGGCCACAGCCTTGTCCAGGAAAACCTTGGAGACGTTGACGTCCTTGTGAACTTTGGTTCCCATCAGGATGAGCCTCGCTATCTCCGGAGGCATGCTGAAATAAACGTCGTGGAGGACGTTGAGCATCTTCTCCTTCAAGACCTCAGCGGCTACCTGCACAGCCCTCTTCCCCCTCTCGCTTATCGGCCTCATTACGACTATGGGATAGCTGCCCAGCTTCTCGTTCCTTCTCGGAGCCACGTGGACCGGGACGAAACCGTTCTTTATCCAGAACTTCAGCACCCTGGGGTCAGCCATGAAGGCCGAGCCCACCCAGTCGAGGCCGTTCTCTTCAGCCTCCTTGACCAGCATGTTAAGCATTATACTCCCGAGCCCCATGTCCTGAAGCTCCTGAACCACCGCTATCCTCACCACTCTCCAGCCCCTCATCTCGCCGAACTCCCTCAGCCTAACGTGCTTGATCAGCCTGTCAGGTATCAGGTCGCCGTCGAAGGTCCCCCCGTTCAGGGCTAGGTCTATCATCTCCTTGGACAGTCCCCCCTCGTCGCTGGTCTGTATCACTCCCACAGGTAAGTCGCCCGCCATCAACGCCCTGATGCTGTGGTGAACGCCGTCTCCCATTATCATGAGGTCGTTGGGGTTGTTCCTGTAGTGTGCAGTGACCATTATGCCGTAGACTTCCCTTAGTAACCTCTCGTTCCCGAAGAGCTCCTCCTTGTCTAACTTGTCGTAGATCAGCAACCTAAGGTCCTTGGGCGTTTCGGAGGGCTCAGCGTCGAGTAGGAGGGCGTCGTATAGCCACCTCTCTATGGGATCCCTCATAGAGTACCTCAGCGGCGTCGTCATGGAGACCCACTTGGTGGGGATTCTCCTTTCCTCCAGGTTCTTCTTGAGGTACCTCAGGAACGTCTTCCCTGACCCCTCGTAGCCATGAACTGTAGTGACTAGGACCACCTTCCTCCATGAGTTGACCGCGTTCTCCACGTAGTTCATGCCTATCGCTGCCGCCTCGTCGACAACGAGGAGGTCGGCCTCGTCCTCCAGGGTGGTCTCCGGGGGCTCCCAGTAGGCCCTGAACCCTTCGCCCCTTATCTCAACTGTTACGTTGCTTGCGTTCCTCTTCGCCCTAAACCCTATTCCTAAGGCCTTAAGCCCGAGGGTAAGGAACTCGAAGATCTGTGAGGCCCCTATCGCTGAAGGAGAGGTGACGGCGACGCTGAAACTCTTACCTACCTCAAGTCTGTCCCTGATTAGGCCCGCCAACGCCAGACCGGTTACGGCCGATTTCCCCCTGCCCCTGGGCGCGGTGACCGCCAGGACTCTTTTACCCGAGCCGACCAGGAACCTGAAGGCCTCGAGGGCGGAGTTCTGGTCGGGGGTCCTGCTCAGCTCGTGGAGCTTGAGCGGCATGAACCTCTTCTCCGGTATCTTCGGCTCTGGGGGAGGAGGCAACTCTCCCGTGAAAGGCCTGATCTCGGTCTCTCCCTTAATGTGAGCGAAAACCGCCTGATGGCTCCTGAACGTCCTCCTGAACCTGTTCTCGTAATGGAACTCTATCACGCCGTTCCTGACGATCGACTTCCTGAACCTCTTCTCGGGAGAGGTCAGGTCGTCAGTGAAGATGGCCACAAGCCCTCCTCCTCTTACTAAGTCAACTAGCCTACCCACGAAGTTCGGCTCGAAGTTCTCGAGACAATCGATCACTATCCCGTCGAACGTGTAGCCAAGGAACTTCTCGCTCTCTAGGTAATCGATGAGCGTGAGGTTGGGGAAGAGCTTCTGGACCTCCTCTAATACGGCCTTACTCCTCTCGCTCCAGGGGTGATAAGCGTAAGCCATAGACGCGTTAGGGTTGACCTGCTGGAAGACCCTCAGGTAATCCAAAAGGAGCTCCGAGTAGTTCGGCTCCTCTATGTAGACCAAGTTCCTGTAGAACCTCTGCCTGCCGTCCTCAAGGGCCTGCTGGAAAACCCTCATCCCCGAGCACTTCAAAGGTTGTACTTCCTCTTAATGGCGTCTTCCACGTCGACTCCTAATAAGTTGGCCACCGAAAGCGTCCATGCCACGACGTCGGCTATCTCTTCGGCACAGGCTTCCTTGTTGCCCGAAAGTAGGGCCTCCGCTAGCTCGCCGACCTCCTCGACTAGCCAAGTGAATGTGGCGTAGAGGCCCCTCCTTGAGTCGTTCTCGAAGTAGAGCTCCTTCATCCTCTCCTGAAGTTCCCTGAGCTCCACGTGGTTTGAGGACTCATGTCAGTAATAAGGTAAACCGGCCTCCCTCCTGAGGAGCCTGACGTCCTCCTTTTCGAGCTTGATGCTCAGCCTCTTCTCCTCCGCGTAGGACGGGCTGACGAAGATCACCTCTATCTGTCCCGCTTTGGTGATCTCGTCGACGAACTTCCTATCGACGAAGTACTCTAAAACTAACGGGTTGTCCGGGTCATCCTTAATGATGTTCCTCACCACTAGCATCCCAGACTCTCTATCTATTTCGAGGTCCACGGGAGGTCTGTCCACCTTCGGGTAATCCTCTGTCACGCACACCACGTACCGCTCGCAGCACACGCCGCACTGTCCTTCCTTTACGGACGACTTGAAGTCCTCCGGGATCTGCATTCGGGTTGTGCCGAGCTCAGATTTGCCAAGGATGGTATATTAATCATGTCAATAATCTTATACCACATTTAGCAGATGAGGTCAATAAAAGACCGTTAAGAGGCCGAGGTTAGGGGAATGATAGCCTGCGGTAGGAGCGAGCTGGTAGACGGAGTGTTGGTGTTCAGGGAGGCTGTTCTGCCCGACCTATGTAAGGTGTTAGAGGCCATAGATCAGAGGTGGCTGATCAAGACGACCAAGAAGTTGGGTGTAAACGCGATATACATGAGGGCCATTAAGGACGCCCAAATATCGGCCTACTATGACGAAGGTAGAGACGCTTTCGTGATCGAAGTGGGGGAGGAGTGGCTAACCTCTTTCCTCTCCTCACGTTTATCGACAAATCGCGCACGGTAGTGATAAGCAACGAGCAAATAGCGGTCTCAGACTTAATGGAGACGAAGGAAGTGAGCGTCCCAACCCTCCCAGGTTCGCTCGGCTTCGCCTTGGACGTCCTGGAGTTCCTAGCTCCCAACGTAAGCGTAGCTCTAAAGCTCTCTGAAGTGAGGAAGCTGGAGATAATCCAAAGCCAGGAGGGGATGACCGTGGTAATCGTGCACATTACCGAAGCGTCTCAAGAGGAGCTCAAAAATAAGGTGGCCACGCTCAGGGGGCTGCTGAGAGCTCTACAGGACTTTTATGGCGTTACGCTTATCAAGACTTGAGTTCAACACGTTCCAGCTTTCCTTATAGCCTCTATGACCTTCTGGCAACTGCCTTTGGCAGCGAGATAAAGAGCCCCTAGCTCGGGAGGGTTACCCCTGTCTAGGATAGTCCCTCCCGCTCTTTCTATTTCTTGCTTGAAAGTCCCGTAATAAGTCCTCGACTTAAAGAGGCTTCCCTTCGGCACTACTGTCCCAACGTTGGCCCGTTTCATCATGACTTTTGCCCTCTCCGCTAGGATTGTCGCCCCGAGCCTGAGGAAGTCCTTGGCCTTCTCTATTCCCCTCTCGGCGGCCTCGTCGAGGTAGGCTGCTAGCGAGGCGATCCTGTCCTTCCTGCACTTGTTATCGTAAGCCCACCTCACCAGGTCGTCGTGGACTGAGACGTTCATCTTGGCCCTCATGAAGTCGAAGAGCTCCCCTCCCTCCTCGAGTCCGTCGAACACCTGTTGCATCCACCTGAGCAGGTTCACCGATATCCAGTAGCTGGAGCCCTCGTCTGAGAGGAGCCATCCCCTACCTCCGATCCTTCTGAAAGTCTTGCCGTCGTAGCCCACGACCACGCTCCCGGTGCCGGCGATCACTACTATCCCGGGTTCGCCAAAGGTCTCGGAGAATAGGGCTATAACCGAGTCGTGAACGCTCTCCGTTCTCACGGCTACGTCGGAGAAGAACCTCGAGAACGTAACCTCGTCCTCTGCCGTGTCCATCCCAGCGAAGCCGATGACCGCAAAGTCCACCCTGCCCCCCTTAGAGGCCTGGAGCAAGGCATCGCTAACGTTCTTCTTCGCCAGGGAGAGGCCTAAATCGTGGGGGTTCCCCGGGCCTGAGACTCCCTCACCTATCAAGCGGCCGTCGCAGTCGTAGACTACCGCTTTGGTTTTCGTGCTCCCGGCGTCTATACCGGCTATAAGCACAGTTAGTAATGATTGTAGGTGTAATTTAATGCGTTGTAATAGCTGTCCGGGTCGCCCACGTTTAGCCATCTCTCCTTCTCAAGGAGTATACCGTAAACCTCCCCTCCCTGATCTATGAGCCTCCGGATACCATAAGTGAGCTCCAGCTCCCCGGAGTCTACCCTCACTTCTCTTAGGGCCTTGAAGATCTTGGGCTTGAAGACGTAAACAGCGGAGATAGCTATGTCGCTTTTCGGCTCTTGGGGCTTCTCCTCCGCTCCAGTCACCCTCAACAGCTTATGGCCCATGAACTCGCCTAGCTCGACGTAGGTCACTATCCCGTACCTTTTAGGGTTGGATACCTTCCTCAGCAGTAGGATCCCGTCCGGCTCGCTCTGCTCGAACAGGCTAGCGGCCTCCGCGTAACCTCCGGTGAGGACGCCGTCATCCGCGTGGACGAAGAAGGGTTCCGTCCCCGCGAAGTCCTCGGCCCTGAGGACCGCGTCGCCGAAACCCTTCGGCTCCTCCTGGAAGACGAACGTGACGCCCCGCTCGAAGAGGTAGTCCATGAGCAACTTCCCGTGTTTTCCCACCACCAGGCAGAACTTCTCCACTCCAGCAGAAGACAAGTTCTCAGTGATCAGGTCTATCACGGGCCTCATGACCTTCTTACCATCCTCCGTCCTGAAGAGCGGGATTAGGGCCTTAGGTAGTACTGAGGTTATGAACTTCATCCTGCTGCCCTTGCCGGCTGCCGTTATCACCGCCTTCCTTACTTTCATGGGAAGTCCTCGCCTTTCTGGATGATATGATGTCTAAAGCTCTTTTGGAAATGAAGAAGGCTCCAGCAACGATCGTCACGTCGACGAAGGGCTCGAAGTCGGCGACGTAGAAGCTGAAGAGGGTGTTATTGCCCCCGAAGTAGACGAGTACGAAAGAAAGCCACTCGATCCAGCCAGCTAACGTTATTACGCTGAGCTCGAGCTTCCTGACCAACGTCAACGCTAAGACGCTGACGATCACCCACGCTATCATAATCAGCGGGGAGGTCGAAGCGAAGAGGCTGAGGTGTCCGAAGGTCCCCATGTAGAAGGGATGGACGTTGAGGAACCAGTCCCAGGGGGTGCTGATCTGACTCGTGGCGCTCAGGCTTATGTGTCCCGAGGTCAGATCCCAGCTAATCTCGTGGAGGAAGGACTGACGCAGCCATCCGACCGGACTTCCGAAATAAACCATAATTGGGATGGCCAAAAGGACGTAAACGAGAATCGGAACCAGCACGCCCCAGATTAGCCTCCTTAACCTATCGCTGTAGAGGTAGGTCAGGTAGAAGAGGAAGGGGAGCAGGAGGAAGTAGGATGACTCCTTGGAGCTGAAGGCTAGGCCCAAGAGGACGGACGCCAGCTTCGGCCTCCTGGAAATGAGGAAGTAGAAGGCGACTATGGAGAAGAAGGCGACGTAAATGTCGAGCATCGCTACTCCGTGCATTACCCAGAGGATAGGGTCTAGTGCCGTTACTACTCCTCCAGCGATCCCGAAGACCGTCGCCCAAGGCTCAATGCAGATCAGTCTCCTTACGGTCAGGGAGACGAAGACCAGGATCAGGTCGCCCAGGATCCAGCTGGGGGCCCTGAAGGCCACGAACCGGTAGCCGAAGGCCAGCTCGAAGATCCCCATTATGTACTTGCCCAGGGGAGGGTGCTCCGGGTTAACGTAGCCCGTAACGTTAGCTGGGGTCCAAGGAGAGACGAGTTCAGGCTTAACGTGAAAGACGTAGCTGAGGATGTTATAAGCCGAGGCAGGGTAATACACCTCATCGCTAATGTAGCTGTTAATGGGAGCGAAGGAAATCACGGTGAAGTAAGTATAGAGGGCGACGAGGACTGTGAGGGAAGCCCAAAAAACGGCGTCTAACTTCCTCAAGCGTGCTCACTGTGGGGGTAACAGCGTTCTATTTCAGGTTATTCCAAAAGCTTCACGGCCTCCTCGGGGCTCTTTCCCTCGTGGACTACCGCCGAGACCGCCCTGGCCATCCTCTCAACGTTCTTCGCTCCCCAGACGTTCCTGCCGACGGTCACTCCAGAGGCGCCTGCATCTATCGCGTCCCTCAGCATCTTCAGGAACTCCAGGTCGGTCTTGGTCTTAGGGCCTCCCCTTATCAATATGGGCGCGAAGGCCACCTCAACCACTTCCCTGAAGCTCTCCTTATCGCCCGTGTAATCGACCTTCAGCAAGTCCGCCCCTAGCTCCGAGGCCATCCTCGTGACGTACTTCACGAGCTCCTTATCCTTGACGCTGTCCGGGTTGTCTGGTCTGACGAACAGGGGCTCGACGATGAAGGGGATCCCGTAGTCTTCGGCCTCCTTCCTTAAGCTAGCTAGGGCCTCTAGGTTATAGCCCTCCACCCCGTCCTCGCCGTAGCCAACCACGTAGTAGGTAACCACCGCGTCGGCACCGTGGTTAATCGCGTCTTTCAGCTCGTAAAGAACCGAGTAGTAGCCGGAGCCGTAGGGCTTGTAGTTACCCCTCCAGACGTTCGCCGTGTCTAGTCTCGCGATTATCATTGGCGAGTTCCTGCTGAAGAAGTTCTCCTTCACCAGCCTCAACATGGCCGGGGTCATCTGAAGGGCGTCTGGCCCGTTGCCGACTAACTTCCTGACCACCTCGGCCACCCTTTCAATTCCTTTAAGCGGTCCCATGACCAGGCCGTGGTCCAGGGCCACTACGAAGGCCTTACCCCTCTCGAGGAGTCTCCGCGTCCTGATTTCCTTGCCGACGCTCACGCCCTGAATTCCAGAACCCGCATTAAATCGTTTTTAGGGCCCGGGATCCCTCACTCCTCCTCCTTGGCCTGCCTCGCCATGTCGAGGGCCTCTACGTATATGAACCCGGCCAGGACCCAGAGGAGGAAGACGTTAATGTAGTAGGCGGGCACCGAGGACGCCGAAGTTAGGATGATGTAAACGGTCAGGATCGTTCCGGTCAGCGCTATGCCAAGCTCGAACAACCTCTTCCTCAGCCTCTTGAGGGAGATCTTGAGGAGCGCCAAGTCCGTTATAATGTGAGCCACAAGGCCGCTGAGCATGGAGATGTAACCGAGGACCACGAAGGCGTCAAGGAGGCCTAGGGCGTGGACGGTCGAGTAGAGTATTATCGCGTAAGCCGCCAGGGTTGCAAGGAGGGCGTTTACAGGTCCGACCTTAGGCTTGAAAGCCTTGAACGCCTGGTGCATGAAGCCGTAGTAGCTCAAGCCGTAGAGGGTTCTGCTCGAAGCAATCATGTAGCTCATGGTCGCCAGGATACCGTCGTTGATAGCGGCGAACAGGGCGAACGCCATGGTTAAGATACCGTACTCGTGGCCAACCAGGTTTATGACAGTGTAGTCGCTGGACAAGTTCATCTGCTTATAGTAAAGGTAGTCGGCGATGCCGTACGTGTCGAAGGCCGCCAGGCCCCCACCCATTAATATGACGATGATTATCGCCAGGGGGATCGTCCTCTTGGGGTTCTTGGCTTCCCTGGAGACGGGAGCTATGGAGCCGTAGCCCGTGGGGATACCCGCCCCGAATATTATAGCGGTCGCCAGGTTACTCGTGGGGATATCCGTTTGAAAGGGGTTATAGAAGTGCCAGCCGGTAGCAGCGACGAACATAACGGCTAGTACTGCCATAGCCAACGCTTCGAAAGTGCTGGCGAAGAGGGCGTATTTCGTAGTCGGCCTTATCCCGAGAAGCAGAAGGACGGAAGATATGCCAAACACCAACGTTAGGAAAATTAGGGGATTGAAGCCGAAAACCTCCTTCACCACTAACGTCGTCGCAACGACGTAAGCGGCGCCGTAAAAGACGGCGTAAAGCATGTAAATCCATCCCGTTTGGAATCCCAACCTCTTCGTGAGAGAGAAGTACGCGTAAGCCGCGTAACCGCCCGGTTGAGCTATCTTAGACGAGAGCTTGTAGATGTTAAGACCGTTGACGAGGACGATCAGGGTTCCTATAATGATCGCTATGGGGGCAAAGCCCTTAGCCAGCAGGAACGCGTATGTTCCATAGCTCAGAACGCTCAGGAAAGGCGACTGACCGCCGAAGGATAGGAACACTATGTCCAGAAGTCCTAGCTCCCTTGCCGGGCCCCTCGTTCCAGTTGATGACTCCTCCTTTTCGTGGGTTGAGGACATACGATTAGCTTCGCCTCACGCTTAAGTACGAGAGGAATAAAACCTTACTACAACTAAGGGAAGGAAGGACCGAATGGGGATGAGGTTCGCGGTAATAGGCTCTGGGCCGGCAGGCCTTTACGCAGCCTTGACGTTAGCTCAACGGGCGAAGGTGACGCTTATAGAACAGAACGAGAAACTAGGGGGCACCTGCGTGCTTTACGGCTGTATTCCAGGTAAGGCGATGCTTAAGGCCGCCTCACTATCCGCTCAAGCAGAGAGGTTAGGAAAGAGACTGGAGTTCGCGTTCAGGGAGGCCCAGGCCCTGGCGAGGAGGGCGTCGGAGCTCGTATCGAAGGGCGAGGAGTACTTGCTCAGCGACGCTGGGGTTGAGGTGGTTCACGGCAGGGCAACCTTGACTGGAGGGACTCTAAAGGTGAACAATGAGACCTTACGGGTTGACGGAGTGATAGTGGCTACGGGAACGAAGAGACCAGACGGAACGGCGAGCGACGACTTGCCCTCTCTCAACGACTTTCATAGGATCGCCGTCATTGGAGGAGGGGTAGGGGGAGTCGAGTACGCGTGGCTACTGAGGAAGCTCGGCAAGGAAGTGCACGTTTACGAGGCCGAGGACCTGCTCCTGCCCAAGCACGACCAGGATCTGAGGAGAGCCGTGACGTCCCATTTCCAGAAGTTGGGCCTCAGGCTCCACCTCAAGGCCAGGGCCAGGGTGGAGGGTAATCAGGTGATAACCGAAGAGGGGGCTCAGGAGTTCGACGTCGTTCTCTTCAGCTTCGGGAGGAAACCGAACTTGGAGAGGATAGAGGTGCCGACCGACGAGAGGGGCTTCGTGAGGGTGGATCGGTACATGTTCACGGGAATCAGCAACGTTTACGCTGCGGGCGACGTCACGGGCTCCTTCACTGCCCACGAGGCCATGAGGAAGGGGATAGTGGCCGCGTTGAACTTGTTGGGACAGAGGACGGCCTACGACGGAACCTCGGTTCCCAAGGTTATCTACATTCACCCACAAATAGCCTATTTCGGCGACGTTTCGAACGGGGACTGCGTCAAAGTCCAGGTGGCGTCGTTGCCCAGGGCTGTCGCCGAGAGGGAGAGTGAGGGGTTCGTTAAGGTATGCTTTAATGAAGGGAGGTTAGCGGGAGCCGTCGCGTTCTCGCCCGAGGCCGAGGGGGTGGTCACTTTAGCCTCGCTGATGAGGGGTAAGAGGGCGGAGGAAATACTGTTGGAGCAGATTCCACATCCTTCATACCTCGAGGCGATTTGGGAAGCGGCCAGGCAGTATTTGGTGAAAAAAGGCGGAGTTAACTCAGCTCGTCCTTGACCTGGTTGAGGAGGCTCAGTAGGTCCTCCGTTAGGTCAATTGCCTTATCGAGCTCCCCCTCGTCGAACTCGCTCAGTAGGTCCTTCAGCACGTCCCTAATTTCGTCCGAAAGCTCGTAAGCCCTCTCAAGCTTATCCCTAAATTCCTCCTTCATCCTCCCCTACTTCTCCTCCTCCTCGATATATAAGAGGTAGCAGGGGGAAGGTTGGTAACTTGTAGGTGAGCTTCTAGAATACGTATGGCCGAGTCCACGTCTTTCGCGTTCTTCAACTCCTTCGCTAACTCCCTTTCCCCCAAGTATTCCAACCATTGGGTGATGTGGCCCTCCCTCAGGTGGTACTCGACGCAAGCCCTGTCCTCCACGCTCAGTCTCCTCGTTTCCCTTAACAGCTCCCTGACGTCGTGAGCTACCCCGACGACCTTCTCGTAAGACTTGAAGTAGAAGGGCTCCTTTCCCACAAACAATAAGCTTAACTTACCCCCTTTTTAAGGGAAGGCCCGCTAACCCTTTCGGCCTGTAATGACGGAGATGAAGAACCCTTGGGTTCCTTGGCTGGGCCAGAACCTGACCCCCTTGCCAGAGGGCTCGCCGAAGCTCAGCCTGAGGGTCTTAAACCCCTCGACGAGTTCCTCGCCCTCCTCGGGGAAGACGGAGCACGAGGAGTAAGTCACGTAATTCGAGATCTCCACGGCCATCCTCAACATCTCCCTCTGAAGCTCTGAGAAGCTCTTTACCTTCTCAGGGGTCAGGGTCAAGAGAACGCAGGGATCGTTTGGGACCATGCCTGAGGAGGAGCACGGGGCGTCCAGCAGGACCTTATCCGCCCTCCTGATCAGGGGGTTCCTCGAGTCCGCCTGGATCAGATGCACCTTCCTCAAGTCCACGTTCAGCGACTTCAGGAAGTTCAATTCCTTTTCTATCCTCGTCCTATAGAGCTCCGAGGCGACGACCTCGGCCCTCCCTTCGGTTAGCGCCATGATCAGGGCCGTCTTAACACCTGGGGCGGAGGCCATGTCGTAAATCAGTTCGCCAGGCTTCGGGTCCAAGGCCTTGACCACGGCGAAGCTGGCCTTGTCCTGAATGACGGCTTTTCCCTCCTTAAACGCCTTGACCTTGCTGGGATCGCCTTTAGTTACCCTGTAGAGCTCTGGGAAGTCGTTGTCCCTTTCGAATTCGATCTTCTTCCCGATCTCCCTGAGCGTCTTATCCTGGTCCCCCTTGAAAGGGTTTACCCAGAACCAGTAGTTCCTCCTTATTGACGCCTCGGCCTCCAACCTCAGCCTCGGGATCCTCTGTTCGGCCCACTCTGGGAAGGCCGGCCTGCCCATTCCCCTCAGGAATTTCTCCGCTCTCTCCCTCGGGCTTCCAGAGAGGGAGTGGTAATACATTAAAAACTCCCTGGCCTTGCTGTAGACCAGATCGCCGTTCAAACCCTTCAGCAGTCCCAGCTCTCTTCCCTTATCAATAGCGAGGGCCAGAGGCTCTCCCCTGAGGCAGAGCTTCGCTACGAATGCCAGAACCTTCTCCAGGCCCACCTCACCGCTTATAGGGAAAAGGTGAGGAAAAAAGTCGAGGTTGATCGATCTAGCGAGCCTAGCGGTCGTGCTCGCCTCATTCTTCGGCCTAGTGGCCTCGGCGGCCCTCATAAGCGAGGGAGCACACGAGCTCGAGAGGTCGTTCGGTCAGGGGATGGTGGGGGGCATGATCCTAGGCCTCATAGAGACCCTCCCCGAAACGGCGGTAGTCGCTTTCTCAGCGAGCTATCGAGACGTGGGCGTGGCCTTGGGAACCGCCTTGGGAGGAAACGTGTTCCTCTTCACCTTAGGGATAGCCTCCGTTGGCCTAGCTTACGTAACTCGTTACGGTGGGGTAATGAACATCTCTGCGGAGTATAGGGTAGAGAACAGGTACCTGCTCTTCTCCACGGCAGCGCTCGTCGCGTTACTAATCTACGGTAAGCTCGACCTCTACAGCGGGGCAGCGCTCATCGCAATATACTTGGCTTACGTTATTGAAAGGACGAGGCAGTCGTCTTCCTCCGAGAGGCGGCCCGCCAGGCCTTACCCGGTTCTGATGATCTCGGCCGGTTTCCTGTTAGCTATTGTTTCCTCCGAGCCGTTCGCAGTTGCAATCAACAACATATCCAAGGAACTCGGCGTTCCCCCTCTGCTATTATCGTTGGTGGTTGCGCCCTTGGCGACCGACGTGGACGCCTTACTCACCTCCGTTATACTCGTTAGGAAGAGGAAGGAGGGAGGTTCCTTAGCTGTGATCGGGGTGGTTGGTAGCAAGATAGAGAACGCCACTATCCTGTTGGGCGTCGTGGGACTCCTAAGCCCTCTAAGCCTCCAAGGCTACCTCTTGGACTTAGCTTTCTTCGTGCTCTCCAACGCCGTGGCAATTTACGTGTTGTATGATAGGACGTTGGGGCTCAAGGAGAGTTTAGTCCTAGTAATGATGTACTTTATCTCAATAAGCGTTCTGTATTCGTTCTCGCTGTAACGGAAAAGAAAAGAAGGGAAAAGTCACTTCTTCCTTAACAGCAATGCCGCAGCCGCGATTATCACTACAACGACGACCACGCCGATTGCTACGTAGGAGAGGTTCAAGGGCGATGACGTTCCCGAGGGGCTGGGACTAGAGGCGCTGGCGTAGCTAGTTGAAGTCGTTGCAGGCGGTGTGGTAGTACTCGTTGAAGTCGTTGTTGAAGTGGTAGCGGTTGTGGTCGTCGTGGTGGTGGACGCTAGACTTAGCGTAACCGGCGTAGTCGTGGAGGAAACGAACGGGGCAACGAACGACACGTAAACCGATACGTTAGTAGCGTTCAAAGGAACCGGGAAGTAGTATATACCGACGGAGGCCGGTAAGGTCTTTAAGGCCTTGAAAGGCCCTCCGTTGACGCTCACGCATATGGTCGCGTTCGCGATTACTCCCTTCTGAACGCTCCATTCTACCACCACGTATTTCTGCCCGCTCAAGACCTCCATTGTCACGGAAACGTTGGTGGGCAACGCTATGGCTGAGGGAAGCAGCACTTCAATCGTGGAGTAGGTGGATGTAACTGTGGCGCTCACTTGTGGGCTCTGGGCTATGCCTGTCACACTTATCGACACCGAGGGCTTGATGTATGCGAGGATCACGGAAGATCCATTGATCGAAGCGGCCAGAGGGAGGCCATTAACGTCAGTCTCATAGTACTCCACTGGTGTACCGTTCTTAAAGGCGAGAACTTTAACCGTCGAGCTAACCGTTAAGGTCGCGCTCGAGATTGAGACCTGCGAGACGCTGAATGACGGTGTGAGCGTCGTCGTTATTACGGCGTTCTCTAAGAACAGGGGCCAGAAGGGTATTGATAAGCTCGCTATTCTGGGCGGCGCCCCAAGGCTGATCGAAGCGTTTTGAACCAATAAGGCTTTGGAACCGTTAAACGCGTAAATCTGCACCCTTACCGGTGCCAGGGAGTAGTTTGTAACGCCTGCGCTCTGCCCCGTCTGCTCCGCGGAGATCAATACGACTGCGGCTCCCAGATGGCGCTCCGGTAGGACTAAGTAAGTCGCGTTGGGTTCGCTCACCGGGAAGGTGACCTCGTTAAGGGTGCCGTTGGCGAATAGCTCGTAGAGCCTCACTTTCCCCGCGAATTGAGCTAAGGTGGATGTCAGGTTCTGAGGGGTCGATGACAACAAGTACGAAGGTAGGGCGAAGGGAGGAGACGCCAGCAGCACGTATTGGCCTGAGTAATACACCGGAGACGCCAAAAACGGCACGCTGTAGTTGAACATCATTTTAGCTCCCTGGAAGGCTATAAGGTAGCTTCTGTCACCTATGAACATCGAAACGAAAACGCCGTCGTCATAAGGCAACGCCCAAGATATATTGCCTTTCAGTAGGACTTGCGTCGAATCGTTGGCATATAGCACCAGAACCTCCTCGCTTGGTGTTTCCTTACGAATAACATTTCCGCTCGGTTTCGTAACGTTAACCTCCAGCTGTGTGACGTTGTAGGCCTGTATGTAAACGCCCGAGCCGGTCGGCATCACGTTAATCGGCATGAAGTTCATCCTGAGCGTCTGGGTTGACGTGCCGTTGACCAGTAAGGCTATTGAGGAGAAGTTCCCTACGAAGGACGCGTTAGTCATAACCGCGTTCCCGGTAAGGTAAACCAGGCCGAAAACCCCTTGGTACGAGGACAGCGGTGAGGTATAGTAGAAGTTTATTGCTAAGTTCGTTTGCGGTAACGTGGTTGTTTGCGGTTGCGTGATAGGAAAGGGCGTCTGAGCTAGGGCTGGTGTCAAAGTCGCGACTAGAAAGGCCAGTGTAAGAGCTAACGTTAGGGTTTTAGTTGCGAATATTATTGTAGTTAATCCTCCTCGCTTATCCGTCTTTTCATTATTTGTTCCCTTCATCTTTGAATATCACCTATGCGATTTAGGGTTGGAAGTATAAATTAACGATCGTAACATAAAGTACATAAATAAGGAGAAAGGAGTTGACATGCCCTCAGCCGCTGGCGATGGCTAAGGCTTTGACTCTCTATTTGGGCAACGAGATCAGAACTAGTCAAATCAGGAGCTACTTAAGGGTCATTAGATCCGGCTATCCCGACTGTGACATGGATAGGGAGGCGCAATTGATAGCCGAAGAGCTGGAGGCTTTAGGCGTTACGGTGATAGACGATTTGTCTGGTGAAATCAAAAAGTTCGCGGACGGAATTTCAGTAATACTTAGGGACGACAAGGTCGTGATAAGGAGGGGAGACGCCGACCTGAAGATCACGAGAGACCCTAACGTGATCGCCAGGATTTACGAGCTGATCGCGGAAGCTAAGAGCGGGAGCGATTTCGTTTCGCTTGTGGAGTCCTTGGAGAGGTCGGCGGAGGAGTTGAGCTGGCTTAGGGAATACGTGAGGAAGCTGAAGGAGGAACGGAGTAAAACTGAATAATTTTATCTAAAAATCAGAAGTCTTTCCTTCTAAACCTAATAATGGCCAATGCCAGGGGGATTACCAACCATGCCAGCGATCCAGCGACGGCCTCCGGCATTCCTATATTGGCCTCAAGGAAGCTCACGCTGTTAACTAATATCTGCTCTCCTAGCAACGGGAAGTCCAGGTAGTACAGGGCCTCTAAGGGTAGGTTATAGAGCTGGGACGGTTCAGGCGTTAGGGACACATGTCCTAGGTTCTGAATAGCGCTGATGGCGGTGGGCAAGACCAGGAAGAAGATCGCGTACGTGGTTATACTGATGAGCGAGAACTGCCAACCTCTGTTAACGAACGCCGCGATTAGGTAAAGCAGTGATACGTATGACAGTTGTATCAGGATCGTCGAAGCTAAGAGGGCGAAGAATAGTTCTCTCGGTACCGGGAAGCCGAAGGGACTCAGGGTGAAGTAAAGTATTGCATAGCTGACGGAGTCCGCTATTATAGCGACCACGGCCACGGTTAGGGCGGTTGAAAGGTACCTGACCAGCAGGATCTGAGTCCTGGTTATCGGCTGTGCGATCAGGAACTTCAGCACTCCGGATTCTGTTTGCCTGATTATCGAGTTCAGAGTCGAATAGAACGTGGCTAACGGGTAGAGGCCGTTCACTATTAGAAACCCCCCGCTCAGTACAACCAAGCTGTAAACGAGGACTACTACTAGGTTGGGTACCACGTCAGTAAGGTATACAGGGTACGCAGCTAACGTCGCATTAGCCGCGTTCTGTCCGACAGGGGAAATCACGAACCTTAAGCCGGGCTGTGCCTCCACTTCGAAGACCTTGAAACCGCTCACCGTTACGTTGAGTTTCTGAACGCTCACGGCGACCGTCGCCGGTTCGGCGCTACTGTTTATGGCCATAACTATTGCCTTCTGTGGTTGGCCGTAGTCGAACCCCTGCGATAGGATGATGACTGTGTAAACGAATTGGCGCTCCAGTGGAATCTGGAGGTTCGATCCGCCGTTAATCAACGTGGGCGTCGAGATGAAGTATTCGGTTTCCTCACCGAAACCTTGAGGAGACGTAGCGGTCACCTTTCCGCTCGAGGTGTTGAGGTCGATTGCGACGGGATATGTATTTACGTTAGGGGGGAAGGTTAGGTTGAGCGTCCCTTTTCCAGAGACGGCTACCATGCTTCCGTTGGATAGCGAGATCGTCCCCTGGTATTCGAGGAGCTCGCCGTTAGCCCCGAAGACGTAGCCGAACAGTCTATGCGTCGTCGCGTTGTACACTGCGAAGACCCCAGCCCCCGAAAGAGGGGAGTTAGATATCGTAGTTTTGACGGCAAGAGAGGCCAGACCGCCCATGCCTAGTAATGCGAGGATGAAAAGCGCCAGAGCGAGCAGGTTGTACCAAGACCTGAACTGCCTCAAGAAGTCGTAAAGTAGGGGGTTCACCTGGCCTCACCTATCGTTTCGAAGAAAACGTCCTCTAGAGTTCTGGTCGCCCACCCCATCTCGAGGAAGTCCGGAAAGGACTTAATGGCCCTCGCTATCCCCTCTATGTCCCCGTTGAATCCTCTATACGACG
>GG748738.1_pt2 | contig 17254 bp, 21 predicted proteins | sample 429598 | NCBI scaffold set GG748580.1 | reverse complement strand
CTTAGGCTTTACCAGAAGGTTTACAGGAGGAGCGTGGAGGAACCCGAGAAGTTCTGGGCGGAGGTGGCCGAGCAGTTAATTGACTGGTTCGAGCCCTGGAAGGAGGTCTTCGTCCAGGAGGACCCGATGACGAAGTGGTTCGTGGGGGCCAAGCTCAACGCGTCCTACAACGCCGTGGACAGGCACGTTAAGTCAGGGAGAGGGAACAAGGCCGCCATCGTTTGGGAAAGCGAGAGGGGAGAGAGGAGGATAGTCACCTACAACGACCTCTACTACGAGGTCAACAGGTGGGCCAACGCGCTGAAGGAGCTGGGAGTGAGGAAGGGAGACAGGGTCACCATCTACATGCCCCTGACGCCTGAAGGAGTCATAGCGAAGCTCGCCACGGCGAGGCTGGGGGCGATACACAGCGAGGTCTTCGCCGGCTTCGGCGCTCAAGCGTTGGCTAGACAGGATAGAGGACGCGGGCTCCAAGGTCGTGATCACCGCGGACGGCTTCCCTAGGAGGGGTAAAATAGTCAACCTGAAGGCCATAGTGGACGAGGCCTTAGATAAGCTGGGGAGCAAGAGCACCGTTCAGAAGGTCCTGGTCTGGAGGAGAACCGGGATAGACGTTAACATGAAGGAGGGCAGGGACGTGGAGTTCACGGAGGTGGGCAAGTACAAGTACATAGAGCCCGTACCGGTTGATGCCACCGATCCCATGTTCATCCTTTACACTTCCGGAACCACGGGGAAGCCGAAGGGAATAGTTCACAGCACCGGAGGCTACTTGGTCGGAACCTCGCTCATGCTCCTGTGGAGCTACGGCCTGAGCCAGGAGAACGACGTGCTCTTCAATACCAGCGACATAGGCTGGATCGTCGGGCACTCGTACATAACCTACTCGCCTCTGGTCATGGGTAGGACCGTCGTGATTTACGAGTCCGCCCCCGACTATCCCTACCCCGACAAATGGGCCGAGCTCATTGAGAGGTACAGGGCCACGACCTTCGGCACTTCCGCTACGTTCCTGAGGTACCTGATGAGGTACGGTGAGGACTACATCAAGGCCCACGACCTGTCCTCGCTTAGGGTGATTGTGACCAACGGAGAGCCCCTCAACTACGCCCCGTGGAAGTTCGGGCTGGAGGCCGTGGGAGGAGGGGCGGTCTTCATGTCGCACCAGTGGTGGCAGACCGAGACCGGCGGGCCCAACATCGGTTACCTGCCCGGGCTAGTTTACCTGCCCATGAAGAGCGGCCCGGCCGTGGGCTTCCCGCTGCCCGGAAACAAGATAGGGGTTTTGGACGAGAACGGCAACCCTGCCAAGCCGAGGCAGAGGGGATACCTAGTGATGTACCCGCCGTTCCCGCCGATGATGATGATAGGCATGTGGAACGATCCCAACAACGAGAGGCTGAAGAAGACCTACTTCAGCAAGTTCGGCACCAGCGTGTACTATCCAGGAGACTTCGCAATGATGGACGAGGAGGGCTACATCTGGGTGACCGGAAGGGCCGACGAGACGATAAAGGTAGCGGCCCACAGGATAGGAGCTGGAGAGGTGGAGTCCATAGTCACCGCTCACCCTGCGGTCTCGGAGGCTGCAGCGATAGGGCTTCCCGACCCAGTAAAGGGAGAGCAAGTCCACATCTTCGTGGTGCTAAAGGAGGGCTACAAGCCGTCCCCCGAGCTGGCTAAGAGCATACAAGAGCACGTTAGGAAGTTCATGGGAGCCATAGTGACCCCAGAGATTCACTTTGTTGGGAAGCTCCCGAAGACGAGGTCCGGGAAGGTCATGAGAAGGGTCATAAAGGCCGTCATGATGGGTCAGTCTGCGGGAGACATAAGCACGCTAGAGGACGAGGCGTCGATGGACGAGATAAAGAAGGCTGTGGAGGAGTTCAAGAAGGAGGTTTCCGGCTCGAGCTGAACGTTTTTCTTTTCCTAAAATTAATGTTGTTTCAGAATTCCTTGTATCCTCGGCTTTAGAGCGTGAAGTTCTAACGAGCTCTGAGCTTGAAGGCTGGAGCGTTTAGACCCTCAGGCCGAGGAGCGCGTTGGCCAAGAGGCCTATGAAGTGAGTAGCCAACGCCGCCCCTAGCGCCAGAGCGGTCATCTGGAGCGACTTCATCCTAGCGTTCGCCATGCTTATGACCCCTATGAAGTAGCCCACGATGGCTACGGAAGCGAGACTAACCGCGTAGGAAGCCAGAACTCCGCTTAGCCCGGATAAGCCTAAGGCGAAGGGAAGGGTCGGTATTACAGCTCCAGTGAAATAGGACGCCATCGTAACCAAGGCGGCCTTCCTGGCGTCAGCCCCTTCATCCTTAAACAGGACGTTCTCCGCCACATGAACCAGCGACTCCGGGTCTATCCTCCCTTCGAGGCCGGCAGACCTCAGGAACTCCTCAAGCCTCTTCTCTACTGCCCTTGGGTCGAGCCTCTTCTCGAGCTCCACTATCCTCTTCTCCGATCTCTTGCCCTCCTCCTCCACCTTGGTGGAAAGGAAAGCCCCTATGCCCATGGACAGGCTTCCCGAAACCCCTATTATCAGCCCTCCAAGGGCCACTAACTGCGCTGAGCTTATGGCCCCGCTCAGCCCCGAGACCGCGGCTAAGACCTCCACCAGGCCGTCACTTATGCCGTAAACGAACTCCGCCGAGTAGCCGAGCTCTAACGTGCTGAAGACCCTCTCGTGGACGGCCTCCTCTATGGCCAACCTCCTCATGTCCTCCCTGAGCCCTTCAGGCAGGTCGGGGGCTTCGGCGAATTTCAGGTACTTCTCAGAGTCCCCCGTCTCCTTGTAGTCCAAGTACCGATAGAACAGCTTACTGCCCATAAGCCTCCTCATCAGAAGGTAGAACCTGAGCCTCGCCTTGTCGAGGATCCTCAAGGGTTTGGAGGGAAGCTTGACGGACTCGGCCTCAGCCAACTTCCTCCAGACCTCTGCGTGGCCACCCTCCATCTCGGCTATCCTCATTAAGGCCGCCCTCAGGTCCTCGTCCCTCTCCCTCTTAGCCAGGCTCAAGTAGAGCTGGCGATCGAAACACTCCTGCCTGAAGTTCGTTACAATCTCCTTCGCTTCCACTGTTGTTCGGGCCTCCGATTACGTTAATATAACCTGTTCTTCGTAATAATTTCAATATGCTAAGGAGAGCCCTGGCTATTGTGGCTATATTCAGCGTTGCTGTGGGCTTCGTCGTCTTCGCTCAGACCAGTGAGATCAGCGCGAACCCCATATACTTGGCTCTCAACACGCAGTACAGCTACGCCGTGATCAACGTGATTAACGTGACCTATTTGGGCCTGCCGACCTCACATGACCTCGCATACTACACGCTCTACGGCCTCGTGAACCACGTTAACGTAACCATCGAGCTCTACAACGTGAAGAACGGCTCGACCCTTTACATCAAGGCGTGGATACCGCAGGATCTCATGGACCGCATCTACCTGGCCCCGAACATCAGCTCCGCCTTCTTCGTGATAGCAGTAGCGGATTCCAACGCCAACTTCACCATGAACCCCTACGTTTTCGGCGACGTCGGGGTGATTTACAACGTCTCCGGCAAGCAGGTGATCCAGATCACGGTGATACCCTTGGGACTCTTGAAGACGGTCTACAACGGGCAAGTGATTGACGTCGAAAACGACCCGGTGTTCCAGAGCTGCCTCGCCGACCAGAACGCCATCGATTACGCGGTCGTGAATAACTGGGAAGGGATTTACATAATTTACGTTAGTACGTGATTTTCCACTTAAATTAAAATAAATCGTTTCATCCGAAGTTGATCCTCACGTCCGCCGCGAAGGCCCCCGTCTCGTTAACGAACACGGGGTTCAGGTCGAGCTCCTTCACGTCCAAGTCCACGATCATCCTCGAGACTGTGACCAGAGTCCTTATCAGCGAGTGCTCGTCGTAGCCCCTCCTCCTGGCCTTCAGCATGTCCAGGACCTTGCTCTCCTTCAGCATGTCGTACGCCTCGTCCTCGTATATGGGGGCTATGCCGTAGCTCACCATCTTCAGGACGTCGACGTAGATCCCTCCAGGCCCGATAAGAACCACGTGGCCGAATGTGGGATCCCTCATACCGCCTATGAATATTTCCAAGCCTGTGAGCTGCTCCTGAATTAGCACCCTCTTGGTTATTTGGGAGAGCCTCCTGTAGGTCTCCGCGACCTGCTCCTTCGTGACGTTCAACGCCACCCCCTTCAGCTCCGTCTTGTGAACAGGCTCCTCCGGGGAGATCTTCATGACCACCGGGTAGCCTATCTGGTCCGCGACCCTGACGGCCTCCTCCTCGCTTTCCGCAATCCCCCACTTGGGGGTCCTGATGCCGTAGATCTCCATGAGCTTCAATGCCTCGAAGTCCCTGAGCGAGGTCTTTCCCTTCACCACCTCCAACGCCGCTTCTATAGGCTGTTTCGTCCTTATCTTCCTCCTCGGGCTCGGCCTGAGCTCGCGAGGCTTATGGCCCTAACGGCGTCCTCGGGGAAGTAGAAACCGGGCACCCCGGCGCTCTCTAAGACCCTCATGGCCAACTCCTCGTCCATCCCCATGACCACTCCCACTACCCCCTTGCCCTTGAAGTTAGAAACGGACCTGGCCACCTCAGCGCTCGAAATGAAAGGCAAGGACTCAACACGACCACCTTGGTCGCGCTCACGTCCTGGACCACCTTCAGCGCGGCGTTGTACCTCTCCCTCGTGGCGTCACCGGTTAAGTCCAAGGGGTTAGCGGGAACGCTGGTAGGTGGCAACACCTTCCTCAGCTCGTCCTTGACGTAATTGGGCAACTCTATCAGGTTGAGCCCCACCTTGCTTGCCTCGTCCGCGGTCAACACCCCGTGGCCTCCAGAGTTCGTCACTATAAGGACGTCGTTGCTTATCGGCTCGCTGAACTCGAGGAGCTTCGCTAAGTTTAGGAAGTCCCTCAGGTCCTCGGTCAAAATGCCACCCCCTGTCCTTACAGCAGCCTTGAAGACCTCGTAGCTCCCCGCCATGCTCCCCGTATGGGTCTTAGCCGCCTGGGAGCCCTTGGAGGTCCTCCCTCCCTTCAGGAACACTACGGGCTTCCTCACAGCGGACTCCGCCAAAACGTCGAGGAACTTCTGTCCGTCCGAGACTCCCTCTAGATAAACGAAGATCGCCTTTGTCATGGAGTCCTTTGCTAAGTACTCTATCACCTCGTACTCCTTGACGTCCGCCTGATTCCCTAAACTAACCATGTAGCTTATCCCCATCCTGGATTTCCTGGCGAAGTCCAGCATGTAGACCCCTAGACCGCCGCTCTGCACCACCAGCCCAATGTTCCCCCTCTTGACGTCCGCGAATGCGAAGGTGGAGTTATACGAGGGGGATATGACGCCGAACGTGTTGGGGCCCAAGAGCCTCATCCCGTGCTTCCTCGCTATGCTAACTATCTCCTCCTCTAGCTTGACCTCTCCGACCTCCCTGAAGCCTGCGGTTATCACTATGGCGGCCCTAACCCCCTTCTCCCCGGACTCCTCCAGCACCTCGGGCACGAAGTCCCTCGGGACGGTAACCACCGCCAGGTCAACGTCGCCGGGGACGTCCTTGACAGACCTGTAGCCTTGACCCCTTCCACGTCCTCGGCCTTGTTGTTCACCGGGTAGAGCTTTCCCCTGAAGGTCGTCATGAGGTTCCTGAAGACTACGTTCCCCACCTTCTCCTTGTGCCTCGAAGCGCCAATGACGGCTATTGAGTCGGGATTAAATAGCTTGGCTAAGGAAGGTGACTCCATGATGCCGGTATCTTTTCGCCATCGATAATAACTTTGAGCGTTAGGGAACTTGTAAATTTATGAGGAAAATAATAAAGAAATCTGAAGGTCTGCCTTGAACGACGCGGAAGGATCTCGAGCGGTCGACCGTAAATCCTTGTGAGCATTTAGTAGGCCGCGTTCCTGACCAAGGTCACTAGGTTCAACATCTCGTTGCTGATCAGGCTGTCCAGGAACGCTAACTTGACTATCTGAACTGTCCTCGGCACCTCCTGGTTTGGGAGCATGAGGACGAACTCAAAGTTCGTCCTGAGTAAGTCCGACTTCAACTCCCTGAGCAGCCCTGGCCTCCCCTTCAGCTTGTCCTCAGGCAAATCTAGGTTGACCGCCGTGTTGGATAGCGGTGAGGTGTCCGAAACACGGCTACAGACTCGACTTCGCGTGTGACGAAACCCCGAAAGTCGCGGCTCTCGGTTCGGAGGCTCCCGCTCCCAGTCGTTAAGCGGAGCGTCCTTGGGTCGTTTAGCCTCGAACTTCAAAGCTTAGAGGTAGGTAGTCCTGCCCTTTTGGAAGTCCCTGAAGGTGTCGGCTAGGGTGATCATGAAGTCGAGGCCTGCGTTCCTCACTTTATAGTAATTGTCCAGGAGCCTGTTGGGATCCAGGCCGTCGGCGAACACCAGCCTAGTCACCTGAACGGCCTCCGGAACCTCCTTGTCAGGGGGGAGAAGGGCCATGTCGACCTCATACCTCAGGATGTCCTTCTTGAGCCTCAGCAGGAACTCCCTTCTCTGCTCGGGGGGTAGAGACCTCAGGGCGTCCTGATGCTCCTTGGCCACGGCTATCCCCATAGCAATTATGTAGAAGTCCGCCTCCGGCGTCGGCCTTATGACCTCCACTATGGGCCCCCCGTTAGGGGGCTGAGTGGCTATCCTGAATGCCTCCTTGGCTCCAGGAGGGATCGTTACCGTGAGGCCCAACCTCTTGAACACCTCCATTATCATGGAGTCCGCGGGGTTCAAGGCCGATACCTCTACTACGTCATCCTGAACTCTTACGGAAATTAAGCTATCACGATCGAGGGAATTGACGGGATAACTCCTCTTCCTTACGCCGTGCAGAAACGGTGGATCTGACCTTAACGCGAACGAGGGGTTAACGAAACCTCGCCCCTTCGAAGGAAGCCGAACATTCCCTGGTGAGAATTTCAGCCGTGTTGCTATAAGAACACCTGAGGGAGGTAATTCAGGGCAGGGAGGCATCGGGGATGCTATACGTTACTTACGGAGCCTTACAGTAGTCTAAGCGCTGTGAACAGGCTTAGTCCAAACAAAACGCCCAGCACTACTAAAACGATAACCAGGATTATGATCGTGAGGACGCTTATCCCTAGGGCGTGAAGCCATCCTATCCTTTCCCTGCTCTTTATCACGAAAAGTACCGCTATTATGCCAAGGAGGACCCCGATCGGGTGAAGCCCAATCAAGCTGAAGATCATGTCCACTAGGAAGAACGCTATGGCAGCGAGTAGGGAAGTGACCATCGCGCTCCCGAATGACGTGCGCACTCCCGTCAACCTAGAGGCAAAGTAGAGTGAAAGCGAGATCAAGACCCAAAGGACGATGAAACTTAATATACCAAGTACCGCACCGGCCGCGCCGAGAGCGTGTAGAGCCACGATTCTCTGATTAATGTTTTATTTCACCTCATTTTAAACATTTCCCTCTCCGCATTGACGCCCGTAGATCCCAACATAGAGAACCTCGGTTGACTAACGATTAATAGGACTGAAGGGAATAGACGTTTGGATAATGATTAAGGTCAAGGTCAACTTGATCAGGCAAGGAAGGACCTTAGAGCTAGAGATGCCGGAGGGCTCCAGGGTGAGGGACCTGATTAAGAGGTTGGGATACCCCACGACCGGGGTAGTCGTGACTAGGGACTCCAGGCCCCTGCTGGAGGACGAGGTGTTGACCGAAGGAGAGCTCAACCTGTTCCAGGTGGCATCGGGTGGCTGAGCTAAGTAAAATAAAGGCGATAATCAGGAACCTGCCCAAGGTTCTCGAAAGCTTGGCCTCCCCTGACCCTGAGGCACGGACGAGGGCCTGGGATGACGTAAAGTTCCTGGTCGATACGGGGAACGTCCGGTATCTGCTACCCCACAGAGGCTACCTGAGGTCCCTGCTATGGCACAGGCTTCAGGGGGTCAGGGACGACGCTTGGAGCAACCTAGAGTTAATGAGGAGTGTCGGAGTTGGAGGGATAGAGAGGTCCCTAACCGCCAATAAGGACACCATAAAGTGGTCCGCGTGGAAGAACTACAGGAACCTGCTCAGCTTGGGGATCATATCATTCGACACTCTCAGGGAGGTCAGGACATCCTACTGGAGGCTCCTGAAAAGCAGGTGGGCTACCGTAAGGAAGAAGTCGTGGAGGCTATTCGCGGATCTAGTGAAGGACGGGGTGTTCACCGCTGAAGACAAGGAGAGGTACAAGGATTTCTTGAGGGCGAGGAAGGCCAACGTCAGGATATTGGCCTGGGAGAGGGCCAAGGAGCTAGCCGATCTGGGCTTCATAAGCCCGGAGGAGTTGAGGGAGTTTAAGGACTACCTCCTGGAGCTGACGCGGTTCGAGAGCAGCGTGAGCAGGAGGGCCAAAAGGGTAGCCAAGGTACTGGGATTCCTTTAACTTTCTCTAAAACTTCCTTACTGAACGACTCGCCGCCTGAAACAAGGTAAAATTATAGAGCTCTTAGTAATTGAAGGCTGTTCGCGATTGAGGGTCGCAGTTGTCGGCGGAGGAATAGTCGGCCTGTTCGCGGCGTACTACTTGAAGAGGGACGGGGCTGAGGTAACGATATTCGAGAGGGAGTACTTGGGCAGGGGGTCGATCCACGCCGCTGGGCTCATCGAGCCCTACAGGTTCGACAGGATAAACAGCCTGGGCATGATCGCGAAGATGCTGAGGTACATGGCCAGGGGAATAACTAGGGTAAGGCAGGTAGATCCCCTCTGGTTGAAGGCCCTGCTCAGGACCCTGAACAGGAAACCTCCGCAGGAGGCCTGGGAGAGGGCCAAGTGGATGGCCGAGTTCTCCCTTAAGGAGTACAGGAGGTTGGCTGAGGAGAGGAACGACTTTGACTACGATGAGTCGGGCCTTTACGAGGTCTCCCTGAGAGAGAGGGACTTCGAGGATAACCTCAGGGACTGCCTCAATAGCCCCTTAAGGCCGAAGTGCGAGGAGGCAGAAATAAAGGGCTTGGGGATGGCCGTTTACTTCCCCGAGCTAGCCAAGGTCTCTACCGAGGCGTTCGTCGAGAGGATGAGGAGGGAACTGAACGGGGTCACTGTTGCTAAGAAGGAAGTTACGGACTACCTTTCCCTGAAGGGGGAGTTCGACGAGGTGATAGTGGCGAGCGGTGTGAACGCTAGATCCTTAGGCTTACCGATAACCTCCTTCAAAGGCTATGGCTTCAGGGTGATCGGTAACGAAAGGGTTAAGCTCCCCGTGAGCGTGGTGCTGAATGACTACGGCTTAGCGATAGTTAAGAACTCCGGTTACGTGAAGCTCACCGCCGGGTTCGAGGCCGACTTCAGCCGGGGGATTAGTGAGGATGAGAGGGTTTTCAAGCTGGCCTCAAGGGCCGTAGAGGTGGTCAGGGTAATCGACGGTCTGGAGGGATGGAGGCCTTGCACCCACGACGGATTCCCCTTAGTTGGCAAGTTTAAGGGGCTTGTAGTAACCACGGGGGCCTGCAGGCTAGGGTGGAGCTTCGCCCCCGCCATGGGCAAAATGGCCAGCGACTTGGCCTTAGGGAGGGAAAAGGGTTTCGGCTACATTTCAGGCTTAAACAGGCTCGAGGGATTGGCCGAGCTTTAAGGGTCGATTGGAGGGGTACTCGTCAGGGACTTAGATTAGGATATAATACCCCTGAAGGAGATATCATTTCCTGGCGATGACAATATCTTTGGACCAGTACAAGTCCCTCCTCCACGTTAAGGAGTCCCTCTTTCTCAAGAAAAGGGAAGAGGCGTTCGAGGAGCTCAGGAGGGTCCTCAAGGAGATCCCCTCGGACGCCGACGTGAATTGGTTCGGCTGCAACGTAGTAGACGTGGCTGACTGCGAGACTCTGGTTCAGTTCCACCTAGAGTTCGGGAACAGGTTCGACTTGAGGAACTGTATGAACCTGAACAAGCTCGCCACGTGCTTGGCAGGTAAGGTAGACGTGAAGGTTCTGGCCCCCATTGTTAAGACGGTGATAGCCCAGGGGAGGGGTAACAAGTTCATAGAGGCGGCCTCCTCGAGTAATTACGAGACCGTTAAGGCCCTCGTAGACGCCCTGGAGCTGATCGGTGAGAGAGACCTCGCCAGGAGCGTTCTTAACTCGGCCTGCAGGGGTGGGGTCAAGGAGGCCTGTGAGAAGGCCCTCCCCGTCGCCTACACGTGAAGTCGGTGCGTTTTCAGGTTTTAGTCGTCCCCTTCTCTCTCCTCTCGTTTAACCGAAGGCTCAGCCTAGCTATTGGGTAAAGCACTGCCACGGCGAGGGCCACCCAGTAGAATTCCGTGGGTTCGAAGGTCACTGTCAAAACCGCGACGGCGTTGGGTTGCGTCACTACTAAGCTGGTGGTTCCTATGAATATCGGCTCGTATTCGGCGGGTAGCTGTCCCAAAGCCTTCAGGACTTCAACGATAATGAAGAAGAGGGCTGGTTCAATCATGTAGAGCACGGTAACGGCGAAGAGGGTGGAGTTGAGGAACCTCCTACCCTTTATCGTGGAGTAAAGGCCGTATGCTAGGATTATCAGGAGGTAAACCCTGAAGGCTGTGAGGGCTGCGTTCAACAACTTCGTTATCTCCAGCTGTCCCCCCAGGAACTGCAACGATATCTGGAACGGGGAGTCCTCCACGACTAGGATTCCTCCTACGTCGACATGCCACCAATATAGGGGAACTAAGGTCACGAAGATACCGGCTAAGTAGTAGACTGAGAGCAACGTTCTCCAGACCATCAGCTTCCCCTCACAAGCAAGGTCGTGTTAAGGAACCTCAAAGCTACGTTCATGTAGAAGTCGTTGTTCACGTACGCATAAAACAGCTCCTGATAATCGTAGATCTTCACCACTACCGTTCCGTTGCTCTCCGGCATTATCGTTACGGGCTCGAGCGACTTCGCCCCCGGAGCGGTGACGTTCAACACCACTATCGGGAAGTCGGTAGGGTTATAGACATGCATCACTATCGACATGTTGCTGGGAATAACGGAGGCCGTGTATTGTAGGTTCTGAAGCTCTGATATCTCTCTCATCGGCTGGTCGATCGAGTGCCAGACGAACGAGGCGTTCAGGTAAGGGTAGCCTAGCGCTACGAAAACGAGCACTCCGACTGTAAGCGCTACGAGCTTCACTAGCCTCTCCTGATTCACCGACTATCACTCGAGGCCCACCGATTTTAAGCGCGACGGAAAGGGCCCTCGAAGGGTATAACGACTATAAGGAGCGACCCGGGCTCGCTCTGGGATCTAATTCGGCATTCGTTTATGACTTTTACTTCAATGAGTTCAGGAAGCGTTACGCCTTGAGCGGGGACTAACGGGCGCTCGTGGAACGAAAACGTACTGTGCCTGGGGACTTTACTGTCCGAGAAAGGCAGTCGCGGAATTACAGGACGAGGAACTTAGAGGGACTAATCGGGAAGGATCAAGATAGAAGAAATACCGACCAAGCTGATCCTAATTAACTTACGGTCCCCCGCTGATGAGCTTCCTCAGATTTGCGACGAACTCCACAAGCGAGCCGTAACCTCCCCACGGGAGGACAGCCATCTCGCTGGCCGTCCTTATTATCACCTTCCCGTCCTTAACCTTGGCCTCAACCACGCCAGGTATCAGCATCGCGTTTCCGGCCTTGCCGAGTAGGTTCACTAACCCCTCGAGGTGGTAAAGGGCCTCCTCAACTAGCTCCTTTCCGCCCATCTTGAAGTACTGGTCTACCGCTTGAGCGCTTACTTGACCCTCGTAGAGCTTCACTCCTCCCACGCTCAGAACCAGTCTAGGGAGCCTCCCCTTGAGGACTAGTCTAACTACGAAGTCCCCCACCTTGGCCCTCTTGACCTCGACCTTATACCTCTTTGCCCTGTCCTTAGTCGCAAGCGAGCCCAGGTCGTACTGCTCGACCGACTTCACGGCCTTCTTGATCTCCCCTATCCTCATGCCGTATACGTCTGAGAGGTCCTTGATATCCACAGGGACGAACTTCAGGGTCGAGAGCCTGTCGAAGAGGCTGTTAACATCGTTTATTCTTATTCCCCACGCCTTCACCTTAACCTTCGAGTTCTCCGCCAGGACAACGGCGCCGAGCTTAACCCTGGTGGGGCGCTCGTTGAAAAGCGACGCTATCGCGTTGTGGGCCTCCTCAGGGGTCTCCGGGAGCTTGTCGACCTTCCCCACGAAGATGACCTTCAGCCCTGAGTCCTCTATCCTACCCTTCACTCTGTTTCCCTTGAACGCCGCTTGATATAGCCTCGTGTATATTACTGCCCTGTCCCTTTCCCTCCGAAAGAGCACCTTCGCCAATTCTCTTCCTCCCGTAATACCTCCGTTGCTGTAGACGTCGTGATGTACAGGGGTAGCGATGTCTACCCCTCAGGTTCAGATTAGCATTCGTCGGGGGTAGAAATTAAAGTTAGACCCTCCTAAGTACGGACGTGATAATCAGCATAACTGCAGAGCTCGCCTTAGATTTCGACACCCCCTTCGCTGGCGGCCTAGGAGTCCTGGAGGGAGACAAGTTCTACGCCGCGGCCAGGCTCGGCCTCGAGTATACCGTGGTTACCCCCCTTTACCCTAAGGGATACGTCAGGTATGAGTTTAAGGATGGTAACCTACTCCCCCTGGAGGAGGACACGAGCGGATTAGAGAGAAAGCTCCAGGACGTAGGCTCCGCCCTGATAGAGACGAAGAAGGGAAAGGTGGAGGTGAACTTCCTCGAGTACAAGTTGGGTAAGGCGAGGGCGGTGTTCGTGAAGACCGTCTCCCCAGAGTGGGCGGTCAAGGCAACGGAAAGGCTTTACATCGAATACTCAGAGGAAGATAAGTTCTACAAATACCTCATTCTGGCCAAGGCTGCCCTGAAGTACATTGAGGACTTCGTGGGTTGGGACAGGGTCGAGTGGATAGACCTACAGGAGTCCTACCCGGCCTTCATGGTTCTCTTGAGGAATTTCCCAAGGTACAGGATCGTTATTCACACCCCTGCTCCCTGGGGACACCCCTCCTTCCCCCTGAGGTTCTTCCAGGAAGAGTTCGGCTACCAGTTCCCCTTCGACCCAGTCGTGATGACGGAGCTTGCGCTCTCAGCCTCTCAGGAGGGAGTAGTGGTCAGCAAGAAGATGCTCAACTTCGTGCTCATCACCTTCCCGCATCACTCGCACAAAATAAGGGCAGTAACCAACGCGGTCGAGATTCCTAGATGGCAGCACGAGAAGCTTAAGGACGTTAAGACGAGGGGGGAGTTCGTACAGGCCAGAAAGGAGATAAGCGAGTCCAGCTTCAGGGCTCTGTTCGGAAGGCAACCCAAAGGGCCTGTGGTGAGTTGGGTCAGGCGAGTCACGCGTTACAAGAGGCCCGACTTGGCCGCGAAGCTGGCGGAGGAGTTCAGGGGGGACGCGGAGTTCGTGCTCGGGGGAAGGCCTCACCCCACTGAGGGCTTCGGCGTGAATTTGTTGAAGGAGTTCAAGAGGCTCTCGGACGAGGGAAAAGCTAATTTAGTGCTCAATCCGACGGTTGAAACCGAGAGGAAGGTCATCTGGGCCTCGCACGTTTGGCTATTCATTCCCTTCTCGGGCTGGGAGGCCTCAGGTACGAGCTTCATGAAGGCGGGAATCAATGGGGTTCCCTCGGTGGCCTCGATAGACGGAGCTGTCCCTGAGGTGATCAGGGACGGCTACAACGGTTGGCTCTTCGGGGAGAACAGGTTCGAGCTCGTTGACCCAACGCACGTGGACCACGAGTACGTTCATCTGAAGGACAAGCTCAGGGAGGCCCTGGACTCGTTCAACAGCGGGGAATACTGGGAGATCGCCTGGAACGCGCTCCAGACCTTCAGGGAGTTCTCGAGCATGGACAGGCTAATCCACGAGTATTACGGCTGTCCGCTCCCCCAAAGTTGAATAAGGGAGCAAAGCGCCTCCGCTAGAGGAACACCATATGTTATTAGGACAAAAACTGCACATGCCGAAGGGTTGAGGAAGGCGCTTAAGGCTCTCTCTGTGGCCTTGGCGGTCTGGTGGATCCCCGTCCTTAACGGGGTTATAACGGGTCTCTACTCATCGACCTTGGAGAGAACCGTGAGGGGTTCGGTACTCACGTCCCTCTTCGGCTCGCTCTCAGCCTCCGCGGTTTACATAGCGGTGGACACGTTCGTCCTAAGGATACCGTTGATCGGGCACTACCCTTTGCTCTTGTTTATCTCAGCCCTAGGCATCTCACTGTCCGTTTATTTCGCCTATTTCTCGACCGTCCGATCCGCCACCATCCGACTGACAACGGAAGCCCTTGAGCTGGAATTCTACGCCGATAGCCTGGAAGAGGCGGAGTCCACCCTCACGAGGGACCTGGCGGATTGTAAAACGCGGGAGATGAGGCTCTTCGGAGAAGACAGGGCGAGCGTGATAAAGGAGTGCGGTAGGGTCGTGGTGGAGTACGAGGCTTGGAAGGAGGGAGGCAAAGTGAAGGTAAGGGCAAGGGTTCACGAGAACCGTCTGTAACCTTGAAGTGGCGCCGGGGGGAGGACTCGAACCTCCGACCATCCGGTTAACAGCCGGACGCTCTGCCGACTGAGCTACCCCGGCGAGATAACTCAATGAGGCACTCCTTTTAATGTTTGCTTTCCAAGATCTGAGAGCTGAAAAAAGAAGGGATAAGGTGGAGAGCTGTCAGCCCAGGGTGGTTATCTTCCTCACCAGCTTGCATTTAGCTAAGACCTTGAGCTTGTTGACCCCCTTAGGCACCACCAGTTCGTCGACGTTGATAATGGAATGAATATGCTTCTCAACGTCGTCCTCGGTCAAGTCCTCCAGCACTAGCCTCTTTATGTTCTGGAAGGAGACTTTCTTCCCCAGGGACTCCAGTTCGGCCCTACTTATGGCGAGCTCGTCCACGTTGGAGATTACCTGGACTTCTCCCTTAGACTCCTTGAGGCCAGACTCGAAGCTCTCCTTGAGCCCAGCTATCCTCGCGGCAGTTTCGTCGGCCAGCTCCGTTATCTTCCCTGTGGCAGCCAAGAACAGCCTCAGGGACTCGTTCACGACCTCCCCCACGGTCTTCCCGGTCTTCCTGGCGGTCTCCGTGGCCATCTCGTAAAGCTTCTTGTCTATCCCCCTTATCGTGACTGTCTTCTTCTCCTCTTCCCCTCCGTCGTTTTGATTGCTAGACATCATGTAAAACATGTTTTACATACTTAAATGTTTTACCTTGTTTTGCCTCTCGGCCCCTTTCCCTTATAAGCGGTTTAGGTCGTAAGATTATCTTTACGATGTCCGTGACCGCTGACGTTCCCATCAAGGTCAACAGCTTCACGGCGTCGGAAGTAGCGGAGCTTGCCGGAGTTGAGGAGGAACAGGCGAGGAGGGTGCTAGAAGCTCTAAGGAGCTTGGGGGCCTTGGAGAAGAAAGGTAGGAAGTATTACGCTCCAGCCTACGGGAACAGGGAGGTCTCAGAGGAGATAAGGAGGTTCAGCGATGTCTTCAGGTACTATTTCCCAGACCCGAAGGAGTTGACGAGGCAGTTCGACGAGGTCTACGCGAAAGTCGCCGACGACGCAGGTTACGCCCAATTGAAGACGATAAGGCTCGAATTGGGCCTCAGCCAGGAGGTGTTCTACAGGGCGTTGAGGAGTCACATAGAGGAGGCCTACTACCTCATAGCGGGCGGAGAGGAGGGCTTCGTCAGGAAGGGGGCGATATACGGGATAGTGAAGGTGAGGAAGTGATGCCCTGCGAGTTCCCGCGTGTCTCCGTATCCAGTTGGACAGGGTCCCTGAAGTTCGCTGGGCCCTCCTACAGGAAGGTGCTGCAGGAGCTGACTGATGCCATCAACAAGGGGGAGGTCGTGGCCATAGTGGGGCAGCCCGGTACGGGCAAGACCACCCTGCTTCGGGTTCTGGCGTCTCGGGTTCAGAACCACGTCTTCATGGACATGGCAAACAAGGAGAGGCTGGCGGACGAGTTCTGGGACAAGTTCGACCCGAAGGCGAGGAGTAAGGAGATTCTCGAAATGTTGCTACCTGAGAGGCGTAAGTTCGGCTACGGCCTCCTCAGCAGCTCTTGGGCAGAGGTTTGAGGATCACCTGCTAAGGGTTGCGACAAGTACGACGACCCCAGGCTGAGCTTTACTGTAACAAGTACTCCAGGACTTCGACGGGATGCTGAGGGCCTGAAGGACTACTCCACGGTCTTCGGGAAGCCCGTTCTCCTCGTGGACGAGGTCAGGGAAACGCACTCGCAGGAGATACTAAGGTTCGTTAACAGCGGCGTTGGCGTCCCATTAGTGTTCTCGATGCCGACCGAGGCTTACAGTAAAGTCACCGACTTAGCAATCAGGAGAAGGATAGAGGAGTCCAGGGTCTCCCTCGATTACATACTGACGGAGGAGGACATAATGGAAATACTCGACTCCTACTGCCCCGACTTCTCGGCCGAGCTGACGGATTTGGTGATACCGCTCTGGAAGGGTAAGGAGATCGTGACGGTGCATCAGCTCCTGAACTACGCGAGGATGGAGCTGGAGAACGCGAAGAAGGAATGCGACGACAACGATTGCATTAGGAGGAGGCTGATAGAGAACAACATATTCAAAGACGTGGACAACCTGATTAAGACCGTCGAGTCCACGCTGAGGAGCGGGCTGGCCAAGGTTGAGGGTGTAACTTACGTCCACCAGAGGGGGAAGAGGGCGGAGACGAGCGACGGCAAGAGCGTGATAGTGGACCTGTTCTTCCTGACCGAGGAAGGGGCGTACGTGGGGGACGTCAGAATATTCGCGGGACTCCCGTCACTGGATCCCGACGTTGAGGCCCTGGCCAAGATCCTCGAAATCGAACATGAGAAGGTGAAGAGGCCCGTGAAGGGGAGGTTCCTCATAACCAATTACCCCCTGAAGGTTGAGGGAGTGATCACGGTTTACCTTGAGACCCACGAGCTGATAAGGGTCTCTAAGGGTGATTCTGAGGTGGTTCTAGCTAAGCTCTTGAACGCCCTAGGACTTGGGAGCGAGGCGAAGGGTCAGACGAAGGCTCAGGGAGCCGAGTTGAGCGTTTAAATCGCCTTTCCCTTTCCTCGTTTTGGCCTTAGAATTTATCCTCGTAAACTAAAATTAAGCCACGCTGGATCATGTCGTCCATAACCTTCAGGAGGCTCTCCCTAGAGGGCGTAAGGTACTTCGACGCTCACTGTCATTGCGACGGTCTGCCTAACCTGAATTACCAGGACTTCGTGATAGCATGTGTCTCCACGGATTACGCTCCGCACGCAGGA
>GG748740.1_pt8 | contig 19969 bp, 27 predicted proteins | sample 429598 | NCBI scaffold set GG748580.1 | reverse complement strand
AGGTCGTCGTCCCACCTGGGGAGAACGCCTCCACTAGACGCGGTCATCCCGCTAGGAGAAAGGCCGTGAAGGAGTTCAAGGAGTTGGGTTACGGTGTTAGGTGGAGGGTTGAGTACCTACACTCGATCACGATTGAAACGAGAGTGTAGGGACGAAGGGCACGCCGGGGGTGGGATTCGAACCCACGAGGGGCGGAGCCCCACCAGCTCTCAAGGCTGGCCCCTTAACCGCTCGGGCACCCCGGCGAGATAACTTATTCACCGCCCTGCCTATATTTTCTTTCAGCCCTTCACGGCCTTTATCACCGAGTAGCCCTTGCTCCTCTTGACGACCTCCACCTTGAAGTCCGAGCCGAACGCCTTCAGGACGTTGGCCTCCCCCTTGTAGACGACCAGCTCTATCAGCCCTCCAGGTCTCAGTCTATCCCTCGCCTGCTCGGCCAGCTTCTCCAGGAAGTCGAACCCCCTGTTGAGCGGAGGGTTGGAGTAAATCGCGTCCAACTCGACGCCTTCTGGGAGTGCGGACAGCACGTCGCTCTTCAGCACGGTCACCCTGTCCTCCAAGCCGTAACGCCTCACGTTCTCCTTAGCCAAGTGCACGGCCCTTTCGTCGGCGTCGAGCATGTAGACCCTGAGCTTAGGGTTCTTCAGGGCGACGAATATCCCTATGGGGCCGTAGCCGCACCCCACGTCAGCTACCGTTCCCTCATCTACAAGGATCAGGTTCTGGAGGAGCGTCTTCGTCCCCAAGTCCAGCCTCTTCTTGGAGAACACGCCGTGGCTGGAGACGAGAGATAAGGGGATACCGTCTACGACGTCTGAGACGGTTATTGTGTCCACGACCTCGGATATACGTCCCTCGCTAATAACACCCTCCTCGGCTGTACCGCTTGGCCTCTCTTACTCTTCAGGATCTCCTCGCTCGACATGAGGGCCTGGCCTACGGCGATCAGCTCGCCTTTAAGCGTCAGCATGGCCACGTTGTCGCCCTTCTTGAACCTCTGAAGCGCGACTATCCCCGGGACGTTGAGGGTGGAGCCGTAGGTTATCGCGTTGACCGCCCCGTCGGAGACCAGGACCTTAGGCATCCCGCAGGTCGCGAGCTCCATGGGCAACACCACCCTCTCCAGCTCCGTCTCGTCCCTGCAGTTCCTCCAGAGGTAAACGGCCTCCGAGAGCTCGTGCAGGGTGACCAGGTTAGCGCTCTCCGTAAACGGGCCTGACCTCGTTCGCCTCAGCTCCCTCATGTGGGCCCCGCATCCCAGGATCACGCCCACGTCGTGACAGAGCTTCCTCATGTAAGTGCCCGGCTCCGAGGAGATCCGGAGCAGGACCAACCTGCCCGAGGTCTCGAGGAGCTCCAAGTCGTGAATCCTCCTTTTCCTGATCCTCCTCTTCACCGACGACCTGACGGGGGGCTTCTGGTAAATCGTCCCGACGAACTGGCTCAAGACCTCCTTTAGCTCCTCCAACCGGAAGTCGCAGTGAACCTGCATCACGCAGACGTACTCCTTGCCTGACTTCGTGACGTACGTCATCAGCTTAGTAGCTTCCTCGAGACCTATCGGGAGGACTCCGGTTACCTTGGGGTCTCCCCGCCCCCTCAAAGGGGCTCTAGGGTCCCCCCGTGGCCGACCCTCTTGAGGCCCAGCATCTGCTTAACCCAATAGGCCACCTCGTGGCTCGTAGGGCCTGGGGGTTTGTCCAGGTTTATGACGCCGTACTTCAGGAGCTCCTCTATGGGCCTCTTGTCGGCGTACCTTCCGTACCTCTCGTCCGTGTTCTCGTCCCTAACTACGACCCAATCGTTCTTGTAACCACAAAAATCGTCGATCTTTCGGATGAAATCGTACATTAAGACCACTTTCGTTCATAACTCGGGCAAGGTCACCTTAACGCTCTGTTTCATATAGTCTATGAGGTTCTCAGCCTTCAGCTTGTCCTCCACGGTCTTGTCGTCTGCCCCCTTCGGTATGTCTACCTTCTTCTCCGTCGGCTCTATGTGGTTTATGTTGACCTTCCTCCTCTTCACTCCCGTAACGCTCTTGGGCCCGGTCACTATCACGAAGTTGTTGTCGACGATTTCCACTACGACTGCCTTCCTTCCGGCCTCCCTACCCCTCGTTTTAACAACGATCCTCCCTACCTCGATGACAGCCATCACGGATCGAGAACGTTATCCTCGAGGCGAAAATAAGGTTAATCCTGCCAATACTTCCTGGTCCTCAGGAACCTCTTCTCCTCCTCCATAACAGCCTTAAAGAAGGCCTCTTCCCCCTTGTCCAGTTCCGCTAGAACCCTCGCCAGGTTCCCCGCCCCTACTCCCCTCGCGGCTATGGCCAACGCGACGTATTTCCCGAACTGCGGGTAATAGCTCGCGGTCGCCTTCAGCTCCCTGAGCTTCCTGTTCTCGGCTCCCTTGAGCTTCTCCCCCTTGAGGCTCCTCCTGACTACCTCAACGGCCTGGGAGTCGTCAGGGTAAGTGACCGCCAAGAAAGCCCCTCCGCACTTCGGGCACCTCTGGGGGACTTCCCCCGCCTTCCTGACGTCGCTCCAGCCGCAGGTGAGGCAGACCAGCCTGAGTTCCTTGCTGGATAGCCTCCTCTTAATAATCTCCAGCATCACCGGACTGTCGTTGGAGTCAGAGTGGAGGAGGAGCTGGCTCAGGAAGGTCTCGGCTAAGGGGGAGAAGCTGGGGACTTTAACGACGACCCACTCCATTTCCTTCGCCCTGTCGAACGCCTCGACGTCGTACTCCTTAGCTATCAGCTCCTTCACCGCCTCAGCACCGACGACGGTCTCCGCGTAGGGCTTTAGTAGGCTGAAGTTGTAGTTGAACTCCGAACCCTTCTCTATAGCGCCGAACCTCTCGGCCTCAATGAAGAGCTTCCACTTGAAGTTGGGGCTGTTCTTCACGGCGATCTCAAGCCTCGAGAGCAGGGCCTCCTTGGGGCTCTTCAGGAACGTCTCGACCACCTCCCTCATTTCCTGTTCTTGTATGCCTGACGGGGAGGCCAGGGCTATGAAGTAGGCGTTCGACCTGTAGGTGGGCTTCATGAGGGACTTGAAGAGGCCGCTCAGCACTGAGCCCAAGGTGTTGTTGCCCCTAGTTCCCAACGGGGAGTGGATGACCGCAACGTCTCCGGAGACCTCCACGACTATCCTGTCGGGTCCGACCTCTGGATAGCCCCTTCTCTTGTGTTCCGAGACCAGTTTGCTCAGCTCCTCCGCCACGTCCTGGGGGAGCCCGGATAGGTCGCCGCGGAAGGCCTTCGCTATCATCTCATAGACTTTGAGGGCCACCTCCTTCTCGACCGGTATCGACTCGCCGAACCAGGTGGGCAGTAGGCCCCTCACCTCCTTCGCCCTCTCTACGTAAATCCTCTCCTTCTCCACGCTCACGACCCTCCAGAGCCTCCCGCCCAGGACGAACACTTCGCCCTCGCTGAGAGAGCTCACGAACTCCTCGTCGAGCTCCCCTATGATTGAGTCGGTCTCCACGTCCAAGACCCTGAAGCTCCTCACCGAGTCGGGTATCATGCTGGTCGTGAAGTGGTACGACTTCGCCCTCGCTGAGGGCCTGATCAACGTGCCCTCCAACTTTACGATCTTGGCGCTCTCCAAGAACGAGGCGATCTCGACAAGCTCGTCCAGGGTCAGGTCCCTGAAGAAGTACGATGACTTGATCACCTCGAGCACCTGGTTCAGGTCCTTATAGCCCTCGAGCATCATACCGACCAGCTGGTGGGCGACGACGTCGTAGGGTTTCTCTTCCACGGTCGGCCTCTCCAAATAGCCCTCCTTCATCCTCTCCGTTATAGCCAAACATTCCAGGGCGTCGAAGACGTTGTCCCCCGGAACTATGAAGCCCAAGGACTTCGACCCTATCCTGTGCCCGCTCCTTCCAACCCTCTGGATTAGCCTGGTGACCTGCCTCGGTGACATGTACTGGATGACCGCGTTTATCTTCCCGACATCTATCCCCAACTCCAGCGAGGAGGTCGCGAAGACGGCATCTACCTCCCCTTCCTTCAGCCTCCTCTCCACTTCTAACCTCACGTCCTTGGAAAGGGAGCCGTGATGGACCTCGAGCTCCAGGTTGGAAAGCCTCTTCAGCTCGCTCGCCAGGAACTCAGCCGTGTCGCGGACGTTGGTGAAGACCAGGACCGGTTTGTGCTTCTCGATTAACTCCTTGAGGGTTATCAGCCTAGCGTAGAGCTGGGGCTTGAGGCCTGCCTTAAAGGCATCGTTAACTACCCTTTCGTCGACGGGAACCGTCGCCACTCTGACCTCCATATCCTTGACCGCGTCGACCGAAGCCACCTCGACCTCGCCGCTGGGGTTAAGGAACCTCTTGGCGGTTTCAACGTCGCCCACAGTTGCGGAGAGACCGATCATCTGGAGCCTACGATTGGCGATCCTCTTCAACCTCTCCAGGACTATCGACAGCTCAAGGCCCCTCTTGTCGTCTAACAGCTCCTGTACCTCGTCGATTATCACGAACCTCAGGTTCTGAAAGGCCCTGCGGTAGCTGTCCTGTACTATAAGGAACTGGAGGCTTTCGGGGGTCGTTATCAGGACGTGAGGGGGCGACGCCGAGATCCTTCTCCTTTCCGACTGCGGTGTGTCGCCGTGTCTCGTCATCACCTTCACTCCCAGGGCCTCGCCTATCCTCGAGATCCTGTTGGCTATGTCCCTGTTCAACGCCCTCAGCGGGGTGACGTAGAGGGCGGTGATGGGTTCCAGGCCGTTAGACGCTATTTCATAGAACACGGGGAAAACGGCGGCCTCAGTCTTGCCGTGGCCCGTGGGAGCCATGACCAAGACGTCGTGCCCCTTCAGGATGAGGGGGATGGCTACCTTCTGTATGGGAGTCAGCTCCTTGTAGCCGAGCTCTAATAGCTTCCTGGCGAACTCCCTCGCTGTTATGCTCACTGGTTTTTACGTAATACCGACATCGTCTAAAATAGTAATGCGACCTTCACACCTGGCGCTTGTCGCGATTGCCTTACTGATAGCCTACGTCTTCCCTTATTTAGTGAGTAGGCTAAGCTTCAGCTTGGCGGGGTTAACTGTAACGTGGGCCCCGCTCGCGTTGCTTTTACTTGTCATCCTTTACGCTTTATTCTCTTACGCGCTGTCAAGATCCATCACCACGTCCCTGCTCTTCTTCCTCGTCCTCACCACGTCCTTCGACGTCTTGGACGGGCTGAACCCGAGCGAGTTCTTCGCCAGCTACTTCCCTCCTTACTTGGGGGCGGCCTTCTTCGCCTTCGTGGCAGAGGCTTTCCTGACCAAGGGGGTAAGCGACCCGGCCGTAGAGTCCCTGAAGCTGAGGAGACTCGCGTGGAGGCCCGCCGTGCCCGCCGCGCTTTCAACCCTCACGGTTTACCTACTCACTCACGACCCGTTCTTAGCGCTCGGCTCAGTTTTGGCGGGCTTGCTCTCCACGCTCAATGACGCCTGGTACTGGGGCTTTACAGCTTTAGCCTCCTGGCTCGTCGTTCCAGCCCTTTACGACGCGCCCTACACGCGGTCGAGCGAAGGGGTCTGCTTGGGAAGGCTGGAGGCTGAACTGGTGCCTTCACTGTTCTCTTCTGGCCAACTGAGCTCCGGTTGGAGGAAGGCCAGAGGGGAGTTCTGTGTCGACTTCTCGAGGACCCACAACTACAACCTAGTCATAGTGGGCTCCTCAGGGGCGGGGAAGTCGAGCCTGGCTAGGGCCTTATTGAGGGGGCTTAGGGACGTCAACTACCTGGTCGTCGACCCCCACGGCGAGCACTCCGATCTGGGCGAGAGGATAGACGCCAGCAAGGTCTCTCTCAACCCCTTGAGCCTCCTCGGCAGTTCACCCCACTCGAGAAGCGTCGAGATAGCCTCCATGATCAAGTCGGTCTTCGGGCTCGGCCCCTTGCAGGAGATAACCCTGGTCAACCTCCTCGTTGAGGCCTACGCCCTGAAGGGGATAACCGACGACCCCACAACCTGGTCCTACGATCCTCCCACGTTCTCAGAAGTCCTTGCGGTCCTCGAGAGGGAGAAGAAGCTGGCATCCGACACTCAAACGTTGAGCAGGCTCTCCTCGGTCGAGCCTTACCTAAAGTTCCTCAACGAGGCCATATTCCCGGGCAAAGGGGTCAAGCTGGAGGACCTTTTCGAGGGAAGGAAGGTACTCGACGTGTCCTCCGTCCCCATGAGGGAGGTCGCTTACATGATAATCGAGACCGTCCTTAGGGCCTCGCTGTACTACCTGAGGGAGAAGAGGGGGAGGCTGACGAACTTGATAGTGGTAGACGAGGCTCCCTTCGTGCTGGAGAAGGAGAGCGGTTCGGCTATATTAACGAAGCTTGCCTCGGAGGGGAGGAAGTTCGGCCTAGGGGTAGTTCTGATAAGCCAACAGATGGACCCGGTAAAGGACGTCATTCCGAACACCAGCTATCAGATGGTTTTGAGGTTGACGAACCCCGAGGACGCGAGGTACGCGGCGTCCTTGCTGTCGGGGGGCGACGAGAGGCTCGCGAAAGCGTTAATAACGGCTTTGACCAGCCTGAAGAGGGGGGAAGTGATAGCAAGAGATTTTTTAACTGGCCGTGTTGTACGCTTCAGCCTACCCCCCGGGTAAGATTATGAGCGAACAGGAAGTAAGGACGGAGGAAGAGGAGGAACTTGCACTTGAAGCTAGGGAGGCTCAGGAGCTACCCGTAGGCGGAGAAGAGGAGGAACTTCCCGAGCTCAGCGTGGCCGAGATCGAGGGCCTCCTCATCGAAACGGAGACTTGGGACAAACTGTTGTCAGGTAAGATCTCGATCAGGCAGGCGGAAAAGACGTTCACGAGCCTATGGAAGCAGACGTCGGCCCACTTGGGAGGTAGGAGGAGCAGGAGGGGCGCGAAGGAGGAGCAAAAGGAAGAAGAAGGAAGAGAGGAAGAGTCAGAGGGCAAATCCGCTAAAAAGGAGACGAAGTCTAAGAAGAAGTCCAGAAAGAAGGAGAAGTCCGAGGGGGGCGAGGAGGGCTGATCAAGGCCACTTACCCGAACGCGTCTGATTTCTATCACTTGATCGGCGGGATGGTTAAGCTCTCCGAAGAGATAACGCTCAACTTCGGCGAGGACGGGATTTACTCTAGATATCTGACCGACGATAAGGTGTTGATGGGAGTTCTGAGCATCCCGAAGACGGTGATGGGGGAGTACGTGATCGATAAGCCCGTGGCTTACAAGATGAGCGTTACCGAGCTGAAGAAGGTATTGGGCAAGGCCCAGTCTAAGAGGGCGACCGTAACCATTCAGGAGGTCGAAGGAGGGCTAAAGGTAATCGTAACCGACGCGAGGTCAGGGACCAAGAGCAACCTGTACGTTAAGGCCGAGCAGACCCTACTCGAGAACCTCCAGGAGCCAAAGGTGACCCACTCGGTAAAGATGAAGGTGGAGGGCAAAATACTGAAGAGCGTGATTAAGGAGGCCGAGGTGATATCATCAGAAGCCACGTTCGAGGCAGAGGAGGGTAAGGTTCTCGTCAAGTCGGAGGCGGAGGGGAAGACGTATGAGGCGCACTTGCTCCCTGACAAGCCGTTGAAGGAGCTGCAGGTAAACGAGCCGGGGTCAGCGACTTACAGCCTTGAGGTGCTTAAGGACGCAGTCTCGGGTTCCAGCTTCTCCGATAACGTAGACGTGTTCTTCGGCAGCAACGTCCCCATGAAGATAGAGGCCTTGGGGGAGGAAGGGGCTAAGCTCGTCTTTTGGATAGCTCCAAGGCTGTGATTGAGCCGACGGCCGCTAAGGCGATTGCCAAGTAAATCGTTTTTTCCGACGTAGGAAAACCAAAGGGCTCGCCCTCTAACGAGCCATTTGACGAAACCACCGGCAGGTTAAAGGGGGCGCGGTTGCTCGTGACGGTGCCCGTGGAAGGAACCTGTAAGTCGCTGACCCGCGTCAGGAAAGTCACGTTGGCCGACCCGTTGAGGTACTTCATGGTTATGGTAGTGCCGTTAGATATCAGAAAGGGGTTCAGGACTATCGCGGTCGAGTTGGATTGGGAGACTGGGATGGAGGACCTCACCAGAGTCAGGTTGGCGGGAGCCGATATGACCAGATAACCGCTAGGCAAAACCCCGAAGCTGGGAGGGCTACCGACGAAGTGGACCACTATCGTGAGATTGACCAAGTTGGTGGCGAGGGTCAATGTGAGCACCGCCAAGGGAAAAGGCATCGGTAAACCCTTATAGGATCGCGCTATTATGGCTTCACGTGAGCCAGCAACTCCCTTACAACCCGTACAACTGGAAGATGATAGTTATCAGCCAGGCCGCGATGCTAGCTCTCTCTGCCGTGCTTTCCTTCTACCCCGAGTACTTCCTCGCCTTCTACATCCTTTACATTTTCATCATAATGGGCGTGAGCCTCTACATGGCCCAGAAGAGCAACCCCCTCATGTCACAGAGGAAGTACCTCTCTGAGGTGGTTAAGGCCCCGTCGATTTTCGAGGAGAGGAAGGCCATGGAAGTGGCCATGAGGGACGACGAGTACCAGGCCATGCTGAGGGATTACACGTCGCAGACCCTCAGGTCGCTAGGGATTATGTTCCTTTACATGCTCCTCCTTATCGCCTTTTACTACACGGTATTCGTGAGGATAACCGAGAACTACGTTGGACTCTACAGGTTTCTGGCTTACGTGACTTACTTCGAGGCCCTGTTCCTCTTCAACTTCTTCGTCTACAGGAGGATCGTGAAGTTCAGGATGATGGAGGTGGTGGCCCCCTCTAACTACAAGATTACAACCAAGGGAATAGCGTCTACGGACGTGACGGGCCTAGTCCTCTATTTCAAGCATTTGAGTGACGCGAGGATCACGGTAAATCCGGACAAGTCGTATATCGAAATCGACAGCCAATCATCGAAGCTACCCTACAGGGTCAGGCTCTACTCGAAGGACTTACAGCGCCTGAAGGAAGCCGTGGAGAGGCTCCAAAGGATCGCTAAAGAAGAAGAGGGGAAGTCCTGAAGTAGAAGTGACTATAAGTCGCTATCGCGTTGTACTCTAGGGCCCCGTCCATGGAGTCCCAAATACCCTTACCTAGGACGTTTCTCAGGGCGAACCTGGTCTGTCCAGGATCCGTGACGACGGAGTAGTGGAACTCGTGTCCCCTAATCCTTTCCCCGGCTCTCCCCAGCGGGCTGTCCCTCAAGGCCTCGAGGAGCGTGTAGCCTATCGTCAGCTTATCCTTAGCCCTAACGGTCATGTCGAAGAGCCCCACCATTCTGTAACCCCTAGAATCGACTATTTCCTTGGCCAAGTACATCATGCCCCCGCACTCCGCGATTATGGTCCTACCCTCCTCGGCCGACTTCAGGAGCCACCTCTTAGTCGTCGTGTTCCTCTCCAGCTCCTCGAGGTGGAGTTCCGGGTACCCTCCGCCCAAATATATGAGGTCAGCGTCCTCCACCGACTCGTCCCTGAGCGGGCTGAAGAAGGCGAGATCGTACTTCTCCCTCAGGAGCTCTAGGTTGTCGCGGTAGTAGAAACTGAAGGCGTGATCGTAGGCAACGGCTGCCTTGCCCTTCTTCCCGCCTTCACGCCTCCCATTCTCCACGTCATCCTCAGGAGCTTTCGCCTCTTCTGTGAGCTCGACCAACGAGTCTAAGTCGACGTTGGCCTCGACTAGCTCTGAGGCTCTCCTCACGGCCTCCAGGGCCTCCCTGTTCTCCTCCGCTAAATGTAGTCCCAAGTGCCTTGACAGGACCTTAAGGTCCTTCGAATAAGGCACGTATCCCAACGTCTTGACCCCCTCGAGTCCCTCCTTGCAGTAGTTGTAGTGCTTCTCGGAACCTACCATGTTGAATATAACCCCTACGACCTTGGCGTTCCTGAACGTCTTCAGGCCGTGGATTATTGCGGGGGCGGTACTCGAGACGTTCGAGCAGTTCACTATTAGGACTATAGGGAGCTTGAGTACCTCCGACACCTCGTAAGTGCTGTACTTGAGTCCTACCCCATCGTAGAGCCCCATTACGCCCTCAACGATCGCTATGTCCTTACCTCTGGAATACCTAACGAAGGCCCTCTTGACCTCCTCTTCTCCCATGAGCCATAGGTCGAGGTTGGCCGACCACTCTCCAGTGGCGAGCCTGTGGTAGCCGGGGTCTATGTAGTCAGGGCCCACCTTGAAGGGCGCCACCCTCATTCTTCTCGAGAGGGCCATCATTATTCCGGAGGAGATCAGCGTCTTCCCGCTACCGCTCCTGTCCGAGGAGAGGATTATACCCTTAACCAAGCCAAACCGATAAAACCCTTTTCAGAGAATAAGTTTAGGCTAAAGGATATGAGGGTAGTTCACTCGGACGTCAGGGACCTCAAGGCGATTGTAACGACGTTAACTAAGCTGGTTGACGAAGCCCTGATGGTCTTCAAGCAGGAGGGCGTCGAGTTGGTCACCGTGGATAGGGCTCACATCGCTTTGATCAAGCTCAACATCCCCTCGAGCGCCTTCCAGGAGTACGACGTCAACGAGGAGTTCAAGTTCGGCTTCAATGCCGCGACGTTGGCCAAGATCCTGAAGGCCGCCGCGAGGAAGGAGTCTGTAGTCATTGAGTCTACGTCACCCGACGTCGTGACCATCAAGCTAGTAGGAGCGGTCGAGAAGTCTTTCGGCGTCAAGAACCTCGAGGTGGTGCCCCCGGAGGTTCCCGAGCTGAACCTCGAGTTCGACGTAACGGCCACAGTGAGTTCAGCGGGAGTCAACAAGGCCGTTTCTGAGGCCAGGACCGTCTCTGACAGCGTCACTATTTCCGCAGACGAGAGCTCGGTGAAGTTCTACACCGAGGGAGAGTCCAAGGTCGAGGTAGTGCTCGACAAGGACACGGGCGGCCTCGTGGACATAGCCGTCAAGAAACCGGCCACGGCGACTTACGACGTGGCTTACATCAACGACGTGATGGGCCTGACGAGGCTGGGCGACACGGTGAACATAGCGTTCTCCGAGAACAAGCCCTTACAAATGGAGTTCGGCTCCGAGACCACGGGGAAGGTCACTTACCTGCTCGCGCCCAAGGTCGCGTGATCGTGCGGGAGCGCGTAACTCATCAGACATCATTTCACACGAGCTTCAGGAACGGAGAGTCAGGAAATCGACGCTTCAACAACCATCGCGATCGAAGCGATAAACACATAAAACGGCGACCCCCAAGTGGGCCTTGAAACCTGATGTCCGTTTCGCTGGCAGTAACGGGCCCTTATCCTAGAAGGCCCAACTTCGCCAAGGTCGTGTCCAGATTCCTGGGCAGGAAGGTGAGTAAACAAGACTACGACAGGGCGGTGGCTAAGGAGATCGAGTACTACATAACGTCGATGAAGGATTACGGGTTGGACTACTTCACGGCTGGCCTCATGAGGTTCGACGATCCCGTGGACGCAATGGTCTCCCTCTTGAAGAACGTGGAAAAGAACGGCCTGGTGAGGTTTTACGATAACAACTTCTACTACAGGGTTCCCGTCATAAAGGGGAAGCTCGAGCCCTCCGAGGGGGAGGACTACGCTAAGGACTTAGAGACCGCCAGGAACGTAATAAAGGACCTCAAACTGAAGGCCAAGATCAAGCTGACGGTTGTGGGCCCATTGTCCTTCGCCCTTCTTTCCGAGGACAAGCACTACAACGACTTAAAGGCCCTAATGAGCGATTACGCCTCAGCGATAAACTCCTTCATGAAGGCTGAGAAGAACCTGTACGACGCGGTCGAGGTCATAGAGCCCTCTTTCTTCCAGAAAGGCCTAGCCACGAAGGTCCTAGAGGCCTACAAGGAGGTTTATCCGACCCTACTGGAGGGGATCAACAAGGAGGTCCACCTGATCTCTTATTTCAACCTGAGGGCTGACAGGCTCGAGGACTTCACGTCCATGAAAGCCGATTACTACGGCTTCGACATGACCGAGGACAGGAAGAAGTTAGCCGCATTCGTTTACAGGGCGGTGAAGGGCAAGGGCGTCTACCTGGGGTTGCTCGACTCCAGGAACACTAAGGTCGAGAAGCTGACCTCACTCAGGAGGTTCGTCGAGGGGGCGAGAGGGGTGGGAGCGAAGGAAGTGATAGTCGGTAACTCATCACTCCTAGACCTGATCCCCGAAGTTATTATACACAGGAAGTTCAAGGTAGCCTCAGGCCTAAAGGGGTGAGCTGGATGAGCGAGCTTCCCATATTGCCCACCACGGTTATAGGGAGCTATCCAAGGCCGAAGTGGCTCAGAGAGGCCATCAGGCTCCATAAGGCCGGCAAGGTCTCTGACGAGGAGCTTACCGAGGCCTTCGACGACGCCGTTGTTGTGGTTATGAGGGATCAGCAGGTAGCTGGGGTGGACATACCATCCGACGGGGAGATGAGGAGAGACGAGATGGTCGAGTACTTCGCGGAAAGGCTCGGGGGCTTCAGGTTCTACGGCCCTGTCAGGGTCTGGGGGACGGCTTACTACAGGAAACCTTCCGTGGTCGGCAGGGTCGAATACCTGGGGCCCATGCTCCTTCACGAGTTCAAGTTCACCCAGCACGTGAGCTACTCACCTATCGTGAAGGTTCCGATAACGGGGCCTTACACCATAGCCGAATGGTCTTTCAACGAGTACTACAAGACCAAGCGGGACCTAGTCTTCGACTTGGCCAAGGTGATAAACCAGGAGCTTAAGACCCTAGTGGAGGCAGGGGCCAAGTTCGTCCAAGTGGACGAGCCGGCTTTGCCGACCCACGAGGACGAGGTCGAGTGGGCGATAGACGCGGTCAACGAGGCGGTTAAGGGGATAAACGTGAAGGTCGCTGTGCATATATGCTACGGCGATTACTCGAGGGTGCTCAGGTACGCCGATAGGCTAAAGGTGGATCAGCTCGCCCTCGAATTCGCCAACAGGAACTTCGAGCCCCTCAAGCTCTTCAAGGAGTACAAGTACGACCTCGAGCTGGGCTTCGGGGTGGTGGACGTACATACTAATAAGGTCGAGGAGCCTCAGACCGTGGCGAAGGCCATAAGGAAGGCCCTCGAGATCTTCCCGCCCGAGAGGCTTTTCATTAACCCTGACTGCGGGCTCAAGCTTAGGCCCAGGAGGGTGGCGTTCGAGAAGCTGAAGGTCATGGTGGAGGGTACAAGGATGGTGAGAGAAGAGCTTAAAAAGAAAGGGATAACCACAACTAGCCTGAAGCCAATAATTAACAGGTGAGAGCGTGAGAAAGAGGAGGGCTAAGGGACGTTCCGGCTCGACCAGGCCAATTAGGTCCGGTCTGCCCAAGTGGGTGAGGTACACCAGCGAGGAAGTAGAGCTGATCGTGGAGGAGCTGGCGAAAAAGGGGTATCCGCCCAGCATGATCGGCGTAATTCTGAGGGACCAGTTCGGCATACCTTTGATCAAACAGGTCACAGGGAAGAAGCTCTCCAAGATATTGGAAGAGAGGAACTTAACCCCACAGATCCCCGAGGACCTGTTCAACCTCATGAAGAGAGCGGTCAACGCGAGGAGGCACCTGATGGAGCACCCCAAGGATAAGACCGCGAAGAGAGGGCTGGAAGAGATAGAGTCGAAGATAAGGAGGTTAGTGAAGTACTACAAGAGGATCGGAAGGCTCCCTCAGGACTGGAAGTACGACCCAGAGACCGCGAAGTTATTGGTAAGCGGGTCGAGTTAAAGGCCGTTCAGGGCTTTTCTAGCCCTCTCCGCAAGGACCTCAGCCACCCTCTCGTCAACCCCTATCGGTTCGGCCACTCTAACCCTGACCTTTTTACCGTTTACCACTGTGAACTCCCCTTCCAGACCTAAAGCTTTCGGGATGTCTTTCTTGAGGTGTGTCCCCAACGAGATGAAAAGGGGCACTACCACCACCGAATCAGCGCCTTTGGCCGCGAGGGCCTCTAAGGCCTCCCTCAAAGTCGGGGAGTTGTACTCCAAATAACCTACCTCGAGTAGGCCGAACCACCTCGAGAGAAGCTTCTTATAGCCGTTAGCTACCTCGCTCCACGCGGGGTCCTTAGAGCCGTGGAGGGCAAGTAAAATCCCTATCACTCGATACCAGAATCCCTCGAACTTTTATATCTAGCAAGCATCCTGAAGGCAGGGAAAGGGGAGGTGCCCGACTTCAAGCTTGTCATCTCGGACCCGGGGACGAAGGAGCCCAAGGTCGTGACCGTTAAGGTCAAAGTGTCGGAGAAGGTCGAGAGCGTCAAGGGCGAGAAGGAGGGAAGGGCTTTACCGATCGCCCTGATCAACCAGAAGACCAAGGAGGCTTTAGGTCTGGATCAGTTCCTTACCATAGAGACGGTAAAGCAGGAAGGGGACAAGAAGCAGAAGGTTAAGACCCACCTCCTCGTCAAGGTCTCCAACGAGGTACCGGAGAACGAGGTTTGGGTCAGCCAGACGGTGGGGGAGAAACACGGGGGCAACGAGTTCGAGGCGAAGGCTTATAGGACTAAGTCGTTTCAGCTGATGGTCAGTCAGGACAAGCTGACTCAGCTCATAGGGATGAGAATAGGGGAAGTCTTCGAGACCAACGTCGCAGGGGTAAACCTCAAGCTGAAGATAACCGGCGGCTCCGACAACAGCGGTTTCACAATGAGGTTTGACGTCACCGGGCCGGCCAAGAGGAAGCTTCTGCTTAGCGGCCCTCCGGGCCTTCATCCCTATGAGGACGGAATGAGGAAGAAGAAGACGGTGAGGGGCAACCAGATCTCCCCTGAAATAGTTCAAGTCAACACCGTTATAGTCAGGTGATCACTTGCCCTGGCCGAGGGTTCAGCCCGAGGTTAACATCGGCGTAGTTGGCCACGTGGATCACGGCAAGACCACTCTTGTTCAGGCCATAACGGGCATCTGGACCGCCAAACACTCCGAAGAGCTGAAGAGAGGAATGACGATAAAACTGGGCTACGCCGAGGTAAGCATAGGCAAGTGTGAGGCCTGTCAGGGCTACGAGGCCTACGTCACCGAGCCCTCTTGTTCGCACTGCAACAGCGATCAGGAGCCGAAGTTCCTCAGGAGGGTCTCGTTCATAGACGCTCCGGGTCACGAGATCCTGATGACAACTATGCTATCTGGAGCGGCCCTAATGGACGGCGCTCTGCTGGTGGTCGCTGCGAATGAGCCGTTCCCGCAGCCTCAGACGAGGGAGCACTTCACGGCCTTAACGATAGCTGGGATCAAACAACTCGTCGTCGTTCAGAACAAGATAGACGTGGTCAAGAAGGAGGAAGCGGTGAAGCAGTACAAGGATATAAAGCAGTTCCTGAAGGGGACCTGGGCGGAGGACGCCCCGATAGTCCCTGTCAGTGCACTACACAAGGTCAACATAGACGCCTTGATAATGGAGATGGAGAGAACGATCAAGACTCCCGAGAGAAACGTGGACGTAGATCCGATCATGCTCATAGTGAGGAGCTTTGACGTCAACAGGCCGGGAACCCCATATAAGGATCTAAAAGGAGGCGTCGTGGGAGGTAGCCTGATCGAAGGGAGGCTGAAAGTCGACGACGAGGTCAAGATACTCCCAGGTTACAGGATCGAGAAGCCGGGGGGAAAGGTCGAGTACATACCTTTGATAACCAGGGTGGCCTCCCTGAGGTTCGGCGACCTCGAGGTAAACGAGGCTAGGCCGGGTGGACTGTTGGCGGTAGGGACTTATCTGGATCCGTCTTACGCGAAGGCAGACGCGCTGATAGGGAGCGTCCTAGTCAAGGCCGACGCCGACGTGCCTGTGGTTTGGGAGCTCGAGATCGAGAATTACCAGCACCTGGAAAGGATCGTGGGAACTAAGGATCAAGTAAAGCCTGAGCCCATAAGGCCCAAGGAGACGCTTATGCTCAACGTGGGCTCCTCGACCACTCTGGGCGTCGTTAAGAGCGTCTCCAAGAAAAGGGTCGTCGTGGATCTCAAGAGACCGGTCGTCCTCTACGCGAAGAACCTAAAGGTCGTGGTGAGCAGACAAATAGGCCAAAGGTGGAGGCTCTCGGGTTGGGGTGAGATCTCTTTCTGAAGGTGGTCATGGACACGAGCGTTCTCCTTATGGTGAAGGATGGGTTCGACCCAATCGAGGTTTTGACCAGCGAGTACTCGGGTAACGTTGAGTTCATAGTGGCTACAGCTGTGCTTAACGAAATCAAGACCAAGTTGGGGTCGGGAAGGTTCGCTGAAATGTCAAAGGCGAGGGTTGCCATGGAGTACATCAGGATCAACTCGGGGAAACTCAGAATAGTCGAGACTCCCCAGGGGAAGACGGACGACGTCTTGATTGATCTCTGTAAGGCTGAGGGGGCGGCCCTGTTCACGGCAGACGTGAGGTTGAGGGATAGGGCCATCAAGGAAGGTATAACGGCGGTAACCCCAAGGGGTAGAGGTAAAACTATTAATTTTTATTAGACGAATGCGTAGGGCGACCGCTTGATGTTTAAGCTCGTGAAGTTGAGGAGCGTCATTAGGATTCCTCCCAGCATGTTCGGTTCAGACCTCAACGAAATAGCGAGCAATATACTGAGAGAATCTTACCAGGACAAGATATTTAAAGATATAGGACTCGTCGTGGCGATTCTTGACCAGTCCGTGAGCGAGGAAGGTTACGTTATTCTTGGAGACGGGGCCACTTATCACGAGGTGGAGTTCACCGCCTTGACGTTCTATCCCGTTCAGGGCGAAGTGGTTGAGGGGGTCGTGAGCCAGGTCACTCAGAACTTGGTCTTCATAAACATAGGCCCAGTCGATGGGGTGGTTCACGTGTCTCAGGTCCTCGACGACAAGCTCAAGTTCGACCCCAACAGGGGGGCCCTGATAGGGGAGACAAGCAAGAAAACGATTCAGAAGGGCGACGTAGTGAGAGCCAGGATAATAGGGGTCAGCATAGATCCGGCGAAAGGAATGAGGGTTCAGATGACCATGAGACAGCCCTACTTGGGCAAGCTCGAGTGGATAGCCGGGAAGGCCCAGAAGGCGTGAGGTGAGTGACTTTGGCTAAACTCAAGGAGTTCGTGGCCTGCAGGAACTGCAGGGCCCTGGTTACAAGCAGCTACAAGGAAAAGGGAGAGCCGTGCCCCGTTTGCGGGAAGGTCGATTACAGCGAGGAGTGGGAAGGGATGGTCGTTATCTTGGACACGAAGTCGTACGTCGCTCAGCTCATGGGAGTGCAAAAGCCTTGGAGGTACGCCGTGAAGGTCAAGTAGACGTCTGTCTGAAGTTACCTTTACCTTTAAGGGATCAGCTGTCCAGACCTTACGGCTATCTTTTCATCAACGTTGAGCCCCTGGCCGAGTTCCTCAAGGACAAGGAATTCGTCACCGTAGGAGACGTCGTGACGGAGACCGCCTTCAGGCTGGGACTCAGGCCCCAAATGGCGTTGATCGACGGCAAGACCAAGAGGGTCATAGCTAAGGAGGTCAAGGGAGTGGAGGGCTACGAGGTCGTAACCCTTAGGAACGAGCCCGGACTCATAAGGGTTTCAGCTATCGAGAGGTTGAGGGAGCTGATAGCCTCAGGGAAGAAGTACTTGGTGGTAGTTGAGGGAGAGGAGGACTTACTCGTCATCCCTCTAGTCCTTCACCTGAAGGAGGGTACTTACGTAGTCTACGGCCAGCCTAACGCGGGCGTAGTGGCCCTGGAGGTGAACGAGTTCTCCAGGCTCAGAGTTAAGACCTTGCTCGAGAGCTTTCAGCCGGAGGTTTGCTAGAGAAGTACGGCGACTTCAAGGACTCGGAGCTCTGCGTAGTCGTCCCTACTAGGAACGAGGCTGATAACTTACCTGTACTCGTGGAGAGGATCCTCCCCTACGGCTACTCTGTAATTGTTGTTGATGACGAGAGCACGGACGGCACGTTCGAGTTGGCCAAGAGGTTGGCCGAGGAGGGTAAGATCTCGCTGATAGAGAGGCGTGGGGTCAGGGGTTTGGGGTCTGCTATAAGGGTTGGAATTGAGAACGCTCCTTGTAAGTTCGTTGCCGTAATGGACGCCGACCTACAGCACCCTCCCGAGGCTTTGCCACTTTTCCTTGAGAGGCTGAAGGCGGGCTGTGATATAGTTGTGGGTTCGAGGTATACTAGAGGAGGGAGGATAGTCGGTTGGTCCCTGAGGAGGAGGCTAATCTCATTAGGTGCTATTATATTGGCTAAACTTTTCGTACCAGAAACGAGGAGGACTAGTGATCCTGTTTCGGGGTTCTTCGCGATCAACAAGGAGAGGGTCAAGCCAGAGATAACGACTTCGGGTTACAAGGCCCTGTTGGACGTCTTGGTCAGAAACCCAAAGGCGAAGGTATGTGACGTACCTTATACCTTCGTGAACAGGAGTAGAGGGAAAAGCAAGCTAAGCTTCAGGGAGATCAGGGAGTTCTGGGATCAGGTAGTAAAAATAGGATAATTTTTAGTATATGTTAGCTCTAAGTTTAGTTGGTTTTCCTCAGGATTTCAATCCACTGATCAGCTATGGTCTTAACGTCGAATTGTAATGCTTTCTCCCTGCTCCTAGACCTCATCCAGCTCGGATACCCTTCCTTCCAAATCCTGACAGCTAAATCCGCCAGCTCTTCATCGCTATTCACAAGCCACCCGGTAACGCCGTGTTCGACGGTCTCGCTGGGCCCCTGCTTATTATACGTCAGCACGGGCGTTCCGCAGGCCATAGACTCGACGGGTACGTAACCGAAGGGTTCTTCAGTAAATGGGAAAAGAGTGAACAATGCATTTGAGTACAGCTCTACTAATTCGTTATCGCTTACGTATCCTAAAACCTCTATATTCCGATGATTAAGAACGTACTTCGGAACTATGGATGCGGCCTTACTGCCGAAAGCCTTAATCTTAACCCCCTTATCCGCGACCTTCTTAACGGCTAAATAATCCGTCTCCTTACCGAAGTATGTCAGTACGTAATCTCCTCTGGGACTTCCCGTCTTAGGTCTGAAGAATTCCGCGTCTATAGGTGAGTAAATCACGCAGTCGATGGGAATCCCCAAACCTTCATAAACTCTCCTTATAGTGTTCGAGTTCGCACACGCAATTTTAGATAACTCACGAAGAGATCTCATCAACTTGATATCCAAGTGCTTAACAAGTCTTCTAACTACGATGTAAGGCAATTTGTATTTCAGAGGGAAGAAGGGATAGATATTTTCCATAGCTTCGGAAACTGGGCCTGAGCGAACCACACCGTCGATTTTATAGCGATAGTGTTGGACATGTTAATAGTCACGTCGGTAGCGGAACTCTCACTGTTAATTAGTTGTTCGGCTCTCCTGCTCAACTGATGCATAACCGCTTCCCTCAACCATATCTCAACGTAAGAAGTACTGGCGTCTTTTAATAACGTGTTCTTGAAGCCGAGGTCTATTACGGAAGCGTATTTCTCCAACTCAGTCCTTATTTCAGGTTTTATTATCGATGAAACTATCTCTAAATCGACCCCTCTTTTGCGGAATTCCTTTGCAAGCAATATTAAAGGCCCGGAAGCACCGTACTTACTTGACATAGGGTCTCCGATAATCCTAACCTTCATAGGCAACACCGTTTACCTGGATATATAGGAGCTCTATCCAAGCGTTTCCATCTATAACGAATCCCCTGAACTCCGCATCGCTTATCGGTTCTTTAACATCTACCGTTAGAGTTACTAAAAGCGTTTTATTAAGCTGTGTGGAGTTGTAGACATATACTGTAGTGTTAGCTAAGGTTATTCTTCCTAAGTCGTATACGACGTCCAGATACATTACACCACCTTTAGTAGCGTTTCTGATTATTAAAGCGAATGTTATGTTATATTTGCCGGGCTTTAAGGGGATGTAAGGGCCGTACCACATGTTGCCTATACCCATTCCGGGTTCGTGGACTATCTTCCCGTCAATTACCTCTCCCGTGGGGCCAACAGCTAAAGAGCTCCCTGGAAACCCAATAGAGACTATTCCAAGATATCTATAACTTAATTGTTTCACGTAGACTTTTACTAAGCTTAATGACACGTTCGGGTTAGGTCAG
>GG748737.1_pt2 | contig 20964 bp, 26 predicted proteins | sample 429598 | NCBI scaffold set GG748580.1 | reverse complement strand
GCGGGCACGTGGGGGGCGGAGATAATAGACGAGCTGAGGCCTGAGAAGGACGACATAAAGATCAAGAAGTACAGGTACGACGCGTTCTTCGAGACCCCTTTGGATTACGTGCTGAGGGTCAAGGGGATAAGGAACCTGGTGGTAGTCGGCACTGTAGCCAACATCTGCGTGCTCCACACGGCCGGCTCGGCGGCCTTGAGGTGGTATAACGTCGTCGTCCCAGAGGACGGGATATCGGCCCTGACGGAGTTCGACCAGATCGCCGCGCTCAGGCAAATGGATTTCCTTTATAAGGGTAAGATAACCACGAGCGACGGAGTGGTTTTAACCGTATGAAGTGGGTCGCGATAGTCCACAACGACTTCGACGGGACCGCGAGCGCCGCCGTTTACGCCAGGGCGGTGGGGGAACTACCGACTTCTTTACTCTTTACCGAGCCTACCAGGCTGGGGAAGCTCCTCCAGGGCTTCGAGCTCAGGGACGCGAAAAGGATAGTCATAGCCGACCTGGGGATAAACGCCTCCACCTTCGACGTGATCCTGAAGGAGGTCAAAAGGCTCGTATCCCAGGGGGCTGAGATTCAGTGGTTCGACCACCACGTGTGGAAGGAGGAATGGAAGAAGGCGCTGTCTGAGGTCGGGGTGCAGGTCTATCACGACACCACTACCTGTGGGGCGGGAGTGATTCACAAGGTCATGAACCCTAATGACGAAGTGTCGGAGGTTATAGCGAGGGCTGACTGCAGCGTCGACATTTGGCTCCACGACTACCCGCTGGGGGAGAAGCTGAGGAGGGTGATAGAGAACAGGAGGGAGTTCGAGTGGAAGAGGTACGTGATGGAGAAGTTCTTCAGGGGTGTGGTTTGGGATGAGGAGTTCGAAAGGATCCTGATCGAAACTGCCAACAAGGAGCTCAAGGGCTACAACAGGCTCAAGGACTACGCTAGAGTGATAGAAGTGAACGGGGTGAGAGGAGTGGTAGCGGTAAGGTGGAAGGGGCCTCCGGACATAAGCTACGCGAGCCAATACCTGATGGCGAGGACTGGGGCCAAGTTCTACGCCTCCGTGAACGGCAAGAGCATCTCCTTCAGGAGCTCCAGCATAGAGGTGAGGAGGTTCGCCGAGGCCTTGGGTGGGGGAGGCCATCCCTTAGCTGCGGGGGCTGGGCTAAAGGCCCCCCTACTGAAGTACGTCCTTTACAAGTTGGGTTACAGGAAGCCAATGCTCGACTGGGCCGTTAAAGTGGTGGAGGAAACCGTGAGGAAGGTAGGGATAGTCGAGTATCAGAGGGCTAAGGCTCAGTAGTAGAAGCCGCAAACCCCTCTCAACTTCATGAATATCACCTCCCCCAGCCTCTCGATCTCTGGCTTTCCTCCCCTCTTGACTATTTTATAAAGGGTCTGCCTGGTCTCCCCGCCTATTGGAGCTACCAGCACTCCACCTTCCCTGAGCTGGTCAAATATCTTGCACGGCAGCGTCGGCGATGCCGCCCAGACTATCGCCCTATCGTAGGGCGCTAAAGGCTCATACCCAAGGCTCCCGTCTCCCTCAACGAGCGTTACGTTCCTGTAAATGGCCAGGGCTTTCTTGGCTAACTCCAGGACCTCCCTGTCTATCTCGACGGAGACCACGTGTTCGACTATTTCCGCCATTAGGGCGGTGTAATAACCCCCGCCCGTCCCCACCTCCAAGACCCTCTGCCCCTCCCTCAGGTCCAACACGTCCAGCATCGAAAGGCCTAGGTTCAGCGCGGTCGTCGTGACGTTCTCCGTTACCCAGAGGGGCTGGTCGGCGAGCTCCAGATCGTATGCGACCTTCCTATACTTTTCGGGAAGGAAGTCCCTCCTATCGACCCTGAGGAATGCCTCCCTAAGGAGGGGGTTTGTTATCCTGCCCGCGATGATTTCCTTCTCCACAAGGGAAAAGGGGAGTAAGAGCTAATATCAGTCCATAGAACGGCTCGTCATCCGTCAGATCCCGGATTCCTCTTCATCAGATTAGGTACACGGACTCCTCCATAATGTATTTTTTCCTAGCCAGGTCCATAAGCTTCCTGGTAAAGAGCACCGAGTAGATAACTACGATTACCCCGAAGACGAAGGAGCCCCAGGCGAGCAGGTTGACGGCCCCCTGTTCGTCCCAGAGGGCGAAGTAGAGCATGATGCCGTGGCTTACCTGCAAATTTTGTCCCTGGGCTATACTCGGCCAGAACTCGCCTATCGCCAAACCTCCCCAGGCGCTGTTCACGGTACTCGACATGCCGGTAACTACGTAAGGTAAGAGGCCTGGGAGCACTATTTTCCTGAGCCTGGCGAAGAACCCCAAGTTTAGGTTGTCCATGAGTTCCCAGACGGGTTTGGGGATGTTCTTGATTCCCAGCCAGACCTCGTAGAAGATATAATAGAACGTCGAGATAAAGCCGAGGAGGAGGACGTAGAACTCGTTAGTTAACGGGCCGAACATCGATTTAACTAAGGGCAACGTGGCCAGGAAGAGTATGGGGAAGTAAGCGGGAGCCGGGAAGGCAGAGAAGGTCTGTAGGAACGCTATTACCGGCTTCTCCACCCTAGGGTGGGTGACGAGGAAGTACCCTCCGAAGATCGCTATCGCGAAGGCCACCAAGCTGATCACTGTCACTCTCAGGTAATCGTAAGCTAAGCCAATCAGAATCTGTCCTGTATAGGGAAGAGCGGTCTCAACTGCCTCCCAGTTGACGTAGAAGCCGTAAATAATTAGGCCAACGAACAGCAAGGCCAACAGGGAGTAAGTGACCTTGGTGGGGATTTCGAACTTCCTCCCTTCCTCCCCTTCCTCCTCCAGCATCGCGTAACCCCTCCCCCTGAGCGGGACTAGTCTGGCCACCTTGGTGGCCATGCTCAGTGTGGCCCCAGCCCTAACGGTCAACCCAAACCTCACCCTGCCCCTTCTCGCGACCTTCATCGCTTCCGTCTCGAAGCCGTACCTACTGACCGCGTAGTCAGCGAACTTGGTTATTGCGAACACGTTCACTACTACAACCACCGCAAGCACTGCAAGGGCTACGCCCAAATCGACGTAATCGCCCTGAGCAGTTAGGCCTGCCACTATATTGCCGATGCCGAAAACGCTGAACTGGGCGTTGCCCACGCTGAAAACCTCGCTCACCGTTATGTAGAACAGAGCGTCGGCGAAGGAGGGGAGCATGTTGGAGGCTATTCTGGGGATCGAGTAGGGGATGTAGATCTTCAGCATCTTGTCCCAGAAAGTGAACCTTAGGTTCTCAGCGACTTCTATCACGTCCCTAGGCACGGTCTTGAAGGCTTGGTACTGTCCCATCCATATGTTCCAGGTTGTAGCCGTGAATACCAGGAAGAGCACCGCCAGTTCAACTCCCAGCCCCCCTCCGATATTGTAGACAAACGCCACTAGCACCACGGGGAAGAAGCTGATCACAGGGACGGATTCCAGGGTTTCCAGAACCGAAATGTAGACGTTCTCGAATACCTTGCTCTTAAGGGTAGCGTAGGCCAAGAACCAGCCCGTAACTACCGAAAGGAATATGGTGACCCAATCCCTAGCCACGCTCGCCAATGAGGCCAGAAAGTAGGTGAGGACCTGGTCGACCACGTCGGGAGTGGCCATTTAAGGTCTCACCCTGGTACTCTCTTCTTCACAGGGGTCAGGGCCGCGTAGAGTTCCTCGACAATAGCCCTGAACTCCTCGCTCATCGGATTCCTGGGCCTCTCAAGGTTGACCTTGACCTCCTTGACTATCGTCGATGGGCTACCGTTGAGCACGTATATCCTGTCGCTCAGCTTTACTACTTCGTCGAGGTTATGGGAGATCATGATGACGGCCTTAAGGGGGCTATCCTTGTTGAAAAGGATGGAGTAGATCTCGTTCCTCAATCCCTCAGCGGTCAGTTCGTCGAGGTGCGCGAAGGGCTCGTCCATGAGTAGGACCTCTGGCTGGGCTGCCAGGGCCCTGGCTATGGCGACCCTCTGTCTCATCCCCCCGCTCAACTGCTTGGAGTAGAAGTTCTCGAATCCCGAGAGGCCGACTATCTCCAAGTATCTCCTGGCCAACTCGTCCTCCTTCTCTGGGGGGAGCTTCATGTACTTCATGCCCAACTTCACGTTGTCCAGAGCGGTCATCCAGGGGAAGGTGACTATCGACTGGTGTACCAGGACTATCTTGGGCGTGGGCCTAACCACTTTCTTCCCGTGAAGCCTTACCTCGCCCTCAGTTGGCTTTACGAAGCCTCCTAAAACCCTAATTAGAGTGGACTTCCCCGCGCCCGATGGGCCGACTATAGAGACGAACTCGCCCTCGTCCGCGTGGACGTCCACGTTCCTGAAGACGAAGGGTAGGTCGTCGGAGTACCTGTAGCCGAGGTTGATTCCTTCGAGGATTGCAATCGGGAGTCACCTCTAGGCCGGCGTTCGACGTTATTTAAATAAAACTTACTTTCGTAGTGATCGGGATTATTGTCACCGCCCGACTCCCTATAACCCAGAGATGTCAGGACGCTCTGCCTTAGGTATTACAGGCTTCGTTGGGCCAAGAACTTACGCCTTAGATACTCGATTAGAGCGTCCACGTCGTAGGCCCTCCCGTAGGCCCTTCTCAACAGCTCCTTGGGTGTGTAAACGGCGCCCCACCTCCAAACTCTTTCCCTGAAGAACGTCTTAATTGACTCGAAGTCAGTCGAGGCGACTCTCTCCTTTAGGTCGGGCAAGGCCTTCCAGCCCATGGCGGCGACCACGTTTCCCAGCGTGTAGGTAGGGAAGTAGCCGAAGTCCCCCATGGACCAGTGTATGTCCTGTAAAATCCCCTCTGAATAGGTCTTAGGCCTCACCCCGAGGTATCTCTCATAGAGCTCCTCCCACCTGCTCGGGGCCTCGCGAACGCTCAGGTTCCCTGAAATCAGCTCCCTCTCTATGTGGAACCTCACCGCGATATGGAAGTTGTAAGTCAGTTCGTCCGCGTCCACCCTGATCAAGGAGGGCTTTACCGTGTTGAAGTAGTAATAAACGTCCTCTACAGTCCTGTTGACCATGAAGTCGAGGTGCCTCTTGAGTATCGGCAAGATCACCTCGACGAACTCCCTGCTTCTACCTATCACGTTCTCCCAGAACCTCGACTGGCCCTCGTGGATCCCTAAGGAGGCCCCTTTCCCCACAGGCGTAGTAGCCAGGTTGGGATCAACGTTGAGGTCGTAAAGGGCGTGGCCGCCCTCGTGGATGACGCTGAACAGCGTAGCCTTGAAGTCCCTCCCCTCGTATCTCGTGGTTATCCTCACGTCGTTGGGCGACAGTCCTACGGTGAAGGGGTGGGCAGAGACATCAAGCCTGAACCTGTCCTCGGGAAACCCTATGAGCCTTATTACATTCCTGTTGACCCTCTCCATGTCCTCCCTTCTGTACTCGACCTTCTCCAGCTCGTTCTCCCTCGGGAAGCCCTCCCTCTTCAGGATTTCACTCAAGGCCGGGAGGAGTCTCGAGAAGATCTCCTCCGCTTCCCTAGCCGTTAGCCCCTCCTCGTGTAGGTCCAGTAAAGCGTCGTAAGGCTCCCTCTCGTAGCCCCAGGCCTCGGCGACTCTCCTCTCGAGCTCCACTATCCTCTCCAGGTAGGGCCTGAAGGCTTCGAAATCGTTCTTGGCCTTAGCCTTCCTCCACTCCACCTGGGCCACGGGGAGAAGGGCTGAGAGCTGCTTGATCACCTCCTCCGGAACGTTCTCGAAGTACCGCAGTTTCCTCTGCAGTACCCTTATGATCCCTCTCTGCACGTCGTCCAAGTCCTCCCTCTTGGCGTACTTCTCGACTAATGGCTTCAGGGAGAGGAAGAGCTCCTTAGATATCAGGGTCAGATAGGAGGAGGCCATCCCCCTGAACTCCGCGTCAGCGACCGGCATGTAAGTCTCCTGGTCCCAGTGGAGGAGAGCCTGAGCATAGTTGATCGCCCAGACCTTCTTATAGGACTCCAACAAGTCCTGCACGGTTGACTCTAAGAATAAGTAAAACGACCCGATATATTAAGAGGGGGCTTAAAAGTCGTATAAGGTTGCCCTTGAACTCCGAGATTTCAGATCCTGGATTTAGGCTTGGCGTTCGGGAGCGTGTCCGGCACGGGCTCGTTGTTGAAGATCAAGACTCCCTTGCCTATCTCGTAACTGACGAAGATGAAGCCGCAGTTGGGACAGACTTTAGTCACCTTGTTCCCCTCCCTTATTACCTTCTCCTCAACCGTGACCTTACATCTTGGACAGTGTTTCCTGGCCACAGAGGCCCACTTCTAGTTCAGATCGCTTAAAAGGTATGACACCCCTCAGAACGTGTTGAACAAGCTCTCGAGGGCCCTTCAAGTTATCTTCCTACTAGGCCCCAGGGTTCTGGCTCTCAGGTCGATAAGGGAGAGAACGAGAAAGGGGGAGGAGCAAGACGAGGAGAAAATAACAAAGGAAGCAAGGAAGCTGGTCAACGCCTTCATAAGGCTCGCCCCGACCTACGTCAAGTTCGGCCAAGTTCTCTCGGTGCACAGCGACGTCTTCCCCGAGCCCTACCTCAAGGAGCTGTCGAAGCTTCAGGATCAAGTCCCACCAGCCGAGTGGGAAGACGTCGAGCCCTACGTTATGGAGGACCTGAGGAAGCTGGGGTTCAAGGTTAAGAGGGTCGACAGGGAGCCCGTAAGCTCCGCCTCCATAGCTCAGGTCCACCTCGCGGAGCTCGAGGACGGGAGACTGGTTGCGATCAAGGTCAGGAGGCCCAGGATAGAGGAGATCGTGAGAGTCGACATAGAGGTCATGAGGACCCTCTCCCCTCTACTGAAGTACATCTTCGATGAGGCGTTCTACGAGACCATAAGGGTCATCATAAGCGACTTCTCCAGGAGGATATTTGAGGAGATGGACTTCGAGAGGGAGGCGTTCTACATGAGGAAGCTGGAGGAGGAGCTGAGGGAGTTCCCCAACGTGGTCGTCCCCAAACTCCTCGGGGCAACGAAGAGGGTAATCGTCATGGAGTACTTAGCAGGATACAAGGTCACGAGCGAGGAGGCGAGGAAGGTGATTCCCCCTAAGGAGCTAGCCTACCAGATCTTCAGGCTCTTCATGGTGATGCTCCTGGAGAAGGAGTACTTCCACGCCGACCCTCACCCCGGTAACATAGCCGTGAGCCCTGACGGCAAGATAATACTCTACGACTACGGCATGGTCGGCGCTTTGGACAAGGCTACGAGGAACAGGCTCCTTAGGGTCTACTCGGCCCTCGTCAGGCTCGACGCCCCTATGCTCGTAAAGGCCCTCGAGGAGCTCGGTGCCATAGACCCAACGGCTGACAGGGAGACCTTAGTTAAGGGTCTCGAGCTCTTCCTCTCCGCCTTCAGGGGAGTCACGCCCGAAACGCTAGAGGTCGAGACCTTCATAAGGGCGGCGAACGAGGTCTTTTACAGGTTCCCCCTTAGGTTGCCTGAGAGCCTAGTGCTCTACATCAGGATGACATCCCTCCTAGGGGGGACGTGCCTCATGATAGACCCGGAATTCAAGTTCTTCGACGCCCTAGTTAAGCTGATCGACGAGAGGAACCTCCTAGTGCCCGCGATGATCGACGAAATAAGGAGCGTGGCCGACGCCGTTCTCAAAAAACTGAAGATGTCCCTTCTCGAGAGGCCCCTCCCAGTCAGGAGGGAGGATAGAAGAGTCAACGACGCCTTCATGATAGTCATGTTCCTCATTTCTCTAGCTATTTACCTACTCCTTAAGGACGGCACCGCCTCAGTCCTCTTCGCGCTTTTCGGCTTGGCACTCGCCCTTAGACGTTAGCTCACCTTGATCTCCACGCTCTCCGCTATCGGGAGCTTTACCGTAAGCACCCCGTTCTCGTAGGTAGCAACCGAGCCTTCGGACTTGACCTTAGCCGGGAGCTTTACCGACCTCCTGACCCTCTTGGGCCTCTGCTGGATCGACGCGTTGGCGGGAGTCTGCAAGTCCCTTTCAGCCTCTATCACCAGCTCGTCCCCTCCCACGAGTCTCACCTTGACTTTATCCTTGGGGAAACCCGCCAAGTCAGCGACGACCACCACTTGACTACCCTCCTCGTAAACGTCCACCGGGGGCATTACGGTCTCATAGAAGGCCCTTGTCACCTCCCCAAGCCTTTTCCCTGCCTCCCTGACTAGGGCGTCGATCAGCGAGCTAGGCACTCCGTTCACCTCCTTAGGAACAGCCACCTCAGTATCCTGTAGATGAGGTAGTACTTCAGGGCCTTAATCAGTAGTCCCATCAAGGCGAAATTTTCTAATCGTGGCTATTAAGCGTTCACACTAACGTCTCCGGCCTCCAATACCTTATATACCTTTTGACGATTTTACTTGAGGGCAGGTTTGGCCAGCCTCAGGGAGGTTCTCAGGGACAACCTGAAGAAGTACGGCTTCCCATTCCCCCTGAACAAGGCCGAATGCCACGGCTGGAGCGACCTCCCGAGGAGCGGTAGAACCCTGTTCTACACCTCGTGCATGTATCAAATCGCTACCCTCACTAAATCGCTGTCCAAGTTCGTAGGAATGGCGGATAAGCTTTCGGCCTTCGGGTTTCTGGCCTCCAAGCTCCTTAAGCCGCCCAAGGAGGACCTGGAGAGGGCCTCGAGAGTGCTTAATAAGATGGTCAAGCTCCTTAAGGCCTCAGGGGTCAACGACCTCTTCTACCTCTACGAGGACGAGCCCTACAGCGGGGCCGCGCTCCTCGAGATGGGCTACTTGGACCTTTTCGAGGAGCATGCGAAGTCCGTTTACTCCTTCTTCAAGTCCAGGGGAATTGGCAGGGTGATCACCGTGGACCCTCACACCCACAACGCGTTGACTAGGTACAGGGAGTTCGTTCCGGGCTTCGACGTAGAAGTTCTGAACGTCTACGAGGTGATTAAAGAGGCCAAGGCGGCGACCCAGGAGGAGTTGACAGTTCACGACTCCTGCCTCTACTCAAGGTTCCTGGGGCTCAGGGAGAACTACAGGGGGCTAATAGCGAAAGCGGGACTCAGGATCAAGGAGGACTTCCTGATAACGGGGAAAGACAACGCGTACTGCTGCGGCTATCCGATTGAGGTGGTCGACAGGGACCTATCTGAAAGGATAGCGGAGCTCAGGGCGAAAGGCCTCAAGTCCTTGGCCAGCAGGGCAATTGTGGTATGCCCGATGTGCTACGCCCAGCTGAGGGACAAGGTCGAGGTAGTTGACCTGATGGAGGTGATAGAATGAGCTGGGAGGAGGCCATAAACAGGGTAATAAGCCACGGGATCCCGAGGGTTTACGAAATACTCGAAAGGCACCCCTACCTGCCTGAACTGGCTAGCAGGCTGAGGAAGGCCAGGGAGGAGGTGATCAAGAACCTAGACCACTACATAGAGATGACGATGAAATCCGTCCAGAGAACCGGAGGCAAGGCATACTTAGCAAACGACGCCAAGGAGGCCAGGGAGATCGTGGGAAAAATCGTGGGCACGGGGAAGAGGGTAGTGCTAGGTAAGTCAATGGTGGCCTTCGAAATAGGGCTCAGGAAATACCTTCAGAGTTTGGGCAACGAGGTCTGGGAGACCGACCTGGGCGAGCTCCTGTTACAGCTCACAGACGACAACCCCAGCCACATAATAGGCCCCGCGATACACATGACCAAGGAGAGGGTGGCCAAGGTCCTCAGAGAGAAGATAGGGGCCGACGTAAGCGAGAGCTCGACCCACGAGGAGTTGGTCGCCGCGGCCAGGAAGTTCCTCAGGGAGAAGTTCCTCACCGCAGACGTGGGGATAACCGGAGCGAACGCGGTCGCAGCTGATACCGGATCGATAGTCCTCGTGGAGAACGAGGGCAACATAAGGCTCTCATCGTCGGTACCTCCCGTTCACATCTCGGTCACCGGGGTCGAGAAGATAGTGCCCACATTGGAGTACGCCGTGATAGAGGCTTTGGTGCAGTCCGCCTACTGGGGCCTTTATCCTCCCACGTACGTCAACCTCACCTCAGGGCCCAGTAGCACTGCCGACATAGAGCACAAGAGGGTCTCACCAGCACACGGTCCCAAGGAGTTCCATCTGGTGCTCATAGATAATGGCAGGAGGGAGATAGCGAAGGACCCAGACCTCTGGGAGGGGCTACTTTGCATAAGGTGCGGGAGGTGCCACCTCCACTGCCCGGTCTACAGGGTTCTGGACGGGAAGTTCGGGGCACCGCCCTACAGTGGTCCCATGGGAGCCATGTGGGCCTACTTCGTTTACAGGGACCCCAAGCCGGCGACGCTCTGCACCCACTCGGGCAACTGCAAGGACGTTTGTCCCATGAAAATTAACATCCCGAGGGTTCTGGAGAGGATAAAGTTCAGGGCGTCGAAGGCGTGAAACGGCAAGGCCTAAACCTTCGATTTCTCCCATTTATGATTACAGATTAAATCAATTTTAGGGATCGAGGTTTAATCTATCGAGGTAATCGTGAGGAAGTGCCCCAGGTGCGGAATGGAGAACCCGGACGACGCGTACTTCTGTAAGTACTGCTATTACCCTTTAGTGGAGGGAGCGGTCCTCAAGGTGGAGGTTCCGAGGGCTGAGAAGAGACCTAAGGTAATGCTCTCGAGGGGCCTACTCCTGATTAGTTTAGTACTCAACATAGTCTATCACGTTTCCCTCCCCTTCATCTTTTCAATCATGTTAAACCAAAATGTGATCGTTATTGTACACACGCCCTACGGAGAGTCGACCCCCGTAATAGGTGGGACCGGGTTAAGTTTCCTGACCCTGTTCACGCTTTTGGAGCTCGCCGCAGCTGCGTTGGGAGGGGCGGCTATAAAGGGTACCAAGAGGGGTTTCCTTTACGTTCTTTACCCCCTAGGATTACTCGGACAGTTCTTCGGCTTTAGTTCCTTCGTTTACTCAAACCCCCTCGAACTCGATATACTGAGCATTATTTCAGGCGTGGCGATCATAGCCGGAGGCTCGTTTTTCTCCATAATCATGAGGGAGGCCCTAGGGAACAGGCTCGCCACCTACTCTACCTTGGCTCTCCTGTTTTATTACTTCGTTGCTGCAACGATGCCGCTGTCCGTGTCCTTTCTAGGCCCGATCAACGCGGCGATCAGCGCCGTGCTCCTTTACGTCGTAAGGAAGGAGGTGAGGTGAGTGGAGCAGAGACAGCTTGATACCTGGGAGATGCTTTTGAAGTCCTACAAGCTAATGAGGAAGATCCTCCAGGAAGAGGCCGTGAGGGAGGGACTAACGTTCAACGAGATCTCGCTACTCTTCTTCGTTAACGCCAACGGGAAGGCGAACGTAACGACGTTGGCCAAGTATCTCGACGTGAGCAAGTCGAGCGTGGTGGAGATGATAGACAAGCTCGGGAGGAACGGATTCCTGGAGAGGACTAAGGACGTTAAGGACAGGAGGGTGACCTATGTAACCATAACGGAGAAGGGTAGGGCCATCTTGGAGACGGTTAGGGAGAAGTATAAGGAGACCATAAACAAGGTCCTGTCGGAGGTGAACGACGTGGAGTGCATAAGGAGGATCTTCAACGCGTTGCTGAAGGAGTACGAGAGGAGGAAAGGGACGAGTTACGGCGAGCCCTGCTGAGCGACTTTTCCTTTTTACGCTTTGTTTGATCAAGCATAACCTAAGTGGCGCTCAGTCACCAGTCGATAAAGGGGCTCCTGGGGACCGTGATCAAGAACTATAGCGTGGAGTCGGTCAGGGAGAACGGCTACGACCTGAGGATCTGCGGCGAGAAGGCGTTGAAGCTAAGGGGGAACGCCTTCCTCCCCGAGAAGCCCTCGGAATACGAGGAGGTCGAGTTCGGTGACTACGTGGAGCTCGAGCCGCTAAACACATACCTCTTCGAGTCCTGCGAGGAGCTCGAGATGCCGAACGACCTAATAGCTCTCATGACGCTGAGGAGTACCCTGGCCAGGAACGGCATTGTGGCGCCCCCCACCGTGATAGACGCGGGTTACAGGGGGAAGATAGCGATAAGCCTGACGGCAGTCCACAGGGTTAAGCTAGCTAAAGGCATGAGAACGAACCACCTGATATTCCTGAGGCTAGACGAGCCCACGATTAAGCCCTACAACGGGAAATACTCAGGCGGCGTCATGCTATGACACGGCAATTCCTCAAGTCGTAGCCGAGGACGGCTTCCTTTATTTCCTCTTGAGCGAGGCTTCTCAGGAGGTAAGGGCGTGTCCTGGGAGACCGAGAGGCTGGCGTTCCGTTACGTCGTTAAGCGGAAGCTCTCACCGGAGAAGGCGTTTAAGGAGGCCGTGAGGAGGACGGGGAAGAAAGGCGACTTAAGGGCCTTCCTCAAGTTCCTGAGGGACTACTATTATTTGTCCGTGGCTTACCCAGGGAGGGGGTTCGAGGAGCTTTTCGAGCTCTCACTCAAGGGCAGCTATCCCTTCGTTCCTCCCAGATGGGTTGAGGAGAGGGCCAGGAGGAAGCTGTCCCCGATGAAGCCATACTGGCTCAGAGTGAACACCCTCAAGGTCAACATAGAGGAGGCTAAGAAGGAGCTAAGGGATTTAGGGATAGAGTTCGAGGAGGACGAGGACTTTCCCTTCATGCTCAGGCTAGAGGCCAAGCCCGAGCTAAAGGGGCTTAAACCCTTCCAGGAGGGGAGGGTAGTACCCCACGACAAAAGCGCCGCTTTCGTGGTATCCGCGTTGGATCCCAAGGAGGGAGAGCTGATCTTCGACATCGGCTCCGCCCCAGGGATGAAGGCCTCCTTGATACAGCAGTTGAGGGAGAACAGGGGCGAAATAGTAGCGGTGGATCTATCGGCCAAAAGGGTCGAGGACGAGAGGAAGGTACTACGGTGGCTCGGGGTAAAGAACGTGGAGCTTATCGTTGCTGACGGGGCCCACCTCCCCTTCAGGAAGTTGACTAAAGTCCTCGTGGACGCCCCTTGCTCTAACTCGGGGACTTACGTTGAGGACCCCTCGGTCTTCCTCAGGGTCACTCCCAGGGACTTGAGGAGGCTTTCGAGGATACAAAAGGGGATTCTGAAGGAGGTCATGAGGTTGAGGCCTGAAAAAGTGGTCTACTCGGTGTGTTCTCTGTTCCCCGACGAAGGGGAGGAAGTTATAAGGGCGGTTGTGAAGGGAGGAAGAGAAGTCGATATGAGGAGGCTTTACCCTGAGACTAACGGGACCGACGGGTTCTTCATAGCCGTCGTGAAGCCTCTGTAGTGAGACTCCGTGCAAGATCGCCGATAGAGATCGGGCCCTAGAGACGCGGCATCTGGATCCTCAGAGCCGGCCTAACGCGTCTCAGGCACTCCTGTATAGCCTAAGGAGACACGCCTCTTTCGGTTTCTCGCAAAACTTGAAACAGAAGCTGGTATCGATCGGAGGACTAAGGTTTTTAAGTCAATAAATTAAAGAAGATATTTATTGAGATGCCTCAATTAGAATCCCCTACTCACTTCAACCGCTGGCTCTTCGCTATCAAGATGAGGGGATTACTGCAAATGATGCAAATGGTCGTATATAACGCAAACGGAAAGACAGCTAAGGAGATATCGGAGACGATGGGGATCAGACCCATGTACGTCGAGCTAACGTTGGGGCTCCTCTCCAATTTGGGGCTCCTCTGCGATTCGGGAATCGTGGAGGAAAAGGATGGTAGATACTACATTAACGAGGGCGCGAGTGGCCTTTACGAGTTGATGATCGAGGGTATGTTGCGGGGCCTTGAGACGCCCCCGAGCGGGTAACCGTTAGTAACTCAATTGACTTAGCTTACCAGCCCTGGCGGTTCAGAGCCGCTTCAGCACCTTCTGGTTCAGGAGGAGCTCGAGGGATCCCTTACCTTCCGTAGCGTTCATCTTTATCACCGCTACCCCGCCTTTCTTCAGCTCGACTTCGCCCCCCGTGACGAGCTTGATGAACCTCGATAGGTACGGCTCGTGCCCCACTACGAGTATAGTAGTATTACACCCCTTCTCGTCCATCTCCCTCAGCCTGTTCAGGAACGCAGAGGGGTCCTGGTCGGGCTCGAGCTCCTTAATGATCTCGACCTTAACGTCGTCCTCAAGCTCTTCACTTATGGCTTGCGCGGATTGGATTGCCCTGACGTAGGGGCTCGCGAGGATCCTATCTAACCTGAACCCCAGGAGCTCAACGAGGTTAGCGACCCTCCTCATTTGGATAACTCCCTTCTCCACAAGCTTCCTCTCCCTGTCCTCCTTCCCCTCGGCCTTGGGCTCAGCGTCTCCGTGCCTAACCAATATCAGCTCGATCACGTGGTAAAGGAGTTCCCCTAACTTGATTAAACGTTTTGAAGTCCTAAGGACTACGAGATTTTCCCCTGGTCAGTTTATTAACCGTCTCTCGCTCCCTCTCCTGTGGAGACAGCGAAGAAAGTCAGGATAACCGTACTGAGCGACAACTTCACCTCGACCATCATTCCTCCCCTAATAGGGGAGTGGGGCTTCTCAGCCTTCATAGAGGCTGACGGGGTCGGAGTCCTCTACGACGTGGGCAACTCCGGGCTTCCGGTCGTTCACAACGCCGAGGCGTTGGGAATAGACCTGAGAAGGGACGTGGACTACGTGATACTCTCCCACGGGCACTCAGACCACACCGGAGGCCTGGCTAACCAGAAGCTGAGGGAGGCCTTGAAGGGGAAGGTGGTCATAGCGCACCCGAATGTATTCGAGAAGAAGTTCCTCAGCTGGAGGGGGAGGCTGGACTACATAGGGATCCCGATCACTAAGGAGGAGATGGAGAGGGAGTTCAGGCTAATTCTGACCAGGGAGCCCCTGGAGTTCGCTAAGGGGTTGATGTTCGCAGGGGAAGTCAAGAGCTACGGCTTCTCGAGGTATACAAAGGGGCTCCTGAAGTCCTCCTCGGAGGGGGTCATGCAGGATGAGTTGCTCGACGACGTCCCGCTTTACGTAAACACGCCGAAGGGGCTGGTGATAATCACAGGCTGCGGTCACTCGGGGATACTGAACATAATCAAGCACGCGAAGGAGGTGACTGGAGTTGAGAAGGTCTACGCTGTCCTAGGCGGTTTTCACCTCCTCTCCTCGCCCAGCGAACACGTGGACGAGGTCATGAAAGTCCTGGAAGGGGAGGCAGACGTGATTGGTCCCGCCCACTGCAGCGGCTTCAGGGCTAGGCTGACACGGAAGTTCATAGACGCGGGGGTGGGGAGCGTAATAGAGATAGCGTGATGGCGAACTGACCCCTCCTAGGCGATTCGAAGGTGATTGCCTTAAATCTCGGGGAGCTCGAAATGCATGTTTCCGTTAAGCGTTATACGTTATGAAAACAACTCTCTAAAGTAAGAGTTGGAATGACTGAGTAAGGAAATTTTATGAGGAGTAAATCGAGGAGACCAAATATACAAAATTGATATTATTGATAATAATATTTAAATACCAAGTTAGGTTCTGCTGGATCGTGTTCGACCTATACTCGGTGATGTTCTTTGTCCACATGCTCGGCTTAATAGGCTGGGCTGGCATCACGACTGGGGCGTATTACCTAATAGTACTAGCGGGCTTGGACTCGGAGAAGGTCTTGGTCGGCTACAGGAAGCTGGTGATTCTCGAAATAGTCTCGCTTATCGCCATGGGACTCTCGGGGATGGTGATGTGGCACTTGCTGGGCCGCCCGACCTGGGCTTACCCCTCCTTCGCACTCGTTCCGGTCGTGGCTTTCGGCGAGTATTACCACTACAGGCTCACCTTCAAGGACATAACGACTTTCAGGAGGAGAATGAGGTACCTCTCGTGGTACTACACGATCGTGGGCCTGTTCCTGATTTTCGATATGACCTTTAAACCCGGAATATGATGAAGTAAAGCCGAAATTTTAGGAAGAAGTCCAACGCGTTGATTTTACCGATGATGAGGCTTTGATACGTCCTTGAGTTCCTAATTAAGGCGAACGAACGGTTCACTTTAGCGGAAACGTTAACGACTCCTTCCTCAACCCAACTCGAGCCTCTTTAAGGTGCTGGGCACGTAGCCTGCGAGTGAGACAAACCCTGAGACGTCGACGTCCTTGAGCTTCATTACGATGACTCTCCCCAGGAGGCCTCCTAAGTCCACGTAGGAACCTGGGGGCGAGTCAACGGGGATCACCCTCACTCCGAGCGTCTTATTCAGCGTTATCCCCAAGGCCAAGACGTCTGCTATCAGGCCTACAACCTTTTCCTTCCCCTGGGACTTGCTTACCGCCACCATGTCTACTCCGGTGTTGCAAACCGCCGATAGGGCCATCAAAGTATAGAAATCCACGTAACCCTCGAGGGCCCTCTCCGCCATTACCGAGTCCTCACTCACAGGTATGAAGGCACCGCTCAGCCCACCTACCGCGGAAGTCGCCATAGCCCCTCCCTTCTTAACGGCGTCCATCAAAACAGCCAGAGCTGCCAACGACCCGTGTCCTCCCATTCTGCTTATCCCCATGGCCTCGATGATTCCCGCCACGCTGTCCCCCACAGCTGGTGAAGGGGCTAGGGACAGGTCGACAATCGTGAAGTCTATCCCCATCCTCTCGGCTACTTTCTTCCCGATCAGCTCCCCGAGCCTGGTTACTTTAAAGGCGGCCCTCTTTATCACGTCGTGAAGCTCCTGCAGCGTCTTGGGCTTACTCCTCCTTATCGCGCTCTCTATGACCCCGGGACCGCTCACTGCCACGTTTATGGTCGCCTCAGGCATTCCAAGGCCGTGGTGGGCCGAAGGCACGAAGGGGGAGTCCGGCGGGACGTTGGCCATTATCGTCGCTCTGGAGGAGGAGGTCGGGGGCATCCGGAAGATTTCGTCCACGTAGAGCTTTATCGCCTCGAAGTTCATACCCGCCATAGTCGACGCCGCGTTTATCATTCCCGTCAGTCTCCTGGTGGAGTTAAGTGCCTCCGCGAAGGTCCTAATCACCCTTAAGGCTCCGTTCGTGAACCCCCTGTCGGCGAAGGCGGAGTAACCGCTTATGTAATCTATCCTATGGTCCTGAGCCAAACCGTCGAGGAACTCGGCTATCTCTAGCCCGTCCTCCTCCGAAAGGCTCTCGAGGAAGAACTGTACTGGGGACACTGCGACCCTTTTGGTCACTATCCTGATCCCGTACTTCCCCGAGACCTCGTCCACCGCCTTGACGAACCTCTCGAGCGTTTCCCTCAAGGACTCGAGCCTCTTAAGGGTCGCCTCCAGGTTTCCGGTAATCGCGAAGAGGGTGTTCACGCTCAGGGTGACGGACCTTATGTCAAGTTGCTCCTCGCTGAGCATCCTATAGACTTCGATGATCTCCTCGGCGGTGTACCTCATCCGTCACACCCTCTCCATGTACCTGAAGACCTCCTCGTGATAGGCCTGAACCTCGACCCCCAGCTCCTTGCCCTTCTCCTGCAACTGCCTCCTCAGTTCGGCCAGTGAGACCTTGCATTCGGAAATGTCGACCACCATTACCATGGCGAAGATCCCCCTCACCACGGTTTGGGAGATGTCGATGATGTTGGCGTTGTTCTCGGCCAGCTTCGACGCGATACCCGCGACAATTCCAGGCCTGTCGGCGCCCACGACCACGATCACGGCGTTCTCCATGGGAAGCCCTAACCCAAGCTCGGGTCACTCGTTATTTAAACTAAGGGTAAGTGAGGGATCTTTGATTCAACGATCCGTTAGATGACCTCCACTCCGTGTCTTCTGGCGAGGCCCTTCAGTGCCTTGTCCTTCGTAACTAAAGGCGATTCGTTCTCTATGGCGTGAGCTAGAATCACGACATCGTTGTATCTCGATAAGCTAAGCCTTTCCTTGATTAGTATTTCTAGAGCTCTGCCTATAACGTCATCGTTATCGCACTATATTTCAGCCTTCTCGTTAGTTACGTAACTTTTCACGTACTCCACGCTGTCTATTCCGTTAGCTCTCAGGAACCAGACGAACTCATGAACAACTATGGAGGGGATCAGCCATTCCTCAAGGCCGTCTAATAATTTCTCGGCCTCTTTATGGAACTCCGAATCCTCCACTAGGTCATGAATCAAAACGTTCGTGTCAATGACCGCCCTCATTTAAACCCCTTTCTATGTCCCTTTCGATCTCCTCAACAGTTAACCTCCTTCCCAACCTAATTCGCGGTCTAATGGATGAAACCTTCTTAATTATAACTTTGTTATCTTCTATATGAAATTCCAAGATATCCCCTCGTGTATGCCCAGCCTGTTCCTTATAGACGCGGGGATTGTAACTTGGTAGTTCCTAGTGACCTTTGCCCTTTCCATGGTTTACTACTTGATCTAGTTAAATATAAACCTTTCTAGTAATATACTCTATCGGGGCGTTCCGCGTTCTGATTGTGAGGCATCTACACGGCTTTCGATCGTATTCCGATTAAAAAGAAACGATAAAGGTTCTGGAACTTCTTTAAAGAGTACGAGGAGTGATTACCGATTATAAGATAACACATTAGTTATCACACCTATGTACCTTACTTTTAGGAAGTGACGCAAGGGACCGTAAACTGTTCCTATTAATCTTAACGTATTATTTTTCTTGGTCCTTTGTTGGATAGAGGTTGTGGGCTAATAGATCAGAAAAGAAACAAATAAGGTTCCACCGGCTGACGTGATTTCCGTGGTAAATGTCAACATCAACTAAATGTTTAACAAAGAAATTTAAACCATATGGAGAATTTCCGAATAAATACTCATTTTAATGAGAAAAATTCAACTAGTATGTGTAACTACTATTAAGCATGTGAAATAATTAAAAAACAGAGGAGTGAAAGCTTCGGCCCAGAGCGCTACGCTACTTTTATTGAGTAAATCCTTCTATTTCCTGATCATAGTAGAGCAGTATAACTCGATGCCAGAACGAGATTATCTTACTTGCTCCTCAAGGGGACAACAAGTGAAGAAGACTTCCGCGTGCTATTAGCTGTCTTGCTCTTGCAAGATAATATTACTACTGTTCAACAATATACAGGTGAACTACTCTATCCAATTTTTAATTTCATACAGTTAATTTCGGAATAATGAATTTACGGTCTACGGAAAATGCTAATTTGAAGAAAAGAGCCAATTAAAAATTGAATAACTATGACGTTAGTCAAAGAAATAGGATGACAGCTAACACTATCCCCATTGCAGAAATCATCATGTCGGTTACAACTCTTTTCGTTTCCAACTTGTGAGGATTGTTGAAGAAGTCGAAACTAATACTAGCGTACATGAAACCTAAAATGGCAGTAACGGTTATAACGCTTAACGCCACTACTAAAGAAATGTAAAATGGCGCAATCTGGTGAAAAACGTACTTATAAACGAGAAACCCCAGATAGCCTAATGCGACTCCTTTGCCGTAATATCCTACGAGGACCTTCCTTACCCTCCTTTTCGCTTCCTCCTTTTTTACCATAGGATAAATATTAAAGAATCCAAGAATTACTGCAAACATAAATGGTATAGTGCTAAAAGCTAAATAATAATAGAAATTTGGTTCGCTAATGAACACTTTCAACACCACCAACAATTAGTACTAGTACATGAATGGTACCCCGCTTGTCCACAACCTATAAGAAATGCTAAGCCTAATAAGAAGGAAGTTCCAATTGCTAGTAATGATAATCGATCCTATAATATTAACTTTAAATGTGTTCCTCATATTTCCCCAACTAAATTTATCTTAAACATTATTTAATTTTTACCTCCGTTTAATGAAAAAGTTTTAGAAGGTAAGAACGCAATGGCATATTCAAAATTAAAGAGTTAACGCTCACAATTATTTAGTATCTAAATAATGGGGAAATTGATAGCTAAATCGTGATTATTCTAACAATTACTGATGTTACCTTCCCTAGCTATATAGGTGGTCTATTTTATGAGGAATTAGTGCCGCGGCCGGGATTTGAACCCGGGTCTCGGGCTCGAAAGGCCCGAATCCTCTCGGCCCGCCTCCGTTGACCGGGCTAGACGACCGCGGCAGGTTAAATGCCTCCCACGCGGATTTAAAATTTAGACGCTACTATGCAACGAGGAGCCGCAGGACCTTCCTTCCGTGAGGGTCATTAGTCCGCTCTCATCACTCGCTACTTTCTCAAATCGTTAATTACGTTGCGTTAGTAAATTGTTAGCATTTGAAAATACTAAAATGGGTATAAATATTTTAAATTTAAAAACTTCAACAACATAACGATAATGATAATAGCGCGAAGGGAAGACAGATTGTAACGCTCAGTGGGAGCCCATTGAAGGTCAGCGAGCGTTTGCATATTCCTTTAGCCTTGAAAAATGGGGGGAGTTGGTTGAAGGAGTTCGAATCGAACATCGAGGATCAGTACGGCGAGACTACCACCGAGAGGCCTAGGACAGCGGGGGATGAGAGGAGCGATTCGAGATCTATCATTACGAGGCTGAGACAGATGGGCTACAAGAACGAAATCCTGCTGAACTTGAACATGTTCTACGATCCAGCCAAGTTCATACTTCTCGCGGCGCCTCTGGGGGAAAGCATGTAGCTCTCTTGTATAACGAACTCCTTGAAGGGAAAGTGAACCAGATAGTCCAGAAGATGACGTCGCTTAGGCCAGACATAGGCGTCATGAGGTTTGTGGATAACGAGTTAGACCGCGACAGGATAATCGTGGCGTTCAGGACCGGGTAGGCCCACCCTCGTTGGTCTCGTAAACTACCTTCCCCTTCTCCCTAAGCTCCCTCACTAGGCCCAACTTAACCAGCTTCTTAACCCTCCCATAGGCTGTCGTCTTCGGGAACCCCGTGGCCCTGACTATGTCCGACAGCGTCTTGTTGCCTGCCCTTATTGCCTCGAGCACCTGTTTGTCCCTCTCGTTGATCTCCGACTCTTCCAACGAGACGGCCTCCTCGTTATCGTCCTCGACCTCTCGACTGACTCCTCCCTCACTGGAGGGACCAGTTCAGATGAGCCCAGAACCGGTTCTACCTTCCCTGTCCTCTTTATCTCCCTCCACAGCTTGTACACCAGGTAAAACTTCCTG
>GG748640.1_pt15 | contig 25254 bp, 27 predicted proteins | sample 429598 | NCBI scaffold set GG748580.1 | reverse complement strand
ACAGATGAGAAGAGTCGCTAATTTCATAGACATTATGGGTTACAAAATAGATAAAGTGTTTTCAAGTCCGTATATAAGGGCTTATCAATCAGCAGAAGTCATTCTTGAGGAACTTGACGAGGACTTAAAAATAGAGACGATTAAAGAATTAGAACCAGATCAAGATGTAAACACGATCATTGAAAAGTTGAAGGAAACAAACTCCTCTCAAGCGGAACAAGTAATTATGTTAGTAGGGCACGATCCCCACTTGTCTACATTTATAAAGAGTGTTACGGGCGGTGAAGTTGAACTGAAGAAAGGTGGAGTAGCAGTTGTAGAGGTAGATCCGGCCAACTTCAAAGGAAAACTTACTATACTCCTAACACAGAAAGTAATGAAGAGACTATGAATTATAAGGCAGTGATAGACGCTGGATACAACTCTTTTAGGCTTTCTCTTTATTCTATATTCCCTAACCTTTCCTTTAGGCTCACAGCCTCGCTGAAGGATTACGTAAGGTTAGGATTAGGTGTAAGCGAAGGAAAACCCATACCCGAGGAGAACGTAAAGAGAGCTGAAATTACCTTGCGTAAATTCAAGGAATTCCTAGATAGAAAAGGGATAAAAGAAGCTAAAATCTTGGGGACTAGTGCCTTTCGTTACGCGAGTAACGGAACCGAGGTCTCAAACAGACTATCTAGTATTATCGGATTTCCAATAACCGTACTGTCAGGAGAGGAAGAAGGTAGGTATTCAGCTTTAGCCGTAATCAACTCTTTACCAATAGAAGATGGAATAGTCTTCGATTTGGGAGGTGGATCCCTAGAAATAGCCTATGTATCTCAGAGAAAGATAAGGGACGTTTACCAGTTCCCCTTGGGAGGTCTGAGAATGATGGACAAAAACCCCGAGGAAATAAAGAAGGAAGTGAGGATTGCCTTAGCTTCCCTGCCGTCATCAAAGGGGATACTTGTAGGTAGCGGTGGAAATCTGAGGGCCATTGCTAAAATGGATATAAAACTTGAAGGAGAGAAACTTAATCAAATTCATGGTTACTCTGTTAGTTATGAAAGAATTGCGAAATACGCTAAGATCCTCTCATCAATAAGTATAAGCGAGAGATCACAACTGCCGGGAATTGATAAAGAAAGAGCTTTGACTGTTCACTCGGCTGCAGTCGTCATTAAGGAGCTCATGGAAATGATGGGTAAAGATAAAGTGATGACTTCGGCCTTCGGACTACGTGAGGGGATTTTAATGGAGTCGGAAATAGAAAATGTCGATAAGCTAAGGGAATTTTGGATAGAAGGAGTATCTTACAACTTCAACGTAGAACCGTTCGTAGAATCGTACAGAGAAGCGCTTAAGGAAACAAGAGACGTAGATGTGAGTACAGCTTTTTACTTCTTGCAACTCACGAAGGCCTCTAACTTCTTGGATCCTTACATGGCGTGTTATAAAGTTTTTAGGGAGATCACTATCCCTGGATACACTGCGGACGAAATTAACGTTATTACCACCTTATGTGCCTTAGCAAAGAAGTTCAAAAAGAAGTATTATAACAAGGTGAGGAAGTTAATAGATAAGGAAACAATCCTCGTAAAGGCGAAGAAAGTGAAAGAACTTTATGAGGCTTATGAGTTAGGAGTGAGAAAATGGTAGGGCAAATAATAGCGTTTGAAGGAATAGACGGCTCAGGCAAGTCGAGTCAAGCCAGACTACTTAAAGACTGGTTAGAAGCTAAGGGTGTTCCAGTCTATCTCACAGAATGGAACTCTTCAGAGTGGTTACATGAAACTATAAAGGAAGCTAAAAAGAAAAACTTACTTACTCCTTTAACTTACAGCTTAATACACGCTACAGACTTCGCGGATAGATACGAGAAATATATATTGCCTATGTACAAAGCTGGTTACGTAGTAGTTTCTGACAGATACATCTACACCGCTTACGCTAGGGACTCCGTAAGAGGATTAAGCATAGAATGGGTAGCTAGACTTTACTCATTCGCGATCAAACCAGATATAGTCTTTTTCATAAGAGTTACACCTGAAGAGGCTTTAAGAAGATTAAAAGAGAATAGAAGAAAAATAAAACCGAACGAGGCTGGGGCCGATATTTTCCCGGATTTGAAACCAGAGGAGGGGTTTCTTAAATATCAGGGCGCTGTCCTCTCGGTGTACGATAAATTAGCCCCCACAGAGAATTTCTATGTAATCGACGGTCAAAAGGATCCTAAATCGATTCAGATGGAAATAAGAGAAAAAGTGGGTGAGATCTTATGGAAAAAGGAGTCCTAATAGCTGTAGAAGGTGTAGAGGGCTCCGGTAGGAGTTCACATCTACAGGGTATTAAGAAGTACCTCGAGGAAGAAGGTTACGGAGTTACTACCATTGGACTACAGTCGAGCCAGCTGTTAGGGTCTACGTTAAGTACGGTTAAGAGAGAGCTAGTTTTTCAGAGGATAACTTTATTCCTTGCTTATGCTACAGATCTTGCAGACCAGATAGAATACGTCGTTAAGGAAGCCCTTAATTCTGGGTTTATTGTACTGGCTGACGGTTATATTTACACCCTTATGGCATGGGGTTTAACAAGAGGGCTCGATAGGAATTGGATCAACGACGTATTATCGTTTGCAATAAAACCCGACCTAGCTATTTCACTTGTAGCCCCGGTAGGTACTATCAGTAGGAGAGTTATAATGAAAAAAGGTAAGATAGACCCCTTAGCTTCCTCCATTGACCTATGCATTAATAAGGACTTATACACATCCTTCCGCATCCATGTAAAAATTTTCCAGAATTATCTTCTTGAGGTCTCAAAAATTTATGGACTGAAGGTGGTTAAAACCAACCGAAACTACGAGGAAGTCCACAAAGAAATTATCAAACACGTGAGGGAAGCGCTGAAATGAAGTCTGAAGAGAGACCAGAGTTTTACGCTAATAATAGTTTAAGAAAAGCACTGAAATTCGACCCCTCACCTGAATCAGTCCACGATACCAGAGTTTATTTGAGAAAATACCTGACTATATCGTTAACGTTAAGCAGAGTTTACCACAACTCGGATTGCATATACTACTCTAATAAAGCCGTTAAAATTCTAGGAAGAATAAGAGATGCCGATGTATCAGGTTGTATTCCGATAGACAGAAAATTACTAACGTCAAAAGTTACAAAAATACTGCCTAGAATTTCTAGTTGTAACTTGCCTAAAATTTACGGTAGTAGGCTAGTAGTTTTTGAAAAGATACGTGAAATATATAACCACATTCAAATAGAAGACTTCCATGAGTTCAGGAAGAAAGTTAGAATCCTATACTACCTTACGGAAAGTGTCGGGGAAGACCCTAAACCTCTAAAGGACATAAGTAGGGAATTGGGAGATATAAGGGACCAATACTTAAAGGAGGTATGCACGTCTACCGTTGATAAGAAGCTGAGTTTTGACCCAAGACTGGTCGAAGAGACAAAAGCTATAGTGCGTGAGATAATAATGAGGAATGAATTTCACCACTTGAAGAAATTCGAATGAGTAGGAGAAAATAGTGTAAGCTAAAAATATTATGTCTATTAGACTTGATAGAATTTACCGCTGATCTAAAGGATAGAAAGTTCTCTAGTGTAAAAATACTAATAGAATAGGAAAATGTGACCGTAGACGACTTAACTTATAACCTCAGATAAGATAATGGATGTAAAATTAGTTGAGGCCCTGCATAGGTCGGTTTTCCTCACCTATCACCCCTTTAAGTTGATAGAGCCCGTTAGACAAACCGAAGAGGTGCCCAAGAACGTGAGGGAGATGGCCAGGTACGCAGAAAGGAAATCGAAGGCGTTCGTATGCACGGGTAAGTCATGCAGTACCCCTCTCTACACTCCTGAGGCGTTGGCGAGGACCCTCTCGACGGCGAGATGACCCCACCATTTGACTGATATTTAAGAAGAAAATTTATTTAGTAAAGGAGAAAGTTTGCAAAGTGTCGGTATTTAAATACGTCAAGTACGGCCCAGCCCAGCTGGCCTTCGCGGCCTTCACCGCCGGAATCGCCCTGTGTAACGAGATCATGGAGGTCGTGGGCGGAGCGCTGGTGGCCCTGATGGCGGGTTTCGTGATAATTGACGTTCTTAGCGGGAGGAAGAGGAGGGAGCAAAGCAAGATCCTCTGACTCCAGAATCACCGAAAACGATCTGTGTAATTAATCAGAATAATTCAAGGCTTAAATATCCATCGCTGCAAATTAAATTTAAATGAAGGTAGTTTTCGCCTATGATGGCTCGGATCACGCGAAGAAGGCCCTCGTATTCGGCTCAGGGTTACTAGGGGAGAACGCGGAAATTCATATTGTTACTGTGGTGAGGGAAGTCCCCAGGGAGCCAGAGAGCGAAATAATCGAGTCAGAGGAGAAAGCGAAGAAGCTCCTTCAGGAGGCCAAGGATACGGTAAAGGCCAAACAAGTGGTGACAGAATACCTGGTCTCCAACTCGGTAGCTGACGCCGTAATAGATTACTGCAGACAAATAGGTTGTGACATGATAGTAACGGGAAGTAGAGGATTATCTAGGATCAAGAAGGCGATCTTGGGAAGCGTTTCGTCTGAGCTCATGGCGAAGAGCCCGGTACCAGTACTCGTGGTGAAGTGATTTTCTGAAAATTTTTATTAAAAATTTTTATATTTTAATTTCTCTCATAACCCACTTTCGTCTCAAACGCTTATTTCGATATATCTATAAGCAAACCTTAATACGTTCCGTTCATAGGTCAGCCCATGCGAGCGATACTGCTCGAGAACGTGACCAAGAAGTTCGGCGACTTCACGGCCGTTGACGGTCTGAGCTTTCACGTGGACGAGGGCGAGATCTTCGGCCTACTCGGGCCGAACGGTGCGGGGAAGACTACGACCATCAAGATGATAACGGGCCTCCTCAGGCCGACCAGCGGAAGGATCGAGGTTCTAGGGATTGACGTGACTAAGGAGACGATGAGGGTTAGGGAAAGGCTCGGCTGGGTGAGCTCAGAGGTCATCCTTGACGACGACCTCACCGCCATGCAGAACCTCTGGATACAGGCCAAGCTCTACGGGGTCAAGAACTGGAGGGAAAGGGCTGAGAACCTCCTCAGGTTCTTCGGCCTCGAGGGTTTCAAGGACTCTAAAGTTAAGGGGTTCTCCACGGGCATGAGGAAGAAGCTCGAGATAGCCATGGCGCTGCTCCACTCGCCCGAGATAATACTCATGGACGAGCCCACCGTGGGCCTCGATGTGGTCTCCAGGAAGGCCGTTTGGGAGGTGATAACGAGAGTGAACAAGGAGCTTAAAGTCACGGTCCTCCTCACGACTCACTACCTCGAGGAAGCGGACAACCTTTGCAACAGGATAGTGATCATCAACAGGGGTAAGAAGGTGGTCGAGGGGACTCCAGAGGAGCTGAAGAGCAGGTACGCTTACGACGTCATAGAGATCGAGTCCGCCGTCCCCCTGAAGCTGGACGGGTGGGACGTGATCTACAGCGACGGTAACAAATATAGAATTAAGGTGAAAGACGCCGCCTCGGTGCTTCCAAGCCTTATCATGGAAGTGGGGCCACAGAACCTCAGGAAAGTCAGCGTGAAGAGGGCCTCCCTTGACTCCGTCTTCATATCCCTTACCGGACTCAGCTTAGAGGAGGCAGGAGGGATAGACGAGAGGAAGCTCCAGATGATACTAAGGAGGGCGAGGAGATGAGCCTCAGGTCTATGGATCAGCTACTGGCCCTGTACTACAGGGAAGTCACGAAGGTTTACCTTTCTGTCTTCACTCTAGTAGTGACCATCGTTCAGCCCCTCATATGGATAGTCTTCTTCGGAAGCTCTTTGAGTGGTCTTCCGTCGTTCTTCCTGGAGAGCTATTTCCACACCAACAACTATCTGTCCTTCCTGCTCCCTGGTGAGCTATCCGTATCAAGCATATCCATGGGAATGATGGCGTCCATGTCCCTGGTCCAGGACAAGAGGTTGGGCTACCTCAAGAGAGTCATGGTGAGCCCCACCAGGAACTACGTGATATTCTTAGCGAAAGTGCTGGGAGGAGCGACCAGGGGACTAATACAGGTGCCGATCCTCCTAGTGGCGGGCTACCTCATGGGGGCCCAGATCGCGTTCTCAGCGTATTTGTTCCTCTGGGTAACAGCGGTGTTCCTAGTGAGCATGGGTTTCAGCTCCATATACTTTATGTTCAACGCCACTTCGGCCGATTGGCAGAGGCCCGGGCTGATCATGAACCTAATGACCATGCCGTTAATGTTTTCCAGCACGGCCCTGTTCCCTAAGGAGTTCTTCCCTTGGTGGTTGAAGTTGATTAGCGACGTTAACCCCCTGACTTACCTGGCCGAGTTGGGCAGGCTGGCCTTAATTCATGGGGCCTTCGACTGGACCTCTTTCATAGCCCTTATGGGCTTCGCCGCTTTCTTCTTGGCCCTCGGAGCCGTCGTAGCTGAGTATAAGCTAACCCCTGAGTGAAGTTGTTAGCTATCTTGAATAAGCTAATTAATTTGGGAGACATCAGCAGGGCTAGGCTTCCCTCATGATTCCCAAAGCTTTAACGCTTCTACTCCTGCTCTCCACCTTATCTCCCTTCGTAACGCAGCTTCAGCCTCACGTTTACTACGTCGGACCTCAGCTCCTGGGCCAAAAGATCGGCCCCCTCAACCCCCTGACCCCTATCACCGTGGTCGCCTTCATACCTCCAAAGAACTATCAGCAGCTCTACCTTGAGGCACAGATGATAGGCAACGGCCAGTTAAACCTCAGCAAGTACCAACTGTTCCAGAAGTTCGGTGACGCCGAGAAGGCTGAGGAGGTGACCAACTACCTCAAGTCCTTCGGTCTGACGGTTCAATACGTGACCCCAGTGATGGTGATAGCTTACGGAACGGCAAAAAGCGTGGAGAGGGCTTTCGACGTCGGTCTATACCTTTACAACTTATCTGGAGAAATATACTACGCCCCGGCCGAGACCCCTCCGTTCATCCCGCAGTAGACGGCGTAACGATATTCGGCCTAACGAACTTCACGAGGGTAACGCCTATGTACTACCACTTGACTCTGGGGTACTTCGATGGCGACAAGTTCGTTCCGACCCTTAACGGAACGAACTTCCACATAGTTTTCCAGCCCCTTTCCTTGCCTCAAATCGCACAAGCGTACAACGTAACCCCTGGGGGCAAAGGAGTGAACGTGGCCGTCATAGACCTTTACGGCGACCCCACCATTTTCCAAGACCTGCAGGCCTTCGATAGAGAGTTCGGGCTTCCTCCAGCAAATGTAACGGTCGTCCCACTGGGTCCGTACGAGCCAGAGTTAGGAGTCAGTTCGGGCTGGGCGACGGAGACTGCCCTTGACGTTGAGACCGTACATGCGATGTCACCTTACGCCCACATCTACTTAGTGGTAGCATCAAGCGGTGACACCCTTTTGGCTTCGATTCCTTACGTCGTCTCAGCTCTCAACGTCAGCGTGGTCTCAATGAGCTGGGGTATTCCGAATAACCTGATCGCGGCGAACGGTATGTACATTTACTTCATGGGTCTGGAATTCCCCAACATCCCGTACATCGACTACTGGTTCGCCCTGGGAACGGCTTTAGGGATGACGTTCTTCGCGTCCTCGGGCGACGGCGGGGCCTTCTCTTATACGATGACCCCCTTCGGAGGGACTAGCTGGCCCTCCAGCTCCCCCTTCGTTGTCTCTGTGGGTGGAACCTCGCTTTATCCCCAACTGGTGAACGGCTCCTACGGGCACCCGCATTCTAACGTCGCGTACTCTTACGAAACTGCCTGGTCCGTCATGCCATTCGACTTCCCAATTATCGGTGGCGGAGGAGGGGTTTCGAGCAACGAACCTAAGCTCCCGTTTCAGCCTGCTTGCGTAAGCTCCAGGGCGACACCAGACGTCTCGGCTGACGCCAACCCGTTTACTGGAGGGGTCATCGTCGTCAACTGGGTTGAACTCCTGGTAGGTGGGACGAGCATGTCCGCTCCTATTTGGGCTGGCATCACGGCTGACATAATATCCCAAACCCACAGGGAGTTGGGCTGGTTCCTTCCAACGCTTTACGAGATTTACGTGGATCCAAGTCTCTACTCCAAGGCCTTCCATCAGATAACCTTCGGCTTCAACGGGGCCTTCTATGCCCACGAGGGTTACAACCTGGTGACGGGTTTGGGGAGTCCGGACTACTATTACCTTCTTAAGTCGGTCAACGAGACCCTCAGCGCTCCGAGGCTAAAGATCTCGGTCAGCACCTTCGCCCAGGGGGCCTCTTTGCCTTGGTACGGCGCGAACCAGACCTTCACGATAGTGGCCTACGTGACCGGACCTGACGGCGAGATAGTCAGGTCGGGAGATTTCAATGCGCATATCTACACTTCCGAGGGCTACTTAACGGAAGTGCCGCTTCATTTCAACGGCACCTATTGGGTGGGACGCTTCACCGTTCTCCCTGTTGCGCCTGGCGGTGAGTGGCTTATTTACGTCAATGGCAGCGCGGATAACTCTACGGGTTACGGAGCCGCCCTAGTGGACGTAGGCCCATCCGTCGCGATACTCGAACCCGTCCCGTTCCCCTACAATAATTACCTATCGCCCTACTTCCCTCAGGCCGTCGTAATTTTAGCGAGCAACATTAACGGCACTCCTCTAAACGCCTCTCAGATCAAGTCGAGCCTAGTGTACAACGGCAAGCCAGTCGTTAACTTAACCTTCATTACGCCTCCTAGAGCTCTATTAGGACTCACTTCGTCTCCCCCTGGGTTATACGTGGCATACTTCTCGATAATAACGGGGATGCCCCAAGGGGTTTACACGCTGTGGGTTAACGGGTCGGGCTTCAACGTGTTCACTTACGTCACTGTCGGCTTGAACCTACTCGCTATTGCGTGGCCTCAAGTGATTGGCCCAGAAGCTGTCGTGTCCAAGAACGCCAACATCACGCTGTTCACGTCGACTTTCTCCACCGACACGGGGTTAGGGCTCTTCTCCTCCAACGTCACGGCTTACGTTTACAGTCCTTCAGGGAAGCTCGTGAAGGTTGTGAAGCTATCCCCTGCACCGGCGACGACCCAGTTCGGCGTGATTTACGCCTTCGGCCTCCAGGAGGGTAACTTGTCCGTTGATCTCAACCAGAGCGGCTGGTACAGGGTGGAGGTGATAGCGACCTATAACTCTACGGCCGGGGTGGAGCTGGGTAATTACACGACGTGGTTCTATTACACGCCTCAGGTCCTCAACGTGAACGTCAAGCCCTTAGGCAAGGTTTACGCTGGCGAAACCGTTCCGGTCAGCGTGAGCATAACTTATCCTAACGGGACCCCTGTGAGTTCAGGCAACTTCGTCGTCAACATAGTACCGTCGAACCTGTACTCCTCCGCCTTGATATACGAAGAGTACAACGACTTACCTTTGGCCTATAACTCCACAAGCAAGACCTGGACGACGGCGGTGACTTTCCCCTCGCAGTTGAACGAGAGCCTAACTGGAATCGGAGGTAACACGCCATCCCTGAGCGGTCAATGGTACGTCGAAGTAATCGGGGTTTCCCCGTCCGGAGTGGCGGACTCTTACGTTCCTGTGACAGTGGAGCCCTACACGTTCCTTTACGCTGACGTGATTACCCCCGCTAACCTAGCTGCTCTCACCACTAACGGAGTGCTCTTCGGAGTCGCGAGCCCGGTGCTGACGGTAATTAACGTGAGCAACCTAACGATAGAATCCTCTGATCTTGGCTATCTGAAGCTCGTTAACTCTAGCGTGACCCTAATCAACGCCAAACTGAGCACGCTCGAAGCCGTCAACTCTGACGTGACGGTCGTGAACTCCGTCTTCTCTAACAGCCCAGTCGGCGTAATCGCTAAGGGCTCTAAGGTGGTCGTGGTCAACCCCCAGTTCGTCAACGTCAGCCAGGCTGTGCAGTCCGTGAACAGCCAGATAACTATGTACCCGCAGGACCAGCTATCCTCGCTCTCCAGCAAAACGACGAACAATACAGTTTTGGCAATCGTCGCCCTCATACTGGGAATAGTCGCTTTAATCGTAGCCTTCAGGAGGAGGTGAGGGATCATGAGGAGAGAGCTCCTAGTTTTAGTTTCGATCGCGCTCCTATCCTTAGCCTTAGTGCCCACCCTGATTCTGGTGCCCACCAGCTCGTCACAAACCTCAGACTTAGGAGGGATCGCCTCTCAGCGGCCGATGATCCTGAAGTTCGCGGGCTTCGGCGACCCCGGCTTCAAGGGGTTCTACTCCTTCCAGGCCCTACAGTGCCCCCATCCTAACGCAACTCCGATAACGATAACTGTAGCCGATGATGTCGTTTTCAACAACGCCGGCCTCACTCCATACAACGCGACCGTCTACGTGCCCCCATGGAACTACAGTCTGATCCTGCTGAACGTGAGTGTGAACGAGACCGGAGGTAGTCAGTTCGACAGGACGATTTACATCTACGCTAACAATATAACGGTCTTCTGGGGGTCGACACAGGAGATCCTGAACTCGACCGCTGAAGTCGACTTGACGCTATTGGAGAACTTCCTGAAGGGGAACGTGACCTTCAAGATTGTACTTCCAAACTACTACGATAAGCAGCTCAACGTAACCGGCGTCTACGAGGTCACCGTTAAGCTCTTGCTTTACCCGGGCAAGGCTCCCTCCAACCTCCCCACCTACGTTATACCGTTGTTCTACAACCAGAACCTCACGTACCCGATGGCTGTCTTGAACCCCTCACAACCCAACGTGACTCAGGCGGTGAGCTTCCCCAAGGGCACTTACAACGCGATGTTGGTGCTTTACGTCAAGGGAGGCGGGTACGACGAGTTCTGGTACGCCTCGTTACCGGCGATAAGGAACTTCCTGGTGTACTACAACGGCTTCCTCGCGGGGGTGATTCAGCCTTATCCGGTCGTCTACACGGGAGGGATAAACCCGTTCTGGTGGAAGCCCGTGACCTCCATAAACACTCTAGCGTACCACACCCCTCAGCTGATCCCCCTGACGCCTCTACTGGCTTTAGGTAACGAGGGCAATCTCACGGTCGTTGTATCCAATCTGGTTGAGTCCTCGAATATCCTTCAGAGCCAAGACCTGAGCTGGGACGTCTCAGGCTACATCCTAGTCTGGAACTCGAGCAGTAACTTGATCAACGCCACTTTCCTCAGGGCATATTCATACTACTACGACAGCGGGCCCGTGATAGGCTCCTTAGGGTCGGGCTACAGTTATTCGGAAGGGGCTAGGTACCTCATAGACTACCAGACCCTCCTCAAGTTCCCCAAAGGTTACATAATCGCGAGTTACACCTCTTGGGGAAGTACAGAGGCCGACCAGTCTTTCAACGTTGAGCACGAGATAGCCTCGCTCGAGGAGTTCAGCTACGTGAATTACTCGTGCAGAGGGCTGTTCGCCTTCAATTACACTTCATCGATTAAGAATTCACTGAGCCTAGACTTCTCGGCCTTCGCGGCCCAAATCTCTTCAGCCACTTCACCTCCAATAAACTACTCCTATATACAGAACGGTACCCTCCACATATACACACGATACGAGAGCTCAATGAGAGCTCCCGGGTTAATCGTACAGACCGACCTTAACGAGAGTCTCGAAACCCTAGGAGGCTTCGGCGGGAAGATTACGGTAATAAACAGTTACGGCGGGGCTGTACTCGACACGCTTTACAACAACTACGCAGTGACCACGAAGACCCTGAAGGCGCTCCTGAACGTTAACGGCTACGTGGTTAACGAGACGGTGAGACTCGTGGGGCTACAGAACTCCACAGTGAACCTCACAGGCTTCTATAAAGCGAGCGAGGTCCAGGTAAGCACTACCTATTCCTCTCCTGGCTCTCGCAGTACTCGATAACGGCTATCCTGATTAACGTCGTTTTGAGGCTTATAGAACTCTTTATTTTCTGACAGCCGTTAATCCCCGCCAAGTTGTCATTGAGTCAGTCCGAACTCAGGGAGAACGCCTTCGCCATACTAGAGAAGGCGAGAGACCTGATGCTCGACCTCTATAAGCGAAGGCCTCACATCGGCCCCTTCGAGTCCAAGAGGGTGGCGTTCGTCGGTGACACCCACGGCGCTTTCGAAGAAGTGACCAAGCTCGTCCTAGGAGCGGTCTCGAAGGAGGTGGACCTGATAGTCTTCTTGGGCGACTACGTGGACAGGGAACCCCCTAACGGTTTGGAGAACCTGCTAGCGATACTCAAGGCGTTCGCCGACTCCAAGGGGGAAAAAGTGATCTTCATCAGGGGCAATCACGAGAGTCCGTTGACCAATTACTATTACGGGTTCTACGACGAGGTGACCGTGAAGCTCGGCGGAGGGGCATACGAGAAGTTCAAGGAGTTCTTCTCGCTAATGCCCATAAGCGCGGAAGTGAACGGCTGGTTCGCGGTCCACGGCGGCCTCCCTGGGTTGCCCAACCAGGAGGGTAAGATGGAGCTCGCCGTCAGGAGGCCCAGCGAGATAAACGAGAAGGTGAGCTTGCCTGACGAGAACCCTGACAACCCCATCGCCTTACAACTGCTCTGGAACGACCCGAGGGAGATGAAGGAATACGATTTCCTCCCCAATGTGAGGGGAGACGGGATTTACTACTTCGGCGTCAAACCGACCGAGGAATTCCTTAAAGGTAACAACCTCAAGGGGATCATAAGGGGGCACGAGGTCGCGAACGGAGTCAGAGTGCTGATGGAGGGGAAGGTCATAAACATCTTCTCGAGCGTTTATCACGGCGAGAGCGCGGGGGTGTTGATCCTCGAGGGAAACGAACCAAAGGAAGTGATCCTCATCAACCCTAACGGCGACGTGCTAAGGCTACCATATGGCCAGGTCCAGGGCTATTGAGCCTACCGCTTTCAGCATGTCCTTCGAGGACACGACCCCTACGAGATCCCCTTCGTCGTTCACAACGACCAGGTGCCTTATGTTCCTGGAGACCATGAGGGATAGGGCTGAACTTACGTCCTCATCTTGTCTGACCTTAACAGGGTCGTAAGACATCACCTTGGTGACTGGGGTCTCAGGGCTGAGTCCGTCAGCTACGGCGTAAACCAGGTCACGCTCAGTTATTATCCCTACCGGCTTGTTCCCCTCCGTTATTACCACCGAACCCACGTCATTCTCTTTCATGAGCTTGGCCACGTCGCTTAGATTCGCGTTCAGGCCGGCAGTCACGGGTTTCCTCTTTATTAAGTCCCTCACTATCATGTCCTCACATTCAAGTAGTCTCCGATCCCCTAATAATAACGTTTTTCAGTTCCCTTACAGTCCTCTGAAGGAGCGTTCTGGTGAAGCCGTCAAGGACGTACGCCAGGCCTAGGTAAGAAAGCCCGGCCACGATGACCAAGGCCAGGGCTTTCCAGACGGAGCTCACGAAAGACAACGGCATCATTGTGACTAGGACTACGAAAGCCGCCAGGGAGTTGCGCAAATAAGTGTCGACGGGGAACTTGACCCTAATAAGGGATCTAGTTGTCCTATGGGCGTTAAATACCATAACTATCGAGTCCCCCAGCATAGCGAAGGCCATAATCATACCGAAGGCCCAGGGCTCCTCGGTGAAACCTGGAATCCTCAGTCTCGATGTAGCCAAGGCGTAGAGAGCCAGCGCGGCGAGGGACAAGATCGCTGAGGCGTAAACGACGTTGCTAACCAGCATCCTCGTCAACGGGCCCTTGAGGCTCTTTCCCAAAGTCTCGTCGAGGATAACGAGGGCGTTGTAGTATGCGATGAAGATCATTCTGACCAGGACGGAGAGAGCCAACACAACCGCTATCAGGACTGAGGCAACGTACTCTGGCCTTATGTAGTACAGCAAGGCGTAGGCCCCGACCAGGTCGACTACTAACGTCAATACGCCCGCTGAAGCGTAGAGCCTCAGGACAGACTCTAAGCTAATAGGATCCTTTGACTCAGCGAACCTCCTTATCAGGCCGTCACCTAGTGACCCTGACCAGGCGATAACATTGGTAACTATTACTGCCGACTCGAAATAGCTCGCCGGGACGGTGCTCTGAGTGAGGTAGTTGGCTATCCACACGAGCGAGGCCTCGAGTATGTACTGGACGTAGGCTACGCTTAGAGTGAGCGCCCCTAAAGAGCCTTCCTTAACAACCTCAGTATCTAACATCAGGTTGGCCTTGGTGAAGAACAAATTGATCACAATCTGGGTGAGGTAGCCCAGGCTGTAGGCCAGGATCACTCCGAGGATCGTCATCTTGAATAAGTAAAACGCGGCAAACATCGTCGCGAACCTAACCGCCTGAAAGCCAAGCTGGAAACCCCGATGACTGTCGGAGTTCTCCCCCTCGCTATGGCATTGGTTGAGATCAACAGGTAGTACGTTATGAGCATTATTATCGCCAAAGCGGTCGCGAATGGGTCAACGTTAGCTCGAGGGGGGATCAGGAATGGTTGAAGCAACTCGTAAGCCAGTCCGCTCACCGCTCCAAGGGCGAGGTTCAGGATAATCAGGCCCCCAACTGCCTTCCCTTGGGCCGCGAATTTGGAGATCATGTAGGACAAGGCGTTGCTCGGGACGGAGAATAAGCCGGATATGTAGATGAAGACGCTCTGCCAGAGGCCGAAGAGCGCGAGATCAATGTGACTGAGGTGATGGGCTACAAGATAGGAGAAGGCGAAGGAGAGGGGGGACCCAAGGAACCTGAGTGAAAGGTTGGTGAGCCCAACCCTAATGACGCTTGTCCTTCCTTTGGCCATCAGCTACGTCGGGACTTAAAGGAGTCTAGTAAAAAACTCAATCTGAATATTCTCCCGAGAGCAGATCGTCAATGGCCCTGGCCAAATCCCTAATGGAAACGATCCCCTTCAGGTAGCCCTTTTCGTCAACCACGGGCAAATGCCTGATGTTGAAGGTCCTCATTACGCTTAGTGCACCCGAAATGGGCGTGTCCTCCCTGACCGTGTGGAGCTTGGAGCTCATGATCTCCTCGGCTTTAGTGTCAAGACCCTTACCGTTACCTATCGCCTTAACAATGTCCCTCTCTGTTACAATTCCCACCGGCTTACCGCCCTCCGCTACGACCACGGAACCCGTGTTGTTCTTGGCCATCAGCTCCGCCAACTGCCTTAGGGTCGCAGATTTTTCGGCCGTTACCACGTTCTGTCTCATGTAGTCTTTAACGAGTGCCTCGGACATCGCAATTAGTTTTGAAGAAAAGGAGATTATTAAATGCGTCGTTTCTGAGACCTTACTCGAACTCAATGGTCGCCGGAGGCTTGGAGGTCACGTCGTAGAGAACCTCCTTAACTCCCTTTATTGTAGAGATCCTTTCCGCTACCCTCGTGAGGACGTCCTCCGGAACCTGAGCGAAGTCGGCCGTCATGAAGTCCTGGGTCACGACCGCCCTTATGGCGACGGAGTACTTCCCGTCCCTCTCTCCCTCCTTGAGCTTCACCAGGACGTGGGTTATATCGTGCTTCGTGAGATTCGAAACCGCGTCCCTGAGCCTCTCGTAGTCCAAGGGAGCCTCTAAGGAGGCTATCCTGCCGTAAGCCCTCACGTCCCCCTTGACGCCGGTCGCCCTCGCCCTGTAAAGGAAGACTCTGTAGCCGACCTCCCTCCTCAACTCCTCGCTGTACTCCCCTTCGCTGTCAAATGTCACGGCGAAGTACTGCGAGTAACCCAGCCCCCTCAAACCGTTCTCTACCTCCCAGTCCGCCCTCCTTTCGACCTCGAGCTTCTCCCTAGTTACCCTGCCCACCGTCCTCACCAACAGGCCTGGCCCCGGGAAGGGCTGCCTCTGGGCTATCTCGTCAGGGAGCCCCAGATACTTGGCCAGCTCCCTCACCTCGTTCTTATAGAGGTCAACTAGCGGCTCGACGACCGTGAAGCCCCACTTGCTTTCGGTATCGATGCCTAACTGGACAAGGACGTTGTGCTGAGTCTTTATGCCCCCCTGGGTCTCAACCCAGTCGGCGGCTATGGTGCCCTGAATGAGGTATTTCGCGTTGTACTTCTCGGCGAGCTCCGCTAAGACGTCGTAGAAGACCTCCCTGAAAGCCTTCCTCTTCTCCTCGGAGTCCTCGAGTCCCTCAACTGCCCTAACGAACCTCTCGGCCTCGTTCACGATTGTCAACGGCATTATGGGCCTCAGCATTTCCCTAACCCTCTCGGCCTCGTTCAGCCTCAGGAAGCCCGTGTCGATCATCACGGGTATCACCCTCTCCGGCCCCAGAACCTTGTAGGCCAGCACTGCAGCTGTGGTGCTGTCCACGCCCCCGCTGACGGCGGCTATGGCCCTCCCTTCCTTAACGGCTTCCCTGAGCTTGGGGGCTATCTCCTCGATGAAATCGCGTGCGTCAAAGGTCAGGCTCATCCTAGCTCGACTGTAGAGAACCAGGCTTAAAAGTCCAGTTAAGGCTACAAGGGCTCATCAGGCCTGGCTTCGTTTCATCTTTCGGCTCAAGTTCCACGCGAGCCCATAGGGGAGGGAGAGGGCCAGGGCGAGCCCAGGGATTAGGTTGAGGAAGTACCTCCTTACCCCCTTGTAGTAATACACGCCGAAACCAACTAGAGGAACGTAAAGTAAGACCAAGGGGTGGTACAGGGCTGACAGCAGGGCGAGTACGTAGTAACTACCGTAGTAGGTATAGCCGGTCAGGAACGTGAGGTCCGTAAGGCCTTCCATGACGAGCATCATGTCGTACTTACTCCTCCACAGGTTCCGCTTGGCCTCCAATAACGAGGACCTCAGGTCGGGCCTCGAGTGGACCTTGTTCAAGTGCAGACACCTCCCTTCCGAGGGCTCCACCCTGTAGCCTTCCTTCCTCAGCTTGGCGTAGAGCCAAACGTCTTCGTCCCTTTCGTACTTCTCGTCGAACCCCCCGAGCTTCCTAACGGTCTCCACGTTCAGTCCGGCACAGCCGAGGTTGGGGTTCTCCTCCATGGCGGAGAGGGGTTGGTTCATCTCCTCCTCTGAATAAGCGTAGTGCATCCACGTGAAATGCACCCCTCCCTCAAGCTTCCTCACCATTTTACTCACGGCGTCCCTGGGCATCACCACGTCGCTGTCAAGCATCACCGCGTACTTTTCCGTGACCAGTGAGAGCATTCTGTTCCTCAACTTAGCCATGTTGACTCGACTCATCCTGTTGTCCCTGACGTACCTGAGCTTGCCCTGCAGGGTCAGGAAGTACTCGTGAACGTCCCGCCTCTCGCTGTTGTCGTAAACTATGACCTCGACGCCCTGCTCCAGGGCGGAATGCACGCTCCTCTTGACCCACTCTAGGTTGTCCCTGGGACCCACTGGGATCACAATTTGTGCCATCTAGGCGTATGTGGTCTACGCCAGGAATAAAGGCGACTAGTTCCTGTCCAACTAAATCCTCTACGGCAATGCTTTATGGTGTGGACTCTCAAACTGAGGGAGAATGGTGGTACTGATAGCGTCGACCACGAGCGACTCCGGGAAGTCTACCCTGACCTCAGTTCTGGCGAGGGAGTTCGGGGCGTATCCCTTCAAGGCTCAGAACATGTCGCTCAACAGCTACCCTACGAAGGATGGAGGGGAGATAGCGTTTATCCAGGCCTTTCAGGCGATGGCCGCGGGGAGGGAACCCGAGAGAGGGATGAACGCCGTCCTGTTGAAGCCTTCGGGGGACGACAGGGTGGAGGTAGTGGTCTACGGCACCCCTCTGGGGACGTTCAGTTACGGCGAGTATTACGAGAAAGTGGTGCCGAAAGTCAAGGAGTCCTTGAGGCTGAGCGGGGAAATGGTCGTTGAAGGGGCAGGGGGGATAGAGCCCAACTTCATTGAGAGAGACCTGGCCACGGTGGAGATACTACGCCGAGGGGTCCCCGCGGTCCTGGTGTTGAACATAGACCCGGGAGGGGCCTTCACCTCCGCCTACGGGGCCTACCTTTCGTTACCGCCCTCCCTGAGGGGTAACCTGAAGGGGTTCGTGATAAACAAGCTCAGGGGAGACCCCAAGTTCGTAGAGAGCGGGGCAAAGTGGCTCGAGGAGAGGACCGGTATGAGGTACTTGGGTTATATTCCTTACCTGGACGAGGCCATAATGCCGGAGGACTCCTTGAACGCGACTGACTTCGGCGACGGGGAGGTAGAGGTGGCGGTAGTGGCTTACCCGTACATGAGTAACTTCAACGAGTTCTGGGCCCTCAGGAAAAGCGAGGTTTCGGTGAGCTTCGTTAGGAACCCTAAGAGGCTGAGGAAGGCCGACCTCGTGATCCTACCCGGCGCGAAGAACACCCTGAAGGCCCTGAAGTGGCTCAAGGAGAGGAAGTTCCAGGACTACCTTAGGGGTAAGAGAGTCTTCGCCGTGTGCGGTGGTTATCAGATCCTAACAAAGAGGTTAAAGGATGAGGCCGGACTTGAGTTCGGTTCATTAACCGAAGTGGAGGGACTGGGGCTGATAGATCAGGAGGTCTCATACGGGAAGGAGAAGACCCTCGCCTTGTCCAGGGCCGTCTTCGGGGGGACGAAGGTAGAAGGTTACGAGATAAGGAGGGGTAACCTGAAGGGCAGGGACTTCTACATGGAGATAGTCGAGAGGAACGGGCAGAAGGTCTCCGTTCCTGACGGCTATTACGACGGGGACGTCTTCGCCGCGTCGCTCCACGGCTCCCTTTTCTCAGATGGGGGCAGGAAGGCGTTCAGGGAAATGACGGGAGTTGAAGTAAAGGCGAAAGGGCTCGAGCAGGAGGTAAGGGAGTTGGTCGACAGGTTGCTCAATACCGTTAGGAAGACGGTTCACCTGGAGGAGATAAGGAGGTTGTGGAAAGAAGGGAGCAGTTAGGTTTTCCTAATCATTTCGTCTTGGCTAGGTTCGGAGGGAATACCAGCTAGCCTTTTTGAATCATTGATGCTTGTAAAGACAGAGTATTGATGAGCGATGAAAGAGTAGACATGCTCCTCGCAGCGTACAAGACGGGTTGGACGATAGAAACGTTCGAGGTGAAAGGCCTAGCCGAGGCCCGGCTCTTATCGTCTAAATTTCAGGAAAGGTTGGTGAACCTCGAGGGCTTCGGCGGTTATAAGATCAGCTTCACCAGCTTTAAGTCCCTGAAGGCGTTCGGGCTCGATGAGCCGGAGTTCGCCCTCCTCAGCGGCTCAATGGTCGTTTCAGACCCAACAGTTCAGTTGAAGTTCCCCTACACTTACGCAGAGGCTGAGATAGTGGTTAAGGCGAAGGAGTGTGACGTTTCTAACTACAAGGAGTGCGTGGAAGAAATGAGGCTCGGCCTCGAGATCCCCGCCACTAGGTTCAACGCCCCCCTTGAGGCCCTTAACGCCTATCAGATAATCGCCGACGCGTTGATAGCCTATAAGTTGGTCCTCGGACCTAAGCTAAGCCGTATCCCCAAGAAGGTCGTCCTCAAGGTGAACGACCGAAAGGTGGGAGAAAACGTGGTGCTCTACGTGTACGGCGACGTTTACTCCATGCTGAAGTGGCTGTCCACCAGGGTCGGGAGGTTCAGCGGCTACGTCTCCACGGGCGCCATAGTCGGGCCAGTAATGATTAAGAAGTATGACGAGCTAGAGGTCGAGACCGAGGAGGCGAGCTTCACAGTTACCGTTGTTTAGCGGAAGGGCAATCGTTTAATACTCCTCGAGACCCGCCTATCGCGATGAAGGCAGTACTCATGGAGAACGGGCGAGTCGTCATAAAGGACGTTCCCGTACCCAAGCTGCAGCCCGGAGACGTGCTTGTGAAGATGAAGGCCTGCGGTATCTGCGGTACTGACATCGAGAAGATCCACGGCCAGTACACGGCCTCCATGCCCGTCTTGGGCCATGAGCCTTCAGGGATAATCGAGGAGAGCACAGTTGAGGGGCTGAAGGAGGGGATGAGGGTGTTCGCTCACCACCACGTCCCGGATTACACGTGCTATTACTGCACCCACGGCTCCCCCACCATGTGTCCCATGTACAGGAAGACCAACTTAGATCCTGGAGGCTTCGCCGAGTACTTCAGGGTCCCCGCCCACAACGTGAGGAACGGCGGCGTCTTGATCCTGCCCGACCACGTTACTTTCGAGGAGGGAGCGTTCGTCGAGCCCCTGGCCACGGTGGTCAGAGCCCAGAGTAGGGCAGGGATAAAAAGGGGGGACTCCGTCCTAGTTGTCGGCACCGGGCCGATGGGGATGTTACACATCATGCTGGCAAAAGCGAAGGGTGCTGGGGAGGTGATAGTCTCGGAACCCTCGGAGTTCAGGCTCGATTTCTCCCTCAAGGTCGGGGCTGATCACGCCCTTAACCCCAAGAAGGACAACGTCCCAGAGGAGGTCAGGAAGCTCACGGAGGGCAGAGGGGTTGACGTGGCGATAGTGGCGAGCGGAGCCCCCCAGGCGATACTCACAGCGTTACACTCCGTTAGGAAGGGAGGGACGGTGCTCCTCTTCGGGGTCCCGTACAAGGGGACGGTCTTGGACTACGACGTGAGCGAGCTCCTGAACAACGAGATCTCAATTATCCCCAGCAACGCTGCCGTGGAGGAGGACACGAGGGAGGCGCTTCAGCTGATAGCCGAGGGGAAGATAAACGTGAGCGAGCTGGTGACCCACAGGTACAGGATAGACGAGTTCTTAGAGGCGGTGAAGGTAGCCGAGAGCGGGGAGGCCATCAAGGTGCTAATAGTGGACTGACGTAAGATAGGGCCATCACTAGGGCGAACTCCAAGGCGAGGTACAAAGCCAAAGCGACCCTGAAGAGCTTGAGGGACCTCTCGACGTCCTCGTCCTCGGGGTAGCGGTGTCTCGAGCCAATCACGTAGTGTCCCTCCTTCTCCAGCCTGACCTTGAGGAGCGAGGCCACCGTAAGGAAGATAACCCTCGCGTTGGGGCTCTCCACTTGTTGAGCCTCCCTCTTCAGTTCCTCGTCGATTTCGGGCCTCATACCGATGATCCTCCCCGCCAATACGAGGATTAAGGCCGTTAGCCTGGCGGGCACGTAGTTCAGTACCGTGTCTACCTTCGCCGAGAACCACCCCTGATCCCTGAGCTCCGGCGTTTTGTAACCCACCATGCTGTCCATCGTGTTTGCCAGCCTCTGGAGTAACGCCCCGGGCAAGCCGAGCAACAGAAACCAGAAGAGGGGCGAGGTGATTCCGTCCACAGCGCTCTCGAAGAGGGTCTCTATTGCCGCCGACCTCACCAGCTCGGGGCTCGCCCTCATGACATCCCTCCTGACGGCCTGCTGGACGTACTTTCTCGACTCCTCCCTGAAGGGGACGCTCTTGCTGATTATTTCATATAGCATCCTTATGGAGAGGGCGGCCTTCAGGGGGTAAACTGAAAGCAAGGAGTAAGGGAAGGGGAGGAACCAGAGGGCCGAGAGAGGGACCAAGACGGGGAGGACGCTCGCTAGCCATAGGAGAACTCCGTAACGTTTAGACGAGTAGGGCCTGATGAGCCTCTCCGAGATCTTACCAGTCCATACCACCGGGTGAAGCTCGAGGGGAGGCTCACCGATCGTCAGGTCTATAGCAAGGGCGACAGCGAGAGCGAGAGAAGGGAAAAGCCAAGGCCAAATCTTTCACCTACCTCCTGAGCCAAGAGGAGAAGGGGCGTTGAAAGAGTTATCGCGGCCCCGGCCACGTCGCCGTTCACTCCCCCCAACGCTCTCTCTGAATACGACCTGAAGACGATGAATAAGATGAGGAAAAGGAGGAGCTGAGGTATTGAGGAGAAGACCAGAGGCCACATCAGGACTAGGCGCTTGAACAGGGCCCTCTCCTTGAAGGCTTTTCCCATTGAGCTCTCCGGCATGGGCCTGGAGAAGAAGACCAGGGAGATCCCCAAGGCCCTGCATGAGACCTCGACGCTCAGGAAGGCCAACAAGTCCAATCTCGCGGAGACCAATGAGGCGAAGGAGAGGGACACGTAAACTAACAGCAATCCCACTCCGCCCGCCCCCACACTCACGTCCTTTAGAGCCCTCAACTTGTCCTCCCTCGAGCCCCTTATCATTAGGGCGTCGCCGAAGTCCAGAAGGCCGTCCAAGTGGTTGAACCCCCTGAAGGTCTCGATGACGGCCAGAGTGACGACGGTAGCCAAGGGGGACAGGTAGGCGAGCAGGTAATAGGCACCCCAGTCTATTAGGCCCGCTAAGGGGCCGACTATGAGCGGCGCGAAGGCGGAGTACCTCAGGACGTCGTCATAGGACGCCCTTACCGGGATCACCGTGAAGAAGGCCAGTTGGGACTTTATCGCCCTTAGCGCTCCCACGCTCGGCTGTAAGGGAGCCGGTTATAAGAGGCTGAGGTCCTACTCACTTAATAGCTGTAGGTCAGTAAGGGGGTTAGCAGTAATGCAGAAACACGTGATGTCCAAGAAGGACGCGAAGGAGTTCCTCAAGAGGGTGAAGGAGCTATATGGGGTCGAGCTGGAGGGCAACCTGGAGGTGGGGAAGGAAAAGAAGGAGGTGTACTACTTCTTGGACGGGCTCCTGGCGTTCTTCGGCGATCCCCCCTTGCCGACCGTCTGTGCGGTTCTGAGACTCAACCTTAACATGCCCTACGTGGTCGTCGACGAGGGCGCGGCCAAGGCGGTTACTAACGGGGCCGACCTCTTCGCCCCAGGGATAGTCGAGTTCAATTGCGACTGCAAGGAGGGAGAGTACTTCCTAGTCAAGACCAAAACGGGGGTACCCGTCGCTGTCATGAGGGCTTTGATGCCGGCCGAAAAGGTCAAGGCGGAGAAGAGGGGCAAGTTCGGTGAGAACCTGCACCATGTAGGGGACGAGCTGTGGGAGATGTGTAAGGCGAAGCTACGGGGATGAAAAGGCCTCTCGCTGACTCAATTCGATCGAAGCGGAGATTCAATCAGGGAACGGCCTGAAGACTGAAAGCCATAAGGAATCCTCCCGACGCCGGTTCATCCTAAATTTCCCGATCGAAACCAGATAAGTTGAATTTATCTGAAAATATTACTCAACTCGAAAATCATGAATTGTTCGCAAGTATTCCACAACCAGAACGAACGGATCCACGGTAATTTTCGCCTCGAGGAGGGTGATCGATGAGGTGGCCCAGGAGTTGGAAAGGGAGGTACTGGAACCTAGGCTCCTCGCTAACTGACCGATCGGCGTGTATTCGGAGAACAGGAGCAATATGCCTATGCCCATAACCGGGTGAGGAACCGAGGCCGGCACGTCTACTAAGGCCTCCAAGACCGCGTTCGGTCTCATCGAAAGGTAGAAGGCCACGGGGGTTAGGACTAGGCTTAGGCAGAGGGCGGCTAACCCTGAGGCGGCCAACGTTAGGACTATAGCATAGGATGTTAAACTCACGTAAGAATTTAAGGAAGAATTCAAAGCTTTTTAACGTTTTACGTGACTTTACACAAAGCTAATTTATCAATTATATAATGGCTGACTATATTCAAGATAATAAGTTTTAAAAAAGTTTAAAGAATTTATATTCTGTAATGCATTAACTCCGTTAAAGTCAATTTCCCATTTTTTTATAAAAAGTTTATTTAATCTTGGGAAAAGAAAGTTAACTTTGGTGATAAAGTGAAATGATAACATACACAGCCCCAATGTGGGTTGGATTAATCATAGGTTTCATAATTGGTGCAGCAGCGGAAATATGGGGAATAGCGAATCCTGAGACTCTAATTAGACTGGCAAAGTGGGAAGATAGGTTATTCGTCGTTTGTATCGCATTAGGATTTGCTATTGGAACTCCGGTACTCTTCGGTTTATATGCTGCAGGCGTTGGTTTTCATTGGAGTCCCAAGCCGCTTTACGTAATAGGAGTGCTTATAGGAGGTTTATTCTTCGGAGCGGGATTAGCACTTTCAGGATACTTCCCTGGCTCAATTTGGATGGCTTTGGGAGAAGGAAGAAGAGATGCAATATATGCGGTATTTGGAGCAATATTAGGTGCGGCAACTTGGACTGCTTTATATCAAACCCCAGTAGGACAATGGTTAACGACATCAGGAAACTTCGGCAGCCTAATATTAGGAGCTACTCATCCTTCAGGAAAAGAGTACTTAGTACCTTGGGATGGATTAACGCCTTTAGATCTATTCGGAATTTCAATAATCTACGCAGTAGGAATGTTCTTACTAGCTTACTATTTACCAAGGTATAAAGGAGGAGTTAGGAGCTGCTTAAGAGCGAATATAGAAAAAAGGCTAACACCACTAGAAATTCGAATGCACCAGGAGACTGCAAGATACTTAACTGAAGGCGGATTACCTTATAGTGAAAACAGCTTAGCAAAGAAGTTAAATGAGTATTACGCTGTTGAAGATAACGTAACTAGGTGGTTCATGGTTTCAGTTGCAGGAATCGTAGCGTTAACAGTGGTTGTAGAGATGTTCTTACACCAAATATTCGGCGAATCTACTACCGACTCTTGGATTGCTGGATACTTATTTATGCCAACTTTCAAGTACTCACAAATAGTGTTCAAGGGAATTGGCTGGGAGCCTTTTAGCGACATTGGAACACTAATGGGAGCGTTCTTCAGTGCAGTATTCTTGACTAGGAGATTTACTGCATTTAAAGATATAATACCACCTAGCTGGGCTGAAAGGTTTGGAACTAACCCTGCAAAGAGGTTCTTAGGATCGTTCGGTGGCGCATACTTAATGCTATTTGGTGCAAGAATGGCTGGTGGTTGTGCATCAGGGCATATATTAAGTGGTGGCCTACAAATGGCGTTAAGCGGATTAGAATTCACTGCTGCAGTAGTCGCTTCCATGCTAATAACTGCACATTATGTTTACAAGAAGAGGTGATAAAAATGGCAGTAAATGAGAAAGAGTTAGAAAAAATGGACAAAATCTTTAAGGTAATATTCATAGTAGGTTTAATTTTACAATTCGTTGTAGCAATTATAGTGACAGGCAATGCAACAACTACACCGTTAACAGCATCACAAGTAGCGGCTGTGGGAGTAATAACTGTAATCCTGTTATTGATAGCTGGAGTAATGTACAGCCAATTCCCGTACTCTGTACTAGGTAAACCTGTAGAAAAGCAAAAACAGAAAGTTGAAGAAAGAAGTAAATAAATAACAAAATGATGTTAGCTTTTTTGATTAATTTGTTTTTAATTAATGTGTGTCCTTTTCACTTTTTTATCCTAATATAATTTAGTCCAAGGTACATTACAAGGAATTATCATACTGAAGCACTTCAAGGTTGTGGAAAACTAGTTCACTAACCTTCATTTGCCGAGGGCTGCGAACCGCTTCAGCCTAGAGACCTCCTCCCTGAGCCTCTCTACTTCCGTTT
>GG748640.1_pt18 | contig 29048 bp, 29 predicted proteins | sample 429598 | NCBI scaffold set GG748580.1 | reverse complement strand
GTCTATCCCCTTCAGGGCTTAGGCGATCCTCTCGTCGTAGGCAACTGCCCCAACATCATTAGGGCCGCGACGATGGGATATCCCACATACCCTCTGTAAACCGTCCCGTTGTCGGTGCTGGTCACTTTAGCCCCCTCTATGACTACCTTGTAGACCCTATCGCCCTCTGAGGAGACCACCTCGAACTCCTTATCCGAGACCCTCCTGACCCTTCCGTCGGCTATGGCCCCTAGGGCCTCCAGCACCTTAATCCTCGGAGGCTTCGTGAGGAGTTGCACATTGTTTAAAATCTTTTAACAGCTTTAAACCCCGTGAAGGCGGCTGTCGTCCCTGGCCCTAAGCAGGGCCTAGTTGTTACCGAAGTCCCAGATCCTAAACCTGGGAAAGGGGAGGTAGTGATACGCGTCAACAGGGCTGCGCTCTGTTACAGGGATCTGCTCCAGTTACAGGGATACTACCCGAGGATGAAGTACCCAGTTATCCTGGGCCACGAGGTCGTCGGAACGATCGAGGAGGTAGGAGAGGGGGTCACGGGCTTCGAGCCAGGGGAGAGGGTGATCTCACTGTTATACGCTCCGGACGGAACCTGTGAGTACTGTATTTCGGGCGAGGAGGCCTACTGCCACTCGAGGCAGGGCTACTCCGAGGAGCTGGACGGCTTCTTCGCCGAGAAGGCCAGGGTGAAGGTCACGAGCCTGGTAAAGGTGCCCAAGGAGGTGAGCGACGAGGCGGCGGTTCTGGTTCCGTGTGTTACGGGAATGATTTACAGGGGGATTAGGAGGTCCGGAGGGATAAGGCCCGGAGAAATGGTTCTCGTAACCGGAGCCAGCGGAGGCGTGGGAATTCACGCCATCCAAGTCGCCAAGGCTCTGGGAGCTAAGGTGATAGGGGTAACGACTTCAGAGTCCAAGGCCCCAATAGTGAAGAAGTACGCGGACTACGTCATAGTAGGAAGGAAGTTCTCCGAGGAGGCCAAGAAGATAGGCGACGTGACGCTGGTTATAGACACCGTGGGCACCCCAACGATAGAGGAGAGCCTGAAGTCGCTCTGGATGGGAGGTAGGCTCTTACAGATCGGTAACGTCGATCCGAGCCAGGCGTATCAGCTCAGGTTGGGTTACGTGATCCTTAAGGACATCAAGATAGTGGCACACGCCTCAGCCACGAAAAGGGACGCGTTGGAGACGTTGAAGCTGAGCACCAAAATAGAGCCGGTAATAGCCGCCACGGTTAGTTTAGATCGTATAAACGAGGGTTACGAGCTCCTGAAGAGCGGCAACAAGGTAGGGAAAGTACTCGTCAAGCCGTAATATCCGCGTTTTTCGCCTCAATGTATTATCCTCCGAGACCTCCTTATTCAAATTAAACCACTGAGAGAAACAGACCTTCGACTTTGAAGATCAAGCTCCACGAGCTCACTATCAGCGGGGATATGTTCCCGCACTCAGAGAGCGAGGAGGACCAGTTTTACGAGCTTTCTGCACTAGTGCTCGACGAGCTCTTCACGTCTCAGCCCAGGGAAGTGGAGGTGACCGAAGGGTCGATCCTTCTGGGGAGCGTCCTTGCCTCGAAGAACGTCTTCGGCGTTTTGGAGAACGTTAGCCTCTTCCCCTTCCAGCCCAGAAACAGGTACTCCAGCGGGGACGTGACGTCGGTGGTGAGCGAGTCACTCACCATAGCCCTCCTTAAGGACGTGTTTAAGGTCGACCTGAGGAAAGTGGTGCCCGGGAGGACAGCCAAGTTCATTGGGGCTTTCACGGATCTCTACGTTCCCCCCGAGTCGTTGGGCGAGCTAGAGCGGGTCTTCGACGGCAGGAGGGCCCTTTTCGTAGAGATAAGGGGTTCCGCAACTGGGAATGGGATGTACGAGAGGGCGGAGAAGGCCTTCAGGACCCTTGAGGCGGTTAGGTACCCGAGGGCCTTCGGGATGGTAAGCTTCGTGACGAGGGGCTCGATAGGCTTGGTCTACGTGAGGTGACGCGAATGCCCTGCGAGGACTTCGCGTACTCCCTGATGAAAGCAATGGCCGGCTCTGATGATGGCCTTGAGGAAATCAAGGACTGCCGTAGCTTCCTGAGGGAGGAAGTGACGGAACTCAAGGAGAGGCTGACTCTGGCGAAGGCCTCTATCAAGGAGCCCCACGCGTTACCTGTTGCCATGCGAAAGCACGGCCTCGACGAGGTCGACTTGGTCAAGGTCGCCATGTTCGAGGTCTCCAGGAGGGCCGAGAGGGCGTTCCCCACGGGCGAGGAAATCAGAGGTAAGAGGCTCCTTGGGAGGGCTTTAGGGACGGAAAGGACGTTCCTGCTCATAGCTTACTGCGAGGGCTGTAGAGGTGAGAGGCAGGGATCCCTGAGTAACTCCATGGGGTACTTCGTCCAGCTGGACGAGGTAATCATAGCCGAGGTAATGCTCGGCGACAGGACGAAAGTGATCGCTGAGCTCGAGGAGCTGATCAGGTAGGGTTTCGAAGATACGTTAAGAAATTTAGATAACCGTGATTGTAAAATCGTAAAACCCCAGCTCATAGAGGAGCTGTTGCCAGACGCGGGAGCGATAAGTATGGTTCAGCTTATCCTTTCAGCTATTCATCAGGTCTTAATGATTAATGGAGTGAAGTTCCGAATGAAGTAATAACAAAAATTAACACTGAAAGTCCTCTGCGTTTGTTACACCGTACGTGAAGTGGAACGGGTTAACACAACATCTCTATCGAGATTTGAACTAGCTTGGTCAACAATGAAGATTGTTAATTCCGCGCCGATCTATCTTACTGGAGGGGAAGCAGTGATGATAACCTAGGCTTCCGAGTTGTGAGGAGGCTCTTCAGCACTGAGCTAAGTTAAAATCCTCTGCTTTCGATAGTTTATCGAGGATGAACAAGGCCTTATACCTCGGCTTGGCCCTACTGCTCGTAGGGTTAGCCCTAGTCATGGCCTCCCTGATCACCCCAGTGTTGCCACAACAAGGAGTATCCCCTTACGTTCAAGGCCAACAGGCCTCAGGCCAGGTCAGTCAGGGAGGCGTTCAGGGAGGGGCGGTCGCGGTGATCATGATCGGGCCGATTCCGATCATAATTGGGGGAGGGAACCCTGGAGTTGTCCAGCTGGGGATGGAGATAGCAGCAGTTCTGATCGTGGCTTACCTCATTATATCAGCAATAGGACTTCTAAGGGCTAAGAGAAGGACCTGAACGCGTCTCTTTAATTAACAGAACGTAAAGCGTGGAGCTCACGAACCTCAGGGTAGCGATTACGATCATTGCGACGTCCACGTATGACACCATGGCTTGAGCGTCCAGTCCCTTCGTTAACGCCCACACCACGGTTGAGGACGTCACGCTCCCCAACAGAGAGGCGATCCCCTGCCAGAAGTACACTTGGGCCAAAGAGCGCTTAACGTCTTTGGACCTATTGTAAACCACCGCCAGCAACGCGGGCTGTGTCGTTGAGGTTAGGGCCATAGCTAGGTAGGCCAAGTAAACCTCGTAGACGTTTGTGGACAAGGCGTAAGCCAAGGGATAGATCGCTAGGGCTGACCTGCCCAAGAAGAGCGCTAGAACCGGTCTCGTGTTGATGAGCTTGTTCACCCAACGTTGTCCGACTATCCCCGAGAGCCCTCCTATGGTTGAGATTATCGCAAGGTTCGTCTCGTTCATATGGAACTTGTAGACCTCGAGAAGAGGGAAGAGGGGCCACGCCAACGACCAAACGTAAAAGAAGACGGAGTTGACCAAAACCAACCTGAAGTCCACCCTTTCCGTCCTCGTCACGGCCTCGCTTACCTTGATGTTCAGCGTCTGAACTCCAGAAGCCAAGTAAAGTAGCCCGGTTACGGTAGCGAAAATCCTGTTGAGGTCGTAATCGCTTCCAACGATGAATCCGGTAACTAAAGTGGCCGTGAGGCTCCCCAGCCTGGAGTATTGCGTGACCCCTCCCAGAACGTCGCCTCTCCTACCCCTGCTCAGGGGTTCTAGCGTCACTTGGATGGCGTAGCTCGCAATCCCTAAGCCCGCCAAGGAGGCCAGGTAGAGGTTCAAGGAGACGCCGTTAGCAGAAACGAGTGCTATGCCGAGCCACGCGATGCCTGCGACGATAAACCCGAAGGACGGGTACAAGGACTTCAGGTTCCTCAACACGTAAGGCACCACGTCCGTAATCACAACGGATGCGGAGCTGACGACTCCGAGCAACGGCCCGGTTACGCCGTTAATCACGCTCAAGAAGGAGTAGTAAGGCTGAACTAACCCGCCGGCCACGGACTCGAGGAAGTAAACGGACTTGATCCTCGTCAGGAGGCCCGAGCTTCTCGCCAAGAGCTGGACATCAGGACGGCTTTCGTCGAATTAAAGCTGAGCCGTCATTTCAGCGCCAGTATGATTTAATTGAACCTCTTCTGAGAACGGTTGCCTGAACTAACAATGGTATAGATTGATAAAGCTTTTGAACTGATTGGCGTATCACATAAATGATACAGATGCTCTTACGAAGCCATTACGTCTTCTCGACGGGCGTACTGACGCTTCTAGGCAGTCTGATCACTCGGGACCCCTTCGACACTTTGATCTTCGCTGGGATCGTTTCAGTTCTGGCGAATTCATTAATAGATCGGTTGGGACACGAAATGGTTTGGATCGAAGGCAAGCACTTGCCCAGAAGGACGCCTTTGACTCACACGTGGTTCAGGTCAATCCTGTGGGGCTCTCTAGTCACCGCAGCCGTAACGCTACTCGCTTACTTCGCCCTGAATAGCACTTACTATCACTACAGCTATTTACAACTGAGAGAGCTGTTTTCGTTGGCCGTGATCTACGGAGTCCTGGTCGGCCCAACCCACATGTTCCTGGACGTCTTCACGGAGAGGGGGATTTACGTTAAGAGGAACGGCAGGTGGGTGAGATACGCCCTGGCCCACTTCAGGTACAACGATCCCCTCGCCAACGGCCTGGCAGTATTGGGCGGGATTGTACTGTTGCTCACGGCCTTCAGCACTATCTGAGCTGACGACTTCGGAAACGTCAGTAGTTCTAGTTGTTGGGAGTAACTGTTGATATGACGTTCCTCCTAGGGCGTTCACTTATGATGAGGATATAAAGCGAAGCTTTAGGTGAAGAAAAGAAGAAAACGGGAGACAGGGAAGTGCTAGAAAGTCGGGAAAAAGGATACAGTAAGTTTTATAAGTAATTACTAATTCAACGAAAATCCTAAATACCGAGTGAGTAAGTACTTACTTCTTATGAACGGCAAGCTAAGCCTCAGGTCGGTCTTGGTCTCAGGCCTAGGAGTCTTCTCCGACGGCTATAACCTGTACTCGATAGCCCTCGTCACCTACTCCTTGGTCGAAATACTCAAACTCGACCAATTGGAGGAAGGGCTTCTCGTCGCCTCATCGCTTTACGGTGCCGCCTTGTCGGCCCTCCTGTTCGGCCTCCTATCAGACATAGAGGGCAGAAAAAGGATGTACGGCTTCGACGTCCTACTAATGACGATCGGTGCAATAGCCCAGGCCCTCTCGACTAGCTTCCCCATGCTGGTGGCCTCGAGGTTCATCCTAGGCATGGGCATAGGGGCGGACTACGTGCTCTCCCCGATAATAGTCGCAGAGAACGTCGAGGCGAGGAGGAGGGGGATGGCCATGATACTGACCTTCGCGTTCCTTTGGGGCTGGGGGGCTATAGTTGCTGCCTTCGTGGATCAGCTAACACAAATACTGAACTTGAGCCCTGACGTGGCCTGGAGAGTAGTGCTGGGAGCGGGGGCTATCCCGGCGGCTTCAGTGTTCTACTTCAGGAGGAAGATAGCGGAGACCGTCTTCTTCTTGGCCAGGGTCAAGCCTGTGGAAAAGGAGTTAGAGACGCTGAGGAAGGAGTTCGGGCTTAACCTGAAGCCCTCCGTCGATAGGTCACCGTTTATGAAGAAGTTATGGACTAGCGCCCTGATGATACTGGTGGGCACCGTTCTCTGGATGCTTTACGACATGTACTCGTCCACCTTCGCCATTTACGGCCCGATCACGATAGCCTACAACTTGGGAATGACCGCCATAACCTTCACCTACGTCGCTCAGTTGGGGGCGGGGATCCCCGGACAGATCGTGAGTATGTACTTGGTGGACAGGGTTGGCAGGAAGAAGTTGATAGTCGTCGGTTACCTAGGAGTCGCCTTTTGGCTGGCGATGTACGGCCTCCTCTTAACGCACCCGGAGATTTTCGGTTTCAACTTCCAGGTGAAAAGCGTTCTAACCGCTGCCCAATCGCTTCAAGGAGGTGCCGCGGAGCTGGCCTTCGCTTTCTATATGCTGAATTACTTCTTCTCCGCCTTAGGGCCTGCCTCGATAATTGGCTCCGCTATGGTGACGCCCGAAATAGTACCGACAAAGGTGAGGGGGACCTCCCAGGCTATTTCCGTTGCTGTTGACAGGCTGTTCACGGGCTTAGTGGTAAACGGCTTCCCGAGCCTCGTTTCCACGCTGGGATTGGCTGCTATGCTAGGGGTTTACTCAGCCGTAGCTTTGGCCTCAGCGTTAGTGACGATCTACCTGCTCCCAGAGATGAAGGGTAAGGATTTGGAGGAGGTCAACGTAAGTTCCGCCAGCTCCTCGTAGGTCAAGAACTCCTCGAGCTCCCAGCACTCGCCTTTCTTCTCACAAATGTACTTCAAGTACTCGACGTAAGCGTTCATCACGTAGTCATATAAAAGTAGTTCACTTTAATGAAAACCTATAGTGTCTATATAGTTTACCGATTAGAATAAATAAAAAATCGTTATTTTCACTTTTGGTCAGTTTAGGAGTTTCCGCTGACGTGCTTCATGTGGTACCTGCCTATGTGCCTCAACACCGCAACAACTACGCCCAGCCCTACCTGAACTTCGGGGTCCTTGAGGAGCTTGAGAAAGTCGAATATGCTCTTCATAGGCTTGATCTCTCTCGTCTTTATGGCCTCACCGGTCTCGTTAACGAGCAACGTGTAGTACTTGAAGTTCGTCAAGTCCAGCGTTCCTAAGTCATCAACGATCTGCTTGAAATTGTTGAGGAAGTTCATCATGAAATCACTGGAGACCAAGTGACCAACCAAGCTCATGAAGTCGTCATCAGAAAGCATGCCCTTGATGGGGTCCAGTAGGCCGGTGTTCCCCAGGGTCTTCACAAGCTCAAGGACGTCCTTAAGAGCGAGGACTGTGTCCTCTCTGGTGAGGTAATCAACGAGGTCAATTACGTTGTCCAGCCTATCACTCAGTCCCAGAACCTTATCGCTCGTTAGCGTGTTAACTAACTTGGCAACGGTCTCCTCGTCCTCCAGGATACCGTGAACCACATCGAGAAGACCGTACTTGTTATTGGCGACCCTTAGGACGTCCAGAACTCTTGATAGCGTGAGCAAATTGTCCTCTGTCAGCACCCTTTCTAGGTCCAGCGTCTGGCTAACTACTGCCATAAGGCTTTCACCAGGAGGCCATGTACTTCTCTAGAGCCATGTCTCCCTTAGTCCACATGAAGTACTTGGTGAACAGCTCCTTCTTCAGGTGGTTCAGCGGCGAGGGAACGGCCTCGCTCACGTTCCCGCCGTACCAGGTGTCGTCCTTTACAGCGACGCCGAACCCCTCGTACGGGTTGTCGGCAACGCATATAATCGTCGGGTAGTATTTCTCGACTTCCACAGGGAAGCCTAGTCTGTTCGCTAAATGCGTGGCGGCGGTCCTAGCAGTCTTCACCGCCAAGTAGCCGAGCTTAGGGACGGTTATTGCACTGCTGTCGCCCACGGCGTAAACGTTGTCATACTTGACAGACACCATATTGATGTCGGTCGGGACGAACCCTCCGTCGTCAACCAGGTCGGGAGTGCTGGCCTTAAGCACCGGGTGCCCGGCGTAGGGCGGTATGAGGATCGTCAGGTCAGCGGGAATCTTCCTCCCGTCCTCGGCTATAACCTCCTTGTCCGTGATTTCCTTGATCTTGAAGTTCTCGACGAGCTCTATTCCCAGAGACTGGTAGATCTGCCTCACCGCTTCCCTCGACTGCCTACTGAGGTCGCTCAGGTATTCGCCCGGCGAGAAGACGGTGACCTTGGTGTCCTTCCATATCCCCTTCTTGGTGAAGAGGCCGTGGATCATCAGGCTCATCTCGAAGACCGGACCCTCACACGCCGCGTCTGCCTTGGGCACGTAGCTCTCGGGCACATTAGGCTTGGGGTTGGAGCCCTGGAAGAAGAACCCGGCACCAATGGCTATGTTGCCCTTCTTGAAGTTCAGTATCCTTTCTCTCAACTTGGTCGCGAACTCGGGCTCGCAAACCGAGTACCCGTACTGGTCCCAGCCCTTGACCAGCTCTGTAGCCAGGTGAGCTCCTAACGCGATTATCAAGTAGTCGTATTCCTCCGAGACCTCGTTGCCGTTGGGGAGCCTGTAGTAAACCTTGTTGCTCTCGGCCTCTATTCTCGTGACTGTACCCTCTTGGAACTTAATTCCCTTCGCGGGTAGGGCCTCAGCCAAGTCGATCTTCAGCTTCTCCACGTCCATAACTCCTACGCTGACGTGGGGGAGTGCGGGTCTGAAGTAGGTGTACCTACTCTTGTTTATTACCTTGATGTCCGCAGCGCTCCCGGCGATTCTCTTCAACGTATAAGCCGCAGTAAGTCCTCCGAACCTAGCCCCCAACACGAGGACTTTAGGCCTAGCCATCGGGAGTATGGTTACATTAGAGGTTAAAAACTCTAATTTGAAAACTCTAATAGATTTTCATTCTTCAATAGTATATAATAAGTTAAATAAGTATTAAAAAATGTAAACTAAAAGCTGAATTTACTTGGTCAAGTAAAACACGAATGAACTTAAGGTGGTAACATTGCATTGGTCAAGGAAAACATTAAATACTGTACAAGACCTCTAAATGCCGTGACGAGCTCAGGTAAAGGTCCTTTCGTAAGAGAGTCCTCCGGTCTAGTGAAGCAAGTATCGATGGCGGACGCGGTAATGATAAACTTAGGCAACATGTCCGCGGGCCTCGCATTGTACACAGGTGTAACGCCGTACGTTATGCCAGGCTCGGACCTGGTCTTGGCGTCAATCATCGCCTTCCTCGCGTCACTGCCCCAGGCGTACGTGTATACACGCTTCATAACGAAGGTTCCGAGGACGGGCGGGGATTACGTCTGGCTCAGCAGGTTCCTTAACGGTTACGTCGGTTCCATCATGGCCATTATCCTCATGGTTGAGTCCACCGCTTACTTCGCCCTCACCGCCTTCTTCGCTTCTACTGCGATCAACAACGTCCTGACGGAGATGGGAGTGCTATATAACAACCAGGCCATGGTGAACCTGGCGAATCAAGTGAACCCGTACACGGATCCCTTGATCGCCTTCGCGATAGGTGCGCTAGTCTTCGGGATAATAATAGCCCTAAACATACTGAGGGCCAGATGGGGGTTCAAGCTCATCACTGTCCTCGGCGTGCTGAGCGCGATCGGCACCCTATTGGCCTTCGCAGTTCTCTTGGCTAATCTGAGCAACTTCTCGGCCAGCCTCCCCTCCATAGAGAACTTAATGAACGTAACCGTCACGAATCAAAAGTACTTCTCCAACCTCTCGGACACACTCTTCATGATACCCTTCCTAGCCCTCTTCACTTACCCGTGGATGCAGGCGGGTCCCGCTATAGCGGCCGAAATCAGGGGCAAGAACGCCGTTAAATACAACGTGATAATTGCCCTGTTAATCACGTTTGTCGTTGTCACAGGAGGCTACGCCGTAATGTACGCCCTCGGCGGTTACAGCCTGATCACTCAGCTCTACATGAACGGTGGCTTCGGCAATCCGCCGTACTTTATACCCTTCACCTTCTGGACGGTAGCCATGCTATTAGCCAAGAACGAGTTACTTTCCCTGATAATAGGCCTGGGCCTCATATCCTGGGAGTTTTTCGTATTGGCTTACGGCGTAGTTGTGTTCAGCAGGTACGTCTTCGCCTTAGCGTTCGATAGGGTTCTCCCCGACAAGCTGGCTGAAGTTAACCCGAGGACGGGAAGTCCAGTGTACACTCACTTACTCGACTTAATCCTCACCGTATTGCTGTTGGGCTACATCACCTTCATAGGTGCGGATAACGCCCTGGCCCTGTACGGCATGACCTTCCTGGGAGCGCTGTACTTTGCTCTAGTGGCGATAGCGGGAGTAGTTCACTCAGTCAAGTCAGAGAAGAACCCTATCCTGCTGGTAGCTAGTATAATTATGTTCGGCTACTTCGCCTACCTGACTTATGTATCAGCTACTAACCCCGACTTCGGCTTCATGCAGCCTAACGGCACGCCCAATCAGCTGACCCTGGATTTCGTGATCGGGTCGCTGATATTCTCGGTGGGGCTGGTCTTAGCGATGTACTTCTACAGGAAGAGACAGGGAATAGACATAAGCCTAGCCTACAAGTACATTCCTCCCGAATGAATTTCTTTCTATTCAAAATCCTTTATTCTCTCTTTAACTTTAAACTCTTTTTTCACATAGGAGAACTTTCCTTCCACCTTTTCCAAACGTAACTGTCCCCCTTCTTCAAGCCCATTACCCTATGCAGGGGGATTACAGTCCCGTCCTTCAGGTAAATGTAGTTAGCGTCGAAGCTCTCTATCTCGTTGGCGCCGATCTCGGCCGTTCCAGTCGGGGATAAACGATCGAGTATAACGACCGTGTAGTTCGACAGTTCGGAACGCTTGGCCCAAAAAAGCCACGAGAGGGCTTCCTTTATGGTCCTGAAACTCAAGCCAGGTCTTCCATCCTCACGGGGAGCCTAGTCAACCTCTTGCCTACTGCCTTCTCCAAGGCCCTTATTATCGCGGGAGGCCCCCCTATGGTCGCTCCCTCTCCTATCCCTTTAGCCGGTAGCGGGGCGTCGCTCTTGCCTTCCTCCATGTACTCCCACTTCATGTTGAAGGACTCGACCGCCGTCGGTATCGCGTACTCGGCGAACCCTTGGGTCAGAGGAACGCCGTTCTTGTCGTAGATTACCTCCTCCAGCACCGCCTCCCCGAAGCTCTGAATGGTTCCACCGTGCACCTGGCCCTCCGCCAACATGGGGTTGACCACTACCCCGATGTCGTCTATGGCGTAGTAGTCGAGGACCTTCACCTTTCCCTCCTCCGTAACCTCGATCAACGCCACGTGAGACCCGTACGGGAAGGTGTAGTTGTCGAATCCGAAGGACGCCGAGGCCTCCAGCAGCGGCTCGGCTCTGTACCTCCAGACCCCTCCCAGGTTCCTCGTGGCCTTCTCGGCTATTTCCCTGAGGGTCATGACCTGGTTCGTCTTGGGGTTTATCACCTTGCCGTCCTTGTACATAAGTTCCTGAACGTCGCTCCTCATGAAGCCCGAGGCCAGCTTCATTATGTTCTCCTTAAGTCTCCTAGCCGCCAAGATAGCGGCGTTCCCGGCAAGGGTCAGCGACCTAGAGCCGTAAGTCCCGAAGGCGTTGGAGATCAGGGCAGTATCTCCCCAAACCACGTCAACGTCGTCCAAGCTTATTCCCAGCTCGTCAGCCACTACCTGAGCTATTCCCGTGGCCGTCCCCTGGCCGTGGGGTGCGGCGCCTATTACGACCTGAACCTTGCCGTTGCTCAAGAGCCTGACTATGGCGGACTCCCAAGGACCGAAGTTGTTCTGTTCTACGTAGAACGATAGACCCGCTCCTACTCTCCTCCCTTGCTTCCTCAGCTCCTCTGCCCTCCTCTCGAAATCCCTATAAACCTTCTCCGCCTTCTCTAGTAGGGCCAGGTAGTTCCCTGAGTCGTACTTAATCCCTAAGGGGTTCTTGTACGGTAGGTTCCTTATTAGGTTCCTCTTCCTGACCTCTATTGGATCCATCTTGAGCTCGTCCGCTATCACATCCATGCACCTCTCGTAAACGAACGCCGCTTCAGGCCTCCCTGCCCCCCTGTACTGGTCTAAGGGAGTCTTGTTAGTCAGTACTCCCTTGACGTTAACCAACGCGTTGGGTATGTCGTAGGGGCCGGTGACTAGACTCGCCGCTATGTCAGCCAGATAAGTTCCGTGCCAGCCGGCCCCGAGGTCGATGATTAAGTCGTCGATCACAGCGTTCACTCTGCCGTCCTTGTTGAAGCCGACCTTGACGTTGTGGGCTTGCCCCCTGGCGTGATAAGTAGATAGGAAGTCCTCCCTCCTGGTGTTTGCCCACTTAACTGAGGTCCTGTAGGTCAGGGCCGCGTGGGCTGCAATAAACTCCTCGGGATAAGGGAAGAGCTTCGACCCGAAGGCCCCTCCCACGTCAGCCATCACTACCCTGATGTCACTCACTCTGTCCCCGAACGCCTTGAGGAGGAAGGACCTCATGTAATGCGGGGACTGGGTCGAGGCGTAAACGATCAGCCTGTCCCCATTATACTCGACGACCCCTCCCCTCGGCTCCATCGCGGAGGGGGCGACCCTGGAGATCTCGAGCTTAACCTCAACCGTTCTGTCGCTCCTCCTCAGTGCCTCCTCAGGGTTGCCACCCTTATAGGTCTGGGCGTACGCGATATTCGACCTCCCCTCTACCGCCTTCACTTCGTCCTTGAGGGCCTCCTCCGGGTCGATTACGGCGGGAAGCTCCTCGTAGTCCACGGTTATGTAGTCCAAAGCGTCGTAAGCCAGATACCTGTCCTCAGCCAGCACAGCAGCTATGGGTTGCCCTACATAGAGGATCTCGTCCCTGGCCATCGGGAAGTTCCTCGGCCTCCCCTCGAGGGGTAAGTTGAGGCCCACTATCACTCCCTTAACACCCTTCAGCTTCAGGGCGTCGGAGTAATCTATCCTCTTAATCCTCGCGTGGGGCACCTCGCTCCTCTTGATCGCGAGGAAGAGTTGGTTCGGGAGGTCTATGTCATTGACGTACCTGGCGTTGCCGGTGAGTATCCGGTAATCCTCTTTCCTCCTCACCTTTTGCCCGACGTACAAAAGGGATCAGCGAAATTTACTTGATGGAATTATAATAATGTTACAAGCGGTTCAGCAGACGTTTATCGGCTTAACCTCGAGGCTCATGTCCTTGGCCCTAACGCTGTGGGTCAGGTAGCCTGAGGATATCACGTCGGGGCCGGCCAGGGCGTAGTCGACTACGTTATCTGGCGTAATGCCCCCGGAGACCTCTACTATTACTCTGCTGTTAACCTTCCTGACCTCTTCTATTACCTCCTTAGCTTCCTTGGGACTCACGTTATCGAGGAGTATAGCGTGGGCGCCGGCCTCAACGGCCTCAAGGGCGGACTTGAGGTCGGAGACCTCCACCTCGATGATCTTAGTGAAGCTCGCGACCTTCCTTGCCCTCATCACGGCTTCCCTTACGCTTCCCAGGAGGGCTATGTGGTTGTCTTTAATCAGGACGGCATCGTAGAGCCCGAACCTGTGGGGGTCTCCCCCTCCGACCTCGATGGCGTACTTTTCGAACGCCCTCAGGCCCGGAGTGGTCTTCCTTGTGCCCGCTATCCTCACATTTGGGTTCACCGCCTTCGCTTTCTCCACCATTTCCCTCGTGGCTGACGCTATGCCGCTGAGCCTCATCAGGAGGTTCAGTACAGTCCTCTCGACGCCGAGCAGGAACTCGCCGTCGCCCCTTATCACCGCTATCTCCTGTCCCTTCGAGAACCTCTCGCCGTCGTTCAAGTTGGCCTGAACCGTGAAGCCCAGTCTGGTCAGGAAAGGCACGACGAACCTTAAACCGGCCAAAACCCCCTCGCTTTTGGCCAATATGACCCCTTCCGCCTTTACGCCCCTGACTATCCTGCTTGTCAGATCCTCAGGGTAAGCGTCCTCCCTGAGGAATTCCCAGAGTTTCTGGACGGCGAACTCCACGTCCAGCATCGTTCGTCACTATAACTCCCAAGCTTTTAGATGAACGCCGAGTTTTTGAAAAAAGATTTTTCTTTTTATATTAAATTTTCACGGAAGGGGCCTTGATCGTCGTTATCGGCTCAGGAGTGGCCGGCCTCTCGGCCGCCCTTTCCTTGGCCAGGGCGAGGTATGACGTGAAGGTGATAACCAAGAGCGTGACCGGCGGGTCGACTCCGATAGCTAAGGGAGGTATAGCCGTGCCCGTTGGGAGGGACGACAGCCCAGAGATCCACGCTCAGGACACCCTAAAGGCTGGGGCGGGGTTATGCGACGAGGGCGCAGTTAGGTACTTCACCCACCAGGCCGTTAAGGTCTACTACCAGCTCCAGGAGATGGGCTTCAAGTTCGACCCGGAGCTCTGGCTGGAAGGAGGGCACTCTAGAAGGAGAATAGCCCACAGGACCGACGAGACAGGGGGGCAACTGCACAGGTTTCTGTACCACAGGGCCGTCGAGATGGACGTTAAGATAGTGGAGGCCCAGCTGATCTCGCTGAAAACCTCCAACGGCAAGGTCAAGGGAGTTATTACCGACAAGGGGGAGATAGAGGCCGAGAAGGTGGTATTAGCCACAGGCGGTTACAACTCCACCTTCAAGTTCGCAACCTCGAAGGGCAACCTCGGAGAGGGGATAGCGTCTGCCTTCCTGGCCGGGGCGGCGGTGGCTGACATGGAGTTCGTACAGTTCCACCCCACGGTCACCGAGGACGGCTTCCTCATGACCGAAACGCTCAGGGGGGAGGGGGCTAAGTTGATTAACGATAAGGGCGAGAGGTTCGCCTTCGCTTTCGACCAAAGGGGCGAGCTGGCCCCGAGGGACGTGTTAGCTAGGGCGGTTTACACGGAGTACCTCAAGGGCAACGAGGTGTTCCTCGACCTGAGCGACGTGAGTGAGTTGGACAAGAGGTTCCCCGTAGTTTCGGATTACCTCAGGAAAAGGGGGTTAGGCACTAGGGTGAAGATAGTCACGGCGGCCCATTTCACGATTGGGGGAGTGTTGACGAACGCCAAGGGTCAGACCACGCTGGAGAACCTATTCGCTATAGGCGAGGCGGCCGACACCGGCCTTCACGGTGCGAATAGGTTAGCCAGTAACTCCCTCCTGGAGGGGTTGGTGATGGGGCTGAACATCAGCGACTTCATCGAAGACGACTGGACAGGGCCCAAGCTCAAGGGTAACGACCTGATAGAGATTGAAGTCAGACAGGCGGAAGGCCTGGACTTGGACTCCGTGAAGGAGGGCAACTGGAGGCACCTAGGCGTCATAAGGGAAGGGAAGAGCCTGGGGGAGTGGCTCAACGTCCTTAAGGACAGACACGGGAACGCGTGGAGCCTGGTCTCGTATTTGGCCACGTACTCAGCCCTCATGAGGAGGGAAAGTAGGGGGTCCCACTACAGGAGCGATTACCCGCAGCAGGACGATAGCTTCAGGAAGAGGCTCGTCCTCGTGAGGAAAGGGAGCGTTTGATTCTTCGTAAAGACACGAAAACTGAACCCCTCACCTGTCGGAGAAGACGGGCTTCACGTTCAGCGACTCCAACAGCTTCACGGTGTTCTCGAACGCCTGCCTGGCCCTCTCAGCGACTTTAGGGTCGACCTTGACCTCATAAACCATGTCCTTCAGGGAGTTGTAGATCTTCTCGAGAGTTATCATCGCCATGTAGGGGCACCTGGCGCAGGCGCAGCTCTCCAGGCTGACCAGCGGGTAGAACTTCTTACCCGGGACTTTGAGCTCTAAGGCGTTCAGCATCCCCAGCTCGGTGGCCACCACGAACTCCTTCGCCCCGCTCTTGCTGGCGAACTCTATCATTTGGTTGGTGGAACCCACGAAGTCGGCCTCCTCGAGGATCTCCAGGGGGGCCTCAGGGTGGGCCATCAGCACCGCGTTGGGGTGGGCCTTCCTCGCCAGGGCTATCATCTGCCTAGTGTAGCTAGCGTGAACGATACACCTCCCGTCCTCCGGGACCTTGATGAGCTTCTTCCCGGTCTTACTCTCGACGTACCTCGCCAGATTGACGTCAGGTCCGAAGATGATCTCCTTGGCGTTCAGGGCGCTCACGACCTTAACGGCGGTGGAGGAGGTGACTATGTAGTCCGCCAACGCCTTCGCATCGATGCTCGTGTTCACGTAGAGGACAACGGGGGCGTCAGGGTGTTCCTCTTTCACCTTCCTCAGGAGGTCAGCCGGCAGGGCGTCGGAGAGGCTACAGCCCGCATTGGGATCAGGGCTGAGCACGACCTTGTCCATGTTCAGAGCCTTAGCCTGCTCGGCCATGAAATAAACTCCTGCGAAAACTATGACGTCCGCGTTGGTCTTCTGGGCTTTCAAAGAGAGGTCGTAAGAGTCACCCGTGAAGTCAGACACCAACTGAACCGAATAATCCATGTAGTTGTGGCCCAATATGACCGCGTTCCTCTCCTTTTTGAGCCTCTTTATTTCCTCGAAGAGGTTCACAGGCTAAGCTAACCCGACGCGTATATTAATTTTAATAAAATTTGTTTAAACCTTTTTAAATAAAAAATTACTGATGCTGGCAAAAACTGTAGTTACAGATTTCCAACGGTTCTTACGGCCTCGGTTGAGGGCGCTCTGCGTGAAAGCCGTTATTTTTCCAGAGCTAACCGATAATTGAATTAAAGTTGAATGGATCGGAGAAAATACTTTCCGAGCCCACCGAAGCGTTGTATGCAAGATCGCAGACGGAAACTAAGGGGGCTCAAGACTCCTCAAACATCACGAGACCGCTGAGGAAACCCCAAGCTGTCTGGATTCGTTGACGAAACAACACCGCTATCCTCTCCCTTCAGCGTGAAACGATCTAAACCGCACATTATCGCTCTTAACTGTTTTTCACCTTCTCCTCAAGGCCAGGGTTAACCCGCTCAGGACCAGCGAGGCTATGAAGGTGAATCCGGTCAGCGCGTACTGATAGTTGACCTGCGTCACGAGGGTCTCGTTCAACGGCGAGTTGACCGTGACGATTTGACCGTTCTGGGCGCTGAGGGTTCCCACCCAGAGTCCGGTCTCGTAGAAGGGAATCGGCTGGTAGAGCGTGATCTGGGCTCCCTGGTCCACCCACTGAATGTTACCATTGAGCGTCACCGCGAACTGCTTCTCGCCCTCTATCGGTATGGGGGGAACGTAGTGCTCCACCGTTAGCTTAAAGGGCTCGACCTGATACCTAACCCCTTGCGAGACTTGAACGTAAGGGTTGACCTTCACTGTCGCACCTACGGGAACCCACAGGGACTGAGCCAAACAGGTCGAGTTATTCACTGTCACGTTAACGGGGAAGCTAGCGTTGAAAGTAATGAGGTACTCGGGCCACCACTTACCCTCGTAGTTAATCGGTCCCGTAACCCTGATGGACTCTGGGTTCAGGAGCTCCAGCCTGTAAGTCGAATTGAAGTAGTAATACTGAGGGGGTACGGTGACGTTCGACCCACCCCTCACCCACTGGGACTTCAGGGTAACCTCGTAACCGTTTATGAAGGCCTTAAGCGGGAAGCCCGTGCTCACGTTCAGGTAGTAGTAAAATAGTTTCGTCACCTCGACGGACTTGGGCGAGTCGATGTATATTACGCTCAAGCTCGGTTCCAAGACGATTTCCGTGCCGTTGGGGTAGACGGCTACCGTCTCGTTGAGCACTATCACGGTGCCCCTCTTGTACCAGCCCGAGTAAACGGTTCCCGGCACGCCGTTCACTGTGCCGTTCAAGGGAGATGTCAGGTTGACGAAGTACATGTAGTAGCCTGAGATCTTCACGTAGACGTAAGAGTTGACCGTGAAAGAGGTAGGGTTGGCGTTAGTGATATAGAACAGGACCCCCTTCGATACGTTGGTTGGGCCCGCCGTTATCTCTATCTGGGTTCCCTGGTCGAACCAACCCGTCGACAAGTACGAGGGCTTTCCGTCAACCAACGCGGCCACGGTGACGTTCTGCGAGAGCTCAACCAGGAACTGATACGTGATTTTAGGGGCGTAATTCAAGGGGGAGTTAAGCGTTAGGTTGAGCACAGGCGAAAGCGCTACCCTTTCGAAGGGCGTCAGGTAGTAGTAGGGGTTGATCTGGACGATCTTCGTACCTCCCGGGAGCCAGCCCGAAGTCAAGGTCTGCGGCGTGTTGTTTACGTAAACCAAAACGGGGTATGGTGAGGAGACGTTAACGTAGTACTGCAGCTGCCAGTCCGCCTTGTACGTCCTTGGGGCGTTCACGATGAAGGAGCCTGGATTCAGCAGCACGGCCCTCTCCCCGTTACCCAGGAGAGAGACTTGGGGAGGTACGACCACCTGTGTGGAAGCGTTAACCCATAGGGGGCTACTCACACTGACGTTACTCCCGTCAATTAGGAGCGTTAACGGATAGGCCGTTGAGAGGTTTAGGAGGTATTGGGGCTGAACCTTAACGAAGATCGACACGTTGGACTTCAGGTAAACGAAGGTGACGTTGGGGATCAGGAGCATCCTATAGCCGGGCGACAAGTAAGTGTAGTTCTCCTTAGGCAAAGTTATCACGGTCCCAGCTGGGTAAAAGCCGGACTTTACGAGAGTCGGGGTGCCGTTAACCTCACCCCATATAGGGTAGTTAATGGAAACGTAATACTGCGGGACGCCGCTCGAGGATTGCGCGTGGCCCTCGGGACCCAACACAGCCAGGGTGGCGAGAAGAAGCGTTATCCCCAGTAATAGGATGCCCCGTCTCAAGGCCGTTTAGTTCAAAGGGCGGATACTCTCTATTTAGGTTTGCTCAACAGGTCAGTCGCGTCACGGCGTTACTCTAATATAGTTGCAGGAATAGAGGTGAATCACAAGGGCCAAACATTATGAGGACAGGACGCTATGCTGGGGCTGGGTGAGTTTAGTCACTCCAGTCAGAGTAACACTTTACGCGGTAAATTTGGACGAAGTCTTGATGTCCAAGCTCGAAAAATATGTACTCGCTAATATTATTCAAGGATACTGATTACCTTTTCGCCCTCGAAGACTAGGCCTTTATTCCCTTAACCCAAATTTTTGTAACCATTCGTGGTTCAGCGATCTGAAACTTCAGTGAATGCAGAACAGTCAGTTTTAAATAGTTTAGGGTATCCCTAATACTACTCAGGTGATACCGATGCTGAACCTCAGCGAGATCCTGAACCCGTCCTCTGGCCTACCCCTTCCTACGATACTAACCGTGTCCTTCATTCTCGGGCTTCTTCACGGCGCCACTCCGGACGAACACACGTGGCCCATAACGTTCAGTTACGCTGTCGGGAAGTACAGCACTAGGGGAGGTATGAAGGCTGGGTTCCTCTTCTCGCTGGGCTTCACGATTCAGAGGGCCTTCCTGACTACCTTAGGTTATTTGGGTTTAGCCAGCTTTTACCAACAGTACGACCTCGACGGACCGGTTTACTTCGTTGTGGGCATAGTGATGGCTATCGCTGGAGCTTACGTTCTCAAGGGGAGGTACTTACACCTGCCCGTTGACGTTCTCCTGAGAGGGAAAGAGCATCATACCTCCGAGGTCGGATCCACGAAGTTCCACGAGACGGAGCTACACGACGTACCCCTGAGAATGACGATAGTTCATGGCCTCATAGCAGGGTTCGGCTTCGGAACCTACGCCTCGATAATAACGTTCGTCCTGGCCCCCCAGGTAGGTAGCCTTTGGTTGGCTCCCCTTCCCGGAGTTATGTTCGGTCTCGGAACTATGCTGATGCAGATTATCTTCGGTGCGATCTTCGGAAACCTGATGAGGTTGAAGAAGCTCACGGAGCAACAGATCACTAAAATAGCCAGGAAGGTCGCTGGTACCACTCTCTTCTACGGCGGTTGGCTGTTCACTGTCGCAGGCTTATTGATACTGGCCCTCCCGATCATAGACCAGTGGGGCATCAGCACGGGGAATCCGGTGCCTAACCTGGATCAGATAAACGTCGGAACCATCCTAGTTCTCAGCGTCGTGGGCGTGATCGGAATAGGCTCGATGGTTAGGGAGGTACTAAGGGCCTCTCCTGCGTCTTAACAGCCCTCTAGCGGCCGTTAATAGTTAGCCGTGAGTTATTTGTAAATAACATCGACCCTACGTAGGTAAGCAATATTAAACGCAAGGGTGTAGAGAGAGTCTTTGAGGATAGAAATGAACCTGTTGAAGTTCCTTCTGAAGCTCCTGACCTTCCTCCTCTACCTCAAGCCGATCGTGGGAAGCGTGATAGTCTTGCTTTTCTTCCTAGCCTTAAACTTCGCCTTCCTCTTCGCCCTGGGGGCTTTAGCGTTTGCCTTTCAGGTAGCCCGCGGTGTAAGTTAGCGCGCCTAGGAGAGTTAAAGCAAATCCCAAGGCCTTAAAGGCTTCTGGGTTACCGACAGCGTAGGCCTGGAGCACCTTGAGCTCCGCTGTGGCGTTTATCACTGCCCTAGTCGAGTTAACCACTTCTGGTACCTTGATCACCTTCTGCGTAGTGACGTTGGCGCAGTGGTTGGAGACCGTGTAATTAACGACCTCAAACCTCTCCGTAACGTACCTCTCGTACAGCAGCTTCACAGTCCAGTTGCCTGAGCAGAGGTAAAGATCGGCTGGAAGTTCACTGACGTGGCTCAGGCCGTCTGGCTCGATCACCTCAACGTAGCCAGTCACGTTGGTCGAGTTAACGTAGACTTTCAACTCCGAGAGCTGTACGAAGTTCGGAACTTCAACGGTGAACGCTTTGTTGAAAGAATACGTGTAAGAGTATGGCACGCTGAATGTCACAAGCGAGATGCCGAGGAAGGTTACGCCTGTCGCCAAGAGGAGCGAGCCCAGCCACCTCATAGATCCATCCCCCTGAAGTACAGTAGGGTTATAACGTAAAGGAGGGCACCAAGGATGAGGTCTATCAGGACGCCGAGGGTTAGGGCGTTAGCCAGAGCGCCGAAGTATCTTGATGGTAACAGCGTTTCGGCTACGGCTATCACGTAAGGGTTAGTCCACGAGATGAGGGGGAGGAAGTCTAGGTTATTCGATATAAGGAGCCCGAACTCACCGACTCCTCCCCCAACGAAGATGGCAGAGAGGAGGAATATCGAGGTTAGCACGCTCGCTCCTGGTGACTTCAGCAGGAATGTAGTCAGGTAAATGACACCCGTGCTGAAGAGGTAGCCTGCGGAGAATATGATCAACATTGAGGAAGAATAGGGGTTCAGGATTCCGGCCAAATCAAGATAGACCGTCTCTAACGCCAAGAAAGCAAACAAAGGTATAACGACATCAGAGCATAGTACCATGAGGAAGAAGGATGTCCTAGAGACGGGCATTGTTAGGTATGAGGACACGAAGCTCTGATACACGTGCTCGCCCGTCACGAAAATCACGTTCCTAAGCGCTAAAGCGATCGCAGCGGTCTCGCTCACGTTTATCATAGGTATGAACGAAAGGACAAGCCCGTAAGGCTGGAACCCTCCCCTTATCAGGAAGGCGGGTATCATAACGTTGCCCGCAATTATTGCGGGAACTATCAGCTCGAGGGTTGGGCTCTTGTACCTTTCCTTCAGCACTACCCTGAAGACCTTAAGGGTGGAGGACACGGTTACCCCCTAAGTTCGTGTACTTCTTGAAGGCCTCGTCGAGGCTCGACCTCCTGGCTATCAGCACTCTAACCCCGGCCTTCTCTAGAGAGCTGATCGCCTCAGCCATGTCGCCCCTAACGACCAAATAGGCCCCGTCCTTCCTCACGTCTTTGCCCGAAAGCACAGAAAGGGCCTTCTCGACGTTATCCACCAGGAGATAAATCTCCTCTCCCCTTTCAAGGGCCTCCCCCAAGGGTCCCTCGAAGGTTACTCTACCGTCGCTTATGACCACAACCTTATCTATCACCCGTTCGAGCTCGGAGAGCACGTGAGAGGAGATCAGGAAAGTGACCCCCTTCTTGTTCAACTCCTTTATCCTCTCGTAAAGCTCGTTCCTAGCAGGTGGGTCCAAGTTGGCTGCAGGTTCATCAGCGACTATCAGCTTAGGGGACTTAAGCAACGCCGCGGCGAGCTGAACCCTTTGGGCCAACCCGGAGGACAGCTCGGAAAGCTTCTTCTTGAGGTGACCCTTGAGGTCGAACTCCTCGATCGCTTTCTTAACATCTCCCCCGAAGACCGTGGCCTGATCCTCCAAGTACTCGAGGACAGTGTCGTTGGGAGGGTACATCAGTCTCGTGAAGACGAACGACACCTCGTTCATCACCTCCACGTCCTCGAAGGGGTCCCTCCCCAGTAGCCTCACTTCACCAGAATCAGGCCTAACGAGGCCCGCCATTACCTTGATTGTGGTCGTCTTCCCCGCTCCGTTGGGGCCGACGAAGCCCGTCACGCTGCCCTCCTGGACGTCGAAGCTGACCCCCTTAAGCGCCTGATACTTGCCGAAGCTCTTCCTGACGTCTTTGAGAAAGACGGCCGTCATTAATCAGCTTCGGGATTCTAGACGTTCCCTTAAAATCGTTATTCCAATCCTTAGCTCGAGCGAAGCCTATAAGGGTAGTGGGAACTCTACTCCGAATGATAGCCTGCACGAGGGACTGTTACGATACCTGCGTCTTCGACGCTGACTTCAGGCCGATAAAGAGCGAGCCGACCTTCGGCTTCACCTGCTCCAGAGGAAACGCAGACCTGAAGAGGAACGAGTCTAACAGGCTCTTGAGCCCAATCGTTTACGGCCGCGAGGCGAGCCTGGAGGAGGCCGTGAGGGAAATAGTGAGGACGGTAAAGTCGTTGAGGCCAGAAGAGATCCTCCACGTGGAGTACGACGGTAACCAGGGACTACTGACCTGGTATTACCCCGCCAGGTTCTGGAACGCCGTAGGTTCCGCCTCCACGGACTACTCCATATGCAGCTCCGAGGGGCACGCCGCCCTCAAGGAAGTCTGGGGATGCAGCTGCGGGGCTGGGGTGGAGGAATTCAAGAGGGCTAGGGCCTTTGCTTTATGGGGCTCCAACGCGAGCGTCTCCTTCATCCACGGCTGGCACCTCATGAATGATAAGTACAAGATAGTCGTAGACGTTTGGAAGAGCGAGTCCGCGAGGAAGGCCGAGAAGAGCTACATAATTAAGCCCTCCACCGACGGCTGGCTGGCTCTAGGAGTGATTAAGGTCCTCGTCTCAAGGGGCTACGGTGACCTGAGCAACGTTGAGGAACCCGAGAGGCTGAAGGGACTGCTCGACAGGGTCACTGTAACTGACGTGACCGAGGTCACTGGGCTGAGCGAGGAGGATATAGTCGAGCTGGCGGAGCTCTATTATTACTATGAGCCTCTGACCGTGATAGGCTTCGCTATAGGGAGGACCTTCGACGGCTTCAACTCCGTTGCGCTGATCTCCCTTATCCCCGCGGTGTTGGGACTGGGGAGGTGGTTCTACTACTCCAACACTTACTCCTTAGGCATCGACTTCGACTACCTTCGGGGCTTGCACTTAGCGAGGCCGTCAAGGGTAGTGGGCATGGCCGAGGTGGGCGAAGAAGTGGAGAAGGGCAAAATAAAGGCCCTCTTCGTGTGGAACTCCAACCCCGTCCTTACCCTCCCTTTAGGGAATAGGATAGCTGAAGCCGCTCAGGAGGGCAGGCTCTTCCTGGCGGTCCACGACCCTTTCGTGACTGAAACCGTTAAGGCGGCGAGCGTCGCGATCCCCGCCCCCACCTACCTCGAGAAGCACGACGTAGTGTACGGCTACTGGCACGATTACCTAGTCTACAACGAGCCGATTAGGCCGAAGAAAGGGATTGCTGAACCAGAGCTGATGAGGGCTTTGGCTAAGGAGTACGGCCTCACTCACCCCCTGGTCGAGGAGGACCCCTGGGAAGCCGTCAAAGTGGCCTTGAGGGGGACGGGAGTAACGCTTGAGGAACTCAGGGAGAAGAAGGTAGTTAAGGTGAAGCGAAAGGTGCCGTCAAGCAGGCCAACTGCCAAAAGCGTGTCAATGCCTAAGAGGCCTAGAGACGGCGTTTACCTGGTGTTCAGCTCCCACCCCACCTCGACCAACACCCAGTTCACAGAAGTTTACGGTTACCCTAAGGAGTTGTTGACAAACGACTACGAGGGATCGATCACCCTCACGACAGATTTCGGCGAGGTGACCGTACAAGTCAGGAAGAGCGAGCTCGTGCCCAAGGGGCTGATAGTGGCTTACAAACCCTCGCTAAAGCTGGGGCTCAATAAGATCGTCCCTCCGTTGAGGGGGAGGACGGGGACCCCTCCGATAAACTCGACCCTGGTTGAGTTAAGGAAGCCCTGAACGAACTTCTAGTCCTGTAAAGGCGTTCCGAGCCGAAAGAGATATTGCTTACATGAGCCTCGACTTTGAGTTCCTTTGTGATGATGCCACCCTCAGAGCCCTTCGAAGGGCGACCTGACTTCCACCATGGGCCTGAAGCTCGCTCCGTTCTTGAGCCCGATTATTTCGGCAAGGATGGATACGGCTATCTCCCCAGGGGAAGCGGTACCGATGTCGAGGCCAGCGGGGCTCCTCAGTCTTTTTCTCAAATCGTCTAAGTTGTGGCCCCTCCTGAGGAGCTCCCTGATCGAGTCCTGAGCCCTCCTCCTGCTCGCCATCAAGGCTACGTACCAGGCCCCCTTCCTTAACGCTGTGTCAACGGCGTCAACGTCGTACTCCCTTCCCCCCTCATTTGCTATAACCACCGCGGTCCTCTCGCTCACGACGTTGCCTAGCTCCTCAAGCTTGGCTGTCAACACGTCCTTCGGAGGCTGTGGGGAGTCGGTGACGTAAACCACGGCGAAGCCTGAGGCCTGAGCAGTTTCAACTATCTTTCTAGATATTAGCCCGCTACCGACTACGACTAGAGCGATTGACGGGTCGTACCTGGTGGCTATTATGTGGCCGTTCTCAAAGTTCTTCCTCAGCCTCCCCGCCTGAAGCGCCTCCTTATAATAAGCCAAGTGTCTGAAGTCCCCGACGATTAGGACACCATCCGCAATCAGGCTCCTTACCTCCACGTTACCCCTCCTCTCGATCACCACCACAGCGGTCTTACCGTTGGCTATCAGCGAGCTCAGTAGGGGGAAGATGGTACAAGAAGACACATTATCCTCGAGGATAACCGTGGATATAAGTTGAGGGCCGTCTTCCCGGGGAGGTTCCAGCCGTTCCACTACGGCCATTTGGAGGTGGTCAAATGGATACTGTCCAGGTGGGATGAGGTAGTGATCTTAGTAGGAAGCGCCTCGGAGAGCCACACCCTGGTCAACCCCTTCACCGCGGGCGAGAGGGTGGAGATGATCCACGAGTCCCTCAAGTGGGGCGGGATAGGCGCCAAGAGGTACACCATAGTCCCGTTGCTCGAGAACCTAGAGAGCTTGACTTGGATCTCCCTGGTGAGGGAGATAACGCCTAGCTTCGACGTGATAATAGCAGGTAACCCCCTGGTGAAGGAGGTGAGTAAGACTTGGGGGATAAGGGTGGAGGCCCCTCCCCCGTTCAGGAGGGACGTGTGGAACTCCACCAACGTTAGGAGGAAGATGCTGAAGGGAGAGGAGGACTGGAAGGAGCTAGTCCCACCCCCTGTAGTAGGGATAATCGAAGAGATAAAAGGGCCTATAAGGATAAGGGAGATCGCTCAGAGCGACAGGTCTTGAGCCTGGTGGAGCTCGCTAAAAAGGCGAAGGAATTAGGGAGTCAGTACGAGGAGGTCTACAACGCCATACTCAACGAGCTATTCAAACTGATCCCGGACTGTCAGGCCCTCCACTTCGAGGACAGCCTCCTCCCTGTCTACGCCGTTTCCGCCCTCAAGACAAAGGGGCTCCTGGCTTTCCCGTACAAGTGCAAGGGTCTCGTGGGCTACGTAATAATAACTGAGGACGGGAAACTGCTCTTCGAGGACGTTGAGGGCGACGTATATAACCTCTGAGGCCTTCGCTTAATACCGCCCGTTCCAATGACATAACGTAATGCCTTCAGCCTTAGGAAGGAGGGCGGTTGCCTCCCAGAACTACTTGGCCAGCTACTTCGGTGCCAAGGTGCTCGAGGAAGGGGGCAACGCCTTCGACGCCGTAATAGTGATGAGCGCCGTGCTCTCCGTAGTGATGCCCCACACAAGCGGCCTTGGAGGTGACGCTTTCCTCTTAGCTAAGACTCCAGAAGGCTTAGTAGCCTACAACGCTTCAGGCTACTCCCCCAAGAACTTCTTCGTCAGGGAGCTGAGGAACCCGAGGGATCCGAAGACCGTGATGGTCCCAGGCTTAGTGGATCTGTGGGCGTGGATCGAGAGGAGGTTCATGAGGAAGAGCTTAGAGGATGCGCTCAGGCCCGCGATAAGGCTGGCAAGCGAGGGCTTCCTTGTAGGAAAAAGCTTGGCTAAGGCGGTGAGCGAGGCCAAGGACATGCCCAGGAGCTGGCAGGAGGTCTACGGGAAGCTGAGGTTCGGGGAGCAATTGAAGCTGAAGGGAATGGCGGAGGCGTTGAAGGTGATCTCCAAGGACCCCAGGGAGTTCTACAAGGGCGACCTGGCTTTAGACATCGTGAACGGATTGGCGGAACAGGGAGTACCTGTGGAGCTTTCCGACTTCATGGAGTTCAGGGGCTTCGAGGTTAAGCCGATATCAACGACCTACAAAGACTTCACCCTTTACGAGCTTCCGCCCAACAGCCAGGGGGTGATAACCCTCGAGGTCCTCGAGATGGTCGAGGAGTCCAATGTGAACAGTAAGCCCTACAACAGCCTGGAGAGGATCAACGAGCACCTGAAGATCTACGCCCTGGCTTACGAGGACAGGGACGCCTACGTGGCCGACCCCAGGTACGCTGACGGTTTCGAGATCCTTCTCGATAAGGATTACGTAAGGGAGAGGTTGACGCAGAACGGCATAGTTCCGAGGGATCTGGGGATCAAGGACACGACCTTCATGGTGGCTGGGGACGGAGAGAATGAGGTGGCTTTAATCCAGTCCCTGTTCCACAACTTCGGGTCGGGGATAGTGGTTAAGCAAATCCCGTTCAACAACAGGGGTCTGGGGTTTGGCTGGGGAAAGAATAGGCCGGAGCCGAGGAAGAGGCCCTCTCACACGCTCTCCGTACTGATGGCCGAGAGAAAGGGCGAGACCGTGATAATAGGTTGTTCAGCGGGGGAGCTGAGGCCCCAGGTTCAGACCCAGGTCTTTGAGTATTACGCTGATTATATGCTGGAAATAGACGAGGCGGTGTACGCCCCCAGATTCGTCCTGAAGGGGGCGACCTTCGTGGTGGAGAGGAGGCTGGGCGGGATATTTACGGCGGGCGATTACATGACTCCTGAGGTGGGGATAGTCCAGGCTTTGAAGAAGACCGACAACGGTTACGTCGCTGTTGCCGACCCCAGGAGCGAAGGAGTGGCCTTAAGTCTGGCCTGAGGCCTTGGACTTCAGCTTTTGTAAGTATTCCTCTATCGTCATCAGGTTGTTCTCCTCGTCAACGACCAGCTTGCCCACTTGTCCATACCTCGCCTTCAGTAGGTACCACGCTGTTCCGAAGGCTACAGCAGCTAGAGTGAAGGTTACCTGGAAGAAGTCCGGTGAGGTGAAGCTCAGGAACAGGCCTATGCCGTTCAGGATGCCGGAGCTGATAGCGATAATCGGCTCGTAAACGTTAATCTGGCCCACCCTCCAGAGCATTATGGGAACGCCGAAGGCGTCCACTATCCTTCCCGCCAGCCAGAACACGCTGACGACAACGCTGATCTCGTCGAAGGCTCGCTGGACGTCACCGGCGTAACCTAGGGCTACGAGCAATAACGCCGTGGAAAGGAGGCCAACGGTAAGGGTCGCTATTACCGGTTGTCCGCTCTTATTCACCCTGCTGAAGGCCTTAATGGCCGCGTTTTCCCTGGATAGGTTGAAGAGTATCCTAGCCGCACTCACAGTCGTCCCGATGTTAGACGCGAGGAGGCTGTTGATCGAGAGGATGGTAACGATCAGGCCTAACGCGAAGCTCAACCCCAGGGCTTCCTGGAGCAAGGGCTGAGGGGAGTTCACGAAGTTGCTCAGGGTTCCCTGCCACAGGGAGACCATAGCGTAAGTGCCCAGGAGTATCGATAGCCCTCCGAGGCCTAAGGCCAGCCACATTCCAGCGAAGAGGGTCTTGAAGGGCCTCTTTGTCTCCTCTCCCAAATAGGTGGTGGCCCCCGCCCCCGAGATGCTCACTATAGTTAAGATCATCGCGTCGCCCAGGCTAGAGAGGGGAACGCTCTTGGGGACCTGGAAGAGCTGCGGCTGGAAGCCCTTCACTATGACGGAGTAAGCGAAGAGGGCGATCAGGAGGGCGACCTCGAGGCTGGCCGAAACGGCGACTATCTTGCCCATTAACGCCTTTATTTCGATAAAGCTGGCCAAAGTCGGGTAAACTAACGTCAAAGCAACCAAGGCCCAAGGCAACCAGCCTGGAAGGTTAACGCCTGAAAGCTGGGCGAGCACTTGGACAAGGAGGTAGGCAGCCAGCGCGTTCACAGCGTTAAGGATGGAGTAGGCTAGGACTTCGATCAGGGATTCCATGAAGGCGACGAACTTGTTCCTGGTGGCGAACGAGCTGTAAGTGTAATACCCTCCGGCGCTCGCGACCCTCCTGGCGTACGAGCTCAGGGTGGCGACCCAAAGGATACTTCCCGCGAGTCCGAGAAGGGTCGCGAAGACCACCCCGTTACCCGCATAAGCCACCGCTGCCGTAGAGGTTGAAACGACGCTGCCCAAAGGGGCGGTGACCGCCATGGCCTGGCCGTAGGCCTCCTTAAGCGTTAGCACGCCCTTCCTCAGCTTCGGTAAGTCCTTCATTTTTATCGCCAATTGTGAGAAATTTGCCGTTTATGTTTTTAAACTTGTTCTAACAAACGGCAAATATGACGGAGCGGTTGAACGAAACCTTTCCATAACGTCACGTATATAACTGAACGGATTTCAAAGGCTTAAAGGTAAAATAAGGGAAAGCTGAATCGAATTTCAATTTTAACCCCTAAAACGTAACAACGTTTCAGCGTTTCTGAGGGCTCACTTCGGCTCCTGTTGAGGTGGTGGGGAGGTTCCTTGAAGTTTGGGCTGTTGAGCTGATTGCCCTGCCTGAGCCGCCTGAGCCTGTTGAGCGGCCTTGGCCTTCTCGGAGAGCCTCTGCTTCGCCTTCTCGTCCAGTGCTCAAGTCCGCCCCCAGCTTGGCCTAGACGTTACTTAACCTCCTTCTCACCTCCTCGTACCTTATCCTCATC
>GG748640.1_pt9 | contig 41507 bp, 49 predicted proteins | sample 429598 | NCBI scaffold set GG748580.1 | reverse complement strand
TCAGAGGAAAGTAGAACCTAGAGTTCAGGAACTGGCTCACCGTCATCCTCTTCCCAGAAAAAGCCAGAAGGAATCTGTTCGCTCCGGTGACGTCCTTCGTGTGCTTCCAGTTCCTAATCGCGTTGTACAGGCCGACTAACGTTATTATCAGGGAAGTGTACAGCACGGCCGTTATCGCCTCCCCTCCCAGCAGGGATAACCTGGGAAAGAAGATCGGCATGACGACAGGGTTGCCCAAGCCTAAGAGAAGCATCAGAATCACGTCCGCACCTCCCATGAGGCCCACATACGTCATAGCCATCAGGAGCGCGACCGATACCGCAACGCTGTAGACATAGAGTAAGAGGTTGACGTAGTGTAGTTCAAGGTATGTGAACGCCGCCAGCGGCGCGAAGGGGATCCACAGCTTTTCGGGAACTTCCCTAGACTTGATGTCGAATATCGACGTTATGATCAACATTAACAGAGTGTAAGATACCTGAATTGGGTAAAGAGAAGCTAAATCCACGGCAGGAAGCCTCCCTCATCCCGCCCGCTGTGGGGCCGTTGGAAGGCTAGATACCCCTTGGGTTAAAAGTTCTCAATCGAGGAATATTAAGCGTTGAAGCTCCCGGCCGAACAGGATGGGACGGCTATGTTTAAAATGCTTATACGTCATTAAATCGTGCCATGAGCTTCGCCCTGACTAGGGAGCTGGAGGAGTACCAAGCTAAGATCAGGGAGTACGCTCAGAAGACCGTTAGGGAATACGCCAAGTACATGGACGAGGCCAACGACGGCGGCGACAAGATAGTGAAGGACCTCGCCAACATGGGCCTTCTGGGGATGAAGCAGCCCAGGAAATTCGGGGGTTTGGAGCTAGGAGAGAGGGCCTTCGCCATAGCCACCGAGGAGTTGGGCGCTGAAAGCGGTGGGGCGTCCCACAGCCTCCACACTCAACAGAACGCCCTGCAGTTGCTCTACAGCGTGGGAGGGGACTCTGCGGCCGAGTGGATCGAGAGGGGTGTTAAGGGTCAAGAAATTTACGCCGTGGCGTTGACTGAACCCCAAGCGGGCTCCGATTTGGGAGCTTTACAGACCACCGCGAAGCCCGAGGGTAACGAGCTCGTCATCAACGGAGAGAAGATATTCACGAGCGGGGCGACCTACGCCACCAAGATGGTAGTCCTCGCGAGGACTAGCGGTAACCCAGGCGACAGGCAGGGGATATCGTTGCTTTTGGTGGACGCTAAGACTCCAGGGATAAAGGTTCAGAGGCTCGACCTAATGGGTATCAGGGGGGCCGGAATAGGCTACGTGAAGTTCGAGAACGTTAGGGTCCCCAAGGACAGCATAATCGGTAAGGAGGGAGACGCGTACAGGGGAGCCTTAAAGGGCCTCATGATCTCAAGGAACGGGTACGCCGGAATCGCCTTAGGGATAGCCAGGGGAGCCCTCGAGGAGGCGATAGTGAGAGCCCAAACGAGGAAGCAGTTCGGCAAGCCCATAATCGAGCAGGAGTGGATAGGGTTTAACCTGGCCGACGCCTACATAAAAGTCGAGGCGGCGAGGCTCCTAATACACAGGGCGGCTGACCTTCTGGACAGGGGCGTCGAGGCTACTGTGGAGGCGTCGATGGCGAAGTACTTCGCGGCCGTTACTGCTGTGGAAGTGACTAGGACTGCCTTGCACATCTTCGGAGGGCACGGGCTCAACAGGGGATCCAAGGTGGAGAGGCTCTACAGGGACGCCAAGATAATGGAGATCGCTGAGGGTACCAACGAGATGCAGCTCCTCGCAGTCACAAGGCTCTTCCAACCAAAGAAATGAAGGCGTAGTAAGTGACGAAGTTAACTATGAGGACAGGCGTCGCGTACTTCATGAACTCGAAGTATTCCAGCTTTTTCCCACCCCTTATTTCGGACGCCCTAGTGACTATCAGGTTGCTTGCTGCTCCTAATAGCGTGAAGTTCCCCGCTATTGTGCTCCCGGCAGCCAACGCTACCAGCAGGTTCACGGAGTTGGGTTGATTGGAAACGTAAGGCAACAGAAGCGCGACGAGAGGAACGTTGCTTAAGACCTGGCTCAGGACTATACTCACTACCATAACGCCGAACACCGTACTTAATCCTGGAAGGTACTCAAGGAGAAGCTGAACCACGCCACCTTCCTTTAAGCCCTCCACGAACATGAAAAGCCCCACGAAAAGGAGGAGGGTGGGATAGTCGACGCCAAGTATGACGGCCTCCCTTTTCTTTGTAAGAGTAAGCAAGACGACCGCCCCTATTAGGAACACCAGAACCATGTCGTAGCCGGTCGCTGAAGCGTAAGCCCCTGTGGCTATCGTTAGCGCTAAAAGGGTCAAGGAGAGCTTTGCCAAGTACTCGTCCTTAAGGCCTGGATCGCTTAACGAGTCGAAATCCAATTCGCCCCGAACCTTGAGGAGCTCCCTGAACTCCCAGGACATGAGGTAGGGGATCAAAACGAGATTGAGCGCGGTGGGCAAAGCCAAGTATATGAAGAACGTAAAGAATGGGTTCGGCATCCCGCTAAGCGCGATCAAAACGTTCTGGGGATTGCCTATCGGCGTCATTACGCTACCTATCGTGACCCCGAACGCTACGGCGTAAAGTGAGGGCCTCTCGTCGACCTTTATCAGCTTCGCCACGTTCAGGAGGATCGGCGTGAACGATGCCGCTATAGCGTCGTTGCTAGCCACCGAGCTGAGGAGGGCTGAGGCCAGGAAGCTCGCGAACATGATCCTCTTAGGATCCTTGTACTTCATCGATATCCTGTAGGCCACGTACTCGAAGAACCCGGAGACCTCGAGGGCGGAAGCGAAAATGAAGAGCGATAGCAGGAACAGTATTACGTTCAGGTCAACGCTGGCGAGGGCCTGGCTAGGGGTTATAACGCCTAAAGCAACCATTAAGGCCCCGCCTATGAGCATCGTGAGCCACGGCGGGACGTTCAACTTGCTTCTAAGCGCTAACAAAGCGATAACTAAGACGCCTACGGCAAGGGCGGCTGGGTTCACCTTTTGGCGGGTTCCAGGACCTAAGTTATAAAGTCGTCCACCAGTACCATAGGACACACCTCTAATAAGGAGTGCTCTAGTTCAGCTTCATTTATCGTGAAGTACTACATAGGACAACTGCTCGCCAGCACTGCGTTCACCATCGTGACCCTGTACTACCCTCTGAGGTATTACGAGGAAACGGGCTCCACCCTATACTTGAGCCTGTTAGTAACGTATTACAACGTTATGAACGCTTTAGGGTCTTACTTCTGGGGCTGGCTTATAGACAACTCTAGGCGAAGGAAGGAGTTGTTCTTACTTTATACAGCCTCAGGAATACCCATCCTCCTCGGCCTCGACACAGAGGCCTATCCTTACGTATACGGGTTAGTGGGGTTTATCTCGTCCCTTGGAGGGCCGCTTTACTCCACCTTCATCCTCGAAAGGTTCGATGTGGATAGCCTCCCGAAGCAGAACTCTTTGTTGTCCATAGCAACCATAGGAGGAAACGTTCTGGGAAGCCTCATTGTTCCCGAAGTTTCATTCAGAGAACCCGTCCTTCTCACCCTCTTCACTGCGGCATTTCTGGTGAGCGCTGTGGTCATGCCGAACTATGAGGGTGAGCCGAGGGCAGACAAGGCCGAGAGAAGGAACGACGTAGTGACGGTACTTAGGCCGATATCGATCATGTTCGTTTTCTCGTTCTCAGCTGAAATATTCTACATTCTGTTCATACCGTTGCTTCAGAGCTATCGGTTGCCCCACAGCGTTTATTATACCAGCTACTTCTTGCTTTACGTTACGCAAATCGCCCTTTTCTACGCGGCACCCAGGATCGTTAAGGGCGTTGAAGGACTAACGGCCCTCACGAGCGTCATGGGGAGGATGATCGTGCTCTACTGGATCGTATCCAAAATGCCCATCACACCGGTTTCCGCCGCCGCGCTCTTCGTGGCCTTCGGCTCGATGTGGTCGTTCTTCAGCACGTCCTTTTACTCGCTGGTGTTGAAGAGGTTGAGGAGTAATAGGGGTCAGGTCATAGGTTTGTTGAACGCTTCAGGTGACATAGGCTCCAGCCTCGGTTCCTTCGTGCCGTCGCTCCTCAACGAGTATCCCCTTTACGTTAGCTACGAGGTTTCCTACGTGGGCTTCGCCCTTAGCGGCGCTATGTGGATTGCCTATGTAAAAGCCCTAAAGACTCCCTCCTCTTCACGGCCTCCTCGTAGAGTTTCCTCTCAACCTCGTTTGAGGGAACGTATTCCGGCATTTCTGAAGGTCTTCCGTTCTCATCGACCTTAACGTACGAGAAGACCGCCGTGGCCACGTGCTCTTTCACGCCTGCCCTTACGTCCTCCTTTATTACCTTAAGGAGTATGTCCGAGCTCTTCCTTCCGACGTAGACCAGACCGGCGTATATCGTCGCCAGGTCACCCACCTTGACGGGGGAATAGAAGCTGAAGCCGTTAACCCCGACAGTAACCACCGTGGGGCCCACCTTCGAACCCTCGTAACCCAGGAAGTTGAGGGCCACAGTCCCTCCCAAATCGTCCATAAGCTTGAGCAGGGCCCCCGCGCTCATTATTTTCCCGTCGTAACTGAGGTCGGGAGTCACTATGAAGGTCGACTCGAGCCTGTACCTAAGGCCCTGTGTTGGGTCGCTTATATCGTACCTTTTCTCCCTTCTGTCTGAGATCTTCGAGAGCCTCCTTTCCCTCCTGACCCTGGCCTCCTCGTATTTCTTTAGCTCCTCCTGAGCGGGCTTCAGCGAGCTGGTGATTGCCGAAGGCCTCCAGAACTCGTCGACGTGGACGTAAGCTCCTGTGGCCTCCACCACGACCTCCCCGTTCCTCAGTGCCCTCATGGCCACCTCCATCGAGGAGTGAGCCACGTACTGTACCTCGGCTTCAAGCGTGATGACGTCGCCCAGGTTTACGGGCTTCCTAAAGGATACATCGTCAAGGGAGGCGAGGAGGGCTATTCCCTTCGAGAACCTTGAGGCGGATATGTAGCCGATGTCCGTTAATAGCTTCAGCATGTCCCCGCCGTGAAGACGACCCATGAAGTTAGTCTGCTCGTAGTGGACTATCCGTACGGCCCTTACCAGCGTGTCAGAGATGCTGTAGTACAACCTCACTCACCGCGTCAGCGACCCTGTAATACTCCTTGTGTCTCTTGCTGTACTCCATTATTGAGTCCATGAGCTCTCTGAGGATCCTCTTGAAGTCCTGTCTCGCCTGCTTGAGGACGTCTTCTGGGAGCTTATCTATCGTGAGCCTGACTTCCTTCGATGATAAGTAGGGCAAGTACTCGTCCTCGGATAGCATAACCATTGATACGCCCTTGAAGTCCACGTAATAGACCTGCTTCCCCCTCCTCCCTATCTCGATGCCGAAGTCCGTTGAGGGGGGCATAAGGGAAGAAACCACCGACAGGAAGTCCCTAACCGCGTCGATCCTGCCCTGAAGCATTCGGGTAATAGAGACCCTGAGCCCCTCAACTCTCGAGGATAAATCATTCCCTTGAGAGGTCATAGTGACCGATTGGTGGCGGTATAGGAACCCTTATCTTTATCTTTGATTCCCTCAGCCACGGGGACAAGTAATAGGCTACCCCGTTGGCCTCCCTAGAAAGGGTCAGGGCCTCCGCTTTGCTCAGCCCGAAGGACTCCGCTATCTCGGCCTTTATCCTGAACAGGAACTTGTTGTTGGCCAACTGGATGATTATGTCGCTCAGATCGTTGGGGTTATGGGTCGCGAAGACGAAGCCTAGCCTCCTCCTCCTGCCTAACCTCATCATATAGGCTATCTTCCCGGCCACCCTCCTTACGTAGTTGGTGTCCTCTTCCGAGCCTTTCGAGGAAGGAAAGAACTTGTGTGCCTCATCTATGACGATTATAGCCCTATCGCTGAGCGACCCTGCCTTAAGCAGAGCCTCCCTGAAGGCGAAGATCTTGTCCAGGACGTAGTATATGAGGATCTTCTGAGCGAAATCGTCCAGGTTGGAGTTGTAGAGGTCGAATATCACTATCCTGCGATTGGTCCTCAGGATCTCGCTCAGCGGGATCCTGGCGGCCCTGACGTTAAAGAGCCCGGTGTTGGCCAGCAGGTAGAGCCCCCTTATGATGTTTTCCTTCGTGCTTTTGTGGATCTTCAGCTGTTCAGCCACGTCGCTTTCTAGTATATCAATGATGTCCTGGAACGACCTTATCTCGTCCCTCCTCTTCCTCACTAGGATCTTGAGGAAGTGCGATGCCTGCTCGCTGAAGTACGGGTTGAGCTTATGGATCACGCCCTTTATCGCTCCGAACTTGAAGTAAAACGGTAGGATTCTAGCCTCGGCGGTCCACTCAGAGCTCGAGACCCTGATGGTGTTCGTTTCGACGGAGGCGTATAGCTTAACGCCTCTCTTGTCTAGGTAGTCTATTATAGGCTTCACGAAGTTGTTGAAGTAGGCCGTAGTTATCGAAATCATGTCGCCCTTCCCGTCGGCGTAGTTGCTTAACCACGCCCTGGTTACGGGGAGGACTATGTCGACCTTGAAGCCGTTTATCCTGCTAACCAGACTAGTGAAGGTCTTGAGGCTTTCCTTAACTGCTGGGCTTGAGAAGTCAGGCGGAAGGAAGATGTGGTAATAGTCGCCAGTCGTGTCTAGCACGGTTATCTTCGACTTATCGTCAAGAAGAAAAGCGGTAGCTATGAGGTTCTTTATGAACGACGTCTTGCCAGTTCCCGTAGTCCCCACTATTAGAGTGTGATAGTTGAGGTCCTCGAATGAGGCCGAGACTCTGACGTCGTTGGTCGAGTCCAGGTAGCCAAGCCTCCAGAGGCCCCTATTCAGGTCCAAGGCCTTCTCGATTACTTCGCCCCTCGGGAGTATGGCGGGGCTCTGTGGCTCTATGACTACGTCAGCCGCCTCAGCCGGCCCCCCGTTGAACACGTCGTACTTCGTCAGCATCTCACATTTCACCAACACGTTAGTCATCAGGCCTCCTGGCTCGTCCTCATAGGTCTCTGCTGTGTTTATCAGGGAGGCGTCCGAGTATAGGACGGAGGCCGCGTCGGCCCTCTCGTATCCCACAGCCCTCAGGAGGATGAAGTTCAGGGTCTTGATGTCCACGACGCCCAGAAGTGTGCCTACCCTTCCCAGCGACTTGTGCTTGTAATAAACGTCAGGGGGTATGAGCACGAAAACGCTCATCTCGTCCGAGGAGACTTTTGACGGGATTCCCCTCACTACTTTCCCGACTATTTCCCCTAAAGTCACGGCTAGGGCTCTCGCCCTCTCCACGTTGTTCTTTATGGAAGAGTATAGGTCCTCACCGGTGCTCAACTCGTCATCACCGCCATGTTGCCCGCGTAACTAACGCCTATCCCGAACGACTCTAAGGAGAGCTTGAGGGCCTTTACTAGCCCTCCCCTTACCTCTCTCGCTACTTTATCGGCGTAAGCGATGGGGTAGGGCACGCCGTTGGTCCCTAAAGGCAGGGAGGCCACCTCATCTACTATTCCTTCTCGTAAAGTGAGCGACTCTACCCTTATTATGGAGAACTTACGGACGTGGGGGTGTAACGGTAAGGCTAGGTAATACGCGTAAACCCTTACCCCGTGTGGCTCGTAAATCACCGGTCCAAAGGCCATGGGCTTAAAAGGAGGTACCGCGAGCCTCCTGACCAGGTTGCTGACTAAGGCTTCGTCGCTCAGGAACGACACGTTACTTAACCCGAACCTGGCCTCCAGCTCCTTAACGTAGGGGTTTAGCGCCTCAACCAACAGCTTGGACCGGTCTATCCTCTTCACTATCCCAACCGCGCCCTTCGGTAGCTTTTGGTACCTCCTCCTCACGAGCTCTCTCCGGACCTCGCTCGGCAGGGAGGAATAGCTAGGAAGGAGTGGACCGTCGAGCAACGGCGTCCCTTCAGCGTGGGAAATCGCCTCCGTTTCGAGGCTGGACCTTAGCTCGGTCTCTACCCTGGAAACCCCGAGAGAGACATCTAAAGGCGTGCCGTCGATAGACCGGAGCATGATGTAATCAAGCGAAGCCAATAATACGTTATTCCTCCCTTTTGTCGAGGGAGCGAGAGCCATGAAGGGAGCCTTCATTTCGAGTCCCATGAGGCCAGTGAAATGAGGGTAGACCCCCCTCAGCGGGACGCTGATGCCTGTGACCGCTACCGCGGCCACGCTCACTATGCCTCCAGACGATATCAGGCTCTTACTGCTACCGTCAACGGCCGAGAAGTTGGCCCTTTTAGGAGAGACGTAATACACCAAATCTGAGGGCTTAACCCCCAGAACTGGAAAGGGCTCGTGATAGGAAACCTCCTCTTCCACCTCAACTAGGAGGTCAGAACCCTCCATAAAGGATGAAATAAGCTTAGCAATGGTTACAAACGTTTCCCGAAATTTATCCATCCTTGATACTTATGCTCGTTGTTGATATATTTAAAATCTAACGTATTACCGAAACTATTTTCCATATCTCTACTCGGCCTTCAGCAATTGTCTTATCGCCACTATGAGCGGATCCCAGACCCTGGAGATGGCCGGGAGATAGCCCATTTCGACGAAGAATGCCTCCTCAGCGGTCATGCCCTTTTGGATCATAGCGGCGATCGTGTCGATCCTCCCCAGCACCTCTTCCTCACCGATTATCTGCCCCCCTAGGATCCTCCCGGTCGCCTCGTCCATGACCAGCCTCACGTGGATGTCCTTCGCCCCTGGGTAGTACCTGGCCCTGGTCTTACTGGAGATGGTGGCCGCGAAAGGCCTGAAGCCGTAGGCCCTCGCCTCCTTCTCGGTTAAGCCCGTCTTCGCTATGAAGTAATTCTCGAACTTCGTTATCATCGTGCCGACCACCCCGGGGAACCTCATCTCGTGACCGGCTATGTTGGAGCCCGCAACGAAGCCCATCTTGTTGGCTACGGGAGCGAAGGGTTGCCAGTCCGGCCTGCCCGTCACGAGGTTTAATGACTCGGCCACATCTCCAGCTGCGTAGACCTCCCTCAGGTTGGTCCTCATGTAGTGATTGGTTTCTATCGCTCCAGTAGGGCCCAGCTTCACATAATCCTCAAAGAGCTCAACGTTCGGCTTTATCCCGACCGCGACGATCGTGCCGTCAACGTCGTACTTACCCTTGTCAGTCACGACTACCCTCCCTTCATTCTCAGTTCTCTCGAAGCTCTCGTTGGGCCTGAACTCAACTGACCTGGAGACCCTCTCCGCCAGGATCTTCCCCATGTCCTCGTCTAAGTACTTGTTGAGCGGATAAGGTCCCCTTTGAATCAAGTAGACCTTCTTCCCTTTGGCCGCCAGGGCCTCTGCCGTCTCGAGCCCGGTTATGCCCGCCCCTATGATGGCTATCCTATTAAGGGACCACAGCTTCTCCCTGAGCTCCTTGGCCTCCGCAGGATGGTGAACGTAAAAGACCCTATCCCCCTTTGCCGTGTCTAAGACCTTAGGCGAGGCTCCAGTGGCTATGATTAGATAGTCGTACTCGGCCACTACTTTTCCGTGACGACCCTCAGCCCTCACAACCCTAGATTTCAGATCTACTTCGGTCACTCTAGTCTCAGTAAGCACGTTGATCCTCCTTTTGGTCTTGAAGAAGTCGGGATCGTAAGTCATGAAGAGTCTCACATCGTCGAAGAGGCCCTCAATGTAGTAAGGGATGCCACAAGGAGCGTGGCTCACCATGTCAGTAGCCTCGAAGACCGTTATTTCGGCCGTTTCGTCCAACCTCCTTACCCTAGACGATGCACTCATCCCAGCGGCTCCGCCGCCTATAACGACGACCCTCTTCATCCGTGAGGTTCTGAAAGGGCTAAGTAAATATAATCGTTACTTACACTGAAGAGATCGACATGCAATCATATGAAACGCTTATACAAGTCAAGGAGGAATTAGGGAAGATTAACGAGTCAGGGCTCAGTTACAACGAGACCGAAGCGTTGAGGTTCCTCAAACAGGAATCGGAGTCTTTGGTGAGAGTGGCCGAGGAGGTCTACAAGTCCCTCTCGAACAACGACCTCAAGGGGGCTTTGGCCTCGCTTATGAGGTTCTTGGCCAGAGTGAACCTCTTCGGAAGCTTACTGCTTCAACCTGCCGTGATTTCCTCACTGAACAACGCCACGATCAGGAGGGAGCTCGAGAACCTGATAGAGAGCTGCATCTCCTTCGTCCTAGAGTCGTACCTCGAGTTGGCTAAGAGGAAAAGTGAGCTTGGTCTCAAGACAATCAACTTAAACCTCGTCGCAAACCCTCCGGCCATCACGATGAGCCTGGGGGCTGAGTGACCTTGAGCGAAGGGAACGTCTACGAGAGATGGCCCGAGTTTTATGAGAGCGCCCTGTCCTTCGAGGTTCCTGACGTTAAGGCCGAGAAACTAGTGTACTTGGGCATCGGAGGTAGCGGAATCCCGGGAAGGCTCCTGGAAATGATGGATCTACCCTTCGAGTTCAGGCTTTTCAGGGGTTACAGGGCGACAGCAGACGAGAGAACGCTAGCGATAAGCGTCTCCTACAGCGGGACCACGGCCGAGACCCTGGTAGCTACGAGGAGGGTTCACGAGATGGGCGCTAAGGTTATAGTAATTACCTCGGGAGGAGACCTGCTGAAGTGGGCCAAGGAGAGGGGGGTACCGTACGTTCAGATACCCTCCGGTCTTCAGACGAGGTTCTCCTTCCCTTACGTCTTCGTCCCGATAGTGAAAATCCTGAGGAACCTGGGGGTGAATTATAACCCCATCGAGCTTTTGGAGGCCACCAAGGACTCAATGGAGACCGCCCGTAAAGAGGCCGAAAGGTTGGCGAACGAACTGGGCGAAAGAGTTCCGGTCTTCTACGCCTCTAAGTATTTGGCCATAGCGGAGAGGTTCAAACAGGAGTTTAACGAGAACGCAAAGTACCCGGCGTTTTACGGCGAGATTCCGGAGGTAAACCACAACGAGATCGAGCTATACTCTCGATGGAGCGATTACTTCCCCGTCGTGATAAAGTCCGACGACCCGATAGACAACACCACGGCTGACGTGTTGAACGCTAAGGTGTTGGAGCCCCCCTACAGAAGCCTTCTGAAGACGATCGCTTACTTCTTCCTGTTGGCCGGTTTGGCCAGCGTTTATTTCGGCAGCAAGATGGGAGTGAAGGCGGACGTGCTTTATAACATCCCGAAAGTCAGGCAACTAACTAGGAGGCTTTTGCTAAATGAGTGAGGAAATCAAGGTCTTCAACACTTACGGAAGAAGGCTCGAGCCGTTCAAGCCCATGAAACCGCACACGGTGACGATGTACGTTTGTGGTCCTACGGTTTACGATTACGTCCACATAGGTCACGGCAGGACTTTCGTCGCCTTCGACGCTGTAGTTAGGTACCTCAAACTGAGGGGATACAACGTCATCAGGGTTCAGAACATAACCGACATAGACGACAAGATCATAAACAAGGCCAAGGAGACGGGAAAGGACTGGAGGGAAATCGTAGACTACTACACCAAGGACTACATGGACGGGATTAGGGCTCTAAAGGTCAAAATAGACGCCCACCCGAAGGTCACGGAGCACATTAAGGAAATAATCGAGTTCATTCAAGGCTTGATAGATAAGGGCCACGCATACGTAGCCCCCAGCGGAAGCGTCTATTTCGACGTGGACTCCTTCCCGAGCTATGGAGCCTTATCCAATACGAAGAAAGAGCAGTGGAACCAAGGGGAGGAGTTCGTAAAGGAGAAAAAGAACCCGTATGACTTCGCCCTTTGGAAGGCGTGGAAACCGGGCGAGCCCTACTGGGAGTCACCCTGGGGGAAAGGAAGGCCGGGATGGCACATAGAGTGCTCAACGATGTCGACGAGGTTCCTGGGCGAGAGGTTTGACATACATGGCGGCGGCATAGACCTGGTGTTCCCGCATCATGAGAACGAGATAGCACAGAGCGAGGCTTACTTCGGCCATAAGTGGGTCAACTACTGGCTTCACGTCGCCTACCTCACGATTAGGAAAGAGAAAATGAGCAAGTCCCTGAAGAACATAATACCGCTCAACGAGGCCCTCAAGAAGTGGGGACCTAACGTCCTCAGGTATTGGTACCTCAGCGCGCACTACAGGTCCGAGCTGGATTACTCCGAGGAAGCCCTGGAGAGTGCCTCTAAGGGCCTTCAGAGGCTCAAGGACGCCGTGGCCCTCCTGAGGGGAGTGATCTCGCAAGGACCCAAGTTCAGGTCGAGCGATGAGGCCATACTGACCCAGAGGCAAATAGTCAACCTAATAGAGCAGTTCCACGAGGCCATGAGCTTGGACTTCAACACGGCTGAGGCCCTGAACGTGGCTCACAGGCTTGCGGACCTGGCTTTCTCGAAGGTCGTGCCCTCCGAGGACTTCACTTCAGCAGTCCTGGCAATGGAAGGCTTCAGGATATTTAACGAGGTCTTCGGCGTAATGGATGAAGAGTTCGGTGCGGGAATGGAGACGATATCGAGGGTGTTGGACGCGGTCCTCGAGATAAGGAACCAGCTGAGGGCGAAGAAGATGTACGACCTGAGCGACCAAATAAGGGCGATCCTGGAGAGTTCGGGAGTGAAGGTGTTAGACTCAAAGGACAAATCAACGTGGAGGCTGACGTAAAGGGAAGGAAGGTCTAGCTCTCCTTCTGACTTTTTCCGATGCCTCAACCCCCGCGCATTTCACTAAATCGGTTGATCGCTATGTAGCTACGTATCTTAATGAGACGTTGAACTGAAAATCTCGAAATCGCTATGTTATAGCGGTCTTAGCTTCTCCTAACACTTCCTTGATCCCGTTAACTATTACACTAAACCATCGAAACCAGTATTCCTCGGCTTCCCTTGCGTATTCGTCAGCTCATACGAGCCTTAGTATACCTCAGAAAGAGATCCCGAACGTTAATCTGTGGAAACAACGCTTAACGGTAGTTTCTCTCCGTCACGCCATCTCAGGAGCATCTCGTAAGTGGAGGGCGACATCTCTGACCTGTGTATCTCCAGTCCCGACAAATCCAGCCAAACGACCTCCAGCGCGTCGCTGGAAGCCCTTGGCTCTCCGTTTAGCCTCTCGCAGATATAGTCCAATATAACGTAGTGGAAGCCTTCCTTAATCACCTCGACCACTGCGAGAAGCGACTTGATGCTGACCGTTAGGCCCGTCTCCTCCTTCATTTCCCTTTTTACTGCCTTTTCCAGGGTCTCGCTGTACTCAACCTTCCCTCCAGGAACGGCCAGCAGTCCCGCGTTGGGGGGTCCTTTCCTCCTGACCAATAGGACCTTTTTTCCCTCCTCGACTACGCAACCTACAGCCACTGTAGGCCTCGACGACACCGCCCTCCAATAACGTTTTTTAATAAATGCGTTTCTCCCCCACTGTGAACAGGACGTTAACGATCGCCCTTACGTTGCTTCTCTTGGCCTACGCCGTGCCCCTCGCCTCAGTTTCACACGTTGAAGCCCAACAGAGCGGCTTGGGCGCGCCTTTGAGTAAGGTAATGGTCTACAAGGACCTAGTTTACGAGATAAAGTATGTCGCTCCCCTGAAAACGGCGGAGCAAACAAACACGACTACGACGAACTCTTCTAAACCTAACGCGACGGCGAGCGAGATGACTTACGAGTCCACGCTGACTTACAAGGTGGTTAGTGTTGAAGGCCCGCTGCTTAACGTCTCCATTGAAGGTAGAATACCACCTGGAGTCACGGTGTTGGCTAACGGAACTAGGACGCTGGATATCATTCGGGAGCCCTTATCCCCCTATTACCCCTACATACCTCCGCAGTTCCTCTACCCCATAAACATGACTAACATAACCGGGCTCTTCGTCACCCAATTGGGCGTGCTCATCAGTACAAGCGACAACTACTCTATACTTCTGGTGTCGCCTTCTTTCGCCAACGGAACACTGGTATCAACGTTATCGAGCAACGCGTGGAACGGGTCCGCTCAGGTTAAGATAGGGCCTAATGGCCTACTGGAGTCTCTGAGTATGTCGACGGCGAACGGAGGAACCATAGAGATGACGCTCATGAACTACTCGAACCCAATGGCGTTGAGTTTCAATGCTGGCCCCCAGATACTGAATGCCGCCTCACAACCCTTACTTTACGCCGTCAAAACCTTCGTCCCGCTGTACAACTCGCTTCAGGTGACAGGGTACTTACAGTTCGTCATCCCCTACGTCATCACCAACGACTCTTACCTCGCTTACTATTACGCCATAAGGCCTCAAGGAGGCCAGTACGTCGTTTCACCCCAAGGCGTGAGCGGGGTGCCGGTTTACCTGTTCATTAAGGTCGTTAACGCGACGCGAGACCCTTCGGTAATTCTGACGCAGGTAGGACAGAAGGTCGTAAGGTGGGGCAACACGACCCTAACCTTAGTAGGGACACAGAACATCACTGTGCTTTCCAACAGCTACTCCACGTTCGTTTACACGGGGATCGAGAACAGGACCCAAAACGTCACGCTGTGGGTAACGCCTTCAGGCGTCGTAGTCAGGGAGCTAGTGACCTCGATAGTACAGAAAGCCCCGATAGTAGAGCTCGAATTAGTTAAACCTGTCCTGGTCCCTGCGACCCAGACTTACCCGTCACCTGTGAGCTTCGGAGGTCCCACTACCTTACCCTATAAGGTAGTGAATCCGGAGACCTCTTACATTATCGCCGTGGTTTTCGCAGTTGTAGTCGTCGTTATAGCTACGTTAGTTAGGTTGAGGTAAAGCTTCGTAAGAGTCGTCTCTCTAGGCAACACAAATCATTAATTTTACGAAACTGAACTAAGTCTATGGCGACACCGTTCGAAGAAGTCGCTTCTTCCTCTCTTTTGAGTCAACAGATCAAGAGGCTGTACAACACGGGAAGGCTATTGGGTCTAGACGACGAGACCATTGAAGCCCTAGCCACTCCAGAGAGGGTGTTGGAGGTTAAGATGACCGTCAGGCTGAAGGACGGTAGGGTCAGGACCTTCGTTGGATGGAGGTCTCAACACAACAGCGCCTTAGGTCCCTACAAAGGTGGCGTGAGGTACCATCCTTCCTCCACGAGGGATGAGGTCATGGCTCTTTCGATGATGATGACCTGGAAGAACTCGCTTTTACTGTTGCCTTTTGGAGGAGGGAAGGGGGGTATTAGGGTAGACCCTAAGACGTTGAACAAAGAGGATCTAGAGAAGCTATCAAGAAAGTACATCCAGCAAATCTATATGTACATTGGCAGCGATAAGGATATTCCCGCACCCGACGTGAACACGGATTCCCAAGTGATGGCCTGGTTCCTCGACGAATACATCAAGGTAACCGGAAGACAAGACTTTGGAGCCTTCACCGGGAAACCGGTCGAGATAGGGGGTATCGCCGTTAGGGAGTACAGCACGGGGCTAGGCGTCGCGACAATAACGAAGATGGCGGCGGAGAAGTTCCTTAACGGAATTGAAGGAAAAACCGTAATAGTTCAGGGGTTCGGGAACGTTGGAACCTATACCGTCAAGTTCCTTAGCGAGATGGGCGCGAAAGTGATCGGAGTCAGCGACTCTAAAGGTGGAGTGATAGACCCTGAGGGCCTAGATTATAACGAGCTTCTGAATGTGAAGAAAGCTACCGGGTCGGTCATAAACTACCCTAAAGGCAAGAAGGTCACAAACGAGGAGCTACTTACAAGCGAGTGCGACATACTGATCCCAGCCGCCTTGGAGAACGTCATTCACAGAGGGAACGCCGAGAAAGTGAAGGCTAAGCTGATCGTCGAGGCAGCTAATGGCCCGCTCACCGCGGACGCGGACCTCACGATGAAGAGGAGAGGAATCCCGGTCGTTCCGGACATCTTGGCGAACGCGGGCGGGGTAGTGGGGAGCTACGTGGAGTGGGCTAACAACAAGATGGGGGAAATCCTGGAGGAGGAGGAACAGAAGAGGCTCGTAATAAGTAGGATGGAAAAGGCTTTCAACGCGGTTTACACCGAATACCAGAAGTTAGGTGACGTCGACCTGAGGACGGCTGCCATGGCTCTGGCAGTTGAGAGGGTTTATAAGGCGATGAAAGCCATGGGTCAGCTCTGAACTTTTCGGGTGCGGTTTTTCCATTATCCTCATAATCGCGATAATACAGTCATCGTCAAGATTAAGATGATCATCGCAGCCAAGAGTATTAGTGAAATCTTTATCGCGTCCTTATTGTTACCGAACACGATGGGGAACGGACCTATTAGGATCACGCCACCCACGTTAGTCTGACCCTTACGTTCTTGAGCCTGATCTTTTAGGTTCTTGAAGATTTCGTAGATTAATGCGATGATAATCACGATTAGACCCAGGAAAGCTAAGGTAACCCCTAAGTCAAAAAGGGAAACGGTCATGCGATCTCTTGAACCGTCTTCAGCTTGTTTGCTAAAATCTCTATCTCCTTGGGCATCTCTATCGTGTCGTTGTTGCTCATTATGTCCCCTAATGACGTCCTGATCCTCTCGTAGTCCACTCCTCTCCTTTTGGTCACTTGAATTAGCCAGGACGTTATATCGGACTTGTTCAACTCCTTTAGCTCCTTGTCCTCCAAGTGTATTCCCAAGTTCTTCAAAACGGTCGGCAGAACGTCCCTGCTGAAGTAGTCCTCCACGTTCCTATAGAAGGGTACGCACGATTCCCTCTCGGGGCCTGTTAAGGATTCGCAGAGCCCCACGTAAATGACGGAGAGCTTCAGCCTCTCTATCACTCTTCTCCACACTCCCAACTCATAATCGCTCGAGACCTTGAATGCCGTTATTCCTTCCTCGTCTACCGGTACCCCGATCCTCCTAAGCCAATTGAGGAGTACTACTGGCTCGACCTGCTGGGCGGTCAGAAGCACCGTCCTGCTGAACAGCAGGTCGGTTAGCCTGACCCGTAATATGCTAAGCATAAGATCAAGGGTACCGTCCAAGCTAACCTGAACCGCTGTGGAGCTGGAACTCTTTCTCTTCATCACTATTACGGACTCTATGACTTTAGTGGAAACGAAATAAGGCGAGTGAGACGTGATGAACACTTGGAAGTTCGATCTCGAAGACCATTCCTTGATGAGCTTTATGACCCTGGCCTGTAAGTTCGGATGCATGTTGACTTCTGGCTCCTCGATTAACATCACCTTGTTGCCGCTGGCCCAGATTATGAAGAGCATCATTATCACCCTCTGAAAGCCCGAGGCCGCCAGGTCAACGTAAACCGGGAGGTTCTCGACGTTGAGCACGAGCCTGTTGTCTTCCCATATCTCGAGGCCCTTGACTTCTGGGATCGTGGAGCTGACCAGGTTGACGAAGTCGTACCAAAGCCTCTTCAAATGGAGAGGGGATTTGTACAGCTCTATCATCCTCTTGATCGCCTCGTCGAAATACGTGGCGTCGTAGATCGGAACGTATTCCACTAAACCCGAGGCGTAGCTGAACAGGGCCTTGACGTCCTTAAGGGTGTCGCTGTCCACAGGCGATGAGTTCACCAAGAGTTTCTCCACGCTCCAAGTGATGGTCTTCCTATCGTACTGGACCTTATTGAGTACCTCAATCCTGTAAGGTACTCTCTTCCCTACAACCTTAGCTACCTCATCCTCGCTGAAGTAGATCGTTCCGCCCAAGTAAATGGGCTTGGTGATGTCGTAAGTGTGCCACAGCAGTGAGTAGCTGCCCTCCGGATCGTCAACGGTCTTCCTTTCGATACCGGAATTCAGGTTCCTGATAAACGTGAATATGGAGGACAACAGATTGGTCTTACCGCTCCCGTTGTAACCCACTACTAAGTTCACACCACCTAAGTCAGAGAGCTTGACCTCCTTAATGCTCCTGAAGTTCGCTACGTAAAGCTCGGTAATCCTCACTACGTATCACTCGTAGGTAATACTTGCGTAAGGAATGTTTTTAACGGGGAGGGTTCCTAGGAGCCTAATGTATCGACGTGTGTTCGAACTTAGTAGAGGAAAGAAATTACGCGCAGTATTACGTGAAGCTTAGAACGAAGTCCTTATAAGACCCCCATCCACTGGAATGAGGGCCCCCGTGATGTAGGTTGCCATGTTAGAGGCCAGGAATATCACGACGTTCGCTATCTCTTCCGGGGTGGCGAACCTCTTCAGCGGTACGTCCTTAACGAACTCCTCCTCGATCTCCCTCCAAGTCTTACCCGTCGACTTCACCCTAGTCTCTATCAGCTGCCTCATCCTGTCGGTCAGCGTGTAGCCCGGCATTATCCCGTTGACGAGTATTCCCTTTTCTGCCAACTGATTGCTCGCGGCCTTAATGAGCCCGACTAGCGAAGTCCTGATGACGTTCGACAGGTCTAGGTTGTCAATCGGCTGTTTCACGGTAGTCGATGTACTGATTATGATCCTCCCTCCTGGGCGCATGATCTTAGCCGCCTCCCTCACCATCTGAACTGGCGTTATCATTAGGGAGTTGGAAGCCGAAATCCAGTCCTCCTTCTCGAGGTTCATTATAGTCCCCGGCTTAGGGGGAGGAGGGACGTAGACCAGTACGTCCAGTCCTCCTAAGAGTTGGGCTGCCTTCCTGACCAGCTCCACTCCCTCGTCAGGATTGTACAGGTCAGCCTTAACCGCGTAAACCTTCCCCAGGACTTCCAGCCTTCTCCTCGCTTCCTCGAGGTTAGTCTCGTTGTTCGAAGAAATCGCCACCGACGCGCCCTCCTCTAGGAACCGCTTGGCGATTGCGAAGCCTATCCCTTTACTTGAGGATGTCACTATTACCCTCTTTCCCACGAGCCCTAGATCCATTTAGGAAATCGAATATCGAGGGCCTTTTATCTTTGTCCTTCTCACGCCCTAAGAGTCCGGCTAACGTCCTGAAGTCCTCCTCGAAGTACTTCCTCAGGTTCGGGTTGTACAGCCCTGCCGCAGGGTGAAGGGTGGGTAATATTACCACCTCCCCATAGCCCAAGTCCGCCTTGATCGGTTTGCCGCGCTCCGCCAGGATCGACCTGAATTGTTTCCCTATCTTTTCCATAATATACCTAGTTGAGTGTCTCCCAAGGGTCACGATCACTTTCGGCTTGATGGTCTGGATTTGCCTGTCTAAATAGGGCGAGCAAGCCATGATCTCGTCGTCCTGTGGATCCCTGTTGTTTGGAGGTCTACATTTCACGACGTTGGTTATGAATACGTCGCTCCTCTTCAGCCCCAGGAAGTTCTCGATCGCTTCCGTGAGGACCTTTCCAGCGGCCCCCACGAAAGGCCTGCCCTGCAGATCCTCATTCTCGCCAGGAGCCTCGCCTATGAACATGACCTCAGCCTTAGGGTTCCCCTCTCCTGGAACCGCGTTAGTCCTGTTCATGTGAAGCCTGCACCTGGTGCATGACCTGATTTCCCTGGCAATCTCGTCCAATTCCGATGCTTCTGACATCAGGAAATCGACCCCTCCTCACTGCTCAGCTTATGTCGGCGTCATCATAAATGTACCCCACCCTGCTGAGGACCCTCATAGATCCCAATGGGCCCTCAGGTCCCGATGGGAGGTGGGGCTAGCCGTTTTATCTTAGCCGTAAGGCTATTAAAAATAGGTTGAGCAAGGACAAACTGTTCTACCAGCTTCAAGATTACACGCTCCTAAGGACGTCCCTGGAAAAGGTGAAACTGATGCTACAGTCCTCGCGCAAGGTGCCTTGGGGCCTAATAGGTCAGGAACTCGACGGGCTCTTCAAGAAGGGTTTGAACGACCCCTCGATTAGAGATGAGGTACAAGAGCTAATGGCCGCTTTAGAAGAAAAAGAGAAGGAGGCCGTTTTAATTCAAGTTTCTAAATTAATCTCGTTACTAGATGACAAAATAAGGTCTATTTATGGTGAACTTAAAAGGTAACGTCACAGAAGTTGGAAGAGAGCGTCGACGTTCTTCAACATAAGGTATATAGCGACAATAATGATTATTACGGCGAAGACTTTCCTTAAAGTCCCCCTAGGGAGACTGGACGCGATCTTGGCTCCTATGTAGCCTCCCGCAACTCCCCCGGCTAGATAAAGTATACTTATCAGGGGATCGACCAACCCTTGGAGCATGTAAGTGCCCGAAGCCACCACGCCGAATGTGCCCACGGAAATCAGCGAGGTTCCCACGGCCTTCAACATGCACACCTCTGTGCTGAACAGCAGGCCTGGAACTATGAGAAAACCGCCGCCGATACCGAAGAACCCTGAGGCGAAGCCGACCGCGAAACTCGTGGGGATGAGTTTGGGCCATTTGATACTTCCGCAATGTTGCGGGTTCGGATTTCCTCCCATAACAGAAGCGGTCTTAGTTCTTGACCCTCCTTTCCATACGTACGCCGCTACGACTATCATGAAAATGCCGAAGAGGAAGAGCAAGAGAGCGCCGTGAGCCAGTAATCCGACCTTGGCTCCCACGAAGCTTCCTACAGCCCCAACTATTGCAAATGCCACGCCTTCTTTGACCCTAACGTTCCCCTTCTTCCAGTGCATATAGGAGTTGATGTACGCGTTCAGACCGACGGCTAGAGCAGTTGTACCTATGACCAAGTGGTCTATATAGTTCGACGGGTATTGAGTGTCGTAGGCGAGGCCTACGAAGTAAAGGAGTAACGGAATCGCTAGTATGGATCCTCCGCCGCCTATCAGTCCCAACGAGAAGCCTACGAGGAACCCACTTACTACGGTCAACACGTATGTAAAGGGGTTAGCTCAACCACGACAGGTTTTTTACTATGGAAAGTTAAAAGTTTGTTTACTAACGCGCGACCCATACATCATATAACATCTTCATGTGTCTAAAATGATATATTTTATCAGCAATTTTATTTATTGAAATCGACTTACGATATCTTAACTTGATTACATCTGACAAGCTTTTATAACAATAGGCCTCTAATGGAAATTTGTCTAATCACAATGTATCTTAAAAAGAAATAATTCATCTTTTGCCTCTTTAGTTTAGGATTTATAGCGGGAGGGTGTAACGTATTCCGAATCTGACCTTTCTCTTCCCATATGTCTATCTCTTGTAACCTAACGCTACACCTCGTAGAGTTCTTCAGTCTGAAAGGCGTTTAAGGGATTGGGTTTCCGTGCGGGCACTCTTTCGGCTTGCCGAGATAATCGTAAAGCGCCTCTATCACTTCGGCAGGAACAGTTACGTCGAACTTGGCAGAGAGCTCACATGCCTTGGCCTTATCGACGCCGGACCTCACCAACAAAGTCTCTATGACCCTATGGGCTTTCCTATAGTGATTTAGGGCCTTCCTTCCTTCTTCCGTGAGCTCCACGCTCTTGCCAACTTTCTTAACATAACCTTTCTCCCTTAGGTGGAGTATCTCTTCAAATACTGACGGGACGCTGATCCTCAGTCTCTCAGCTATTGCCGTCAGCGTGACTTTAGAGCCGTTCGTCTCGAGGTGATCAATAACCTCTAAGTACTCAATTTCCCTCTTCGAAAGGCCCATAACTTCGCTGTTTAGGTTTCACCTAAACTCTTTATTTAATATTTACTATCGATCGTAAGTTTGGGAGCGCGCTGATTTGGTCCCAACGAATACGTTTCTAATTTATTCGCTTATCGAATCCTTAACGCATCCCGCTAGACCTTCTATGATCCTATTCACCACGGGGCTTAGAACCCTAGAAGCCAGTGAGGCCAGCACGCCCGAAATCTTAACGTCGGCTTCGTAGTGGAGCCTAGATCCAAGTACTTTGAGGTTAGCGTTCAGCTCGACCTGGCTGTTCAACCCCTTACCCTTCGCGTTGAAGGCTAACTCTTTGGAGGCGTGGTTCACCTTCGTGAATACTACATCTGCCACGTAGTCGCCCTTTACCAGTCCTACCGCTATTTGACCCATCACTCGGTAAGCGTTATCTCCCACCTTTTCGATACTCTTAAGCCCAGGAAAGCACTTCGCCACTTTCTCTACATCGGAAATGAAGGACCAGACCTCATCGCCCTCCAGAGGCGAAAGATCGGCTACGCCGTTGACTTTCAACTTCTCTCTGGATACGTCGTCCTATCAAGACTATATTAAGCCGCCTCAACCCTCACGCCCTTAGAGCGTTTTTATTACACTCGACTCGAGACTCTAAACGACTGCGGGATGAAGGGACTAATAGTCGCAACCGTGACTCCTTTCAACGATGACGGCTCCCTGAACCTCGGGATGATACCGGATTACGTGTCCTACTTGAGACGAGAAGGTGCCGACGGTTTCTTCGTAAATGGAACGACCGGAGAGCTGAGCCTGCTTTCGTATGAGGAGAAATTGGAGATAGCCAGGAAGTACCTTGAGGTTACCCCTAAGGAGACAATAGTAGGAATCCACGAGAACAGCATCGAGAGGGCGGTTCAGCTCGCCAGGGAAGTGGTGAACTTAGGAGCTTACTATATCGCCAGCCTCCCTCCCGTTTACTTGAGGCCGTCCGATAAGGGGATAATCGAGTACTACGAGGCGCTCTCCAAGTTAGGCGTTCCAGTGATCGCTTACTACTATCCGGCAAGGCTGGGCTACACTATCAGGGTTGAGGTGTTCGAGAAAATGGCGGCTGACGGGATAATAATGGGAATGAAGTTCACGACCTCGAACGCCTCTGAGTTCGTGAAGTACATGACAGCCCTAAAGGGTGCGAATAAGGAATTCATTATGCTAAACGGAGACGACTGGTTGCTGCTCTATGGGCTTTCGATGGGCGCAGATGGGGCAGTCAGCGGGATAGCGAACATCTCGCCGAGCCTGGTCAAGTCGTTGTTGACCGCCGTTAGTAACGGTGATCTGAAGAAAGCCTCCGAGGTCCAAGCAATAATAAACGAGATGTTACTCGCTGTGGAGAGAGCAGACTACCCGGCCGCGATAAAGGAGGCGCTCAAATACAGGGGCGTGTTCGTAGGCCCCGTCAGGAAGCCCCTGGAGGGAAACATGGAGGCAGGATCCCTAATGTACGGAATCCTGAAGAAGTTAGGACTATGATTATGATGAGGGTCGATGTGAAGAGCGGTGATTGGAATATCCCCGACTGAGAGGTCCTCTTGAAGACTTAGGGACTAACTTCGATAACGTAAACGTACCAGTAGGCATCATTTATCATTACAGGTAACACCACTATAGTGTTCGTATTGACTTCACCGGTCTGGTAGAACAAAATTGCCTGAGCCTCTCCCCCTGATTCAGTTAAGTTATATCCCTCCAAGGTGAGCAACCCCGGTATTGTGAACGCGGTAATTTTCGATCCTTCGGGTACCTCAACGTCTAGTAGTATCCTCGCGTGTTGGGGAACCATCATGAATGTGACCTCCCTGGCGTTCCACAGCAAATCCTTCCAGTTCCTTTCGCCTTGCTCAGGGTATACGACTACTGACTTAGTGAAGGTCAGGCTAGATCCAGAAACGTTTATCGTACCTTCCCATTCAATCTCGTAGAATACGAATCCCCAGGTCCCCGCGATCGATGCAGTGTTATAAATTATGGTGACGTTGACCGGGCCGCGGTAATAGGTGTTAACCTGCGAGGTGTTCTGAGAGGAAGACGCCGTAGCGGTTAGCGCAAACGGAGCGCTTAGTGTGCTGTTAACGACGTTTATGGTCGTCAGTGCGGAAATTGTACCGTTGCTCGACTCTTCTCGCTCTAAACCCATTTTCTTCACCGAGACACCTACTAGCCAGTGCTTGACCATCTCGTTGGTCGACATAACGTAAGCTAGGAGTCCAAGAGAGCCTGCCAATAACGCTCCCAAAACGAAGATGACTGCGATCTTTTGAAGTTCCACGTCGCCTGATCTAACAACGCCACTCTATGCTTTTTAAGGATAATCGGAACAGTACTCTTTCGTTTCCATCACCGAATTTCAAAAGGTCTTCCGCTGTTTTAGATGCGAAGCGTGATGACAAACGTTTTCATGCGCGTAATGGAGCCACACCCTCGAACAGGTCGAACGCCTTAGGCTATGAACGAGGATCCCGATCAAGCTCTATTAAAAGAAAGGCTTTTGAACGGATCGATCTATGGATATCTAACTAATACACAGTATGGGGCTCAAGTTCAAGTCAGAGACGTCAAAGAGAATTTACGCCTACATGCTGAAGCGGGGAAGGCCGCTGAGATTGAGTGATGTAAAGAGGGATCTCAACCTAGGGAGTTCGGCGCTAGTGAAACACCACATAGATAACTTGATGTCACAGGGACTCGTAGAGAAAGTAGGGGACGGTTTGTATGTTGCCAAGCCCCCCTCGGGTTACGTTAAGATCTGGAGGTTTGTCCTGCCCTATAAGATCCTCCTGGGCTCACTTCTAATAAGTAGCCTACCCGTTGAGCTCTCGCTTTACTCGCTGAGCGGAACCGCATTGTTACTTTACTCGATGATAGTCTCGATGCTTTCAGGTGCAATTCTATTTTACGACGGCTACAAGTCTTACGAAGAGTTGACCAGTTTTGATAACCAGAGTGATGAGGAACAACGGGAAGACGGTAGTTGAGGGCTATATCCCTTCCAGGTGCAGCCTCAGGCCCCTTAAGGTAAGTATCGAGCTCTCCAACATAACGATCGTCAGAACCTCTTGTGAATGTGGGGAGAACCTCTGCAGGCACGCGAGGTTGCTCTACACAGAGTACTTCGCGAGTCTTAGGAGAGGCTTGAAGATCGACTGATCCTCCAGGCTTTTAATGGGAGCATCCCTTGATTCTTTCGTGAAATATACCGAAACCGCTCCTAATCTCTTCCTCAACACGGGAACTAAGTTCCCTAGGAGACTCGTTTGGGCCATGGGCCTAGTCAAGTACAGTGCGGCCAAAGCGAACTCGGATTTGGGCCTACTCGACAAGAGGATCGCCGAGGCAATAATGGCGGTAGCTAAGGACTTGATGGACGGAAAACTCGACGACAGAATAGTCCTCGACGTCTTTCAAACAGGATCCGGAACGGGGCTAAACATGAACGTTAACGAGGTGATCGCCGAAGAGGCAAGCAAGCGTTTTGGCATCAAGGTTCACCCCAACGATCACGTCAACATGGGGCAGTCGTCTAACGACACTGTACCCACCGCGATCAGGATAGCCGCAGTAGCTGAGGCTGAGGAGAGACTAATTCCTGCCCTGAAGAAGATGATCTCTACCCTACATGCTAAGTCCGAAGAGTTTAAGGACGTGGTGAAGGCGGGTAGGACGCACTTAAGGGACGCCATGCCGGTAACTTTAGGCCAGGAGATTTCTGCTTACGAGGACGCCTTCGCGCACGACTTAAGGTTACTCAACCACGCCCTGGATTACGTCAGGGAGCTACCTATTGGCGGAACCGCCGTGGGCACCGGGATTAACGCCCATCCGGACTTTCAGGTCAGGTGTATAGAGGTTTATAACGAGCTCACGAAGCTGGGGTTCGCCCCAGCTAACAAGTTCAGAGGACTAAGGCTCTTAACCGACCTGCTAACGCTGAGCGGAGTAATGAGGACGATCGCCGTAGACCTTTACAGGCTTTCTCAGGACATCAGGCTCATGTTCTCGGGCCCGATGACCGGGTTGAACGAGATTGACCTACCTAGCCAGGAGGAGATAGCGGGAAGCTCGATAATGCCCGGCAAAACGAACCCAGTCACCGTAGAGGCCACCCTCTTGGCCGTGTCACAAGTCACGGGTCTCGACGAGGCCAACGTGAAGGCCTCTATGCTGGGAGAGTTCGAGCTCTCCATGGGGGTGCCGCTCATGGGCTACAACGTAATCACCCAAATGGCTCTACTATCCGAAGCCCTGAACAAGATGGCCGATTTAGTAATCTATCAGATGGTTCCAAACGTTGAGAGGATGAGGCACTACGCCGAGAGTAGCCCCTCGTTAATAACAGTGCTTTCGCCGAAGATCGGTTACGACAAGGCTACCGAGATCGGGAGACAGTTAGCTAAGGGCAAGTCGATAAGGCAGGCGTTAAAGGAATTAGGGTACACGGACGCCCAAATAGACGAACTATTAAACCTAAAGGAACTGACGAAGCCAGGTATACACGGGAAATGAAGACTTGTCTGTCCGTCGTCAAGCGAGAAGGCTTTTTCCTCGTGATCCTCAAGAGGAGAGGACTAGGAAGCGGTAGGTACAACCTGCCCGGCGGGAAGCTTAAGGACGACGAGAGCCCCGAACAGTGTGCGATCAGAGAAACCCGAGAGGAGGTAGGGATAGACCTTCTGAACCCACGCGTGCTCGGGAAGATCAGCTTCATCCACGGGGACTTAAGGGAGGAAGCCTACGTCGTCGTTTCAAACGATTTTAAGGGTATTCCTGAGGAAACGCAGGAAGCCCTCCCCTTGTGGCTTCCTTATCTCCCTGAGTTCAACGTGTGGCCCGACGACACCGTATGGTTCGATTACGTGACTAGGGAGCAACCTTTTGAATGCGTTTTTAACTTCAACGAGGATTGGGACGAGTATTATGGGGGAGTATGCAAGGTGAAGTGATTGGACGTATTAACGCTGTTCACTTTAGCTCTGGTAGCGGCCACAGCTTCCGGTTGGTTGTTTCGTTACCTCAAGTTATCTCCCGTGATAGCGTACATCATCGCGGGCATCGTACTGAACTATTTCGATCTGAACCTGGACACTACAGTGTTTAACTTCCTCTCCACTCTTGCCGTTCAGTTATTGGCGTTTAGGATAGGTTTGTCTTTCGACGCCTCGACCGTGAAGAACGTATTCGGAAAGGCCATCGTTATCGTTTTAGCTGAGGTCTTCTTAATCGCTAGTGTTATCTCAGCGGTTTCGAGCTTGATGTACCTAAACTTAGGGGAGTCCGTGCTACTCTTCGCAACTGCAATAAACGCTTCCTCGTCCATTTTGTTCAAGCAGTCCAGAGGAAAGATTCCCAACGACGACTTCGAGGTAGTCATGGCCACGAGCTCCCTTGAGGACATAGTCGCGTTCGGTGCATTGGCGATCTTGACGGGTCAGCTAGTTAACGTCTACAATGGGTTAGTGTTGTTCCTTGAGGGCCTCGCCTCCTTTGGTTTGGGCCTGGGTCTGACGAAGTTCCTGCTCTCCACCTTATCGAGTAAGGAAAGGGAGTACTCCCAGGAACTGCTCTTCTTGGCCGCTATCACTCTTGTGTTAGTGTTCACGCTACTCGGGGAAGATCTGAAGATCCCAGAGGTGTTACCTCCGCTAGTTCTAGGAATCGCCACGTCCTACGCGTTTAGCGATATGGGCGAAGACAAATCCGAGTTGGAGTCGCGCCTATCCCCTTTGAACGACTTCTTCCTAGTGATATTTTTCCTCCTAGTGGGTCAAAGCGTTTCTCTGTCTTATCAGACCCTTTTGCTCTTGCCTCTGTCTCTCGGTTTGATCGCCCTAAAGTACGTAGCGTTCAGCACCGGATACTGGATAGTAAGCGGTAGTTTCCAGAAGGCTTTCATTACCGGAATTAATATGACGGCCCTAAGCGAGTTCGGGATCGTCGTTGGCGTGACGGCCATATCTCTAGGCTACAATTTGGGCTCAGTCTTCGATCTGGTCGTTATGACTTTCGGTGCTTCGGTAATACTTTCTGGCTTTTTAGTCTCTAGACTCTTGAGGTTTAGCCAATTTTTCATTAATTTACAGAAGAAAAGTACAATCATAAGAACCGCTAACGCCCTATTGATCACGCTACATAACAGGCTCAAGATCCCAGGCCGGGCGACCGAGATGACATCCTTGATTATACGTTTCATAATTTACCTCAGTAGTATAATAGTGGCTGGTACTCTTTCCTTGGGACTTTCCGTTAGGGTAATCGCTTACGACGTTTTAGTCCCCTTCATAGAGGCCACAATCACGGCTGGCGTCTTGATATCGTCGTTTTACGCATACCGCGAGACGTCCAAGGGTCTCATACAAGTCCTCGGTGTTTCGGGCGAAAGCGCTTGGTTCGTGCGGACTGTTGGGCTTCTAGCGTACTTGCTCTTCGCCCTAGCTTGGCTATCCATATTGGGCGCGTTACTCAGGGAGCCGTACTTCGATTTCGTCATGATAGGGATAATCGTCCTTTACGTATACTTATCCTACATCAGGAGCAAGCGACTAAGGAAGCCCAAAACTGAAAAGGGTAAGGAAGAAATTAGGTGATTTGTAAGTAATACAAGCGTTGATGCTGCTCAACACGTGTAATTCACCCTCATTACCCTTTATCTCATAATCCTTACCGCGGGCGTGAAGGTAAGCCGTCATGCTGGAGACGATAGCGTCCAGTTCGTCCTTGGTGATCTTCCCTGAAGGGATGACACGTAAGTTGGAAAGCTTCTTAGAAGTTCCTGGGTGAGTCTCGACTACCTCGGCGTCTATTTCCCTCGCTAGGTCCTGAAACGCCAGTACCAGATTCTTGAGGAAGCTGGGCGGGAAGACTCTAAGGCCCTTAGCTACCAACTCCCTCTCGAAGTCCCTGTAACCATGCTTGAGCGTGAGGGGTGCGTCAACTGCAATTATTCTGCATGACCCTAACAGTCCAGGCAGCTCGTAGTTCTTGAGGTTAAGGACGAAGCCCTTCCGACCGTCGAAGACGGCCAGGCTTGAGGGCCTCTTATACGCCAAGTCGACGCCGCAGTACACTATTTAATCGTTGTTCACCTTAGTAAAAGGCATGAGAACTCCTCAAGTCCTTATAAACTTCAAGGCCTACGAGAACTCCTTCGGGCCTAAAGCCCTCGACCTCGCAAAGGGCCTTGATAAGTTAAGCAAGGAGTACGGCATTGAGATAACCGTGAGCGTTCCGGCTACGATGATATCGAGGATCGCCGAGGCCGTTGAGATCCCGGTCTTCGCACAGCACGTTGACCCCTTGCCTTTCGGAGCCCATACGGGCAGCGTGATTCCTGAGATGGTAAAGGAGGCAGGAGCTAAAGGCACCCTTATAAACCACAGCGAGAAGAGGATGAGACTCGACGAGATAGCGGAGGCAATAGCGAGATCGAAATCGTTGGGCCTCGAGACCGTCGTCTGTGTGGACAGGTACGAGCTTGTTCATCCGGTAGGATTGTTGGGCCCAACAGCCGTCCTCATCGAACCCCCAGAGCTGATCGGTTCCGGAATAGCCGTCTCTAAGGCGAAACCCGAAGTGATTACTAGGGCTGTAGAGGAGGTAAGGAAAGTCAGCGGGGTTTACTTGCTGGCTGGCGCCGGAATAACTTCGGGAGAGGATGTGGAAATAGCGATAAAGCTAGGCTCCGAAGGCGTCGGAGTCGCGAGCGCCGTAATGAAGGCCAATGACCCGCTGAAGGTCGCCGAGGACCTGGTTAAGGGAGCCATAAGGGGAATGGAGGGGCGGAGAGCCCTTATCAAGTAATAGGATTCCTTAGTGTAAATAAACCGTCCTTAATATCACCTAAAGTACGTCTCCAAGACCTTGACCACGAGTGAATCTCCCCACTTTTTCCTAGATATTTCAATCGCCTCAGCAGTCCCATATAAGGCGTAAAGTACCGCAGCCGTTATGTAAGCTGAAACAAGGCCGGCCTCTCCGCCGGTCTCCGCTTGAAAGGAATCCAGCCTCATCACGTCTATAACTATTTCGTCCCCTTCCACCCTAGCAGGGCTGTTCCTGCCTTCCCCTAAGGTTATCTTTTTCGCTATTCCCAAGTCATTACGCAAAACCTCCTCAACGCACTCCAAGTGCTTACACTCTTCAGGACGCATTTCTTCATCGAGACACCCAGAACGCCCGACTATTAACTTCGCGTGTCAGCCGAACAACCCGTCGTCATCGCTCGGTTAAGGTTGGTCTCTTCATCCCGGGAGATACTACGCTGCAGACGTTAAAATTCTACCCTTTTAAGGTAAGGCTTATATAATTGTGTACAAACGGAAATATCGATGAACAGAAATATCGTCTTAGGCGTGGTCTTAATCGCTATCGTTGTAGGCGTGGTCGCAGGTCTGCTCCTCTATAGTCCCCCTAACAACACGAGTACACCGTTGTTCATATCCGTCGCTGACGCGTACACGGGTGAGGCTAGTTACCTGGGGGAATCCTTCTCCAATGCGACGGGCGTGCAATATCACGTCGCGAGCGGGGGCTCGTTCGCCTTAGCCAGGCAAATAGCCGCTGGTTCTATTCCAACAACCGTCTTCATGTCGATATCGGATAAGGCTTACTACCCGAGCTTCATGGGCAACTACTCCCCCGGCTGGGCTATAGGCATAGCAGCTGACGAGATGGTAATTGCTTACACCGACAACTCAATAGCTAACAATCCGGTCGCCCAGAACATCGTGAAGCTGTTCGAAGAGGGTATCGCTGAGAACTCCAGTACTTTACTCGCTTACGCTTTCGGTAACCTGACGTCGGGTCAAGTGAGGGTGGGGATCTCTAACCCCTTGACGGATCCAGCTGGCTTCAGAGGGTGGTTGGTGCTCCAAATAGCCGGCTACCTCTACGCCCACAACGAGAGTCTCTATGAGGAGAGGATGTTACTAAATAAGGGGAACGTAACGGCCACTAACGCGGCTGAGCTGGTTCCCGCCCTGGAGACCGGGAACATCCAGTTCCTGTTCATTTATAAGAGCGCCGCGGTCGCGAAACACCTGGAATACATAGAGTTGCCTCCACAGTTGAACTTCGGCTCCCTTCAGTACGCTGACTTCTACAAGCAGTTCGTATACGTCGTAGGGAGCCAGAAGTTCCAGGGAGGCCTAATCGTATTGTGGATTTCCGTTCCGAAGAACTCCAACGACCCAGACTTAGGGTTCCAGTTCATCAACTTCACGTTAAACCACCTAAACGATCTGGCTCAGTTCGGAATGACGCCGTTGCAAAAACCGATCCTAGAGGTCTGGGTTCCCCAGAACCAATTGTCACCGCAAATACAACAGTACATCAGCTCAGGGAAGTTCGAAGTCATCAACGTGAGTGTCTGAAAAGGAAGTAGAAGTTGTTAACGTTAGTGAAGGTAAACCCCGTCCTTATCGCTCTCCCGTACCTTTCCAATAAACCGTAACTGTCGTGAAGCTCTAACGCGCTTAAGGCCTCGTCCTTATCAAGGAACAGCTCCACGTCCACGTAACAGCCCGCGTACTCACTGTTCCCGTCCAGGCCATCCGAGGCCAGCGCCAGTAGGGCGAAGTCCTTCACCCTCCTTCCTAAGTAATACCCCAAACACACCTCCCCGTTCCTCCCTCCTTTCCCCGCTTTCCCCTCAACCCTCACCTCAGGCTCCCCTGCTAAGGCTACCTTAGATAAGCCCGTGCTAGGTGAGGAGTTCGCTATAGAGGCCAGAAAGAGGCCAAGCGACTTCGCTTCTCCTCTCGCTTCGCTTGTCAATACCAGCCAGTCCGAGAAACCTTCCTTGAGGACGGTCATGGCGTCTAAAAGAAGGAAGAAGTCCGAGTTGTCGATCTCCTTCGGGGTTTCCCTTAAGTACTTCTCGTACCCCTCAAGGCCAACCCTCTTGAGCGCCTCCTTTGCGTCCTCAACCGCAGTGGTATCGGGCACTGTAGGGCCGCTGCCGATGGTAGAAGGGTCGTTGCCGGGGACGTCGCTTACGGCTATTGTTATAACTCTCGACTTTGAGAGTTTGGCCAACTGACCGCCTTTAATTTTGGATAAGTGTTTCCTCACCGCGTTGATTTCGTTGATCGATAGGCCCGACTTGACCAGCCTCTCGTTCAACGTCCTCAGTTCCTCGAGGGTCATGTCCGTTAATTCCAACAGGGACGAGGACCCACCGGATAGGAGGAATAGAACTAAATCGTAATCCTCCTTCTTTAAGGCTTCGACGACGACCTCGCCCGCCCTGAGCGAGCCCTCCCCGGGGACTGGATGCTCGGCGACGATCACCTCAGCGCCTTGGAGACTCACGAATACCGGGGTCACAACTATCGCCCTCACCAAAGGAACCTTGTTCAAGAAGTACTCTGCCATCGGAACGGAGGCCTTGCCCGCAGCTATCAGTAAAGTCCTACTAGTCTCGTAGCTCTTCCCCCCCACGGTAATCTTGCGCCCTCTAACCTCGACTTTCCTGGCTAGCCAGTACCTAGGGTCGCTCAGCTTCAGGACCTTATTTACTAGCTCCCCTATCGTTCCCTCTTCCCGCACCCCTCATCTCCTTGTAGAGCTGTCCGGCGAGTTTCCTGCCCTCCTTAGTCAAATCGTAATAAACGCCCGACGGTTTGTGACCCATCTCCTTAGCCTTAACCTTAAGCCAGGGCTTAATGGAGGAAGTGACGCTCCTCTTCAGGCTACCCTTGAACCTCGTTAAGAGTCCGGCCTCTTCGAGTCTAGTGCAGGCCGTCTCTATTTCGCCCTCGTCGTACTTGGGGGCCCAGCCGTGTTCGCCTAACAGCCTCCTGGCCATGAGCCAGGGCGTGTCGGGACCGTACTTGTAGATGTGGATGAGTATTCTCTTCTCAAGGTCACTCAGTTCCATTCACTAGCACCTGTTCGGCCAAGGCGTTCTCTATTTCATGAACCTTCCCGTCCACCTCTATCTTGCCCTTGTCCATCACTCTCACTTCCTTGCCCGGAAACAAGCCCAGCTCCAGGGCCCTCCTTAACACCCACTCCTCCTCCCTTATTATCATGACGACCCTATACTTTCCGGGCCTCGCCTCCGACATCTTAACTCCCTCGACCTTCCCCACCCTCCCTGGAATTGGGTGACCGTGAGGACAAGTCCTCGGCCTCCCTAAGATCTCGTCAAGCCTCTCGAGAACGTCGTCGGGCCACACGTGTTCCAGCCTGTGGGCTATCTCGTGCGCCCTAACCCAGTCTATTCCGATTATGTCGGTCAATAACCTCTCGGAGAGCCTGTGCGCCCTTATGAGTCTCTCCGCGAGCTTCCTGCCCTCTTCCGTGAGGTTGATCTTCCTGTCTTTCCTGGTTACGAGGTTCATCCTCTCCAACTTAGCCAAGGCCGAGCTTATGGTTCCTGGGCTCACGCCGAAGATCAGTATCAGGTCGGAGACTCTGGCGTGACCTTTCAGCTCCTCCAGCTCGTAAATCTCCTTTAGGTAGTTCTCGAGGGGTTCCGAGATCTCCGCCAACGCTAAGCTATATACCGATTATGCCCACTAAGTATTAACTGATGCAAATGTACAAGGTGAGGTTGAAGCTCGAGAACCCGGAAAAGGCCAAGAACTCCTTGGAGGACATAAGGAAGGTCGGCCTGATCCCGGTGTTCTTCACAGTTTCAGGGAATTACGAGCTCTACGAGGCCTTGGTCCCCTTCAAGACCGTCTCAGACGTTAAGGAGGCTTTAGTGGACTTGGCTTATTTGGCCAGCAAGAAGGGTAAGAGAAGCGATGAGAGATACGCGATAGTCTATGAAGTCAAGAACATGGACTTGGGTATCGCCCTGGGTGCGGCACTCGGAGCCTTGGGAGGTTACGCGTTGGGTCACGTCCTGGGAAGCGTTCTGGGAGCCCTGGGAGGTGCAGCAATCGGAGCGATAGCGACCAGCCTGCTCGACGAGAGGCCAGTCGAGGTCGTGCCGTGGCCTATCGCCGTCAGCTCTTGACAACCTCGAAATAGGACCAGGCCCCCATCTTCCTTGCCTTATCCACTTCGAAGTACCTAGTCAATACGCCTAGGTAGTAATCGTAGCTTCTCAGACTTAGCCCCCACCACCTCGAGAGGATTTTGTCAATCGCGTTGTTGTCGGTCATCACTGTTAGTACCGCCCTACCTTTGTCTTTCAGCACCCTGTGGATCTCCTGGATAGCTAAGGAGGGGTCGTCAAGCATGTGTATGACGAACAACGAACTGGCCGAATCGAAGGAGGAGTCCTTAAACGGTAACCTCTTAGCGTCAGCCCTGATAGCTATCACGTTGGGCCTCTTTTTCTTTAAATAATTGAGGAACCTAAGGGAGACGTCCAGGCCCACGCAAACCCTGCACTTACCGTAGTCGAAGAGTTTTCCAGTTCCCGTCCCTACGTCAAGGTGCCTCTCACCCATCGAGCTCGCTGCTGAAGACATCAGCGAAGAGTAGCTCGTTCCTGCCGTTAGAGATAGTCCTAAGGGGGCCCAAAGGCTTTCATAGATGGGAGCTACCCTTTCGAGTAACTCGTGGGACTCGACGTTTTCCGTTAGGAAATCCAAAATACCGTACGTTTCCTTGAACTCGTGCCCGTTCTCGCACCTCCACTTGGTTATTATTCTAGTACCATCGATGGGGCACCTCATCATCTCGATTATTTCGTCGTCCTGGCTCATGCCTCATGATGGCATCTGTTAATGATACCCAATAATCTTGAGCGTCATTCCCCTTGCTTAGACACTCCTTGATCATCCTCATGAGGGCTTGGGCGACTTCGCTCACCTGGCTAGGCTCCCTTATTTCGACCCTGATAGGTGCCACGAAATCGGAGAGACCCTCCACTAGAATGACGTCGACGCTGAGACACCTGACGAAGTCGGGGTAGTTGGCGAAGAGAATTAGACCGTTCGGGTCTCGGAAAATTACAGCGTCAGCACCAGCTGATCTGAACCTGTAAGTGTCTTTTCCCTGTAGGTCTATCACGTGATGAGAGGGCTTAACGACTAAAACCCTGAAGCCCTCACCTTTCAACTCCTTGACTACCTTCTCTATCACGGCCGTTTTACCGCTGTCCTTGCGCCCCAGAACTTGAGCTACACACGGCAAACGATCGACCTGAATATATATTTCATGAAGCATATTTAGGCCTGTGTTATTGGACGTAGAGGAGGCCCATTCGAGAATTGACCGTTCGTTCTCGCAGATCAGGGCGACTAGGAGGGTTAAGGTTTGGGACGCAGTTAATAGGGTGATCGCTGAGGACGTTTACTCCCCCATTAACGTGCCGGAAAGGGACGTAGCTGCGATGGATGGGTACGCGGTGAACGTCGAGGGCCTGGAAAAGCACGGCAAGTTGAAGGTAGTTGGCAAGAGCTTCCCCAACACAGTCGAACTCCCTCCGATAGGGGATGACCAGGCCGTTTACGTCACGACCGGATCCCCGATCCCCTCGGGCGCGAATGCCGTGATCAGGATCGAGGCTGTAAGGCTGGAAAACGGCTACGTCACTTCCTCCCTCAGACCTAGACCTGGACAGGACATAAGGCCCTTAGGCGAAGACTTCAGGAAGGGCGACCTGTTAATCCCTAAAGGCTCTATTCTTACGGAGAGGCATTTGGGCCTCCTCCTGAGGGCCAACGTCGATGAAGTAGAAGTCGTCGACTTGAGGTCTTGTGTGTTCGCTACAGGGGACGAGCTCGTTCCGTACTACGTTTCGGATAGCGGTAAAGTGAGGGACTCCATCGGGCCTATCATAACGTCCTACTTGAAGAGGTTCGGTACCGTGGAGTACTTGGGCGTGGTTAAGGACGACCCCCGCGAGATTGAACGGGTTCTAGTTGATGCCTCGCTAAGATGCGATCTGATCCTCTCCATCGGAGGATCCTCAATGGGTGAGAGGGACTTCGTGAAGAGGGTCGTGAGCAGGTTGGGGGATCTCGTCTTTGAAGGGGTTAACACGAACGTGATCAAGAGGTGTGGCGTCGGTAAAGTAGACGGGAAGGCGTTAGTTTCCCTCCCAGGACAGGTAGTCTCGGCAGTTACCTCCTTTCACGAGTTCGGTCTCCACGTGTTGGAGACGCTTTCCGGCCTGAAGCTGAGGAAGGTCAAGGAAGTTGAGCTAGCTCAGGACCTGGAAGTGAAGCACCACATGGACTCAGTTTACTTGATTAAGTTAACCGACCACGGGGCCACGCCTTTGAGGTGGGGAGTAGGACTTTACAGCGAACTGGTCAAAGCGGACGGTTACGCGATCTTCAAAAGGGGAAGGAAGTATGGGAAGGGAGAAAGGTTCGAGGTCAAGCTCTTCATATAAGGTAGTCATCCTAGCTGGAGGGAGGTCAAGGAGGTTCGGCGTAGACAAGTGTTCCTTCGAGTGGAACGGTAGGAGCTTCCTCGATAGGCTACTGGAGGAGTTTACGAGCCTCGAGGTATTCGTAATTACTGACAGACCGAGGCGTTACCCCAACGAGATCCTGGATAAAACGCTGAAAGGACCTTTCGTTGCTCTGAACGAATTCGTTACGGGAAACGCGATTAGCGGGAAACTGTTCGTTGTCGGATGCGATCACCCCTTCGCTACAAGGAAGCTCGCGGAAGTGCTGTGCTCCTTTGAGAGGGAGGCCGTGGTCCCGTTGAAGGCCGGGAGACCGCAATACTCGTTAGCTTGTTATAAGAGCGACGTAATTCGGGAAGGGTGCACCAGCTTTAGGGAGTGTATTAAGTCCCCCCTATTCCTTTCACCGAGAGAACTCATTTATTACGGAATACATGAAATCGTTCTGTTTTCTGCAAACTCTCCCAAGGATCTAATATTTTCGCCCATACGTTCTTTATAAAGAGAATAAGATACGTCCACATAAGCCTCCCTTTCGTAAAGATCTTCTATATCTAGAGAAGCATTAAATGATTTACAACAAACTATATTATATCTCTATATAGAATTCATATAAATTCGTACCGAGCTACGCTACAATTTAATTCTACGCCGTCAAGTCTATCATCAATTTTCAAAGCGAAGGAAGTCCTGAATCTTTAATTACGCCGTTCTTGGCTAGACTAAGACGGGGCCCAGAAATGGCAAAGAAGAAGGAGCAGAAGCAGGGGTCCCAACAGTCCCAGCAGTCTCAGAAGAAGTAATACTCCCTTAGCATTAGGGGGATATAAAGGTAACCTTTTTTCCGTCACGTTATTAATACGATAGGACATCAGGCCAAATGCTGAAGACTCCCTTCGTACCTACAGCCCTTGAGACGGTCAGGGACTTACTGAGGTGCCTCTCAGTAGGCAAGGACGATGTAGTTTTGGATTTGGGATCTGGAGATGGGAGGATTTCCTACGTTGCTGTGACGGAGTTCGGCTCTAAGGCAGGATTAGGAGTGGAGCTGAACGAGAAGCTATGCGCGGAATCCTACTCGAGGTTTGGCGACAGGATAGAGGTGATATGCGGAGACCTCTATTTCGTCCTCCCCGCATTAGTGGACAGGGTAACAGTTATAACGGCCTACCTAAGCCCAATGCTGATTGAAGAGCTGGAGAAATTGCTACTTAGCTTAAGGATAAAGGGCGTAAGGGTAGGGCTCCATGACTTCCCGTTCCCTAACGTCAAACCCACTAAAACCGTAAAGAGCGTGGCTGAGGGAATGCTCTGGCCTTTAGAATCTACCCTCTACTGTTATGAGCTATGAGGCTCTGCGCCCTTTACTCGGGAGGGAAAGACAGCACTTTCGCTATTCACTGGGCTGTCCTGCACGGCTTCGAGGTCGCTTACACTTTAACCCTCATTCCGCGAAGGCCAGACTCATGGATGTTCCAAGTGCCCAACGTAGCCTGGGCCCCGGTCGCTAGTGAGGCGATGGGGATAGACTCGTTAGCCTTCTTCACGTCGGGCGAGAAGGATAAGGAGTTAGAGGACTTAAAGAAGGCGTTGTCTAAGTGCAAGGAGCTAGGGGTCTCGGGCGTCCTAGCCGGGGCGCTGCTCAGCGACTACCAAAGGTTGAACATCGCAATGATAGCTGAAGGCTTGGACCTCAAGACGTACACACCGCTCTGGAGGAAGGATCAGGAGGTTTATATGAAAGAATTAGTGGAGGAAGGCTTCGAGATCCTCATAACTTCGGCCTCAGCTTACGGGTTTCCCTTCGAGTTAGTAGGGAAAACGCTCGATAAGGACGGCGTGAAAAGAGTGATTGAGGCCTCCAGGAGGTACGGCTTCAACCCGGCCTTTGAGGGTGGGGAGGCGGAGACTTTCGTGCTTTACGCCCCTCTTTATAAGAGGAGGCTCCACGCGGAAGGGGAGACAATAAGGAAAGGTGAGTACGAGTGGGTCTTCAGGATAAGGCGTATACTCTGAGGAACTGTAAGGCCGTGCTATTAGACAGCGAGACGGTTAAGCTGAACGTTAACGTGGTTATTGAGAGGGGCGTTATAAGGGCCGTAGGAAAGGAGAGCGAGGGCGATGAGATCGATTGTAGCGGCTTCGTGGTCCTTCCGGGCTTAGTTAACGCCCACACTCACTCAGCTATGATTGCCCTGAGGGGCTACAGCGACGACAAGGAGCTGAGGCAGTGGCTCTCCGACGTCTGGGCTTTCGAAAGAACCTTCCCTAGGCAGTTGATGAAGCTCTCGACGGAGGTAGCGGTCCTCGAGATGCTGGAGAGAGGAACCACGGCCTTCGTCGACATGTACTTTAACCCCGAGGACGTGAGGGAAATGACGGAGAAGTACGGAATAAGAGCTCAGGCGGGCTTCACTTTCCTAGACTCAATGTTCGACCCAAGCGAGGTCGAAAGGCTCCAGAGGGGTCTCAGGGGCACCGAGCTGTTCACCCCCATAATTAACGTCCACAGCGTGTACTCGGTCTCTAGAGAGACTCTCAAACTGGCGTTCGAACTCTCGAGGGAACTGAATCAGAGGCTACAAATCCACGCTTCAGAGACAAGGGGCGAGGTCTTCTACACCAAGAAGAACTTCGGCCTGTTCCCGGTAGAATTTCTGATCAAGGAAGGTCTGCCTGAGGGCTCGCAACTGGTTCACCTCGGTTGGATCGCGAGCTGGGAGCTCGACTCGCTAAAGAATTATCACGCTACCTATTGTCCCACTTCCTCCATGAAGTTGGCAACCGCTGGAGCTTTTCCCCTCTATGAGGCAATAAGGCGAGGGGTGAACGTCAGCCTGGGAACAGACGGGCCAGCGAGCAATAACAGCCTTGATATGTTCAGGGAAATGAAGAACGCAGTCCTACAACAGCGGCACAACTACTGGGACGCGAGAGTCACCGCTAAAGACGCCTTGAGGAGCGCTACCATGGGAGGTTACAGGCTGTTGGGGCTCAAGGGTGGTAAGGTCGCTGAAGGTTATCTGGCTGACCTAGTCCTCTTGGACGCAGACGAGCTATATCCTTTCAGCCCTGAGAGGCTCGTCTCACACGTCGTGTATTACACCACGGGAGACGCGGTAAAGAAACTCATCGTATCCGGAAAGATAATAGAAAAGGAGACCATCAGGAGAGAGAAGTCTAGGTTAGTGAACGAGCTCAACGAGAGTCTTTCATCACTATCTTACAAGTAGATCTAAACAGGCTTACTTACCTAATAGAAGGGTTCAACTGCGTCATTATCAGATTTCTTATATCATTCGTACAGTCCTCGATTTCCTTAACCACCTTACCCTTGAGCTCGTCGAAATTAGCTGCGCTGTAAAGGTACTTAGGCCTCCCAGCCTTGTTCCCAGTTTCCTTGATCCTCTTCACAAGCTCCATGCCCAGCAACTTATTGAGGCTCCTGTTGACTGAAGCCTTACTGAGCTGGAGCTCCTGCTCCAGGTCCTCAGTCGACTTGGGACTCGACTTGAGGAGCGCCATTAGGACCTGAACGTCAGTCTCAGATAAGCCATAGCAGAAGCTGAGCACGTCGAGAAGCGTGAGCTCTTTGCCTGAGGGCAACACGAATTTGCCCTGAGACTCAAGGGACATATTTCGCCTGTCTTAATTTATCCTAATCGGATATTTATCATTTTTCCTATATTGTTATTTACTGACTAGTGTTGGTATTACTGAATTTTTGTTTGTATGCAGTCCGGAATGACACCAAAAATCGGTCGATTGAAACTTTCACCTATTTGGAAAGGTATTTACATGAATAAATTTATATATAGTTAATGTCTTAAGTTAGTATTGGTAGGTATGCCTCTTGAAGAAGTTGTCAAGGTGTCCCGCAATTACCAGATAACGATCCCCGCCAAGATCCGTCAGAAGTTCCAAATCAAGGAAGGTGAGCTGGTTGTCGTGATTTATGACGAGAACGAGAACGTAATTAAAATAAAGCCGTTGAACCAGAGCTAAAACCACAAAACCTCAATAGCCTAAGCGCTGAGAAGCTGTTGAGCTATCTTGCTATTTGACGGCCACGCCCACATAGACTCCGAGGAATTCAAGGGCAGGGTTGAGGATGTCGTAAACGAGTGCAACGTAATCGTGTTCAACGCCTCGGTCGACTTCAACTCCTCAACAAAAACCCTAGAGCTAGCGAGCCGAATAGATAACCTGTTCCCCGCACTAGGCTTCCATCCCGAGTTCGTGGAGAAGAGCAATGAAGTTCCGAAAGTCCTGGAATTGCTCGACTTCGCCTTGGAAGTTAGTGAAGTGGGACTAGACTATTACTGGATAAAAGATAGGAATCTAATTATGAAAGAAGTTGAAATTCTTAAAAATTTCCTCGAACAAGCCGAGAAAAGAAACCTCCCCGTAGTTTTGCACTCTAGAGGGGGAAATAGAGACCTCCTTGATCTCCTTCCATCGTATAAGGTTAGGTTCGCCGTTCACGCCTTCGAGGGCTCCACGAAACACGCTAGGGCCTTCGTCGACCTGGGCGGCTACATTTCCGTCCCTCCGATCGTGGTCAGGGACAAGGTAAGGGCTGAAGCGGTTAAGGCCGTGGACTTAGCCTACTTGCTAACGGAAACTGATTCGCCCTTCATGGGAAGCGAGAAGGGGGAAATAAACAGGCCATGTAACGTGATTAAGGCTATTCAGAAAATAGCGGAGATCAAGGGAATGAAAACCGAAGATGTGGAAGCTGAAATAGAAAAGAACGCGAAGAGGTTCCTAGGCGTCTCGGACTGGTTCGAACTCAGGGAGAAGAAACGAGAAAAAATCGAGAATTACCTTTACACAAGGAGATCGGATTGATCACTTGTGTTCCTCAGTCGGCGGAGGCGCGAAGTGGACGAACAGGTAGTAAAGAACGAAGCCTATAACGGCCACTACAGCGAACGGCATGGTGTAGGGGGCCGCTGCGCCGTGGGCAACCACGGTGAATATCTCCCATAATAGCCCTATTACAGCCAGAACGTAGCCGATCCCGAGCATCTTATACAGGCTCGCCATCCTACTTCACCCCTGTTCCACCAATATGGCTCCCCATAGTGACATTAGCATTCCCATGTCCTCACCGGTTAATTTGCCCGACATGCCATCTATGTTGTAGACGTTGAACACTGGGTAGACTATTCCGTAGAGGTACACAGGCGCTCCCTCCGCCTTGAACGTGAAGGTCATCGGCTTATCGTACTGAATCTGCTGGTAAGCTACCGGCACTATCGTCCCGTTGGGATAGACGGCGTATATCCCCACGTACACGTCATTCACAACGTACCGCTGACCGGACGCAGTGTAGTTAAGCAAGTAGTTGTGGTCGTTGTTGGGCGTTGGTATCGTCATAGTAACCGTCACGTTGGAGCCGGCCTTCACTATCGCCGTGGGGCCTGGCACTGAAGAGTTGAAAGTATCGTAGTTGTCGGCCACTAGGTAGAGGTGAGGATTCATGGTGTTGGTCAGGTCTACGTAGGGCGGATTGTACGGATCACCCTGCAAGCTTAAGCCGTTCATAACAGACTGCATCACGCTCTCGTAAGACGCTATGTCGCTGGACGTGTAATAAGTTCCTTTAGGCAACACTATTATTTCCCCAACGTAGTAGGAGTACCAAGGTCCGGCGTATTCCCCGCTCAGGAAAGCGTAGACGCCCGGCGCTATCGGGTTCCCGTTCCTATCCACGGCGCCCCAGGTCGCATACTGGAT
>GG748695.1_pt16 | contig 46402 bp, 46 predicted proteins | sample 429598 | NCBI scaffold set GG748580.1 | reverse complement strand
CCGGGCAACACTACGATACCATCAAAGGTGGTGAGCCTCTTGAGGGCCTCTTCGTCCGTCTCTAACTCCACGGAGTCTATCCACTCCATCTGAGGCTTGAGCCCCAGATAGGCCGAGGCATGGATAACGGCCTCCTTTATGCTCAGGTAGCTATCCTTCAGTTTAGCGTACTTTCCTACCAAAGCGATCCTCACGGGTTTATTCGCTTTCTTGACCCTGTCCACGAACTCCTCCCATTTAGACAAGTCGGGAGTCTTGTATTCTATGTTGAGTTGATCGGCGAGGGCCTTGTCGTACCCTTGGGCCCTTAATGTCAATGGAACTTCGTAGATCAGGCTAACATCATAGCTCGAGAAAACGTGTTCAGGCTTCACGTTCGTGTACAACGCTATTTTCTTACGCGTCTCTTCGTCGAGAGGGATCTCGGACCTGGCGACTATGATGTTAGGTTGTATGCCAATTCTTCTGAGCTCCTGCACGCTGTGCTGTAAAGGCTTAGTCTTGAGCTCTCCGGTGGCCTTCAGGTACTCGACTAAGGCGACGTGAACGAACACAACGTTACCCTCCTCCTCGAGGGCTAGCTGTCTCATCGCCTCTAGGAAGGGCAACCCCTCAATGTCTCCCACCGTTCCTCCTATCTCAACTATGACCACATCAGCCCCGCTGTACTGTTGTGCTGCTCGGACCATCTCTTTTATCTGGTTAGTAACGTGTGGAATGATCTGCACCGTTTGCCCCAGGTAATCGCCGGCCCTCTCCTTCCTGATGACCTCGAAGTAGACCTTGCCCGCGGTTATGTTGTTGTACCTGGTCATTATGACGTCGACGAACCTCTCGTAGTGGCCGAGGTCGAGATCCGTCTCAGCACCGTCCTCCGTGACGTATACCTCGCCGTGCATGTAAGGTTCATGGTGCCCGCGTCGACGTTCAGATACGGGTCGATCTTGACGAGCGTGACGTTGTAGCCCATGGACTTGAGGAGAGCCCTGTCGAGGCCGAGATAGTGCCCTTACTACGCTCGACAGGACTCCCCCCGTGATTATGACGTACTTAACCAACGGAAATCACAGCTCAAATTCGCTTTACTATTGATTTAAACTTTAACTGGTTCGACGTTAAGTACTAGTTTCGTTTACTTCGCGTTAGGGATGCCGATAAGCGGTCTGGTTTCCAGGCTGAAGACGGGGAGGCACCTCCAAGTAGCGCTGGATTTCATCGATTTGGAGCCCGCGGTTAAGACGGCAAAGGAGGTCAGCAGGGCTGGGGCCACAGTAATTGAGGCCGGAACTCCGCTAGTGAAGTCCCACGGTATAGCTGGAATAAAGGCGATAAAGGAAGCCTCAGGAAGCGACAGGATAATACTAGCAGACACGAAAACGGCGGACGCCGGCGACGTGGAGGCGGAAATAGCCAAGAGGGCTGGAGCTTCCATCATGACGGTGCTCGGCGCGATGGACGACTCGACGATTGAGAGCGCGGTCTCGAGAGCGCACGAGTCGGACATACTGGTCCAGGTGGACATGATAAACGTGAAGGACGTGATCAAGAGGGCCGAAAGGGTCGCCGATTTGGGCGCTGACATAATTGGGCTCCACGTGGGTTTGGACGTTCAGAAGGCTAGGAAGATAACGGTCGCCGACATGAAGAGGGAGATCGAGGAGGTCGCGTCAATAGGGGTAATGGTTTCAGTGGCCGGAGGGCTTAACGCCGAAAGGATTAAGGAGCTCCTTCACCTACCAGTTTCGATCTTCGTCGTGGGAGGCGCGATCACCAAATCAAAGGACCCGTACGTCGCCGCTTTGGAGATAGTTAACATATTAAAGGGATATTAAGAAGGAAAAGCCAAGGGGGTAAGTTTGTCTCAGCCCGGAAGCCAGACGAAGTCGAAGGAGCTTAAGCTCGTTACGAAACAGGTTGTGACTTCCGACTCCGTAAGAGAGGATAAGAGGAAGCTCCAGCTACTCTACCTTATAAGCAACTTCGACGGTATATCCGAGAAGGCCCTCCTATACGCCATAAGCGAGTTGAAGAACAAGGGCCTCGACCTGGGCTATAACATAGTTACATTAGGGAATAACGTGACGAGTCCGCAGGTTAAGGACGATCTGACTGCCTTGCTTTACCTGGGCCTCCTAGAAAACGATCAGGCTAAAATGCTGAAAGTGAGTTCCAACGGCAAGGATTTCCTGGAGAGCAACCCCGTCGACGAGGCCTTCAAGAACCAGCTGACTTCCTTGATTCAGGAATTAAAGGAAAAGATAAAGGCGATCGACGAGGAACAAAGGCTGAGATCCAGGAGGAGAGGAAGAGGGTTTTAAAAAGTTGAAATAACTAAAATTTTAGGTTAGTTTATTTATATGGAAACTAATTTGATGTCAGTTCTCACATAGTGGTGAAGGGTCCTCTCCTGCTCTGTTGGCCCTCCTCGAGACCCAGTGGCCTGTTCCAGATGAGTGGATCCAACTTACCCTCCTTCCCTAGCTTGGCGACTAGTTCCCTGAACTGGCTTGTGTGTCTTATGTCTAACTCCAACAGCGTCTCGAACATGCTCCAGACCGTCTTAAGTACATCCTCCAGCATCTCCTTCGGCATGTGCTTGAGCACCATGGGGTCCTGAAGCCAGTTATCGAAGGCCTTAATCGTCCTCATCATGTGTTGAAACGCGGTCCTAGTTTCTAGGATCATGTCGAGCCTGTCCATCTCCTCGGAGTTCAGCTTCTTCTCCATCTCCTTAGCCGTTTCAAGTAGGTTCTTCTGCATCTTGATCCATTCGTCTAGGTTGGCGAGAAATCCTCCTTCCATTCCAGTACCCTTACTATACTATCGCCTGACTAGGCTAATAAATCGATAATACGACGTCCCCTCAAGCTCAGGCAAAAACCCAGCGCGTCGCCTTAGGCGGTCTTCAAGTTGAACGGGAGACCTTCTTCGACGAGGCTCTTGGGCAACTTGGAGGCGTGCTTTTTCAGAAAGGCTAGCTCCTCTTCCTTCTTTCTCAGTTTGTCTGGCAACATCCTCGGTATCTCATCGATTATCGGGTACCACCTCTTGCAGTTGGGGCAGTAAAGGAAGCCCTCTACTATCTCTTTCTTGTAACACTCGTCGCACGGCGGGTTCTGTAGCTCCGAGGTCTTCACGTTTCTATAGCCGCAGTAAAGCTCACATATGGGCCTCCTTTGATCCGGCGGACTCCTCTCGACGGTTTTCTCCGAGAGCACAATTAGATTGAGCGGGAAGGTCTTGCACATAGGGCAGGCTAGGAGATCCATTAGCCTGTACTTCACTGCGACTCACCCACCAGCTTGATCAGCTCGTTAGCCAGCTCCTTCGCCTGGCTCTCGTCCTTCGCCTCTACGAATACCCTAACTATGGGCTCCGTCCCGCTTTTCCTCACGAGGAACCAGAAGTCGTTCGAGATCACCTTGATGCCATCTATCGTTATTATTTTCCTGGCTGAGGAAGAGAAGGCGTTCCTGACACTCTCGTAGGCCTTGTTGACGTCGCCTTTTAGAGGCACCTTAGTCTTAACCAGGTAGTACTTGGGAAGCCTCGAGAACAGGGAGGATAGGCTCTCGTTCTCGAAAGCCATCAGCTCCAACATTAGGGCCATGCTCATTGCGCCGTCCCTAACGAACTGGTGGGGCGGGTACATGAAGCCGCCGTTCTCCTCGAAGCCCGCCACCCCTCCTTTCCTTTGGAGCTCTCTAGCTATCCCGACGCTCCCGACTTTAAGCCACTCCACTCCGATCCCGTATCTGCCCAGGTACTCCTCAACTAGGCTGGAGCTGGAGACCGCCGTGAATATCCTCTTGGGTAGGTTAGGGTTCTTCTCGTGGGCCCAGTAGGAGAGCAAGGTGCCGCTCCTGTCGCCCCAGTGTATCACGCCGTTCTCGTCCAAGAATATGGCCCTGTCCGCGTCGCCGTCATGGGCCACGGCGAGGTCGGGCCTGAGGGCTTTAACAACGTTGGAGGTCTCGGTCAGGCTCTCGAAGGTGGGTTCCGGAACCCTCGCGGGGAAGAGCGGGTCGAGATGACCATTGAACGTGTAGACCTTAGAGGCCAACGCCCTAGCCACCAAAGGACTAGTTAGCGCACCCACGCTGTTGGCTGGGTCTATCAGCACCCTATAACCCTTAGACCTAACCTTCGCGGTGTCGACATGCGAGAGGATCCCGTTAACGTACGTCTCCACGACCCTGTCCTCTTTTCTCACCTCGCCGTAGCTCTCCGACCAGGAGGTCGTGTTGAACCTGTTCTCGAAGAAATACGATTCGATCTCTTCCTCGACTTCCCTGTCCACCTCTATCCCGTCGTTGGCAACAACCTTTATCCCGTTGTACTCCGGAGGGTTATGACTCGCCGTGACTATCACGGCTCCATCGTATCCGAGGGTTTTGGTGGCGTACTGAAGGGCCGGAGTAGGAGCCATGCCTCCCTCGAAAACCTTAACGCCCACCGAAAGCAGACCAGCCTCAACGGCCTTAACTAGCATGTCGCCCCCCGACCTCACGTCCCTGCCGACCAGAACCTTGCTACCTCTGCCGAACTTGGTTCCGATGGCCTTTCCCAGGCGTAGGGCTAGGTCGGGCGTCATGTCCTGGTTAATTACTCCCCTCACTCCGTCCGTACCGAAGAGTCTCGGCATTTGGAGACATTTCTACCCACTCGTAATAACTTTTCTTCCATCAGCTCGGTATCTGTAGGTAAACTTTAAACCGCGTGTTAAGGAAATACCCTCGGGCCCGTAGCTTAGCCAGGTAGAGCGACGGGCTCTTAACCGTCCATAGTGCGGAGGGGTGACCCGTAGGTCCCGGGTTCGAATCCCGGCGGGCCCGCCACACTTCACTTCTTTCCTCTTAATCGATTAATCGAAATTCTGGGCGGTGAAATCTAACGGACTTCCGCGAGCGATTCAACCATACGAAAGGACAAACTTAATATTGCGTAGGACAAGAATTCACAAGGCGGGGTAGGGTAGCGGCGTAGGGCAGCCTGGTAGCCCGCGGGGCTCATAAACGCCTCACACGGCGTGGGGAAACCCCGAGGTCCCTGGTTCAAGTCCAGGCGCCGCTATTTCCCCCGCCACCATTCCATAAGGAGTTAAATAATAAGACGTAATACAACGCGCGATTCGTTAATGGTATGATGAGAAAGAGCCGAAAGGATCGGTGACTTCTCTGTGGGCAGCCACTGAAACGAATTTATAGAGATGGGGAGTAACATCCGTGTAGGTCTTGTCCAAAAGGAGAGAGAAGGAATCACACAAGCTGGTTCCGCTGCCGGAGTCCGTCTATGAAGAGTTCAAACAGTCCGTCGAAAGCGTAACGTCTGTCAAGTCGTATAAGGACTCTAACAAGGCGGAGGAAGAGATAGTTAGGAGTCTACTATCTTCATCCTTGAAGGAGTCTGCCAAGATCATGAGGTTTGAGGGGAAATACACGAGCTTCGGAAATTTCTATATAGCGCAAAGGACCCTCGAGAAGCTGGGGTTAATTAAACTCCCTCTGTCCGTCCTAATGCTCTTGCTTAAAGAGGTATGGAGAGTGAACAGCGTGGCCTGTACCTCGTTCCTAGAGGAGGTCGAGAAGTTCACAAGGGGGCTGGCGGTTTACTTGAAGAACGACGGGTTAGTCAGCGATCATAACGATATGCTTGGGTTCTTGAAAGTCTTAACACCTTATCTAGAACTCCTCAGCAACAATGAGAACGATGACCAGATAGAGGCCGTTTTCAAGGCTCCGCTATTCACGGAGGAGGTCTCGGACTTCGCTTACAGGACTATCAAGGGGTTTCTCGAGGCTTTTGGGTACTCGATAGTGTCATTCTCGAGCTCAGGCGGGTTGGTGATCGTTAAGGTCGTTAAGGGGAAGGTCATAACGGCTGGAGAGTAGGCTGTATTATTGTATACACTTATATACATAACCGCATAAGGTCATAGGGGGTTATTATTGTCGGTTAAGAGCTCGAGGTCACCATGCTTCATGAGGTCCGACGTCTACGAGGATCTGAGGAGTTACGCTGAGTCCGCCGGAATGAAGGTCTACACGCTCACCAACTTGCTAGTCGAGACCGGTCTTAAGATGCTCAAGGAAGGTATATCCCCCAGCGAGGTACTCATAATGTACAAAGTCCTGGACACCTTGACGCGCTTCGCCGAAATAAAGCCTAAGGGGGGCTGGAGGGAACTGGGACAAGCCCTCGGCACAGTCCTCAAGGGAACGTTTAACGAAAGGGACCTCGATATGGCCGTGATGAAGGCCCTCGAGATCGTCGCCATGTCCAGGGGGAGTAAGTCGGGGTCTAGGACCTCTATACAGTTCATGTTCCTCAGCGGCACCGACGCGGAGGAGTTCGAGGCGTTCGCTGACTCGCTCATAGAAACCACCGCGGCGAAGCTGAGCGTGGAGAGGTTAACCAACGTGGTCAAGGTGTCGTACGTTCAATGACCTTCGCCGGCTTCGATCCCGGCACGGTCTCTACAGCGCTGGCTGTGGTCGACGATAACTGTAGACTGATTAGGTACTACGAGTGGAATTCGTTCAAGTTCCATAAGGACGTTCACGAGATAGTTAGGCTCCTTAAGTCGTTCAGACCCAAGGCAGTAGCCCTACCATCAGGCTTCGGGCTTCCGTTCGTTAAGGGAAGCGAGATAGACGACGAGAAGATCTTCCTGATGAGCCTTGACGATCCCAGGAAGGACGGTCCCCTCAGGAGCTTCCTCAGAATCTCCAGGACCATAGAGAACTCGTTCACGATACCTGGCGTGGTGGAGCTCACGAGTGTCCCCGAGCACAGGAAGTTTAACGTCCTGGACATGGGTACTGCGGACAAGGTCTCCTCGGCGATCTTCTATATGACCATGTACGAGAGCTTCGTCCTGGTGGAGTTCGGCTCCGCCTTCACGGCAGTGGTAGTAGTTAAGAATAGGAAAATCATAGACGGCTTCGGGGGCACGATTCTTCCGGGTTACGGGAGCCTGGGCTGTATAGACGGGGAAGTGGCGCAGCTTGCAGGACCTCTGGGGAAGTCGGACATTTACAAACCGTCTAACCCCACTAGAGTGATCGAAATAACTAGGATGATCGCGGAGTGGTACTCCACGAAAATCGGGGCGCCGATAATAGTCAGCGGGAAGAGGAAGGAGGAGTTCCCCGTGGGGATAAAGTACAGTTTCCCCTTCAAGGAGGCCGCCGTGGGGGCGGCGATCATAGCGAACGCGTGGTATGGGTCGAGGTGCTCCTACCTCATGGACTCCTTGAGGGCTGAGGGCACGCCGCTGGATCACGTCACCTTACCCTTGAGACGTATACAAGAGCTGTTGGGGGAATGACGAGAGCCTCACAGGGGGAATAACGATGATAGCCATGAGAGAAGGGCTTCAGACCCTCGATAAGGACGCCCTGCTCACGAGAGAGGGAATGGTCTACGTGGTCTTCACCAACTACAACCCTCCCGGTTACAGGTTCGCCTACCTGAAGTACGTTTACACTGGCAAAGGCCTTTGGAGGGGCTACGTGAGAGCCCTCAAGAGGTACGGGATCCATAACGTCTTGAAACTCGGCCAGGAGTTCCTCTTCGAGCCATGCTACGGAGTCAGTTTTCCCGTGGTCAGGCTCAGCGAGGTAGTGAAGGCCTTCAGGCCGCTCGAAGCGTTGAGGAACCTCGTGAGAGGGAACGCCCTGCCTCAAGTCGCATTAGAGCTAATTCAGCTCCTGGGGTCCGAAGGCCTGGGCGTTGGGGGATCCTATATGCTCGGCATACAGCACGAGGGGTCTGACCTAGACTTAGTAGTTTACGGCCAAAGGAAGGCGTTCGAGGTGCTAGAGTCCTTCGAGGGAGGCGAGGTAGACCGGCAATGGCTTGTGGAAGCCACAGAAAACTACGGTCTGGAGGCGGAGGAGGTCAGGGAGCTTTACAGCGTGAAGCTAAGGGGAGTATACAGGGGTCTCAAGTACTCCATAGGCTTCGTCGACCCTCGACCTAAGGGTTACTGTAAGGACGTTTGCACAAAATTGGGCCCGTTCGAGGGAGAGGTGGAGTTGAACCCGAACCAGTACGGGGCGTTGGTTTACCCCTCGGAGGTGGAGGCTAAGAGCGGAGTAGACAAGGTCGTCTCTTACGAGGGCATATTCTCGTGGTTGCTCTACTCCTCAAGAAAGGTTAAAGCGAGGGGGATGCTCATGAAGTGCGGGAGTGAAAAGGTCTTACTACTCGGGGACAGGGACGTACCCGCCAGAGTTAGGAGAGTACTGTGACAGCGTCGCTTCGCTGGCATCGACCGCAACATTGATCGAGACGAGCGAGAGCAAGCCCGGAAACGCCAGCAGGTTCAGGGACATAGGCTCGGTGACTTACCTCGACCTAGTCACCTCCGCTACTCTTTCGACGGCTTATTACGCCAAGGCGTGCGTATACGGTTACCTAGGCAGGAAAGGCGTGTATAAGCCCATGTACGAGTCCATTCAGGAGGTGACGAAATTAGGCTACTCCTACTCTATCCTGGGTACCGCAATCCTACTCTATCCTTTGCTTTACGAGTCCCCTAACGTGTCCTCGAGCGACGAGCTCGTAAAGAGGGCGTCACAGCTGGTCAGGGCAATGGACGAGAAGGAGGCGGACTGGTTCCTCAAGGCGATATCGCTCGCCCCTCCCAGTTACTTGGGGAGGCTAGAGGTGGGTAAGGATTACAGGAGCTACAAGGGAAGCCTGAGCGAGCTCCTCCTGGATTCCTCAAACTACGACGAGATCGCCAGCGACCTGGTGGGGGGCTACAGGCTGACCCTAAGGGCGCTCGGGCTGTTGAGGGAGGTCGGCTTGGTTGGGGCCTTCCTGCAGTTGCTCTGCGAGCGTCCGGACGGGCTGATAATGAGGAAGCACGGTTCTAGGACAGCCTTATTGGTCTCAGATATGGCTTGTTCCGCCCTCAAGGGGGAAATGACGGTTGAGGAGTTAGACTCATACCTGATCTCCAACGGCCTTAACCCGGGCTCGACGGCTGATATAATAGCGGTCGCCTCCTTCTTAGACCTGTATGACAGGTGGTGGTTCCTTCACCCTGATTACAAGGGCTACCTGCGTAAAGGTTGCTCGAGGGTTTCCAGGTCAGATAATTAGCTTGGGAGACGTCGAGTGCCCGGAAAGGCTTAACCTGGTTTACGGCATCCCAGGGGAGGCTGACGTTCCCTCGGTTCAGAGGTTCCTGAGGCCCCTCAGGAGGCCCGAGATCAAGGCTCACCTGTTCCACTTCCCACCCTTCGGGTTCCCTCGGTTCGGGGTCAAGTCCGGGTACCAGGAGGTCCTCGCTTTCATACTATCTGAGAAGCCCGACCTCATGTTTCACGGGCACGCGGAACAACAGCTGGAGTACAGGATAGCCGATACAAGGGTAATCTCCGTTGGGGCCCTGGACAGAGGGTACTACGTCGTTTACGACGACAAAAGGAACTCTTACGAGCTGAGCTTCACCGCCATCAAGTAGGCGTCCTCTCCGTCAGCGTAATAGTACTTCAACACCTTCATCTTAAGGAAGCCGAACTTCTCGTAAAGCCTAATCGCGTCCAGGTTGCTCACCCTGACCTCCAGGTAGACCTCGTTCACCTCGTAAACGTTCTTCATGGCGTCCATGAAGCGGGAGAGCAGGGCTGTACCTATGCCTCTCCTCCTGTAGCCGGCTAGGACGGCGAAGGACACCAGGTGGCCCTTCTTAACGTAAGCCTTCGGGTCGAAGAAGCTCATCCCCCACTCAACCCTCGGCATTATGTAGCCCACTATCTGGCCGTCCACCTCGGCCACGAAGAAGGCCTCAGGGTAGTTCCTTATGTGGTCCTCGAAGAAGTAGGCAGGGTAGTTCTCTGGCAGAGCGGCCCTGTTGACCCTCATAACGCCGTTGATGTCGCTGGGCCTGACGTTCCTTATGATCACGTTCGATTCGTTTCCCTTTACGGCGAGCTCCATGAGCTTAAAAGACCCCACGACGCCTAAAAACCTTGCATGCACCCCTCTGAAAGGATAATCGGCGAGATCAGCAGGGAGCTCGACGGCAAGAGGGTCCTCCTTGGAGTCACAGGGAGTGTTGCCATCTACAAGAGCGTGGATTTCGCGAGGGCCCTGATGAGGAGGGGGGCGAGGGTGACGGTGATCATGACCAGGGACGCGGAGAGGCTGGTCAGCAAGGAGCTCTTCTCCTGGGCCACGGGGAGGGAGGCGGTCACGGAGCTCAGCTGGAGGTTGGAGCACGTGACCCTCGAGGAGGAGCACGATGCCTTCATAATAGCGCCTGCCACAGCCAATACAATAGCCAAAATAGCGAACGGGATCGCAGACACCCCGGTAACTTCAACAGCCCTGAACTTCCTCGGCGACGGGAAGCCGATAATTGTGGTGCCCTCAATGCACAAGCAGATGTACTTAGCCATGAGGGGGCAAATAGAGAAGCTGAGGTCGATGGGGGTGGAGGTTGTTGAACCCATCCTGGTCAGGGATGTGGCCCACTACCCAGAGGTGGACTACTTGAGCGACTTCACGGTCAGTTACCTGTTGAGGGGGAAAGACCTCAAGGGCCTTAGGGTCCTGGTGACGGCGGGCCCGACCAGGGAGTATTTAGATCCCGTGAGGTTCGTCAGCAACCCCAGCTCCGGCACCATGGGGGTCGCCGTGGCCAACGAGGCCCTCTTCAGGGGGGCCGACGTAGTCCTGATCCACGGGCCTCTATGTACTAACCACAGGCCGTACTCCAAGACCGTGAGGGTCGAGACTACCTCTCAGATGGCGGATGAGGTCGAAAGGCACGTCAACGCCGGCTATGACGTGGTAATCCTGGCGGGCGCCCCCGCTGACTACAGGTTTAGGACGGTGGCCGAGGCGAAATTAGATAGTGCAACCCAGGTCCCGACGGTAGAGTTCGAGAGAACCGAGAAGGTCTCCGCCAGGGCGAGAAGGCAGGGCGTCTTCCTAGTAGGCTTCGCCGCGGAGACCGCCAAGAGCGACGAGGAGCTGATCGATAAGGCCAAGAGGAAGAAGGAGAAGCACGGTTTCGACGTAATAGTGGCGAACAACGCCTACAGGAAGGACATTGCCTTCGCCTCCGAATACAACGAGGTGATAGTGATCACGGACTCGAGGGTAGTGAAGCTGGAGAAGGACTACAAGACGATCATCGCGAGGAAAATCCTGGACATCGTGAAGGAGGAGCTGAAGGGGAAGGGACGCGTTTAACTTTAATTAACGTAAAGCCCGTTTGATATCTTGGCTGGCTCCGGTAGCTCAGCCTGGTTAGAGCGTCGGGCTGTGGACCCGAAGGTCCCGGGTTCAAGTCCCGGCCGGAGCCCTTCTTTAGTTGATTTCCCTTCAACAGCAGATTAGATGAAAATCTTCACCATCAAGATATCACTAATGCTATCCAACTCTTAACACAATTTTAAGTGTAATACAAAATACAAAAACTCAAAAGAATATCTCGCCGTTCTCAGGCTAAAGGTTTATATGCGGATTATTACCGCTAAACCACTCAATGTCTGGTAAAGGCCAACCAGGTGGTGAAGCAAGAAGGGCTGGAGACATAGGTGCGGAATCTGACAAATTACTCAGGAGGTCTCTGGGCAAGTTAGAACTCCTCTACTTGTCCCTCGGAGGGATAATAGGCTCGGGCTGGCTCTTCGGGCCGTTATACACCGCCCAGTACGCTGGAGGCTCCGCGATCCTATCCTGGATAATCGGCGGCATTTTTACCATCTTCATAGGACTGGCTTACGCCGAGCTGGGCTCCGCGATTCCCAAGAGCGGCGGAATAGTCAGGTATCCGCACTACACTCACGGAGGCATCGCGGGCTTCATCCTGACGTGGGCCTACTTCCTATCAGCGGTCTCAGTTCCAGCAATAGAGGCCGTAGCGGCCGTGACTTACCTGTCTTCCCTCTACCCTCCGTTAACGTCCAACGGAGTGCTAACTCCCTTAGGCATAGCGGTAGCTTACCTCCTGTTGATAGCGTTCTTCATAATCAACTACGCCGGGGTCAACGTACTGGGGAAGACGATTCACGGCCTTGGCTGGTGGAAGCTGATGATACCCGCCATAACCATAGTGATACTCCTGGTCACGGTCTTACACCCGAACAACTTCACACTCGGAGGAGGCTTCTTCCCGAGCGCGGAGTACGTGGCCGGAGGCTCCTCCGGGATAGCGGGGTTTGCAGCTGTCTTATACGCCATTCCCACCACAGGGGTGATATTCTCGTACCTAGGGTTTAGGCAAGCAGTGGAGTACGGCGGTGAGGGGAAGAACCCCCAGAAGGACATTCCTTTTGCAGTAATAGGCTCCCTGCTGATCGCGCTGGTCGTTTACACGCTCCTCCAGGTATCTTTCATAGGCGCAATAGACTGGAACAACCTCAACGTTACCCCTGGCAACTGGACAGAACTGGGTAGCTCCGTTCTGTCGAGCGGACCGTTCTATGAGATCCTGAGAACCAGCCCGGTGACAGGTGCGGCGCTAGCGTTGTTCACGGTCTGGGCTTACATACTCCTGCTGGACGCGGTGGTCTCGCCGAGCGGTACTGGCCTAATTTATCTCGGGACCGGTGCCAGGACGGTTTACGGCTTCGCAGCGAACGGCTACCTACCCGAGATCTTCCTAAGGATCGGTAGGACGAGGATACCGATAGTGTCGCTGATAGCCGCCACCGTAATAGCCGCGATATTCATGTTGCCCTTCCCGTCCTGGCAATCCCTAGCTGGCTTCATCAGCCTTGCGACCGTCTTCACTTACATAATGGGAGGAATAGGCCTGGAGACTCTGAGGAGGACGGCTCCCGAGCTACAGAGGCCTTATAGACTGCCTGGAGCTAAGGCGTTAGCGCCTATAGCCACGCTCGCCGCGGGTCTGATAGTGTACTGGTCCGGGTTCGCGACCCTCTATTACGTGATCAGCGCCATAATGCTCGGCCTGGCGCTCTTCTTCGCTTACTACACCTACAAGTACCTCGGTATGAACAAGGGCGCGAGTATAGCCATAGGAGTGATCAACCTCGTTGCTGTCTTAGGGTCGGCGTATTATCTCTACAACTCCACGAGTGCCCTCTCGACTGCTAACAACCTGGCCTTCGCGGTCTACATGATATCGCTGTTGGCAATTACAGTACTGGACCTGGCAGTTCTGAGGTTCCTAGCGAAGACCGATGAGGCCAGGCGGGAGGTAAAAGCGAGCGTGTGGTTGTTGGCTTACATTCTACTCATAACGGTATTATCCTACTTCGGCAGCTTCGGGCTCAACCCAATTATCCCGTTCCCGACGGATACGGTGGTCGCGGCCGTCCTAACCTTGGGAGCCCACTACGGCGCTGTATATACAGGCTTCAGGACTCAGGCTATAGAGGACGTATTAGAGGAACTAAAACAGTCGATTCAAAGCTAAGCTTAACGCATACAAAAAGTACCTAAAGTATTAATTTTTTATTTAATCAAAATTTTTATAATAATAATAATATTATGCGTCGACGTTCTTCTTTTTCGGCCTGAAGGAGTGCGCGTGACCGGGATCGTAAACGCTAGACCTCACTAAGTCTTTATAGGCATCAGGATCCGCGACCTTGCCCACTATAATCACTGCGTCTTTGAAGATCTTCTCCTCCTTCACCCTCTGAACTAGTTCCCCGACCCTACACCTGACGACCTTCTGATCGGGCCACGTTGCCTTATAGACCACTATGGCAGGTGTGTCATCACTCACTCCCCCTTCCTTCAGCTCCCTAACCACCTTCTCGATTATGTGGACTCCCGTGTAGATAACGAGGCTAGCTCCCCTGTTCACGAAAGGGGCGTAGTCCTTGATCGACCCCTCCATCTCAACCCTGGCTGAGCCCCTGGTGATTATGACCGTTTGGGATATCTTGGGAAGGGTGAGCTCTATCCCCGCCACACTCGCGGCGGCTAGTGCAGCCGTTATGCCTGGGATGAACTCGTAGGGTATCCCTGCGTCCTTTAACGCCCAGACCTCCTCCATTAGCGCGCCGTAGATCGAGAAGTCCCCCGACTTCAGCCTGACCACGGTCTTGCCCTCCTTAGCCCTCTCTACCATTATCTTAGTTATCTCCTCCAGGGTCAGGTTGGCGCTGTTGACCTTCTCCGCGTCCTTCCTCGCCCACCTGTTCACTATCTCCTCGTTGACCAGCGAGCCGGCGTACACTACCACGTCCGCCTCTTCCAGGGCAGTCTTGGCCTTAACCGTTATCAGCTCCGGATCCCCTGGGCCAGCCCCTACGAATATCACCTTACCTACCTTCCCCCTCACGCTCCCACCTCGCAATGACTAACGAAAAATAGTCATCGTCCTTAACCTCAGAACCTATCTCCTCTCCTTCCATGTAACATCTCCTCGCGTAGGTTATCCTGTAACCCTCAAGCAGCTTGGTCGATTCAGTAAGGCCAAGACTGCCCTTCATTACGATCACCGTCTCGAAGGCGCCCCTCGCCAGCTTAATGAGGTCCACCCTGTGGGCAGGGACGACGGCTATCCCCTCGTCACCTAGAGCGAGGTTGATTTTAGCCCTATTGGCACAGGCGGTGATGCTCGTGACCCCGGGGACCAGCTCTAGCTCACTCACGCAAGGCATGCGTGAAGCGAACCTGAAAACCGTGCTGTAAATCGTGGGATCGCCTAAGGTAGCGTAGACGGCCTCGCTTTCCCCCTCGAGTTCCTTACACAGCTCTTTGGCTATGGAGTCGAGCTCCTCCCCTCTTATCTCCTTCCTCATCGGGAGCCTTACGGTGACTATCCTCGCCTTCGAGGAGTACTTCCTCACTATGCCCTCCGCTAAGCTCGCGGTCCTGTTGGAAGAGTAGGGTACGACAACCGTCCTCGCCTCGCTCAGGACTTTGGCCGCCTTTACAGTTACCAGCTCAGGGTCTCCTGGGCCGAGGCCTACAGCTATTAGCCTCACCTCTTCTCACCCGTGATGATAACGATGGGGTTCCTGGCGAGTAGGGCGTAACCCGTGCTCGTCTTCCTTCCCTTGCTTATCGTGACCATCATGACGTCAACGTCGTATCTCAGGAGCTCCAAAGCCTTGATCGCCTTGTAAGCCGTCTCTATCTGGATTGCGTCAGTCACTATCCTCGCCCCCTTCCTCAGTCTCTGGTCCAGGATCCTTATGGCCTCCTCGATCTCGTTGGAGGCACCTCCTATGAACGCCCCGTCTATCCTGACCTCCAGGTTCCTTAGGACCTCTAAAGCATCGCCGAACCTCACGTCAACCCTCTCTAGGACGTCGAACCTCTCCGCGTTCCTTTTAGTCAACTCTACCGCCTTGGGGTTATTGTCTATCGCAATCACTTTCCCCATCGAGCCCACCGCCAGGGCCATCTCCACCGTCACTGATCCCGTCCCGCTCCCCACGTCAACAAGCGTAAAGCCCCTGGCTATTCTCAGCTTGGAGAGGGCGAGAACCCTTATTTCCTCCTTCGTCATCGGTATTTCCTCGTCCCTTATGAACTGATCGTCAGGGATCCCGTAAGTCGAGTAGGGCCAGCTCATCCCTCTGCCACCCCCAGAACCTTGGTCCCCTTCTCGTCGAGCGCAACGACCTTCACTCTTGCGTCTACGACCCTCTTGATGACCTTTAGGGCCTTCTCGGCTACCACCTTCATCGTCCTAGACGCCTCGTCCTCACCCAGTTTATAAAGGGCTTCAGAGACGCTTTTGACGTCGAGGATCCCCTTAACCTTCTCGAAACTAACCCCAGCCAACAGAGCCGAGTGAATCAGCGACTCTATCCTGCAATCGCCGTATTTCGAGTGGGTGTTTAGCATCCCGCAGGAGAGCTTCACCAGCTTGCCTGGGAGGGAGACCAGGATCAGGTTCTTAACCCCCCTCTTCTTCGCCTCGTCCAAGGCTACCCCTATCCAGTCCCCCACTTTGACGGCATGCCCGAAAGCCTTTACGGCGAAGTTGTAGGCCGTATTGCCTGGAGCTAATACCAGCTCACCGTTATGAGTGCTCAAGTTCTCGCACACCATAGCCCTCACGTGGGCCTCGAAGCCCTCATCGCTCACCGGCCACTCTATCCCGGTAGTCCCGAGTATCGAGATCCCTCCCCTAACCCCCACTGTCTCATTCATGGTCAGCTTGGCCAACTCCTCCCCTTGGGGCACGCTTATGATCACTTCGTACTCTTCTCCTACCTCCTTCAGGGCGGACTCTATGAGTCTCCTAGCGCCCTCGCTTATGGCGTATCCACCGCTACCCCTGACCCACTCGCCTTCCGCCCTCCCTACCCCTTTCCCGCCGAGGATCACGGTGCTTTGCGAGGGCTTAACGCATGAAACTATCTCCGCCCCGTCTAGAACGTCGGGATTATCGCCCGAGAACTTCCTGACGGAGGAGCAGTAGTAATCGCCCTCCCGCCAGGTTCTCTTGACCTCGACCTCTATCCTCAAACCTATCGGGGTGGGGACTACAACGGAGCCCACGGTTTCACCCCTCGAAGCTAGAGCAGCCGCTTTACTGGCTGCTGCCGCCGCCAGACCTGTGGTTATTCCGAACCTCTTCCACATATCTAGCAAGCTCATACTTGTTCCCGTAACCCCTTGGTGTTATCATGAGCCTCCCGCACGTATAAGTCCTAGAGTTGCCCACTATGATTGTCGTCACCATGTTGATCTGATCCGAGTAACTCTCCCACTCACCCAGGGTGGTTAGGGCGATCCACTGGTTGTCCCTGCCGACGGCTTTCGCGATGCCCACAGGCGTTCTCGGGCTCCTGTACTTCGCTATAACCCTCATGGCCTCCCTCAGCAGGTTGGGGTTTATCGGGTTGTAGAGGGCTATCACGAAGTCCCCCTCCGAAGCCAGCTCAACCTTTCTCAATATTTCATCACTCGGGGTCAGGAGATCGCTCAGGCTGATCACCGCGAAGTCGTGGGCAAGAGGGGCCCCGAAGAGAGACGAGGCGGCCAGGGCCGCGGTGACTCCAGGAAGGACCTCGACCTCAACGTCGAAGCCGCCTAGGCAGAGGAGCTCGAGGACCGGTGACGCCATCCCGTAGACTTGGGGATCACCGCTGCTCACCACGGCCACAGTCTTCCCCTCCAAAGCCTTCTCAATAGCCACCTTAGCCCTCAGGAGCTCCTCCTTCATGTTGGCCGTTATCACCTCCTTCCCCACCGTGAGGTCCTTGATGAGCTCGGCGTAAGTCTTGTAAGTCACTATCACGTCGCTCTCCCTGATGGCCTTGAGGAACGCTTCGGTCATGTTGGCCCTATCGCCCGGCCCTAGGCCCACAACGTAGATCTTCCCCCTCTTCACCTCGCCCACCTCACGAGCTCGTTAGCTATCGCTACCGCGAGGTTGCTCCCGCCCAGTGTTCCCCTCACGACTAGGCTGGGCAGACCGGTTTTAATCAGCTCCTCCTTGATCTCCTCGGCGTTGGTGAAGCCAGGAGGCGTGGCGATGAAGAACGCGACTTCCTTCCCCCGCTTTATCTGTCTCAACGCCTCCAGCAGGGCGGTGGGAGCGTTGCCCACTACTACGGCCTTTAAGCCGTCAACGGCCTCTAGGGCCCTCCTCATTCCGTCCTCGACTACTGTTCCTTTCGTCTCCCTATCGGCGAAGTCGAGGGCACACAGCTTCTTGCTCCACCTGAGTCCCGCGTAAACCATCCTCACGTCCGCTACGAGGCTGGCTTCCGCCTTTAAGGCCTCCAACGCGACGTTTATGGCCCCCCTTGACACGTAGAGGGAGTTCACAATTTCGGGGTTACCTGACGCGTAGATCAACCTGGCCGCTATCTTCAGCTCTATCCCGTTCAGCTCAGGCCTCCTCTTCAAGGCCTCCTCCTCAGCTATCCTCATGCTCCTGCTCTCGATCTCCTCTGGGCCCTCGACGTAACCCTCGTTCAGTTTCGGGACGTCTAAGGCCTTCATGACCCTCAATCTGAGGGCCGATTGGACTAGAGCGGAGTCCGCTAGGGGCCTGGTGAAGTAGACCGAGATCTTCCTGCCCTCTACCTCTACCTCCTTCCACTCCTCCAAGGTCTCTACCCCTAGCGACCCTGCTATGTCCCTGAAGACGTGGTTCCCCCTGCCCAAGAAGGCCAAGGCGAAGACTATCCTGTCGTAGCCCCTCTTGACCAGGTCCCTAAGTACTTCCCTCCAGTTGGGGAAGGAGTACTCGTTGTGGGCCAGTATGACCTCCGCGTTAAGCCCCTTCAAGGCATCGCTTATCTTTTCTAGATCCTCCAGGAACTCCTTTCTCCTTGACCCGTGAGTGACGACGACGATCGCGCTCAAGCTCATGGTATCACCATGGCTACGAGGTCTGAGTTCCTGTAACCGTTGAGCTCGGAGAGTCTTACCTTCACGACTTTCTCGTCAGGGTAAGTCAGTCTCTCAGCCACCCATACCTGCATGTCGCCGAACCTCTCGAGAAGGTGTTTAGCCACCCTCTCCACGCCCTGTTGGTCAGGGGGCGGGAAGAGCAGTATCGACCGTCCCCCTCTGCATTCCATCAGCCTGTCCAGTTCCTTAAAGAGTTCCCCCTCGTTTGCCCTCACGTGCATGGTCATGTAAATCACATTGCTCAAGTCAAGGCCCAGCCTTGCCATCAGGGCGTTCACGGAGCTGACTCCCGGGATCACCTCGACCGAATAACCTTTACTCTTCGCTATTCCTTTCACCTTCTCGACGAACTGGAAGTCCGAGACCGAGGGGTCCCCGTGGTTCAGCACGCAGACCTCCTTCCCCGAGCTGAAGGCCTCCTCTAGCTTCTGCACCTCCTCCTTGTAGGTCAGCTCGATCACCCTAGCGTTTTCCTTAAAGAAACCTGCGAACCTGTCCAACACGCTCCTCCATCCAACTATAACCTCGCAGGACTGAATCAGCCTCAGGCCCTTAACGGTCAATAGCTCCGGGTCCCCGGGACCTACACCTATTATGTAAGCCCTCATCCTTCCATCGCCCCGGCCACCGCAACCGTGAACTCTTTCTCCTTGACCTTCCTTACCAGTAGCTTTCCCCTCGGGCCTGCCATTAGGAGCGCGACGGCTTCAGCCACGCCCTGTAGGCCTAGCGACTTCAGGATCTCAGAGCCCGGGCTTAGACACTCGTGATCGAACTGTCTGATTTCGTCGAAATTGAACAGCCTGAACTCGGTCTTTAGAGCTTTGGCGACCTCCTCGGCCTCCTTCCTTACGGAGCCCACCGCCTTGACCCTTTCGCGCGGAACCCTCAGCTCATCCAAAACCCTCAGGACGCCGTCCCTCAGTGAACGCGTCTCCCTCTTCGCGCCTATGCCTATGTAGAGCTGGTAGGGCTTAACGCAAAGGAAGCCCTCCTTACAGTTCCCGTAGTAAATTTTGAGGTCGCAGCCCTCACCTTTTTCCAGGTAATCGAAGCCCTCCGGAACGTCGAAACCCACGGCACAGGCCTTCTCCCCTCTCAGTATTCTCGAGTAATACTTTGCTATGAGTTCCTTAGGCTGGAATTCTCCGTAAAGGAGCCTAGCGATGTCCTCCAGGGGCCTTATTCCCTTCCTTTCGGCGACTGTAGTTATTACGGCAATAGACCCCAGCTTTTCAGATACTGTTTGGGCCAACTCGTTGGATCCCCAGTGGGAGTTGATCAAAGGTATGGCGAACTTTCCCAACGGGTCGACCACTACAACGGCTGGACCCTCTCCCTTCTCGCTCATCCTCTCGCAGACCAGCCTCACCGCCCCTCCAAGCGACATGACCAGAACGATCCCGCTGTAACACGCGAAGGCCTCGTCCAAAGCGTCTCTCGAGTAGCCCCCCAAGAGGTAAGCGTTAGGGAGTGCTTTAGCTATCTTCTCCGCGACCTCCCTCCCCTCTGAGGTGCTGATGACGGCTATACCTCTCGGCCAGTCGAAGAGATTCACGGATGGATTAAATGTCCAATCGGTTTAAAAAGGAAGGGTTAAGTGTCCTTGAGGCCGTTCCGAAAGTCGTCATATGTACTCCCATATTCCCTTGCCGCGGTAGTTGTAGACTATCGTCTTGTAGTCGGTCAGGTACTCAACGGTGTACCCTATCCCCTCCCTTCCTATCCCAGAGTCCTTCCTTCCCCCGTACGGGAAGTAGCCGATGCCGTGCTTCGGGTATTCGTTCACGTAGATCGCCCCGACCTCCAGGAGCCTCATCAACTTCCTGATCTTGTTTATGTCGTTCCCGAAGATGGCCGCGTCCAGGCCGTACCTCCTCCCGTTGGCCAGCTCTATCGCTTCATCTAAGCTGTCTATCGCGACGAGTAGCGCTACCGACACGAAGACTTCCTTCTTGTAGAGGTAGAGGTCCTTGACCACTGACTTGTCCACCTCTATCAAAGTGGGCTCTATGTAGGTCGGACCGAGCCTTCTCCCTCCGAAAATCACCCTCCCTCCCTTCGAGACCGCGTCCTTAACCGCCATCTCGAACTCGTTAACCGTCTTAGGATCTATTATTGGCCCCATCGTCGTACCGGGCTCCCTGGGATCCCCTACTCTCACCTTCTTCAGCTCCTCGATAAGGAAGGCCTTCAACTGGTCGTAAATCTCCCTCTCTGCCAGGATCAGCTTTATCGAGTCGCACCTCTGCCCCGAGTAACTCGTTATTCCTGAGACGATTTTTTGAGCGGCCGTCCTCAAGTCAGAGTCCTTAAGCACTATTGCTGGATCCCCTCCTCCTAGCTCCATCACGTACATCTTAAGGCCTCCTACCCTGACGACATGATCGCCCGTGTCCGCGCTCCCCGTGAGCGTGATCCCCGCTATCCTCTTGTCCGCGACTATTCTGTCCATCTCGCTCCCAGGCACCGTAATCACAGCGAAGGACTCCTTGGGAAAGCCGGCCTCCACCATAAGCCTAGCGAGCATCAGGGCAGGAATAGGGGTGGCGGAGGCGGGTTTAATCAGAATGGCGTTCCCGGCGACCATAGTATAGGCCACTTTCGCTGCCGTATCGAAAAGCGGGTAGTTGAACGGCGACACCCCTAGGACTAGGCCTATGGGCTCCCTCTTGACTATCGCCTCAGCTTCCAGGCTCTCGTGGCTCCAATCGCCTGGGACGTATTCACCGTAGAGCTTCCTCACGTCCATGTCCGTCCTACGGAGCCTCTCTATCGTGGCGTCCACCTCACCGTTGGCAGCAGCCCTGGTCTTTCCGTTACCGATCATCAACACTTGGACGAAGTCCTCCCTGTACTTGTCCAACAGGTCGGCTAGCCTCTGGTAGGCCGTCCTTCTCTCTTCCCCTGGCATGTCCCTGATGGACCACCTTCCTTTGGCGTAGAGCTTCTCGATCACCGGGTTCACGGCCTCGTAAGCTAGCCTAGGGACGTAAGCGTAGGTCTCCAGGTCTATCGGAGACCTCACCTCGGTTAAGCTTTCCGAACCAACCCACTCCCCCGCCAGGTAGGCCTTGAACACCTTCGTCCCGTCGGGCCTCTCGACGTAGATTTCCGAGAATATTGGGGATAAGTTACCTAGTTTGGCCATAAGGCTCTGTTAAGCTAAGGACTCGGGGAATAATAAGCGTGAGTTGACCCGAGAGCTTCGTCGGCCCCCCGCCGTCGTATAAATGGATCCGAGCAGATAGTGTAGAATATTTCAAGGGAGAATAAATGGACTAATGAAGGGGGCTTACCCCGAGAGCGAAAGATTAATACGGCTGTATCGAACCGTATGGCTCGAGTGATGAGAAGAGGGTCGCTTGATTGGTGAAATGCGCTGGAAACGCTGAAGTTCCCAAGATCATGAACGACACTCTTAGTATCATGAAAGGTCCTGTCTGAGTTCTGAGCTTACCAAGTCGTCCATCGTATTCTGAGTTAGCCATTCTTCAGTTCTTCGTTCTTCTAGGCTTTCAGACCCTTGCTTTACAGTGAAAGAGACGATTGACCTCCGGTCAGTTTGATATTTCTAGCACCGCATACACTACGTTGCTTCACATGCCCGACCAAATCACGATCGACAGGGAGAAACTCATCAAGGCGACAGCTGAGGAGGTAGCGAGGTCGTTATCAGTAGACCTGGGTAAAGGCCTTAAAGAGGACGAGGCTCAGAGGAGGCTGAGCCAGTTCGGTCCGAACGAGATTCAAGAGGAGAAAAGGAATCCCGCTAGGGACTTCGTGAAGAAGTTCTGGAACCCTACCGCGTGGATCTTGGAGACGGCGGCGGCGCTTTCGTACTTCCTAGGGAAGACCCTCGACTTCTACGTTATAATCGCCCTCTTGGTTTTCAACGCCGTTCTGAGCTTCACCCAGGAACAGAGGGCAAACAAGGCCTTGGAATTACTGAGGCGGAAACTTCAGGTCAACGCCAGGGTTCTGAGGGACGGCCAGTGGAAGGTCATTCCGGCTAGGCTGTTAGTTCCTGGAGACGTAATAAGGGTTAGACTGGGGGACTTCGTGCCAGCTGACGTTAAGCTCTACGACGGCGAAGTGGAGGTGGATCAGTCCGCGTTAACCGGTGAGTCTTTACCCGTTTACAGGAAAAAGGACGACGTGATTTACTCCGGTTCGATTGTGAGGAGAGGGGAGGCGACGGGAGTAGTCCTGTTCACGGGTAAGAACACCTACTTCGGAAGGACCGTGGAGCTCGTGAAAATAGCGAAGCCGAGGCTGAGGATCGAGAAGGTCGTGAACAGAGTGGTCTTCTGGATGATGGTTATGGTGGCCGCTTTGCTGGCAGCGTCAGCGATCCTGATCCTCGTGAGACACGAGGATATATTATCCTTCATCCCGTTCTCGTTGATCCTCATAGTGGCGGCCATCCCCATAGCCCTTCCAGCTATGTTCAGCATCAGTTTGGCCTTAGGAAGCTACGAGCTCTCGAGGGAGGGCGTCCTCATCACTAAGCTGGACGCGATTGAGGGAGCCGCCACAATGAACGTCCTGGCCTCCGACAAGACGGGAACAATAACCATGAACCAGTTGAGCGTCTACGACGTGATTCCGATAAACGCGGATAGGAAGGAAGTCCTGCTCTACGGCGCTTTGGCCTCCTCCGAGGCCAGTCAGGATCCCATAGATATAGCGATAATCGAGAAGGCTAAGGAGGAGGGGATAAAACTCGCAGAGTGGAACGTAGAGTCCTTCAAGCCCTTCGATCCCTCCACAAGGAGGACTGAGTCCGAGGCCTCAAAGGACGGTAGGAGGGTTCGTTCTGCCAAGGGCTCCATAGACTCGATAAGCAAACTCTGCGGGATTAAGAGCGATCCGCTTTACGAGAGAGCCGAGGAGGTAGCAAGGAAGGGATGCAGAGTACTAGCGGTGGCAAAGGACGAGGGCCAGGGCTGGGTTCTGGCGGGGCTGATAGCTCTCAGGGATCCCCCGAGGCCGGACTCCGCCGAACTCGTGAGAGAACTGAAGGAATTGGGGGTAAAGGTAGTGATGATCACGGGCGACGCGACCCCAATAGCCAAGGAGATAGCGAGGGAGGTGGGAATAGGCGAGAGGGTCGTCAGCCTGAAGGAGCTTAAGGAGAGCCCGAATCTAGTGGATAAGGTAGACGGAGTAGCTGAGGTATTCCCGGAGGATAAGTTCACCATAGTGAAAATACTCCAGGGGGAAGGGAAGGTCGTGGGTATGACGGGGGACGGAGTGAACGACTCCCCCGCCTTGAGGCAGGCCGACGTGGGGATCGCCGTAAGCAACGCTACCGACGTGGCTAAGGCTGCGGCCGCGGTCGTGCTCACCACTCCCGGGCTGAGGAACATAGTGGACATGATCAAGACCGGCAGAAGAATTTACGAAAGGGTCAACATATGGATATTAAGCAGGATAACTAGGACCTTTCAGAACGTCGTGTTCGTGACCTTGGCCTATCTACTCTTCGATAAGTTCGTTATATCCACGTTCGGTATGGTGCTCATGTTGTTCCTCTTCGACTTCGTAACCTTAACTCAGTCGACCGATAACGTTCCCTATCCAAGGTCGCCGGCCCGTTGGGACGTCATCAACTTAGTGAAGGTAGCGTCGTTAATAGGGTCCTTTATGGTGGTCGAGTCCTTCGTGCCCCTCTTCACGTTCGTGAGTTTGCCCCTTAAAGAACTCCAGACGGCCATGTTCTCTTACTTGCTCTTCTCCAACATATTCAACCTGCTCAACGTCAGGGAGAGGGGGAACTTTTGGGCTAGTAGACCATCGAACGTCATGATAGCGGCGATAGCCTTGGACATACTAGCGACTTTGTTACTCACCGCGCACGGCATCCCAGGCTTAGCAGCAGTGCCGATCGGTGTAACTCTAACGGCTCTAGCCTACGCCGTCCTGTTCAACCTTTTACTCAACAACTTCGTCAAGGTCGGATTCAGAAGGTTATTAAACCTAGAATGGTAGTTGAAGGCTTCGAGTAACTGACGTTCATTTTGGGCGCTCAGTTATCGACAGAAGTCTATAGGATAGCCTGGCAAACCCTTTTTTAAGCCGGTCTCGAGGTTGGTTCGAGGTAGATAGAATGATCTACTTTTACCACCTGATGGAAATGGACGCCGGGCTTTACGAGCTAATGTCGGCGATGGCCAGCTGATTGCTGACCAGAACTAGCCTAGACCTGAAGCCCCTCAAGATCTCCAGGACTCTCTCCTTGGGCTTCAACAGCTCTGGCAGCTCTATTATAACCACGTCCTCTGACTTGGCTATTTCTAAGGTTAAACCCATCACGATCTCCTCTATGACGTCCGGCGTCAAGGAGTTCAGGGGCACCTCGTCGCAGTTTATCGGTATGGAAGGGCTACCGGTGCACGTCATTCCCTTGACCCTCTGCCTGAGCTCGCCCATTGTCACCAGGCCGTTTATCATGGCCGCTGCGATTCCTAAGGCCTTAGGTATCCCCGATGGCCTCTCCTCTGTGGAGGCGAACACGAACTGCCCGAAAGCGTAGAAGAAGCCTACCCTTTCGAAGGGGAGGATAATGGGGTTGAGCTTTAACAGATCCCTCTGCAGCTGGTAATCCAAGTTGAGCATCGCAGAGGGGCCCGAGCCCTGTACCTCGGGGGCTTTCTTAACCTCCATCTCCACCCCTAAGGCGGTCCTCACTATCTTCCCCCTGACGCTCAGGGACTCCGTGGAGATCTCGAAGTCCATCTGTGGGTAAACCTTGGTGACCTCCGTCTCGCCCTTCAGTAGGCTCAGGAACCTGTTGAAGAACTCCTTCTTCCAGGACTCGACGAGGTCTCCTGAAGGGATGCCGTATATGCGGGGTATCCCTTTAATCACCCTCATCAGGAGGTAGAGACCTCTCACTGCGGTTATCGCCTCGGGGCTGTAAGGGACTATTATGACCCTCTTTGACATGTCGAAGTCGAACGTCTTTCCCCTCGTGGATATCGTGTACTTCAAGCCTGAGCAGAGTAAGGGGGGAACAAATAAAGCGATTATAACGAAGGTCTTCTCGATGTTTTAATGCGAGTGGGGCTTCCTCAGGTAGATGTCGGTGAGCCCTCCGACTCCCAGCGAGGCTAGGTCCCTCTTAGTCAGCCTTTCCCCCGCCATGAGCCTGGTCAAGACGACGTCCATTGAGTTCCACTCGCTGTAATAGATTCCTCCGGCACTAATCGCGAATATCGGCCTGCCGGAGACGTAGGCTACCGCGGTCATGGTGGTGGGTTTCATTGGAATGCCGTAAGCTACGAGCTCCGCGCCCAGGCTCAGTATGGCGGGAATAGTCCGGTCCGTAGCGTCAACCGACATGCCTCCCGTGACTACCACAGCCTCCGCTCCAGCGTCGAAGGCGTTGGTTATGGCTTTCGCTATCCTCGACTCGTCATCCTGGGCGAATTCGTGGTAAACTAACGTCCACCCGTACTTGTCGCACTTCGCCCTTATTATGGGCAAGTAGGCGTCCTTCTTCCTCCCCTCATATACCTCGGTGCCCGTTATGACCGCCCCGAGCTTCCTCAGCTTGAACTCCTCAAGGCTGAGCATTCGTGAGTACTTGAGGGACTCCAGCTCCTCTCTCCTCATCTTGAAGGGAACGACCTCGATCACTGCAGCTAACTCGTCCTTTCCTAGGGCCCTTCTGTCGCTATGAGTTATCACGAGGACCTTACCGTTCTCGTTGAACTCGGTCAGCTTCTCGGCGTCTACCCTGAGGATCCCAGGGACTTCGGCCTTGACCCTAGTGAGCCCTTGGCCCGCGTATTCGTAAACGAGGTTCTTCCCTATTATCCTCTCGGCCACGTAAGGGGTGATGTCCCACTCGTAAACGTAGCCCGGCTCCTCCTCGCCGCCCTCAATCCAAACGTAGTACACGCCGGAGTCCTTGAGCCTCCTCACGTCTTCCTCAGTTATGATATGTCCTCTCCTCAGGAGCACTGCCGCCTTATCCGGACCAACGTAGGTGGTGTCGTAAGCGAGGACCTTACCTACGGCGTCCTCTGTCCTGACCCTGAGCATTCGAGTTCGGCTAAATATTCACAGCCTTACACAATAAAAGCGAACGTTAGTGGCTGGGGTAACTAAAAATGAGGTAACTTCAGGGTTTTCGGATCCTGCTTAAGACGAGGGTGAGGACTACCACCGCAACGACAGTTATAGCCACGGAGCCGCCTATGTTGAAAGAGTTATAGCCGGTGGTCACTTCAACCTCCTTCCACGAGGATTGGCCGAACGCGTCGACCACGGACACGTTTATCGAGTTCGTCCCCACAGGTAAGCTCAGGGTGTAGCTCTCGTTGGGTCTCAACTGGGCCACTAATTTGCCGTTGAGGTAAACGTAGACGCTGTCGTTAACCCCTCCCACCACCACGGGAGTTACGGATATCGTGTTGTTGTAAGTCAAGAAGTTGCTCCCTGTAGTTGTCAAAAGCGATATGGTTGGCTTCGGAACGGCGTTTATGAGGAAGCTACGCGTCACCTCGCCTCCCACCGAGTCCTTGACCACGACGGTTAAGTTATAGATTCCTACAACGTTCAGCGTGAAGGAGCTGGATTTCAGCTAGGTTCCGTTCACGTAAGCCCTCATCGCATAAGGCGGAGTGCCTCTCGTCACGTTGACCCTCAGGGCTAGCTTCACTCCAACGTCAGCGTGACGCGGGACCTTAACGTTTACCGTCAGGGGGCGTGCCTCGTTATCGCGGAGAAAGAGACCTGGGTTGGGGACTGCGAAACGTTGTTGTAGAGGACTAAGTAATACTGCCCGGACGAGAGATTGAGGAAGGTGTTGATCGAAGTCCCGACCGCGGAGTAAACAGCCTACGACCCATAACCTGCCTGAAACGCGGAGAACTGGCTAGGAGTCATCCCCATGACCGTTATGCAATTACTCGAGTAAACTATCAAAGCGAGCCCATTACTGAGGTTAATCGAGGCGGATACGTAGAGCTTGGGCTGGATAGTCGTGACGTAGTGCCACGTTCCTGCCTGGCTGTTAGACGTGAACAAGACGAGGACTACGAAGCTTATGGGTACGAGGAATACAGGAGTTTCGGGTCAAGCCTCACGACGTAGTTGAGGATTTATTAAAATAATAAACGTCGAAGAGACGTTATACGACTTCCCTCACCGTCCTACCCTTCCTGGCCTCCTCCAGCCACCTCTGCCAAAGCCTCCCGTTCTCGTACATACCGGAGGTCGCCTCGTAGCCCATGGACATCCAGTAGGCCATCCCTCCTATCATGTAAAAGGCCTTCTTCCATAGGTGAGGGGGCTCCGTAGGTCGCGTAAAACGCCCTGTTGCCGTGCTCGCACACCACGATCACGTCTTTGTCCCTGACCTTGTGCGCTAAGACCTCAAGGTGCTCCATAGGCACCAATACCGCCCCGGGTATGTGGTGACTCACGTACTCGAAGAGCGTCCGTATGTCCACTACTATCGCTTTGCCCGTCTTCCAGAGCTTCCTCGCCACCGAGGGCAAGACGTCGATCACGTTCTTGACGAAGGGGGTCGCCTGCTGGTCGTTTATCAGTATTGTTTTCTGTTCTCTCGACTCTAACTTAAAATATCAACTTTCGAACTATCTCAAGGAAGTTTAGTATTTACTTTATTAAACAATCGATCATCCGTCGCGGAGCTTAATGAAGTCCCTTGAAGAACTTCGAGACCTCTAGGGCGGAAGGCCTCTGGGACCTTTCGGGGGCCGTCATCCTCATGACGAAGTTCACCACCTCCTGGGCCCTAGCTGAGTAAGTTGAGGACTTGAGGGCCTCCATTAGGGGCCTATAATCCCTTGTGGAGTAAAGCCTAAGCCTCTCCCTCCTTATCAAATCCACGTCCTTACAGTCCCTCACTGAGTTGATGGCCGCGATCATTTCGTCGGAGTTCAGAGTGGCCCTGGTCAGTAGGCTGAAGGCCGTCGCTCCCAGGGCGTAAGCATCATCCACTGGAAGCACACCCTCGGCGGGATCCGACCTACAGACCGCAATGACTTGTTCAAGGGAGGCGTATTGAGGGGTGAAACCTATCGGGGACCCTCCGCTCCTAACGGCGTTACCCAAGTCCCCCAGCTTAACCTCCAGCGTTCCGCTCCTTAACGCGTTCAACAGCTCTTTGCCAGTCAACGGAGGCCTGGAGCCGAACATCACGTTCTGTGGCTTAACATCGCTGTGGACAAAGCCCGCCTTATGGATCTCCGCCAGGGCGTCCGCGATCTTAGATATTATGATGAATACCACCGTCGGCCACTCCTCCGAGTAGAACAGGACGTCGTTCATCATGAGGTCGTAAGCGTTCCCGCCTTCCATGAACTCCATTATTATGGCCGGAGGCCTCTCGTAGTAGACGTTCAGCTTGCCTGAGGCTATCGACTTCAAGTCCTGGTAGTCCACGAAAACGCCCAGGAGCTTCACCACCGGGGCTCGCCCGCTCAGGGCCAGCGAGAGCCCCTGGACTTCTTTAAGGATTTCGGCGAGCTTGTCGAGCGATCCCGATCCCATGATTGTTTCGAGCTTGGGCACCTTCACGGCGAACTTGGATCCCTCTTTTAACGCCTCGTAAACGTGAGAGAACCCTCCCTCCCCCACTCTCCTCGTTATCGAATACCCGTAGACGGTTCTGCCCAAGAAGGGGTCACCCGGTGTGACGGATGGAGGAGCGACGTTAGCCTGACTTGACTGGACGGATACGGGAGGCTGGTAGACCTGAACGGCTCCCTGGACACGAGCCTTGGGCGAAGGAACGAGGTCGAGTTCGGCCTCCGAGAAGCAACTGCCTTCCTTTACGGTCGCCCTATAGGATTTGCCCTTGTCGAGGAACTCGTAAACGCCCTTCGAGACCCTCCTGAGACTGACGGGCTTGCCGTCGACGCTGGCGACGAAGGCCCTTGGGTCGTAAGGCTTGTCACCCTTCCTAACTTCGAGCCTGACCTCCTTACCTACCGTGAACAACTTCAGCGAGATGGGATCCGGTATATCGATTTTTCCCAACTTGAACGTTTTGCCTCTGAAGCTCGCCCTTATCGGGTACTTTCCTCCCCTGTCCACGTTCCCCGAACCCCTATACTCTGCCTCTGAAGCGCTCGAACTGTTTAGCACCAGGGCCCTGTTGAGGCCGGATTCGACCCTCAGTAGGTCGGGGACGAGGACGTCGAGATCTCCCTTGAGGGTCACCCTGACGTCAACGGTTTGGCCGGAACACGACACCTCGTACTTATCTACCTTAAAGTTGGCCCTCTCGACGGCCGCGATCAGGGAGATAAGCGCGAGTATCGTGGTGCCCAGAAGGGGACTTCCGTTATCGTAAAGGAGGGCCAGCGCGCCAGCGCCCGAACCGGCCATGATATAAGACCTGGCTCTCTTCTTCGGGTAGAGGAAAGCGACTAGCAGGAACGCGGCCAGAGGGAAGAGCGCCTTAAGTAGTGTCGAAGGCGAGTAGTCGAGGCCAACTGAGGGAAGGATTAGGTAGGCTAGGTACGCTGAGAGGGCCCAGGGTCTCTTAATTGCGGCCAAGAGGGCGGAAGACGCGAATAACAGGGATAGGACGATGAGCGAGACAGGGCTGGACATCAGCTCGGTCAAAATGGCCGGGCTCAGAAGGGCTTCCAGGCTTCGGGGCGACACTAAAGCGACTGCCCACGCACCCGCTGATAGTCCGGAAGCCACCTTAGCTAGGATGAACTTGCGGTACGAGTCCAAGCCCTTCGCGTTTTTACACCCCGGTTCATTAAATATAGCTGTTGAGGGCGAGGGACGTACTGAACTTCGCCGAAGAGCTCCTGGAGAAGGGCTACCTTGAGGCTCGTGTGAGACGTTCTTTATCGCGGCGGTTGAAGCGATCAAGGCCATTGCCGGGGCGTTGGCGGTCCCGTGTACCTCCTGCTCCCCGGACGAGATCTTCGAGGTGGCCCTAAAGGCGGAGTCCCAAGGGACAAGGGTGATGAAGTACTTAAAGAGCGCGATGGCAATCCTGAACTGCGATCAGCCTCCAGGAGCCCTCAAGCGAATGGCGGAGGACATAAAGACCCTCGTCGAGATAAGTGAGGATCTTAACAGGAAACGATAGGTGAAAGTCTTTCGTTTTTAGCTTACCCGGTGTTTCAATACTGAGTCTGAGCGATGAGGAGGCTCATCGCAACGGGGATAATCCTCCTAATAGTGGGCTCCATGACTTACTTCATTTCGAACTACGAACTAGCTGGGCTGAGGGTCGAGAGGAGCGTCCTTCTAGAGCCTAACCAATCCATCTCGTTCTCCGTGCCTTTCAGTGAGTTCTACTTCGGCTTCTATCCTGAAAACCTGAGCTTCCACGTCGACGGGGGGAGAGTGGTGAACTCCGTGCCCGCGGTGATCCCGTATAATGGGACTAGCTTGAACACCACGGCTTACGAGGTGCTCTCGTATGGTACCTCGGCTCAAGTGAGCATCGTCAACGACTTAGGTCGTCCAGAGAACGTCGTTTACGCGTATAAGGAGTTCGGAGCGTCCTACGCGATACTCGCGATATTGAACCTCTTCGGCATCCTGCTGGTTCTCTTTGGGGTCGTAGCCTTCGTCTTGGGCCTGCTGGTCAGGAGAGTGAGCGACGAGGGCACCGCTAAGCGGTCAGAATGAGTACAAATCCATATCGTTTAATTAACTAGTAATTGTCTTCTGAACTCGATGTCGAATTTCAAGATAAGCCTCGGCGTGAAGGTTCTCGACGAGGTCTTTTCCTCAGCCGAGGAGTACGTCGTGCTCCTTTACGGCCCTGTGGGCAGCGGCAAGAGCTTGATCGTGAAGAGGCTGGCCGAACAGGTCATTAATTCGGGCAAGGAGGTCGTTTATTTGGCCTTCGAAGAGGACCCGAGAAAGGTAAAGAAGTGGTTCGCACAGAAGGACGCATCCATGCTTAACCGCTTGAAGATAGTTAATTACTTCAGCGATGGGGTCAAGGATCCGGACATAATTCAAGGGTCAGAAGCGCTCTCAGACCTAAAGTCTTTGGTCACGGACATAACGGGACTCATAATCATCGACTCCATGAACGAATTAACGTTGAGGTATGACGTCAACCAGCTGGTGCAGTTCATAAAGGGTGTCTCCTCGATCATCTACGGAAAGGGAGCCCTGGCGCTCTTCACTTACAACTTAGTCAGCCAGGAAATCGACGTCACACTAGAGCTAGTGAAGTTCCTATTTGACGGGTTGATCCAGTTGAACGTTGAACCCGTTCCCAACACCGTGATAAGGTCGCTGAGGATTGAGAGGTTTAAAGGGGTAAGGGTTGACAGTGGCTGGTACTTTTTCGCGATAAACGAGAGGGGGGATCTGGAGGGCGTCGACGCTTCCTCGATAGTCTCCTTAATAAGGAGTCTACAGTCTCAGCAGATGTGAAATTTGATATACAATTATTACACAAAAGTATACACTTAAACACTAAAGTATATGAATGTTCATATTTGTAAGCCTTTTTTATAATCATTTGCACATAAACTAATTTAACTTAAGAATTTCAGTTAAACCTGGTGAATAAGCTGTGATAATGAGGGCCTTGTCTGGGAGTGAGGTCGACGTCCACGAGGTACTGAAGTTCCTGTATGGCCTCTCGGAAAGCGACGTAAGGGTGATGCACTACCTGATGGAGAACGGTAAGGCTATCACTATCGAGGAGTTAAGCAAGAATCTCAACGTCTCGAAGGCCTCCGTGAGCAAGAGCCTTAAGAACCTGTATGAGATGGGTCTCGTGAAGAAGGAGAAGCTGGTTGAAAAAGAAAGCAGGAAAGGTAGGCCCAGCTACTTGTACAAAGTGGACGTCGGCGAGCTATACGAAAAGGTCGTCGGCGACCTGGAGGAGCTCCTGGGGGCCACAAAGATACAGCTGAAAGTGCACTTCAAGCTCGGCGACACGACGGGAATTAAAGAAGAGAAAGCTAAGGCGGCCTAAATTAATTCCTTTTATATAATCAAACTTTCAAATTTAATATTAGTTTTTAAAACTTTTTAAATAAAACTACTTATTCTTTTGAGTAGCCGTCTGCTTCGATTTCTTTCTGGCGAAAAGCTCATCCTTAGGCAGGAATCCCTTCTGGACCCTTATTTCCGCCGTCATTTTGGTGTCCCCTCTCAAACACTCTATCGTCCTAACACCGTTCTCGAGCTTTGGCTCACCGCACTCTAACCCCTGCTGCTTGGCTTTCTCTTGGACGACCCTAAGCGCCTCGCTGAGGGTCGCGGCGACTACCTTCTCCTCCCCGTTCGGCGACCTAACGGTCACCTCGTACCTTTTCAACGCGTGCTTGATTATCCTAACGTTAGCGCTGACGTTAGGCCCCTTACACTCCCTCACTAACTCCCCTTCCTTTTCCGTGAATGGTGTACACTCCAGTCCTTTGATCGTTTCAGAAACGAAATTCCTCGCGTTCTTTAACTTCCTGAAGATCCTCCTTAACTCCACGCTCTGATCTTTCTTGACGATCTTAGCCACGACTTCGTACTTCACCGTCTTAGCCATGGGCGTAAGTGAGGGGGCCTCGTAATAAATTTTTAACTAGGCACGCATCGAGAGAATCAAAGTATGGCAGCGCTCGCCCTACCTTCCAATATAACCGAGGCCGAAATAGTCCAGCTGATAATTTCGTTCCTTTTGGGCCTGCTTATAGGCGTACTGATTCGTAAAGTCCTTATAGTTGCATTAATCCTCCTGGCTATAGTGATTCTACTGATGGTCGCCGGCTACGTCAGCCCTCAGCAGATAGAGTCCTTGCTCAATTCCTCCCTCGTGAAGCTACAGAGTTATGCGGGCGGCGCTCAGACGATCGTGAAGTTCATTCCCTATAACTCGATCGCCTTTATAATCGGTCTCGTCATAGGGCTAGCTAAAGGCTGAGGCCGTACTTCCTCAACAGCTTGTTCAACATCTGAACTCTTTTTGCAGGATGGGGGTGCGTGGAGAACAGGTCCATGAAGACGGAAGTTTTCTGGCTTAACCACTCCCTTACCAGCTCAAGGGGTTGGTTTGTGGGTATCTTAACCGCGTTCGCCGTTACCACAGTTCCCGTGAAGGGATCCACCCTGACTTTTTGCATGTAAATCACTATCTTCGCCAGCGCCGTCGCGAGGGGAGCGGAGTCCCTCCCTAAGAGTTGGAAAGCGTGTAAATCAGCGTAGCTCTCTCTGAGCCTGTTGAACCACAACACGAAAATCTGTAGGAAAACCGTGATCGCGTAAAGGAAGGCGCCGATCGCCAACATGGCTAATCCGATAATTATATCCTCTTCCACGGCCGCGAAGACTAGGGCCATGTATCCGGCGTTCATGAGGAACCAAGCAACGTAACCAAGGGCGGAAGGGAGAAGGCCGATGGCTATGCCCAGCTCAACGTCCCTGTGCTTGAGGTGGCCAAGCTCGTGCCCAATGACAGCCCTTAGCTCCTCCGGGGTCGCTATGTTGATCAGGGGCAGAGTGATGGCGACCCTATTACCGGATATCACGCTCCCGAACGCGAACGCGTTAGGAAAGGGCTCGTCGGCGACGAAAACCCTTGGGGGCTTCTTGAAACCGGCCGCGTAGGCCAAGCTCTTGACCATATCATAGAGCCAGCCGTACTCCGCGTCTCCTGGCTTTACCTCAATTAGGTTCCTACTCAATATCACCGGCCCGATCAAGTACTGGAAGAGGAAGAAGATCCCTAGAAAGGGTACGGTGACGATGGCGGGAATGCCAGCAAGGCCGAGAAGGAACCTGAAAATCAGGTACTCAAAGAAAACTGTCAATATCCCCGCTATCGCTATGGTGAGTTTGAGCCTGCCTTCTACGTCCATTATGCCAGCACTCCGGGCTAGTCTCGAAAAAAGGTTAAAGAAATCTTACGGGAGCCGTCAGAGAGCGGTCAACATCTGCTTGATCTTCTCGAGCTTCGACCTCAACTCCTCGTTCTCTTTCTGAAGTCTCTCTAGGTTCTCCTTCGAGGCACACTCGTCCTCAGGAACGAAATGTTGGATCCTGATGTTCGAAAACTTTATCTTGTTCTCCTTCTCGTCGTACTCCGCGTCAACGATTATCCTAATCACGTCCAGCTTCCCGATCTTCCTTTTGTTGACTATCTCCTCGTAAAGCTGCTGATTGAGCTCGGCGACGTCCCTCAGCACTACGCTCTTGTCAACCATTTTCCCGAAGGCTACCAGAGCTACCCTCCTCAGCTTATCCGCGAACCTGGCCGCAACGATTATCCCGGTGCTGAGCTCGAACTTGTTGGTGCCGATCGCGGAAGCCCTCATGGTGGTGTGCTCGTACTCCTCGGCCCTCTCCAGATCCCTCTCTTCGTCCTTCTGATACTGTTCGGTTTCCCTCTGGGGCATAGCTTATCACCTTAAGTTCTCGATGAGCTAGATTAAATTTCTTTTTATTTCTTGAACGAGTCCCACTTGCCGTCCTTAAGTAAAACCCTCCAAACCCCGTTGTCGTAAACGAGTTTGGCCACGTGGTCTCCGTATTCCCTCATCAGGTCGCTCGCGGTCGGCACAGGTAAGTCCAAGTTATTAGTCAGGGCTTGGGCTATCCTGTCGAGGGCCCAAGTCGTGAGCTTGAGCTTGAGCCTCATCATCATGAGCAAGTCCTTCATCTCGGAGCAACCGGCCAGCTTCAGCTCCTTACAGCTACTCTCAGCCTCGTCGTTGGAAACTATCACTCTATTCTTATCCCTACAGACCCTGTAAGCTACGGAGAGCTTAATCGCCTTAAAGGCGTACCTCACGGAGTTGAGCTCATCAGAGCGGAAGTGAGATTCTATCGCGAAACAGAAGCTGTTTATCGCCTGATCCCTGAGCTTCCTGCAGGTCCCGTCGGTGAGCTTGAAGGAGACTCGGGGGAGCGAGCCGCACAGGACCTTCGAGTCGTAAAGCACGTAATAGCACAAGGGGTCACCGGCCTCACACAGTTGTCTGAGGCCCTCCTCGTCGAGCATAACCGGCGAGTACCCCATGCTCGCCAGCTCCAGTAGCAGCTGCTTATCCCTCGTCAGGGCGAAGACGTTCAGGTCGGATACCCCCTCGACGTAGTCCTTCGCTCTTACGTAGCTTCCGAAGACCGCGATAGCCTTAGCTCCCCTTTGGCAGAGCCCCTTGAGCTCCTCTAGACTCACAAATACGTTATAAGACGTTAAATGTAAAGAATTCACCGCGGTACAAATGTTCAAGGACGCACAGGGCAGCTTCGGGGGCAAGAGGGCTTACTACTACCCCCTCTCCCAGCTCGAGGAGCTTGGGGTGAAGGTAAGCAAGCTTCCCTACTCCATAAGGGTTCTCCTCGAAAACGTGATGAGGAACCTCGACGGCTACAAGGTGACGGAGCAGGACTTCGAGGTCCTGGCCAGAAGGAAGGTAGGTCAGGAGTTCGCCTTCATGCCGACCAGGGTCATAATGCAAGACTACACGGGAGTCCCCCTTTTGGTCGATTTGGCCGCCATGAGGACCGAGCTGAAGAAAAGGGGCAAGGACCCCTCAAGGGTGAACCCGGTCATTCAGAGCGATTTAATAATTGACCACTCGGTCAGCGTCGATTACTACGGGACTGCCTACTCCCTACTCCTGAACAGGGACTTGGAGTACAGGAGGAACGAGGAGAGGTATAGGTTCCTCAAGTGGGCTCAGAGGGCCTTCAGGAACCTCAGGGTCTTCCCGCCTGGATCGGGCATAATCCACCAGGTAAACCTGGAGTACTTGAGCAAGGTGGTGGACTTAAGGGAGCTGAGGGGGAAGCTATACGCTTTCCCCGAGATCGTGATCGGCACCGACAGCCACACCACGATGTCTAACGGGATAGGAGTACTAAGCTGGGGCGTGGGAGGACTCGAGGCCGAGGCGGTGATGCTGGGCGAGCCTTACTACATGACTGTGCCCGAGGTCGTTGGGGTCAAGCTGGTCGGCGAGCTCAACGAGGGGGTAACGGCGACCGACTTGGCCCTGTACATAACTGAGCTGCTGAGGAAGAAGAACGTGGTCGGGAAGTTCGTCGAGTTCTTCGGCCCAGGGCTCTCCTCTTTAACAGTCCCCGACAGGGCGACCATCGCCAACATGGCCCCCGAGTACGGGGCCACGGTAGGGTACTTCCCGATAGACGAGCAGGTGGTCGAGTTCCTCAACCGGACCGCCAGGAACGGGGAGATCGTCAAGGACTACGCCGAGGTCAACTCCCTTTGGTACGACGGGAGCGAGCAGCCGGAATACTCAGAGGTGGTGGAGGTCGACTTAGGCGAGGTTGAGCCCTCCGTCGCGGGACCGAGGAACCCCGACGAGAGGGTCCCACTGAGGCTACTGAGGGATTCTGCTCCCGTGAGGAAGCAGAGGAGACAGGGGAAGGAGATATTTGACGGGGCCGTGGTGCTGGCCTCTATAACCAGCTGTACTAACACCTCTAACCCCAGCCTCATCCTGACGGCCGGCCTCTTAGCTAAGAGGGCGGTGGAGCTCGGCCTGAGGGTCCCCCGTTACCTGAAGACCAGCTTCTCGCCTGGCTCCATAGTGGTCCAGGAGTACTTGGACGCTTTGGGCTTGACCCCGTACTTCCAGGCTCTGGGCTTCCACATAGTCGGCTTCGGCTGTATGACGTGCATAGGCAACGCCGGCCCGTTGCCTCCTAAAGTTGAGGCCGAGATAAGGGAGCAAGGGATAGAGGCCTTCGGGGTGATAAGCGGGAACAGGAACTTCGAGGGCAGGATAAATCCCCTCCTGAAGGGGACCTACTTGGCCTCTCCCCCACTGGTCGTGGCCTTCGCCCTGGCTGGCAGGATAGACATCAACCTTTTGGAGGACCCGATAGGCTTTGACCCCAATGGGAGGGCTGTCTACCTCAGGGATCTGTGGCCCAAGCCTAGCGAGGTCAAGGAGCTCTACCTCAAGGCGCTCAGGCCGGAGTACTTCCTGAAGAAGTACGGCAACATTTTAGAGGGAGATGAGAGGTGGAAGTCCCTGAAGGCGCCCGAAGGGGAGCTGTACGAATGGGACGAGAGGTCAACTTACATAAGAATGCCGCCCTGGTTCTCCGAGAGGAGGAAGAACGACGAGGACGTCATCGACGCCAGGATGCTCCTGCTCCTGGGAGACAAGATAACGACGGACCACATCTCCCCTGCGGGTAATATAGACCCAGAATCGCCAGCCGGGAAGTACCTGACGGAGCTGGGCGAGAAGGACCTTAACACCTACGGCGCCAGGAGGGGGAACCACGAGGTCATGCTCAGGGGCGGCTTCGCGAACCCCAAGCTCAGGAACCTGATGGTCGATAGGGAGGGAGGGTTCACGAAGCTCCTGCCCGAAGGAAAGGTCGTCACGGTCTACGAGGCCGCCGTGGAGTACAAGAGGAGGGGAGTCCCTCTGGTCATAGTCGCGGGCAAGCAGTACGGCTCCGGAAGCTCAAGGGATTGGGCCGCCAAGGTGACGGCACTCCTGGGAGTCAGGGCCGTGATAGCCGAGAGCTTCGAGAGGATACACAGGAGCAACCTCGTCGCTATGGGCGTCGTGCCCGTCCAGGTGCAGGACGTGAAGTCGCTGAACCTCACGGGGGAGGAGGTGGTATCGATCATAGGCCTGAAGGACCTGACCCCGAGGAAGGAGGTGACAGTCGTGTTCAAGAGGCCGGACGGCAAAGCGATTGAGGTCAAAGGAGTAGCTAGGGTCGAAACCAACGTCGAGGTTCAATACATTAAGAGCGGGGGGTTGCTCAACTACGTCTTCGACAAGCTCCTGGCGGGGTGAGGTTAAAGGGCGACCTTTTCACTTGTTTCCGATGAGCTTCTCCACTTCCTCCAAAACCTCCTTAATCGAGGGTCTGCTGGAAGGGTCGGGATGCGTCATCTTCTTTATCAGACCCCCTAACGGGTCCTCTAGGGAGTCCCAGAACTTCCTGTACTCTTCCTTCGCTCTGGCCATGTGGTTGACCCACTCGACCCCGCCGACTACGAAGTCGTCCAAAGCGTTGCTGTAAAGCTTCACCACATTCGGCGGGTTGAAGTTCTTACCCGTAAGTAAAGCATAAGCTGTCGCCCCTAGCGAGAAAACGTCCATGGACTTAGACGCCGTGCCTCCCCTCATTAACCCCTCGACTTGCTCCGGGGGCGAGTACTCCAAGGTCACGGCGAAGTACTTGCTCCCCTCCCTGACCGCTGAGCCGAGGTCTCCCAGCTTCACGTCACCGTTGGCCAAAAGCTTCTCGAGACCCTCCTTGCTCGAATAGGGCGTCGAGACGAAGATGTTGGACGGCTTAACGTCTAGGTGCACCAGGTTCACCCAATGGAGGTAGTTCAGCGCCGACCCCACGTACCTGAGCACGTGGAGTACGGCCTCCCTGCCCAGCGGGCCGAACTTACTCACGGCCTGGCCTAAATTGCCCCCTGCCATGTACTCGAACACGAGGAGCGGGGGGTTGTTGATGAATGTCTCCGTCTTGCCCGAGAGGATCTCGCTTATGGCGACTGAGTCTATGTAGACGGCGAAGACCCTCACCAGGTTCCTGTGGGAGAGCGAGGTCAGGAGGGACGCCTCCCTCATGAACTCGGACATGTTCCTCCTGGTGAGAGTGGTCGTCCCGGAGGAGGAGAAGAGCTTGAAGACCTTCAGGGCGTACTTGGGTTCCGACTTCGGATCCCTCGAGGCTGCCAACACGTATCCGTTCCCTCCCTCACCCACGAAGGACTGTACGTAATAGCCGTAAAGGGTCTTCTGAATCCAGGACTTCGGGCTGAACGTTTCCAGAACGGCCATAGAGAGCAAGGTCGGGTACTTGAAGGTACACCTCGACAGCCTATCCCTGGGGTCTATGACTGCGGAACTCTCTCCCATCAGCTCGGTCACCTGGAGGTTAGTCTCCATCGCGGCCGACTTCACGATGTTGAAGGTTACTACCCTTTGGGGGTCGGGCAGGCCTTCGGCCTTCAGTCTGATGGGAAACCTGGTCTTGAAGTTAGTCACCAATTCCGCCAACGCGCCCGCATCGTACTTGGTCCTGTTCCCCATCGCCTTACTCGCTAGGGTCAGTGCGGTGGCGGTCGCCACCGTATACGCGTTGACTGTAGGGAGGGAGCTCCTGGCGAAGAAATAAGCTGCTAAGACGTCGCAGTCCGGCTCGAACCTCGTCTCCGGCACTATCTCTACTTTGCCCTCCACGCTGGTTATCCTTATCAGAGTCTCATCACTCTTAACCACGCCCTTGCTCACCAGGGCCTGGAAGTAGGCCTGATCCTTGTCGAAGTTAGAGGAGTAGTTCGAGACGGTCTTGTAAAGCCTGTTGGAGTCGAGGTCATATACCATCACCTCCATCCCTTGGAGGGTGCTGACGGGCCTTATTTGGAAGTCTGTGAGGAAGTCCACTACCTTGTTCACCTTGAAGTTCGCCTGAGGAAGATAAGGCGAGGCGAGGGTGGCCAGTATAATGAAGGGCAAGTGGAGGGGGGTTAGTTCCATTCCGTAAAAGATGTCGCTGAGCGCCATCACCCTGTCCAGCTTGTCGCTTCTGACGATTATCGCCGACCTCATTCCCATGTCTGGAGACTCTAGGATCAAAGGGACCTGCTCCAAGCCAGGAGACCTCCTGAAGCCCTAAGGAAAGAATTATTCCTTAGTTAAATCTTTAGAGAGAACTCCTATGCGGATTAACGACCCTAGGCCTTACTGTTTCTTTCTCTTGACCTGACTCAGGAGCCTCGACAGCACCTCGTCCGCCTTCCTCTCGATTTCTTCGGGAGCCACTACGTCCTTAGGGTACTCCTTACCTCCGTACTCCTCGGGGAGCTTACGGGTCGCGTCTATGCCGAGCTTACTCCCCAAGCCCGGGGTTGAGGGCGAGGGGTCTAGCTCCTCCGCGGGATAGTCTTCTAAAACCACGACGTCCCTCTGCGGGTCCACGTGGGCGGAAACGGCGTAAAGCACTTGCCCCCAATCCCTGACGTCTACGTCGTGGTCCACGACTATCAGGATCTTACCTATCATGGGAGTGAGCCCCCATATGGCGCTCATGACCTTCCTGGCGTGGCCCGGGAACCTCTTCCTGATCGAGACCACGAAGACGTAGCTTAGGCCCTCAGGAGGCATGTAGAAGTCGACCATTTCTGGTAGTATTGTTATGAGCAGGGGCTTGACGACCTTTTGGCCGAAGAGTATGAAATGGCCGTCCTCGAGGACGGGCTTACCGGTCGTGGTTACGGGTATCAGGGGGTTCTCCCTGGAGTAGATCGCCTTGACTCTAACCACTGGGTAGTTCTTAACGATCGAGTAGACGCCAGCGTGATCACCGTAAGGGCCTTCCGGCGCGGTCTCCCCCGTCAACTCGCCCTCAATCACGAGCTCCGCGTTGGCGGGGTACCTCAAGTCAACGGTTCTGCCCTCGACGACTTCCACCCCCTCCCCCCTCAGCACTCCAGAGACGAAGAGCTTCTCCAGGGGAGGAGGCACAGGGACTCCGCCCAAGAGGGTCGTAACGGGGTCCATGCCGAAGACCACCGCTACCTCGACCTTATCTTGGCCGAAGGCGTAGGCCTCGCTCCTCCTCCAAGGCATCCAGTGAACCAGGAACTTGTCCTTGGCTATCACCTGAAGCCTATAATAGCCGTAGTTGATCGACTCCCCCCTCCTCACGAAGGTCGCCCCGAAGGTCAGGAACCTTCCTGGCTCTAGGGGCCACTGCCTGATGGCGGGGAGCTTGAAGAGGTCAATCTCCTTCCACTCCACGTCCATGGGAGTCCTCGAGGTCCTCTTGGGGAAGTAGGAGGCGACCTTCCTCAGCTCCCCCAGGCTCTTCACAGCATCAAGTATTCCCTCGGGGGGCCTGAAGGCCAGGAGCTCCGTCAGGGCCTTAGCCTTTTCCTCTGGGTCAACCCCCTCAGTAGCTAGAAGGACCCTCTCCCAGGTCCCGAAGACGTTCCCCACCGCGGGAAGTGTGTTCTCCTTGATCCTCTCGAAGATCACCGCCGGTCCCTTGGAGTAGGCCAACTTCCTGAGCACAGCGGCCATTTCCAAGTCGACGCTAACCTCCTCCTTCAGCCTGACCAGCTCCCCCTTGTCCTCAAGAACCTCCAGGAACTCCCTGAGGTCCTTGTACGGCATGGCCTGTCGCTGAAATCTGACACGTGAGGAATTAAGCTGACAGTTTTATCCTACCGATTCGCTCATTAACTCGACCTTGTCTCAAACTGTCCAGGCCGGAAGAGCCCCGGGGAGGTTCGAGAGGGCCCCCCACCTGATCTTCTGGGAGATGACTAAGGCCTGCCCTTTGGCCTGTAAGCACTGTAGGGCTGACGCCATAGAAAGGCCTTTACCCGGTGAGCTGACGACCGAGGAGGGGAAGAGGCTTCTCGAGGACATAGCCCAGTTCGGGAAGGTAATCGTGGTCTTTACTGGCGGCGACCCCCTGATGAGGAAGGACCTCTTCGAGCTTCTGGATTACGCTAGAGGCTTGGGGCTGATAACCTCGGTCGCCCCCGCCCCCTCGCCCATGCTCACGAGGGAAGTCATGAGGAGGTTCAAGGAGGCGGGGGTCAGGTATGTATCGATAAGCCTCGACGGTGCGGAGCCCAAGACCCACGACTGGCTGAGGGGGTTCGCGAGCTATAAGCACGCAATAAACGGCATCAAGGCCGGCCTGGAGGAGGGCCTGAACGTTCAGGTCAACACGGTGGTCTGGAAGGGAAGCTACCCCGAGCTACCGAGGATAGCCAAACTGCTCAAGGACCTGGGCGTGAAGGTCTGGGAGGTCTTCTTCCTCATCCCGGTTGGCAGGGGCACAGTAGAGCTCGACGTACCCAAAGAAGCATACAGGGAGGTAATAGAGTTCCTCGTGGAGGTGACCAGGTACGACATGGTGGTGAGGACGGTGGAGGCGCCGTTCTTCAGGAGGGCCAAGCTGGAATACTCGGGGACCAACCCCAACAACAAGCTGATCAGGGAGCTGAGGAGCCTCTTGGGCGAGCCGATTAAGGAAGTGGACAAGTCGTTCGTCCCGACCATGGACGGTTCGGGGATCCTCTTCGTGTCCTACGACGGGCAAGTCTACCCTAGCGGGTTCCTCCCGTTACCATTAGGGAACGTGAGGGAGAGGAGCATAGTAGACATCTACCGCAACAACGAGGTGTTGGTCAAAATAAGGGGTGCGAAGCTGGGCGGGAAGTGCGGGACCTGCCAGTTTGTGAACGTCTGCGGGGGAAGCAGGGCCAGGGCCTACGCCGTTTACGGTGACCCCCTGGCTGAGGACCCGGCCTGCCCCTACTGAACGTAGCGCTTTAAGAATACTTGGTCTAAATTAATTTTAAAAAGAACAAAGCGTTTAAACATCTCGTGGTCAAGTTCCTCATCGTAGTCAAGTCCCAGAACCCAATGGACGTGAACACGGCGATAAACGTGGGGCAGAGGCTCAAGGTCCTGGGGGCGGATGACGTCAGGATGGTTTTTCTGGGACCAGGAATAAACGCGCTAAGCAGGAAGTCCGAGGCCTCCCAGATAGTCAGCAAGGCCGCTGAGGACTTAAGGAAGGCCGGAGTGAAGGTTCTGGCGTGCCAGATGGCTATGGCCAACTTCAACGTGACGAAGGAAGACCTCGTTCATTACGACGATCTCGTTAAGGGCGCCGAAGTGATATTAGATCACGCGAACAAGGGCTACCAGATCCTGACGTTCTGAAGACGAAACGTGTCTTAACGGTACTTAAAAGGTAAAGCTTTCACGTTCATCGAACGAAAAAGTAGGTCGATTCCTTCAGTAACAAAATAAAGCAATAAAACGTAGTATAATTAATTAAATTTATTTCGAATAGAGTTGAATAGGGCTCATCAACGACGTCGTTTTATGTCCGCTTCAAAGACCTAGGCGGTTCAGGTCCTGGGATGGGTCGGAGGTCTCGGAGCATCGTCCAGGGCTGGGGAACGCCTGGTTCCATCCCCTGACCTTTAACGTGTACGTGGTGATCAGCTGGGTACTCGACGCGGTGCTGACAGCGGTCAGCCTCGTGATGTGGAGGATCGATAAGTGGGGTACTAGAATCAATCCAAGCGGATAAGTTTTTTCGGAATAAACAACGAAGACTAAACCGTTGCCGAATTCCTAATTCGTAAATTTGGTAATAAGGGTCAAGGCAGTCTTGAATTTTTCTGAATCCTATTTGTAACTTAATCCACCTGGAAGGAGATCCTCGAGAGCCGGAGGTCCGCGAAGTACTTGTAGTAGAGGGAGGCGCTGCCCTCGGTCGCTATCAGGGCGAGGACGAACGGCAGGGCCAGTAGGCCGAGGCCGAAGAGATATCCCCCGAGTAGGGAAGCCAACGAGAACGGGAGCAGCCTGGAACTCTGGTTCAGCCCGAACGCGGTTCCCCTCCTTCTCTCGCTTATCACAGCGGCCATCAGGGCCTGCTGGGCCGGAAGCGGGAGAACCCTGAGCGTCATGAAGGATACGAAAAGCACGATAGCCAAGATCTCGTTATCCACGAAGGGTATCCCAAGGGCTGAAACGGCGCTAACGGTCCTCGAAACGAATATGAACCTCCCTATTCCCATGCTCTCGCTGAGCTTGGGCGACAGGAGGAGCATTACTGTAGCAGAGGCTACCCCGATGGCTGTATAAAGGAAGCCTATGAGTCCGTTGTTCATGCCGAAGTGGAGCTTCAGAATGACGGGCATGAAGGGTACCACCAAGCCCTGGGAGACGCCGTTGAGAGCCCCCGTCACGGAGAAGAGAGCCAAATACTTCCTCTCGTTCACGCTCGACGCGGTTCCTCGACCGGTCCCCCTTAGACTGTCCTCACGCGTGGCTCCCTTCCCTTCCGGTTCCTTCACCGGTACAACTACGAGTGTCGAAGCCAGGGCCAGAAATATGCCAATAAGGAAAAGGGTCGAGTAGTCCAGGCCTGAGAGCAGGGCCCCCGCAGCACCAGAATAGGAGGACAGGGCAGTGAAGACCGTCATTACCCAGTTCAACCTCTCCCTCTCTACCTTTCTCGAGATCAGGGAGGAGAAGAGGGGAGCCGCGGAGGCCCCTATTCCTCCCCCAACTAAACCTCCGACTGTCCCGTAACCGCTCAGGGCTGAGGCTAGAAGGAGGAGGTAGAAGTTAGCCGAAAAGTAGGTTAGGGCTAGTCCTATAACCAAGGTGAAGAGGGAGACCAACAGGGCCCTCTTGGTCCCCGCCCTGTCCCCGGCCAAGCCGAAGGCAAGAGACAACAGGGGGTTGGAGAAGGAACCGACCGCGAAGACCACCCCTATTTCGGGCAGCGAAAGCCCCTTATCCAGCAGGTAAAGGCCTATGATTACGCTAACGTAGCCCGCGACGAAGCTCCTGAGGGCCCTAGATATCATGAGGAGGCTTAAGTCCCTATCCACTCGAAAGTAAGGTGCCGAACAAAAATTAAAGGGTTTCTGCTCAGCCCTTGAGCTTCTCAAGGGGAACTCTGGTGGTCTTGAGACCGAAGGTCAGGATCAGGGCCCCTGAAACGGCGCTAACGGAGCCTACTAGGGCGGTCGAAACGCTCAGGGAGTTCTGGCTCAGCAGGGCGTAAACCAAGGGGCCTAAGGCGCCGCCCAAGTGTCCCAGACCGTCAGCGATGCCGAACCCGACGGTCCTGAACTTCGTGGGGAAGTTCTCAGCGGTGTAAGCGTACATCATGGGGAACTTGAAGCCCTGGAGGAACATTATGGCAAAGCCTAAAGCCAGGAAGGCCAAGCCGTTGGGAGAGAAGGGCCAGAGGGCCATCAATACAGCAGTCAACAGGTTAGGGAGGGCGGAGCCGTACTTCCTCTCTAACTTATCGGCCAACACCGACGCCACGACCACTCCAAGCGGGTCCCCATAGAGGATGTAAGTGAACGCGAGGCTATCGTTCAGACCTTTCTGCCTTATGAGCTCGAAAACGGGGGTGGAGAAGAGAGCGTAGCCCGTGAAGTAGCTGGCGAACCATATAACTAGGAATATTAACGCGCCCTTGTCCCAAACAAGCCTTTGCCCTCTCCTCTCCAACCACATCCCCGACTCCTTTAGGGTGAGCCTGTAAGCCAACGAGACCAGGGCCAACAGAAGGCTCGGCAGGAACAGGAGCCTCCAATAGCTTTGGTCCAAGAGGACTGCCAGGGGGCCGACTACCAGGGACATCAGGAAGCCACTCGCCGAAACGAGGCCGACGCTCCTCCCCCTCACGTCGGGGCCCACCATCTCCGAGATATAGGCAGGTACCACGCTTATCTCGCCCTCTATCCCAACGCCTATGATCAGCTCCGCCAGGAAGAGCTGTGCGAAGGAGTCGGCAGTCAGCCCCAGCGAGGAGCCCAGGGCTATCGTTAGGGAGGAAGCTATCAGCCCCGCCCTCCTGCCCAACCTGGCGGACAAGTAGCCGTTGATCAGCCCGCCCAGGACATAACCGATCATTTCCGCCGAAAGTATCAGGGCGGAAGGGACGAGGCCTATCTCCTTCGAGGAGTAGTTCTCTATGTAAGGGACGTTGAAGATGTCGAAGAAGGCCAACGAGTAGCCGAGGGATAATAAGGCCAGGTCGAGCTTCCTCAGTCCCATACAGGCGAATTCAAGCCGTCAGGCTACCTTTTAAGCTTAGGCCCCGGAACGACGAGCCCTAACCCGTTAGGGATCTCACTGAATAACTGTCTTCGGTTTTTCAGGCAGTGGATTTGAAGGAACAGGGACCCCTTTTCGTGGGAGCCTGAACCTACATAGTGTCGCCGTAACCATAACAGGGGTCGACCTCATGAAGGCTGTCCTCATCATCCCCTTTGCTCTGGCGACCCTTGCCACTACGGAACGCTTAAGGCCCAGGGCAACCTCAAGAAGGCTCGGACAGAGGGAGGTTCTTAAGCTGGCCTACAAGATGGGCTACTTCGACCCGGACAGGAAGATAACTCTGACTGAGTTGGCCGAGAGGATAGGCGTGAAGGCCCCGACCCTCGAGGAGATCCTGAGGAGGGCGTTGAGGAAGGCTGTCAAATACTACCTAGACCGGACGGAGTGAGGCTCCTCAGTACTCTATCTTTAAGGTTCAACCGAAAGCCTTCAGGTATCGCATGAATGACCGAGCCTGCTTATAAGTA
>GG748738.1_pt5 | contig 78118 bp, 91 predicted proteins | sample 429598 | NCBI scaffold set GG748580.1 | reverse complement strand
TGCTCTACAACCTGGCCAACCCAGGCGATAGGGTGGTCCTCAACTACCCATCCTACAGCATGTTTTGGGTCTACTCTAAGGTGAGAGGATTCAGGGTGGAAAAGGTGAGCCTGAGGGAGGACGGGGAGTGGTGGAAGGAGGACTTCGACTCTCTGATCGAGAAGGCCAAGGGGGCTAGGCTCGTGGTCATCGACGACCCCAACAACCCGACCGGCTCTCCTATGCTCCAGGCCAAGGAGGAGCTGATAGAGTCCCTGGCTGAAGCGGTTGACGGCTTCGTGCTCATAGACGAGGCTTACCACGAGTTCGCCGGCTACACTGCGGCCAAGATGGTCGAGGAGATCCCGAACCTGCTGATAGTCAGAACCTTCAGCAAGGCCTTCTCCATGGCTTCCCTGAGGGTAGGTTACCTTTTAGGGTCGAGGGAGGTCATCAGGAACCTTCAGAAGGCCTGGACCCCCTTCGACGTTAACGTCATAGGTTACGTCGCCGCCATAACAGCCCTGGAGAACCCGAGTTACGTCCGTGAGCTCGTGAGACAGGTTTCGGAGGTGAGGGAAGAGTTGTTAGCCTCCTTGAGGAGGTTAGGGCTGAGGGCTTACAACTCCATGACGAACTTCGTCCTCTTCAGGTATAAGGGCAACCTCCTGGATCCCCTGATGAGGAACGGTTTCGCCATAAGGAAGCTCTGGGAGGACTTCTACAGGGTCTCCGTCGGCACTAGGGATCAGATTAGGGAATTGATTAAGGTCATGGGTGATGTGCTTGAAGATAGCGGTTCCGAATAAGGGTAGGCTTCAACAGCCCACGTTGAACTTCATCCAGTCCCTGGGGATTAGGCCCCTGATGGGCGAGGACAGGGCGTTAATAGTGCCCACAAACTGGGAGGACGTTCAGCTCGTGCTTGTCAGAACCGAGGACATCCCAAGCATAGTGGAGGCGGGTGCGGCGGACATAGGGATAACCGGTTACGACTACGTCGTTGAGGCGAGGGCTAGGGTCGCTACTTTGGCTCACCTAGACTTCGGGAAGGCAAAGATAGTGTTCGCCGTCCCGCAAGACTGGAACGTCAGCTCGGTCGAGGACATCAGGGGCGAAATAAGGATAGCGACCAAGTACGTCAACTTAGCCCAGGATTACGTCGATAGGAAGGGGCTGAAGGCCAAGATCGTTAAGATCAGCGGTGCCGCAGAGGCTATGCCCTCGCTTGGGGCGGCGGACGCCATAATCGACGTAATGAGCACCGGGACTACCCTGAGGCTCCACGGACTTAAGGCGATCGACACGGTGTTAGAGACGCAGGCGGTGATCGTTGCCAGGGAGGATTGGCTCTCCAGTCCCGAGGCCGAGACTATAAACATGATAATCACGCTGGTCAAGGGCACGCTGGCAGCTAGGAACAAGAAGATGCTCTTCATGAACGTCCCCGACGACAGGCTCAACGACGTCCTCTCGGTCCTTCCGGCCATGAAGTCCCCGACAGTTACGAGGCTGGCTAAGGAGAACGCGTGGGAGGTGATAACTGTCGTGGACGAGTCCGAGCTGGCCAGGGTGATATTCTCGGCTAAGTCAAAGGGCGCGAGCGACATAGTGGTGGTCGACATAGAGAAGGTGATTAGGTGAAGGTAATACCCAGCGTCGACATAAGCGAGGGGAAAGCCGTCAAGAGGGTGAAGGGAGTCAAAGGTACGGGCCTAGTACTCGGCGACCCGCTGAAGGTGGCTGAGGAGATTTACGCCATGGGTTACAGACAATTGCACGTGGTCGACCTCGACGGCGCGGAGGGGACCGGAAACAGCACCGACAAGGTAAGGGAGATAGCCAAGGTGGGCTTCGACTGGCTCCAGGTCGGAGGAGGGGTTAGGAGCCTCGAGAGGGCCTCAGAGCTCCTCAGGGCGGGGGCCTCGGCCGTGATAATGAGCACTCTGCCCTTCACCAGGCCCGACGAGTTCTATAAAATAGTCGATTCCTTGGGGGGCGATAAGGTGTTGGTCTCCTTAGATTACGATTCCCAGGGTTACGTCCTGATAAAGGGGTGGAAGGAGAGGTCCTTGACCTTAAACGACGCCCTCAGGAGCCTGAGGGGAGTCAAAGGAGTGATCTTCACTTACGTCGACAGGGAGGGGACTTCCGAAGGGATAGACGAGAACGCCGGAAAGTGGGCAGCTTTGGTTAAGGGAATAAAGGAGTACGCCGGAGGGATAGGCGGACTTGAGGATCTGTTGAAGCTTAAGGCAATGGGCTTCAACTTCGCTGTGGTGGGGATGTCGTTCTACACCGGGAGGGTGAGGGGGATTGTCGAGGTATAGCAGGGTCAGACGGGAGACCAAGGAGACGATCGTGGAGGTAGAGATGAACCTGGACGGCAACGGGAACGTTAAGGTAGACACTCCGGTGCCCTTCCTCAACCACCTCCTGGAGAGCATGCTCTTTTACATGAGGGCCGACGCTAAGGTCCACGCGGAGGACTTTAGGGGCTTCGACGATCACCACGTCGTCGAGGACGTGGCGATAACCCTGGGGCAGGCCGTGAAGGAGGCCCTGGGCGACAAGAAGGGGATAGCGAGGTTCGCAGACAGAACAGTTCCTATGGACGAGGCCTTGGTTCAGGTGGCTGTGGACGTCAGCGGCAGGGGAATGGCGTTCGTTAAGTGGAGGATAAATAGGGACTCGGTGGGAAAGCTCTCAGTGGAGAACGTGAAACACTTCATTCAGTCCTTCGCTTACAACTCTGGGATAACGGTTCACGTGAGACAGGTCAGGGGGGAGAACTCGCATCACATCCTAGAGGCATCCTTTAAGGCCTTGGGCCTGGCCCTCAGGGACGCCTTCAGGATAGAGGGTCAAGGAGTTCCCAGCCTGAAGGGATCTCTATGACGGCCAAGAGGATAATCCCGTGCCTCGACGTTAAGGACGGCAGGGTAGTGAAGGGGGTGAACTTCCTCAACCTCAAGGATAAGGGGGATCCGGTGGAGCTTGCCTCTAGATATGAGGAGGAGGGGGCCGACGAAATAGTGTTCCTAGACATAAGCGCTACCGTCGAGGGAAGGAAGACCCTCTTCGAGAAGGTGAGACAAACAGCTGAGGTGATCAGCGTACCTCTCACCGTAGGGGGAGGGATAAGGAGCCTCCAGGATGCCGAAAAGGCCTTTGACAGCGGCGCTGATAAAGTCTCCATCAACACCGCCGCAGTGGAGAACAAGGGGCTCGTAACCCAGATCGCCGACCAGTTCGGAAGGCAGGCTTTGGTGGTAGCGATAGACGCCAAGAGGGTCGGGAACTCGTTCAGGGTTTTCGTGAGGTCTGGGACTCAGGACACGGGCTTGGAGGTAGTCGCCTGGGCCAGGGAGGTGGAGGCCTTGGGGGCCGGGGAGATACTGTTGACGAGCATAGACAAGGACGGCACGAGGATGGGCTACGACATCGAGCTTACCGACGCTGTGTCCAGAGCGGTCAGGATCCCCGTAATTGCGAGCGGGGGAGCCGGGGAGATGAGGCATTTCCTTGAGGTCTTCGAGAGGACTAAGGCCGACGCCGCCCTCGCTGCGGGGGTCTTCCACGAGGGCCTAATCCGGATCCCTGAGCTGAAGTCTTACCTCAAGAAGAACGGCGTGGAGGTGAGGCTATGATCTCCTTAGATCTACCCAAGGAGAGGCCGAACGACTTCGGTAAGGTCATTGACGTCGTCAGGGAGATAGTGGAAAAGGTGAGGAGGGAAGGTGACAGGGCCTTACTGGAGCTCACGGAGAGGTTAGACGGGGTGAAGCTCTCGAAGATAGCGGTCAAGAGTGAGGAGCTGGAGTCCATGGCCTCGTCGCTCCCAGGGACGGCCATGAGGGCTATAGACGTCATGTTCGACCAGATATGGGCCTTCCAGGATTCCATAAGGCCTCCGATAACGTGGGGTAGCAGGAGAGGGATCAAGTGGGGTGTGCTTTGGAGGCCGATCGAGAGGGTCGGCATTTACGTCCCGGGAGGGGCCAAGTCTTACCCTTCCACTTTACTGATGGCCGGAGTCACCGCGAAGGTCGCGGGGGTTAAGGAGATATACGTGGCCACACCTCCCTCGAGATCGGGGCTGAACCCCGCCGTAGCTTACTCAGCCTTAAAGGTGGGGGTAAAGGAGCTCTACACGGTCGGCGGAGCCCAGGCCATAGCGGCCCTCGCCTTCGGTACAGAGAGCGTGAAGAAGGTCGACAAGATCGTGGGGCCAGGAAACGTTTACGTTCAAGCGGCCAAGTACTTAGTGTCGCAATACGTGGGAATCGACGGGATAGAGGGACCCACCGAGCTCGTGGTGATAGCGGACTCCTCCGCTAATCCTGAGGAGGTCGTGTTGGACATGAGGGCGCAGGCCGAGCACGGGAAGACCTCCTACGTAGTCCTGATAACCACGGACGAGGGGCTGGCCAAGAGGGTGGCGGAGGCTTTAGCGAACGACGACTTCACGTATTACTTAAAGGTCGTTAAGGACTTGAATGAGGCGATCGAACTAGCGAACTCCATAGCTCCAGAGCACCTGTCCCTCCACGTCTCGAACCCGTACCAGGCCCTAAACCTCGTTAACAACTCAGGGGCAGTGACGTTGGGTAGGACCCCTCCGGCCTTAATAGATTACTCAGCTGGGCCGAACCACATACTGCCGACCAACGGCTGGGCGAGGTTCAAGGGAGGGATTACGGTGTACGAGTTCCTCAAGCCGGTTATGGTAGCCGCGGCGGAATCCCCCTCGAAGGAAGTAGTGGAGAGCGCGGTGGAAGTAGCTAACCTGGAGGGCTTCAGGGTTCACGGTGAGAGCGTTGCCAAGCGATTCCTGTGAGGTGCTTTACAGGCTTTACGAGGTGATACTGGAGAGGAAGAGGACCATGCCGGAGGGAAGCTACACGGCGAAGCTGTTCGCTAAGGGCAAGCCCTACATAGCCCAGAAGGTAGGAGAGGAGGCTGTGGAGACGACGGTGGCCTATCTAGCCGAGACCAAGGAGAGGGTGATCAGCGAGTCGGCTGACCTAATATATCACTGGCTTGTGATGCTCGCTGACTCCGGGATAACGTTGGACGATGTTATGGAGGAGCTTAGGAGGAGGATGAAATGAGGGCCCTGGTAGTGAACTACGGAGTGGGTAACAAGTACAGCATAATTGGGGGCTTAAGGAGGGTGGGCTTCGAGGTCGAGATATCGAGCGAAATCAAGCCCGAGTTCGACCTGATAGTCTTCCCTGGCGTGGGCTCCTTCTCCGCTGTAGCCGACTTCCTGGAGAGTAAGAGGGATCAAATAGAGGAAGCCAGGAAGAGAGGAGCTAAGTTCCTGGGGATATGCCTGGGCATGCAGGTGATGTTCGAGAAAGGGACTGAGGGAGGGATTCACAGGGGCCTAGGGTGGTACAGAGGACTAGTAGACAGGATAAGGGGGGACGTGAAGTTGCCCCACATAGGGTGGGAGACGGTAAGGGACTTGGGATGGTGCGAGTTGACCGAAGGGATAGACGGCCAGTACTTCTACTACGTCCACTCCTACGTGGCGTACGCTCCCGAGACGCCGGCGGCGGTTTCTTACTACGGCGTCGAGTACCCCGCGGTGGTCTGTAACGAGTTCTCCGTTGGGACGCAGTTCCATCCCGAGAAGAGCTCGAGGGCAGGGGAGGCCTTCCTGAGGAACGTGGCGAGGTGGTTGAGGAAGTGAGGATGAGCCTCGAGGAGGCGACGAGGCTGGCGGACTCCCTGTGGTATAGGCACACCGACTCAACCGTCATAGCGGTGGTCCAGGACGCATCTGACAAGGAGGTGCTGATGGTGGGGAGCATGAACAGGGAGGCCGTAATAAAGACCTTGACTACTGGACTCCTTCACCTCTATTCCCTCTCAAGGAAGAGGCTTTGGATGAAGGGCGAGACCAGCGGGCATATCCATGAGGTAGTGGAGATAAGGGTTGACTGCGATAACGACGCCCTGATAGTTAAAGTTAGGCCCCACGGCCCAACCTGCCACACGGGCAACAGGAGCTGTTTTTACAGGACTGCCGAGGAAGTGGTCCAGGGTAAAACCTGATAGCTCTAAACCTCCCTTTATTAAGTAATGAACACAACCATAAACCCGGTTAAAGTATGCTGACCCCTCAGGAAAAGGAGGAGTGGAAGAAGAAACTGATGGACGCATTAACGCAGGTCTACGACCCTGAGATTCCAGTGGACATCGTCAACCTCGGTCTCATTTACGAGCTCAACGTAAGCGATGAGGGCGACGTTTACGTAAGGATGGGACTAACTGCGCCTGGGTGCCCCGTGGTTGACGACCTTATCTACACAGTCGAACAGGTGGTCAGGGAGACGGTGCCGGCTAAGAGCGTTCAGGTCGACATAGACATAGAGAAGCAGTGGACCCCTCTCATGATGACCCCGCAAGGCAGGGAGAAGTTCAAGCAGATGTACGGTTACGACATAGTGGAGATGTGGATTCAGACTTACGGCATGCCAGTTTCAGATCAGCAATAATTTAGGATAAGGTGTTTTTCCTTATCCCGTGTCCTGGAGCTTACTGGAGGCCGTAAGGAAGAACCCTGACGTCCTTAGGGAATCCTTGAAGAAGCGTTTCTTGCCCACCGACTTAGCGGATAAGGCTATGGAGTTGGACAGGAAGTGGAGAGAGATACAAAAGGAGGTAGACAGGCTGAGGCACGAACACAATGTGATCAGCCAGAAGGTTGCTAGGGCGAAGCCGGAGGAGCAGGAGGCCCTGAAGGAGAAGGCCAAGGAGTTGTTACAGACGTTAGAGGCTAAGGAGAGGGAGCTCGAGGAGATAGAGAATCAGAGGGACGAGGTGTTGAGGAGCCTGCCGAACTTGGTCCATGAGACAGTCCCGATAGGGCCGGACGATACATATAACAAGCCGATAAGGGTTTGGGGCCGTTTCAAGGTCTATAAGGACGACGTCGAGGCCTTCAAGTCCCAGCTGGGCGGCCTTCAGGCGGACTACATCGTGACAGACAGGAGACCCTTCGGCCACGCCGAGGAGCTAGAGGAGGTGCTGAGGCTAGGGAACACCCTGAAGGCGGGAGGGGTCGCGGGCTCCAGGTTCTATTATTTGTTCGACGACATAGTCTGGCTGGACTTCGCCCTGCTACTTTACGCTATTGACGTTATGACTCAAAAGGGTTATGCCCTCGTCCTTCCACCTTATATGCTCAGGGGGGAGGTAATTTCCGCCGTCATTGATCTGGCCACTTTCAAGGACGCCATCTACAAGATCGAGGGTGAAGACCTCTATCTCATAGCCACCGCCGAGCACCCGATAGCGGCTTTGTACTATAAGGAGACGATAAACAAGGACGATTTACCCATAAAGATGGTGGGCTTCAGTCCGGCCTTCAGAAAGGAGGCTGGGGCCGCCAACAAGGACCTTAAGGGGATATTCAGGGTTCATCAGTTCCACAAAGTCGAGCAGTTCATATTCTCCATGCCGGAGGATAGCTGGACCCTCCACGAGGAACTGATAAGGAACGCCGAGGAGATCTTTCAAGGCTTGGGCCTACCTTATAGAGTGGTCAACATAGCCTCAGGCGACCTAGGGGCTTGTGCGGCCAAGAAGTACGACTTGGAGGTCTGGATGCCTGCACAGGGGAAGTTCAGGGAGATGGTGAGCGCGAGCAACTGCACGGACTGGCAGGCCTACAGGCTCGGCATAAGGTTCAACGACCCGAAGGCCAAGAGGAAGGGCTTCGTTCACACCCTCAACAGCACGGCCGTGGCTAGCACCAGGACGATAACCGCCATCCTCGAGAACTACCAGACGGACGACGGCTCGGTGGAGGTGCCTAAGGTATTGAGGAAGTACTTGGAGATCTTCCCCAAGGCACCGAAGGATTACATAAGGCCGAGGAACGTCAAAAAGTGAAAAAGTCACTGCCTCATCTTGCTCTCCAGGTAGGCCTCAATCCTCTTCATTTGTTTCTTCGCGTACCTCAGGAACAGCTTCAGGGTAATCCTGAGCGGAGCGTAGAGCGGGCCCCTCAAGTAGAACGTACTCAGCATGTCCTCAGCCCACCTGACGTTGTGCCAGAAGACCTTCTTGTATAACTCAACGTGGGACTCCTTCAGCTTCAGTCTGTCCACCCAGTCCCTGTTCTTCAGGTAGCCCAATGGGACGAACATCATGGGCACGAGGATGCTCCTGTAATCCTTCAGCCTGTCCACGAGCTCTATGGTCGCCCTGACGTCATCCTCCCTCTCGTCGGGCAGGTTGATTATCATGGTTCCCGCGGGGATGATGTGGTGCTCGTGCATTATCCTGAAGGCGTCCTCCACTATCTGAGGGTAGTCCTCCGGCTTGAACGGGGAGGACTTGGCCGGCATTATCTCCTTGGCCAGCCTCACTGACCCCGTCTCGATCCCGACCTCAACGCCCAAGTAGCTCTGGTTTCCGTCTTCGTACACTATTTCGGTGATTTTGGAGATGAGCCCGTACTTCTCCTCGGCATACTTAATCGCGGCGAGGCTGGCGTGGCTCCACGCGATAGTCTTGTAATACTTCTTCACTAGCTTGTGGAGCTTAATTAGGGGTTCAGGCCTAGGATAAATACCAGAAGCACCGTAGAACAGGACGTCGTCGGAGTGGATTACCCCGTGCCTTACCCCCGCCCTGCAGTTGACTATGAGTTCCTGCTCTATTTTGTCGAGCGGGTAGTACCTAGTCGGCCTCAGCGTCACTGAACAGAACCTGCAAGACCTCGCACACCCCCTCATGATCTCGATTAGTCCGTTCACGCTGGCCCCCTTGATTACGGGGATCTCGTCGACGCTCGGCGCGTCCTCAGCGCCCACGTAAACGTAGCTAGGCAGGGGCTCCCCTTCGATTATCTTCTTCGCTATTTCCACTACCGCTTTCTCGCCCTCTCCGTCGATTATCGTGTCCAGTCCCACCTCCTCCGCTAAGTCCGTCCTCCAGAGCCACTGCCAAACCCCTGGCCCTCCCGCCACTATCTTGACTCCCCTGGCCTTGGCCTCCCTGACCTCGGGCCTCCTGATGAGGCTCACGAAGCTCTTGTAGTTCACGGGCTCTTTCTTGGTGATCGCCCACCACGTGGATGAAGGAGGACCGAACGCGAAGTAGTCGTGATGGGAGAACATGAGGGCTTTCGCGTTATTCAAATACTTGCCTATGTGATCGGGGTCGATTATAGCCGCCTTGAAGCCGGCGTCCTGCAACGCGGCCTCGACCTTCCTCATGCCGTAAGGTGCCTGCCACGGCCTCCCGTACTCGTCGACCTTCATCTTGGGACAGGCCATCCATTTCCAAACCGGCTCCGGCATCCCCACTGCGGGGCCGGTCGCCATGAATCCTATGAACTCCTTGCCGTGGTGGTTGGTCATGAGACAGCGGTCTGTTGTTAAGACGAAGTCGAGGTCAAGCGACAACCTGAAGAAATTGAGATACCTTTCAGTTTAAAAACACGGATTTATAGTCCGTTCTTAAGGGCCCTCATCAGGACCTTCCTGAGCTCGTCGTTGAGTTCCTTCATAGTGACCTTCTGCACGTTGTTCAGGTCGTCCTGCCAATACTCGTCCTCCTTCGCCAGCTTCGCGTTACTCAATGCCCTTACTACGATTATTTTCTCTCCCTTCTCGTTCCTGGTCTCCTCGACCACAAGTTCCTTGCCTTTAATCCTCACAACCCTCTTGGCCTCAACGTTAGTTATCTTCATTCTTAAAGGGAACGAGTCTTACGGAGTTTTATTTGTTATTCCTCTTCCTCTCCTTCGAACTCCCTCTGGAGGAGCTCCTGGCCTATCTCCTTGTAGTACTCCTCCCTCTCCTGGGCCAACTGCTCCTCGTTGAGGCCTCTCTCGCTCAGGTTGCTCACCGATGAAGTGGTCATGACGTTGTTCTTTATCTGCTCCTGAACCTTGAGGTCCTTCCTTTCCTTCTTAGTCAACGACATCTCATAGCCGCACTTGGTGCACTTAAGGTACTTCTTCCCATCCTTCTTGATGGGGACCATTAAGCCGCCGCATTTAGGACAAAACCTCATGATACCACGGTTATTGCTTCCCCCCGCACTCGTATAATATAAGGATTGCGGTTCATGAACTCCTCTAAAGACCTAAAGAGGTACACTAACTCGAGCCCTATCACTTTATACCTTCGAAGACCCTGAGCCTGGGGTCCTCCTTAACGATGTTGAGTACTATGTTAGTGTGAGTCCTGTCTATCTTCGGGTTCTTCAGAAGCTCTTTTAGGAAGTCGTTCAGCTCTTCGATCTGCCTGAACTTGGCGATGACTATTATGTCGTACTCACCCACGACGTCGTAAACGGCCATCACGTTGTTGAACTTAGCGAGCTCCTTCTCCACTTCGACGATGTACTTGCCGTTGACCTTTATCATGATGACCGCCGTCAGGTTGTACCCCAGTTTCTGGAAGTCCACGAGCACCGTGAAGCCTTTTATGAGCCCGAGCCTCTCCAGCTTCGCTATCCTGTTGTGCAAGGTAGCCGGGGCAACCCTCATTTCCTCGGCCAGCCTCCTGAGGCTCGTCCTCGCGTTCCTCATGAGCTCGTTCAGGAGCTTCTTGTCCACCAAGTCGAGTTTCATTTCTTCAGAAGCGCTCGATTCCTCCATTGAGAATCGGTTGAGAAGGTCGAACATCACGATTAAAAACTTAGAAGATGGAAGCGCGTTAGCTTGAACACAGTTTAAACGCGACTCATTAGCGTTCCAGGGCCAAGCACGCCGCTCAGGCCGGACAGAATCAGCTGTACCCCGAAGGCGGCGATGATTATGGCCACGAACCTTCCCGCGGCGATGGTTCCCACCTCTCCCAACGCCTTAAGCAGGAAGGGGCCGGAGAGGAGGCTGACGTAAACAAGTAGGGCAGTTATCAGGCTTGAGATGATGAGCGTGAGGGCGGAGTAGGTTATCGATAGGTTAATGAGGGCGGTTATGGTGCCTGGCCCTACAAGCAGCGGGGTCGCTATTGGGGTCACCACGGCTTCCTCGAGCTTCCTCACGAACTTGAGCTGCTGGAACCCTCCCATCGTGTCTATACCCAGGTAAATCAGGAGTATTCCGCCTGCTATCTCGAACGCCTGAGGAGAAATCCCGAGGAAGTCAAGGATTAGGCCTCCCAACACGCTGAAGATAATCAGAAGGACAGTGACCGCCAACGTTATCCTGTTGCTCAGGACCCTCCAAGTGATCCTATTGTTCTGCTCCTTAACTGCCGTCTCATATATGGCGAGCAGATAAGGGATGACGCTGAAGGGGTCTATGATGGCGAAGAGTTTCACCACGATGATCGGTACTGCTCCTAAGTCTAGTAGAGCAGCCATGGGGTAGTTTCAGGCCTTCAAACTATTAACGCCGACTTAGCTGGTAACTTTCCTAAACCGATTCGGTCACCTTTAGGCCGTCATTTCTTTCTCTAAAACTTCCTTAAGCTCCGTGAGGGCCTGAAGCCTCGACTCGTCGTCCTTAGCGAAGACAGCTTTGAGGAGCTTACTCATCGATAGGTAGATCCTTTTGATCTCCCTCCTGCAGTACTCGGCGTCGTCGCTCAGTTGGTTCACCTTCCCCTCTAGGGACTGGAGCGACACGAGTATCTCATCCAATATGTCGTGCTCATGCTCATGATGGTGATGGTGCTCGTGTCCGTGCTCCTCCTCGACCTCTTTTACTATCTCCTCCATGTCCTCTTCAGTCTTGGGAATCTTGTCTATCCTGAACTTCATCCTCCTCCACCTCGTCCACGTTCACAACGTTCTCCGGGCGTTCCTGGATCACGTAGTTTGCTATTCCCATCCTTATATAGTGTTTGGCCACCACCGATATCTTACCTGCCGCCCTGGTCGGGATGCATTCGGTCTCGACCTTCTCGCCTGTGAGCAGGGTTCCGACGACCTTAGCCTCGGTCTTCTCCTCGTTACAGAACTCCACCGTGACGTCCTTGAGCTTCCCCAGGAAGACGAGGGTCTCGAAGTCCCTACCCTTCATGGGCAATGACCTTCACCTCTTAACCCCTATACCTACGACATCCTCAGGCTTTAACCCTTTGTTAGCGAAGTACTCCCTCAGCCCCTCTTCGATCTCCCTTACTGCCTTGAAGCCCCTCTCCATTATCGCTGAAGCCAAGCCCACGAGCCTTGCGCCTGAGGCCAACAGCATTAGCGCATCGTGCCACTCCAGCACTCCCCCGACTCCGATGATTTGGGCCTCGTACTCGGCGTAAACCTCCGAGATTATCCTCACCGCCAGCGGAAGTATGCACTTGCCTGAGATACCGCCGGTGCCGTAGGAAAGGAGGGGGGTGAATCCCTCAATCTCGTAGAGCTTTCCCTTCAGCGTGTTAATCAAAGTCAACGCGTTGGCCCCGTGCTCCAGGGCCTTACCCGCCAGCTCGACGACGTTATCCCACGGGCCTAGCTTGACGATTACTGGAAGAGCGGTCGCGGACTTCACCGCCTGGATGACGTCCTTCAGGTAGTCCTTAGTCGACTCACCGAATCCCTTTCTGTTGGGGCTACTTACGTTCAGTTCAACGGCGAACGCCCCCTCAGAGTGCCTCGCCACCTCGGCGAACTCCTCGGGCTTAGCTCCCCCTGCGCTTATTATGACCCTGCACCCCTCCACTAGGCTCTCCTTGATCCCCTCTTTCCCTGGGTTGCCTAGGCCAATCGCGTTCATGTAACAGCCCTCATGGAACTTGATCACTGTGGGCTCCTTGTGGGGCACAATGGGGTAAGGTGTGAGGGTCTTGGACGTGAGGAAAGCGGGGGAGTACTCCTTACAGACCCTCTCGTTTACTGCCTTGACTGGGGGGAGGACGCCGGAGGCTATCCCCACTATCCTCTCGAATTCCGTGCCGAGGAACCTCACTGGAGGGATTGTAACGGCGCGCTGGAAATAAGTTACGCTTTAGCTATAGGCTAACCTTAGCTATGCCTCCGTGAGGGATTTGACCCTAACGGCCCTGGCGAAGGGGTTCAATCCCTTGACAGGGTAAACGTCCTCTCCGTCATAGACTACCTTCCCCCTGACTATGGTGTAATTCACCCTGGCCTCAAGTGGGTAGAGGTCGAAAGGGGTCTGTGTGACCTTACTGAACCTCGTGGAGTACCTCCAGCTCTCCCTGGCGATCACGACGAAGTTCGAGGGATACCCCTCCTCTATCTTGCCGTACATCACCCCCAGAACCTTCGCCGGGTTCCTGACCAGCAAGTCCAGGGCCCTGTCTAGGGTGAGGACGTCCTTGAACACGAGGCTGAAGACGAAGGGGGTGGTGAACGAGACCCCCGCTATTCCCGGGGGGCAAAGCTCGTAGGGCATAGCCTTCTCTTCCTTAGCGTGGGGGGCGTGATCGCTCGCCACCAGGTCCGCCTCGTAAAAGGCCAGGAGGAGCTTCCTCCTCTGGACCGCGTCCCTGATCGGGGGATTAACCTTGCTCAGGCAGTCCCTTTCTCCCTCAACTAGCATGTGGTGCATGGTGAAGTCCGCCGTGAAGCCCAGTGATTTGGCCAACCTTATCGTGTCCAGGGAGGTGCTGTGGGTCACGTGTACCCTCCCGTGAACTAAGTAAAGCGACGCCAATTCCATCCAGTAAGCCCTCATGTTCCTGAAGGACGAGTTGGCCAGAGCGACTTCGGGGTGAAGCACCTTCAGCTTCTCGGAACCGGCCACGACGTGGAAGCTCTCTAAGTCCTCGGGGAATACCTTGAAACCCGCTATCGGTAGGGACGCCATCCTCTCGGCCTCGTTCCTGTCCTTAGGGACGCCGGCGAAGAGGCTGAAGTCGGTCCTCGCGTAGCGATCCAAATGGGTGAGCCTGCTCACCGCGGTGTCGTAGTCCCTAACAGGAGGAACGGTGTTGGGCATCTCTATCACCGTGCCCACGCCACCGTAGACGGCCTCGCTCGTCCCAGTCACAACGGTCTCCTTGTAGGCCTGCTCCCAGTCCCTAAGGTGGACGTGCATGTCTATCGACGCGGGGAGGAGGAGACCCTCGTTGCTCAGGTCCAGATCTGGCCTGCACTCCTTCCTTATCTCGACTATCGTGCCGAAGGCGTTTATGCACCCCTCCGTTATCTCCCCTTTATAGAGGAACTTAGCCCTGTACCACATCCTCCCACCTCAGGAATGGACCCTCAACACACGCCAGCCTCCCGTTGATTTCACACTTCCCGCAGACCCCAACCATGCAGTTCATCTTAGCCCACCTCACGTAAACCAACGAACCCTTAGGGAGCAGGCCCAGCATTTCCTTAGGCACCGAGGCCACCACGACGTCGGCGTTCAGGTCCTCAGGCTCAGGGTACTTGGAGGAGCACTCGTAGCACTTGACGTAGACGTCCATACCCTTCCTCTCCGCGGATTTGATTACGTAGTTCAAATCGTAGATTCTGTTGCCGTAGGCTATGGCTATTAGCTTCTTCCCCTTCAGCTCTAGGGGCATCCCCAACGGGCCCTTAACGTAAACGTACTTACCCAAGCTCTTCGCGAGCCTCTCACTCTCAATGAAGAGCGTGAGGGTTCCGTCCTCCCAGTCGCCCACGCTGAGGGGTACCTCCCTTGGGCCGGGGGTTATCAAGCTGACGAACTGCCCCGGCTCGGGCCTCTTGCGGAACTCCACCTTTACCTGAAAGACCTCGGGAACCCTCTCGACCGATATAACCCTGGAAAAGCTCACTGCCCAACGACCTGCCTCAGCACGTCGGCCTCGTTCAAATAAGTGTCGCAATACACGCACCTCAGCCTTAAGGGCTTCTCGGACACCTTGATGAACTCGCTCAGCGCCTCCGGGTCGTTGTTGGTTACGCACAGCGGGTTCGGGCATTTCAGGAGCCCTTTGATTGTCTCGGGAAGCCTGAGGTTCCTCTTCTCCACGACGTTGAAGTCCCTGACTATGTTTATCGTGGCTTCGGGCGCTATAAGGCTTATGATGCTCGCCTCCCTCTCGTCCACCACTTTGTCCTCGATCTTCACTATGTCCTTCCTACCCAGCTTCTTGGACTCGACGTTCATCAGTATCGCTATCCTTAGCCCCTCGTAGCCGGTGATCCCCAGGACTTTGAGCACTGCCAGCGACCTTCCCGCGGGTATATGGTCTATCACGGTACCGTTCCTGATCTTGCTCACCGTCAGGGTAGCGGAGCTCAAGCCTTCTCCACCCCGTACTTTACGAGTACCGACATCCTTATTGGAACGCCATAGGAGGCTTGCTCGAAATACTTCGCCCTTTTGTCCTTGTCGACCCTCCTGTCTATTTCTTGAACCCTGGGCAGGGCGTGCAAGATAATTGCTTCCTTCTTCATCTGCTCAACCATCTTCAAGTCGACCTTGTAGGACTCCTTGACCCTCTCGTACTCCTGTTCGTCAACGAACCTCTCCTTCTGGATCCTGGTCACGTAGAGAACGTCCACTTCCCCTATCACCTCGTAAGGTTCCCTGACCTCCTTGTAAGGGTAGTTCAGCTCCTCCAAGATCTCCCTCCTCGCGGCCAGGGGCTCAGGGGATATGAGGTAAACCAGCTTGGGCTTGAAGGCCTTCAGTCCCCTGAGCAGGCTGTTCACCACCCTCGCGTACTTCAGGTCGCCCAGGAGTCCGAAAGTCAGGTTGTCAATGTAGCCGAAGTTCCTCCTTACGGTGAAGAGGTCGATAAGGGTCTGGGTGGGGTGCTCGTGCTTGCCGTCGCCTGCGTTTATTACAGGCTTACTAGTGACCCTGGAGGCGAACTTCGCGGCCCCATCGAACCTGTGCCTCATGACGATTATGTCGGAGTAATTCTCCAGCATCCTAACGGTGTCGGCCAAGCTCTCGCCTTTGGCGACGCTTATCGTCCCCTCACCCGTGAAGCCTATGACCTCCGCCCCTAGCTTCTTCGCGGCCGTCTCGAAGCTGAGGTAGGTCCTTGTGGAGGGCTCGAAGAAGGCCAGGCTCACTATTTTACCCGAGAGCTCTTTCCTGGGCTGAGCGTTCAGGCGTTTTTCGGTGTCCTCAAATATCTCCTCCATGTCCTGCCTGGTGAGATCGTAAATTGAAACCAGTCCGGGCAAACGCCCTTCATTACCCTTTGCTCACCAAGAATTTAAAGCGAAGCCCTCGGAAAAGCGGTTCGATGGGGATAGCCGTTGAGCTCCTGCATAAGGGCATGCTCATGATCGGCACTTTCAAGCTCACCTCGGGCAAAGAGAGCCCTTATTACCTCGACCTCAGGAGGCTCCCCAGCTATCCCGAGCTCTTCCACCAGGTCGTTAACGAAGCGATCGAGCTACTGAAGGGGGTAGATCACGACTACATAATGGGTATAGCTACCGGAGGAGTCCCGCTGGCCTCGTTCATAGCTTGCAGGACCGGGAAACCGATGGGCTACGTGAGGCTCGAGAAGAAGGGTTACGGCACCTCGAGGCTCGTTGAGGGCGAGGTGAAGGGGAGAAAAGTCGTTGTAGTTGACGACGTTGCCACCACGGGGGGCTCGTTAAGGAACTCCATAGAGGCCCTCAGAGAGGAGGGGGCGATTCCCGTGGCCGCCTTGGTAATCGTTGACAGACAAGAGGGGGCGAGACAGCTCATAGAGGGGCTAGGCCTGAAGTTCCTTGCGGTGCATGAGGTGAGCGAGATCCTGGAGGAGGTTTTGACGAGGGGAGACCTGAGCCCATCCGAAAGGGAGAAGGTTAAGGCTTACCTCGAGGAGAACAAGGTGTGAGGCGTGAAGGAGAGGCTCGCCCTAGCCCTCGACGTACCCCTTGATAAGGCCGTGCTGAGGGAAGTCTCCCGTTACATAGGGGTTCTGAAGATCGGCTGGCCCTTGATCCTGGAACTCGGCCTGGACGGTGTAAGGGAGCTCGTGAGATCCCTCAACTGGGTCGAGGTGATCGCGGACCTGAAGCTGGCCGACATATACGACACCATGAGCAAGATCGTCACGAAGCTGAGCTTCGTGGACTCGTTCATAGCTCACTCCTTCATCGGTGTCGATGAGGCCTTGGGCCCGCTGAAGATAGATCTCGACCAGAAGGGAAAGGGGCTTTACCTTGTGCTCTCCATGTCCCACCCGGGCTGGGACGACGAGGTCTATCCCAAGCTCCTCGAGGTGGTGAGGAAGGTCTCCCCGAAAGGGGTAATCATCGGAGCCACTAAGCCAACGATGGTGGCTAAAGCCAGAAAGGACTTGCCTAAGGCGAGGATCTTGTCTCCAGGAGTGGGCGCACAGGGAGGGTCACCGGGGGACGCGATCTGTGCTGGGGCGGACGTCGAGATCGTCGGGAGAAGGATTTACACCGCTAAGGATCCCGTGATGGAGAGTCGGGCAGTTCTAGAGGCCTTGGAGGAGAGGGTGAGCCAGTGCCTTAGGGGCACGTGAGGACGTCCCTTCTCACGCGAGTTTAAGTGACCCGTGATGAGCGTCAAGAGGGAGGAGCTTGTTAGGGACTCATTAACCCTCAACCTTTCGAGGCTTTACGCGAGGGTTTTGGAACTAGAGGAGCGAATTGAGTCCGGGAGGGAGGATCTCCTCGAAGGCTATTATGAGGCACTGAGGGAGTTCAGGGAGACCTTCAGGGAGTTCGTCACGACGAGGCTCAGGAGCTTCGCGGAGGAAACCATGGAGACGGGGATAGAGTACCTGGCCTTCGTAACCGAAGACGGGAACGCCCTGATCCTGGAGGGCGACGAGGGAAGGGTGACGGCCCCGGTTAAGGGGGCCATAGCGGAGGTTCACACGCACCCAGGCGTCTGTCTTCCGTCCCCTCAGGACCTAAGGACGGCCTGGCATCTCATCTCGAAAGGGATGTTGGTGTTCTCGGTGTACAGCACCGAGTGCTATTTCTCGATCAGCGTCTCGGGCCCCTTCACTGAGGACGACTACGTAAACTTGCTCAAGCTATCGAACGAGGTCAAGAAGGCGAGGACGGTGGATGAGTATTTAGAGGCGTTGAAAAAGACCAGGTTCGAGGGCCTTCAGGTGGAACTGTTACCCCCCTGAGCACTCTCGAGCTCGACCTTGGCCAGCGTGTCTATTGTGGCCTCAGCGATGTCCATCGAGTACCTCGTTATCCTGTTGAGGGAGTCTGAAATCAGTAAGGCGGGCACGATCTGTTCCGGCTTAGGCAATGCGGCGTAGCTCTTCACTACTTTAAGCCAGTACTCCTCCCTCACCAAGGAGGCCTTGGCTATGACCTCGCTCGCCTGACTCTTTCTCTTTGAAAGGAAGGCGTTCATAGCCCTGCTGTATAGCTCGAGGACTGAGTAGCCCCACTCCACCAGTTCCTCGGGGAAGTCCCCGACGACGATGGATGGGATGTTCTCAGCTATCCTATAGGCGTGATCGCTTATTCTCTCCACGCTCCTTATCACGCTGAACACGTTGACCACTTGAGAGACCGAGTAACCGTCGCTCTTCAGGGCCTCCAGAGTCTCCGTCCCCTGGCTCAGGAGCCTGACGACGTAGAAGTAGAACCTGTCCACCTCGTTGTCCCTGAACTTGACGTCTAAAGCCTCCTCGGGTCTCCTGTTCTTCAAAGCCCTCAGGTCGTCCTTAAGCATGTTGGAGCTTATCACGAAGGCCCTGTTTATGGCGGTGTTTATCCCTAGGTCCTTATGGCTGACCACGAACTGGATCGTTATTGAATCGCTCGACTCGTCCACTATCTCCGCCCCGAGGAGCCTTCCCCTAATAGCGTTCTTCATCATCTCCCTCTCCTCGGGGGTTAGGCACTTGGAGCTTATCTCAACGCCCGCCGCGCTCGCCATATAGAAGGCTATAACGTCTCTAACTATCATGTCAGGGTTCTCCCTCTCGCACTGAACCACTGGGATGGCCTTCGTTTCCCTGACCTTCAGCTCCTTGGGGCTTACGACGAGCCTCATCTGGGGGTCTGTCCTGATATCAATCTCGTCCCCTGCCTTCAGGTTGAAATACTTCACCCACTCCTTGGGTAGAGAGACTATATAGGTGGAACCCCCTGTAAGCTGGATCTTCCTGGTAGTCTTGATGTCCGGCATGTTCAACTATTTAGAGGTTCCCTATTCCCCTCTTTAATCTTCATATTCGCTATAGACTCGGCCTCCTTGAGGATACTCAAAGTCTCTTCGCTCGGCCTCTGCTTGAATAGGAAGCTCAGCCCTCCCTCCGATGGTAAAACGGAGCTCAGGGACGAAATGAGGTCGTCGAAGTCGGGGGAGATCTCCATGGGGATCGGGAAGGACTTGGACAACTCCTTGAGGGCCGAGACTACGGGTCTAAGGCTCTCGACGAGGCTTCCCAGTGAAATGACGGTTTCCAGCCTGATCTCCAGCATCTCGAGCAACACGTCCAAAACGTAGATCCTCTTCCTCACGTTCTCGAGCTGGTCTATCTCCTTGGCCACCCTGGCCGAGAAGGCCGAAACGGTAGAGGAGCTCTGGACAACGAGGGTTTCCAGGGACTCGATCCTCTTGTCTAGCTTAGCCAAGGAGTGAGCCAACTTCCTCCTGAGCAGCTTGACGTCGATCAGCAGCTCCGCCAGGTCCTTCTTCCTCCTCACTACGGTGATCTAGATTACCGAACCTCTCGATTTAAAAAGGAAAGACCCTTAAAACGGGCGAAAAATGAGGGAGGTTTCCCGTCGCTCGCCCTAACTACATAAGTGGTGCTTATGAATTAGGGAATTATTTACCAAAGCCTAGTTCGTAATGGATGTTAACGGTGTTGATTATTTAAGAAGATCTCATGCCCAAAAACGGTCAGAAGACCTCTCCCACCACGGCCCTCTGTATGGCCTCCTCTATTACCTCCGAAACGGTCGGGTGGGAGAACTGAATCCTATAGAGCTCGAAGATAGGAACGCCCATCTCCATGGCTATCGTTATGGCGTTAACGACCTCAGTAGCTCCCTCGCCTATCATGTGGGCCCCCTTGATTAATCCCTTAGAGTCGACAACGAGCTTCAGGAACCCTTCCGTCTCTCCTAGAGTCCAAGCCCTGGGGACTTCGGACATTCTGACCACTATTTCCTTTGCCTCCCCCTCCTTGAGCGCCTGTTCCAGCGTTTGTCCTACTACTCCTATCTCCAAGTCAGCGAAGATAGAGGTCGGTATGTACTTGGGCATCCTGCTGGCTTTGCCTCCGATGTTGTCCCCGGCCACCAAGCCCTGTTTGACGGCCTTGGTCGCGGAAAGTGGCATTCCGGCCACGTCGCCGGCCGCGTAGACCTTCGGGTTCGTCGTTCTAGCGGTATCGTCGACCTTCACGTAACCCCTCTGATCCGTCTCGACCCCTATGGCCTTCAGGTCTAGCCCTCCCGTGAAGGCCTTCCTGCCTATTGTGATGACGGCCAATTCGCCCACTATTCTTTCGCTGCCACTGGGGGTCTGAGCCTCGAACTCGACCTTCTCATCCGCCTTAACTATCTTGGATTTAGTGTTCAGGTAAACCCTAACGCCCCTCTCTTCCAGCCTCTTCTTGGTCAGTTCCGCTACGTCCTTGTCGAAGCCAGGCAGGAGTTGGGGCATGAGCTCGATCACGGTGACGTTCTTCCCGATGGCCCTGAACAGGGTTGCCAACTCAACGCCGGCCACGCCTCCGCCCACGATCACAATGTTACCAGGTAAGCTCCTGAGGTTCATCGCTGTCCAGGGGTCCAGGACGTTCCTGCCGTTCAGCGGGAAGTCGGGGAGGGATATCGGTACCGAGCCCGTGGCAATAACCAAATGAGAATAGGTTATAGTTTGACCGTTGACGCTCGCTTCCCCCTCTTTCGAGACGCTCGCGGTCCCCCGAATCACCTTGACCCCGTGTTTCTCTAAGGTTTGAGCGAGCCCCGCCCTGAGGGAACTGACTACCTTGTCCTTTTGGTCCTGGATCGCGGAGTAATTCACGCTGAAGCTGCCGGTCATGAACGTCGACTTAGACGCCCTGAATACCAACTTCGCGGCGTCAACCAAAGTCTTGCTCGGAATGCAGGCCCTATTCAGGCACTCCCCTCCGATCAGGTCCTTCTCGACGATGGCCACGCTCTTCCCGAGCTCTGCGCTCCTTACGGCAGCGGCGAAGCCCGCCACTCCCTCCTCCGATCACGACTACGTCGAAGTCAGGCACGCTTTCCTCTGAAAACCGAACTGATTATAAGCATTGCATTCCACGTTGATTCGTTCCGCCGGTTATGTCGAAGCTTCAGTTCTTCTGCGTTTTCCGGTATTGTGACCGAACCTCAGGGGATCGAAGTCCAATCTCGGTTGCTACCTCAACGTTGTCTAGACCTGAAGCATCCCCTCCGTTCGACCATTCCTCGTATCCTCCTCAACGCGTACGAGTAATCCGGGTGTTCGTCCCTCACGGCCTCTTCTGGGCAAAGGCTCAAGGCCTCCCAATCCGTGTAGAGGCAGTGCTTCCTGAAGACGTCGTCGAGCGACACGGAGAGGTCCAGGTAGTCCTTAACGAAGCCCCTGAGCTCGGGGCAAAAGAGGTAAACCCTGGAGAGAGCCCCCAGGTTGACGAGCCTCCTCCTGCCCTTTCCGACGAGTACGACCTTCACTATGAGGGGCAAGGGCTCGGTGAACTCCTCGGGCGAGAACTCCCCTTCCTTGATCTCAATGAAGGCCTCGCTCGCTTCGTAAAACCTCTTTAGCACTCCTTTCAGCATTATCGGGAAGGACTTGGCAGCGGAGGAATTTGAGCTCTACAAGAGGTTGGCCTGGGAGAGGATACTGAGGGACAAGGAGATAGGCTACTTGGATCCGGATATCTTCGACGTCCTGGAGGTCATTAACGGGAGGCCTAAGGCCTTCACCATGAGCAGCTGTAGCGGCAGGGTAACGATAGTGGACGCGGAGTTCCCCTGGGACAGGAAGGAGAGCTCGGTGGTCTTTAAGAACCACCTGAGGGTGACCGTGGAAGACTTGAGGGACAACCTGTCGAGGAGGCCCAGGAAGAGGTACTGGCTCATAGTCCAAGGGCCGATATTCCACGTCTACACGAGGGACTTAAAGGAGGCCTGGACTGTCCTGAGCGTTGCAAGGTCTGTCGGCTTCAAACACAGCGGGTTGATGGTGGCGAACAGGAAAGGATACCTCGTTGAGCTCAGGACCGGGGTGAGGATGGATCACTTGTTGACTGAGGGACAGAACCTGGAGGAGCTGGCGGAACAGGCCATGAGGGTTCTGATGAAGGGTAAGGAAAGGAAGGAGAGGCTTAAGCTGGCGTTCCTCTCACTTAAGCCCGACGAGCCTGTGGAGCTGGGGGAGAACCCTGTAGGGAAGGCCCTTGATTAGGACCGCTTGGGCGAGCTCCCTGAAGGCCGCCTCGTAGTCCCTCCTTATGCCGTTGGGCTGAAGGATGACCTTCCTCGGGTCCAGCCCCTGCTCCTTAACGAACTGGTCCACCTCATCTAAGTCCTTGTTGACGTCGACTATGACGAACTTGAAGTAAGTGGGCCAATCCTCGTTCCTGAAGTCGTACTTTATTTTATGCCCGGAGTTGCTCAGCTTGGGTGAAACGGAGAAGACGTCCACCAGCCTCCTTAGCTCCTGGCTCGGCCTGATGGTCCCGCTTGTCTCGACTACTATCCTGAAGCCCTCCTCCTTCAGCGCTTTGGCCAAGGGGGTTAGGTCATAAAGCAAGGGCTCCCCACCGGTTATGGTCACGTTCTTCACCCTTTTGTCAAGCGAGTTCGTTATGTCCTCAACGCTCATCCTCTTGCCCTCCCACCTGAACCAGCTGTACTTCGTGTCGCACCAAACGCACCTGAGGTGACAGCCCGCCAGCCTGACGAAGTTCGACGGCTCCCCTATTACCGAGCCCTCGCCCTGTAGTGAGACGAAGATCTCACTGACGTAATAGGCCTGACTCAACTACCTCAAAGGGGGATTGAAAGATAAACTATTAAGAGTGAGGCCCGACCCTCAGGCCTTCTCCTCCCCCACGTTCTGTTGAAAGAGCTCCTTCAACGCTTCCCCCTTCAGCTCCTCCACTCCGACGCCCTTCTCGGCGCTTATCTCGAGGAACCTCATTCCCTTCCCCTTCAAGTATGAGGCTATTTCCTCCCTCAGCCCCTCGTCGACCCAGTCTATCTTGTTTAAGGCAGGTAGAGTCCTCTTGATCGAGGAGACCTCCTCGAAGAGGTCTATTTGCTCCCTAGCTGAATAAAGGGCTCCCTGAGACGCGTCGAAGAGGAAAACCACTATGCCGTTCAGGTTCTTTATGGCGTTTATCGCTCTGAACTCTATGGGATTCCTCTCGCTCATCGGCCTGTCCAGTATCCCTGGGGTATCTATGACCTGAACTTTCCCCCTCTCGGTGTCTATATGACCGACGTGGATCTCCTTAGTAGTGAAGGGGTAGGAAGCGACTTCGGGTTTGGCCGAGGATATCCTGGAGACCAGCGTGGACTTGCCGACGTTGGGTGGACCGGCGATAATGATTGTGGGTAGCTCGGGATCCACGGCCATCAGCTTCTTCATCTGGGCGAACACGTCCCTCAAGAACTTCACGCATTCCTTCCTTTTCCTCAGTATCCCTGAGGCCCTCCCGAAGCCTGCCCTCATTAGTTTGTTGGCTTCCTCCTCCTCGCTCGCCCTGATTTGGGCCATGTACTGTTTAAGTACCCTCCTCGCCAGCCTAACCCCCCTACTTAACGAGGCCAAGCAGACCTTCACCTTGTTCAGGTCTCCTGCCACGATCTCCAGGGACGTCCTGTAGAAGGGGTGGAGGTCGTCTATGGAGGGGACGCTCCTGACGAAGGCCTCATAGACCTCCAGGGAATCCCTATAGAGGGCGAGCCTCCTCAGCTCCCTGTCCTTGATGGAGGTGCCGCCGAGCCTAGGCAGTCTCTTGGCTACGGAGTCTATGAACGCCTCAGCGTCGGGTGGTAGCTTAACTCCTTCGAAGGGGTTCCTCATGGCCTTTCATCAGCAGACCTTCGAGCCGGAGGGGGCGTCCCCCTCGACGGTTAGAACGAAGGGCCTCTGTCCCTCCTCGCAGCCGGCAGCCAGGATCATTCCTTGGCTCTCGTAACCCCTTATCTTCTTGGGCTTCAGGTTAGCTAAGACTATCACCTTCCTGTTAATCAAATCCTCCGGGGAGTACCAGGGGGCTATCCCGCTTATTATCTGCCTCTCCTGTCCTCTCACGTCGACTATCAGCCTGAGGAGCTTGGTTCCCTCTATCCTCTCGGCGGACTTAACGATCCCCACCCTTATGTCGAGCTTTTGGAAGTCCTCTATCGATATTTCGCTCGCGCTCACGGGCTTTGACTGATCTGCACGGTAATTATGTCTGCTTATGGGCAATGAGCAAACCGAGTTTACTTGTTCAAGTAAAAATTTAGTCAAAAATGAAGGATTTATTTACCTTAACCAGTGAAATGGGGATATGGGATTAGCGAAAGTCGCTGAGGGGAAGACGAAGATAGTGAGGCCTTACAAAGAGGGCTACGCCCTTCTCGAGTTCAAGGACGACATTACCGCCGGCGACGGAGCGAGGCACGACGTCCTTCCGGGGAAGGGGGTTCTCAACGCCCAGACCTCGGCTTACTTGTTCAGGGTCCTGGAGGGCAAGGGGATAAGCACGCACTACGTCGGTATGTACGACGAGAGGACCATGATAGTCAAGTACCTCAAGATGATCCCGGTTGAGGTCGTGCTCAGGAACATAGCGACCGGAAGCGTGGTTAAGAGGCTACCGATAAACGAGGGGGAGAGGTTCGACCCTCCAATAATCGAGTTCTTCCTGAAGGACGACTCGAGGCATGACCCTATGCTGAACTATCACCACATGGAGCACCTCAAGCTCATGACTAGGAAGGAGGCTGAACGTGTTGAGGAGATCATGTACAGGGTGAACGACGCCCTTTTTCCCCTTCTCAAATCCAAGGGCCTGATCCTCTACGACTTCAAGCTCGAGTTCGGTAGGTTAGGGGACGAACTCGTCGTGGGGGACGAGATAACCCTGGACTCCATGAGGGTCAGGGAGGAGGGGACGGGGAGAATACTCGACAAGGACCTTTACCGCAAGGGAGCGGACCTGGAGACCGTTAGGAAGGCCTACGAGGAGTTCTACAGGAGGTTGACCTCATGAGGTTCACCGTAGAGCTCATAATAATGAACAAGGAGGGCGTCAGGGACCCGGAGGGGGAGACGCTACAGAAGTACGTGGTTGAGAAGTTCACGTCCAAGTTCCTGAGCACCAGAGTAGGCAAGTACCTGCGGTTCGAGGTGGAGGGCTCGAGCAGGGAGGAAGTAGTTGAACTCGTGAAGAGGCTCGCGAACGAGAGGAGGCTGTATAACCCCTTGGTTCACAAGATCGAGGTGAGGGTTGTTGGGCAGGACGGCGGTGATTAAGTTCCCCGGTACCACCTGCGAGGTGGACGTTTACAGGGCCTTGCTTGAAGCCGGCGTTGAGGCGGAAATAGTCAAGTACAGGGACTTCGATCCGGACAAATACGACGCCGTAGTCCTGCCTGGGGGGTTCAGTTACGGTGACTACCTGAGGGCCGGGGCGATAGCTGCCAACACCGAGGCCGTAAGGTTGGTGAAGGAGATGGCCAACGAGGGGAAGAAGGTTTTGGGCATATGTAACGGCTTCCAAATACTAGTCGAGGCAGGCCTCCTCGAGGGCGCGCTCCTTCCTAACCTGAACCTAAGGTTCGTCAGCAAATGGGTCTACCTGAGGGTCTTGAGGAAGGACACCTTCCTAACCGAGGGCCTCGAGAAGGACGTGCTCTACATGCCAATCGCCCACGCGGAGGGAAGGTATTATCACCCCGACGAGGAGAGAGTTAAGCGTTTGGCGGTCCTAGCTTACTCGAACGATAGGGGTGAAACGAGCAGGGACTACAACCCGAACGGCTCCCTCCTGAACATAGCCTCGGTGGCCAACGAGGAGGGCAACGTGATCGGCATGATGCCTCACCCGGAAAGGGCGAGCTTCAAGCTCTTGTCACCCAACTCCTCGACGGACGGCCTCCTCCTCCTGAGGGGGTTAGCGAGATGAGGATCACCCTCTCCCCTTACGAAATGGACCTGGTCAGGCGAACCCTGGGCAGGGAGCCCAACGAGGCCGAGTGGCTCACCGTTGACGCGCTGTGGAGCGAGCACTGCTCCTACAAGTCCTCGAAGGTCTACCTGAAGTCTCTCCACAGCGTGGGGGAAAGGGTGGTCATGGGGATAGAGGACTGGCAGGACGCCGGTGCCTTAGACGTGGGAGACGGTTGGGCGATAGTCCTGAAGCTCGAGAGTCACAATCATCCCTCAGCCATCGACCCCTTCAACGGAGCCGCCACCGGCGTGGGTGGGATAATCAGGGACATAATCAGCAAGGGGGCGAAGCCTGTGGCCCTTCTCGACATGATAAGGGTAGGGCCTTTGGAGGACGAGAAGAGCGTGTGGCTCCTCAAAGGCATCATCCAGGGCATAGGATTCTACGGCAACAGCATCGGGGTCCCCGTAGTCGGCGGGGAGCTGAGTTTCGACGAGACCTACAGGGATAACCCGCTCGTCGACGTGGCTGGGGTCGGAGTGGTCAGGAAAGACAGGATAGTCCCCAGCGTGGTGAAGAGGCCTGGCCTGAAGCTCGTCATAGTCGGCGCCACCGGAATCGACGGCCTGGGAGGGGCTTCCTTCGCCTCCAGGAAGCTGAGCGGCGAGGACGAGATAGGGGCGGTGCAAATAGCGGACCCGTTCGCGGGGAAGATCGTCCTGGACGGAACCCTCGAGGTCCTGGACTACGTGGAGGCCATCAAGGACCTCGGGGGAGGGGGGTTGGCGGTCGCCGTACCGAGATGGCCAACGGCCTGGGGGCCGAGGTTCATCTCGATAGGCTTCCGCTCAGAGTCGAGGGCATGACTCCGGAGATGATGCTCGTCTCCGAGACCCAGGAGAGGATGCTCTTCGCCGTGAGGCCCGAGAACGTCGAGAGGGTCTGTGAGGTTTTCGAGTACTACGAGTACCCCTGCGCCGACATAGGGGAGATAACCGCCAACCCGGAGGTGGTGTTCAAGTACAAGGGTAAGGAGGTGGTCAGGCTGCCGTCCAGGCTCCTCCTCGAGCCGCCCAGGTACACCTATCCAGTAGTAAGGGAAAGGAAACCTCAGGATAACGTAACCCTTCCGCCCTTGGAGAAGGCCATAAGGGCGGTAGTTTCTCACCCTGACCTGGCGGACAAGGAGTGGGCCTACAGCCAGTTCGACTACGAGGTGGGAACCTCAACAGTCCTCAAGCCGGGGGAAGCGGACTCAGCCCTAATACAGCTCCCCAACGGCAAGCTCTTGGCCCTTAAGGGCGACGCGAACCAAGACCTCTGCGAGGAGGACGCCTACGAGTGCGGCAGGGCTATAGTCGCTGAGGCCTACAGGAACCTGGCGACCGTGGGGGCTGAAGGGATAGGGCTGGTCGATCACCTCCAGTTCGGCGACCCGAGGAAGCCCGAAGTTTATGCCTCCTTCGTTGACGCGGTCAGGGGGATAAGCGAGGCGGCCAGGTTCTTCGGGACTCCGATAGTCGGGGGTAAGGTGAGCTTCCATAACGAGAACAAGGATGGGAAACCGATCAAACCGACTCCCCTCGTGGTGATGGCCGGCCTGGCTAAGGACAAGTTCCTTAGGCCCAAGGTGGAGGAGGGCCACTTGGTCCAGATCGGCTTGACGAGGGATGAAACTAGGGGCACCCTTTTGGGGAGGATATTTGGCCAGTTCGGGGAACTGGTCAGGCCTAGACTGAACGAGGATTACTTGGCTTCCCAGGTTGTCATAGACCTGATCAACGAGGGCAAAGTGATCTTCGTCAAGGACGTGAGTAAGGGAGGGCTCGTGGGGAGTCTTGTCCCCATCTTGGCCAAAGGCTTTGGCGTCAAACTGAACCTGGACGCGATAAAGTCCGATTCCTCTTCTCCCTTGGCCAAGCTCTTCTCGGAGAGCACGGGAAGGTTCGTGGTCATAACGTCGGATCCCGAGGCCGTTGTCAGGAAAGCGTACTCCAAGGGCATTGAGGCCTCGTTGATAGGTGAAGTCACCAAGGCGAGTTACTCGCTAGAGCTCGACGGCCTCACTATCGACCTAACCGAGGAGATCGATAAGAGGAACAGGCTCCTTTACGAGGTGATGGGATGAAGCTGAGGGAACACTGTGGAGTGGTAGCGGTGAGGGGTAAGGACGCGGTGGAGTTAACGTACGAGCTCCTCAAGCTACACCAGCATAGGGGGCAGGAGAGCGCGGGCATTTCGGCTGTAATCGATGGAAGGCTCGTCACAGTTAAGGGTCTCGGTACTGTCGAGGAGGCCCTGAACTACGAGGAGATTAGCAACCTCGAGTCGACCGTGGCGATCGGCCATGTGAGGTACTCGACCACAGGGAGAACGACGGTTGAGGACAGCCAGCCCCTCTCTAACGGAAGCGTGGCGGTCGCCTTCAACGGGACGATAACCAACGCTTACAGGGAGGGCTACAGGCTCGACACCCTGTTCCTCCTAGACCTGATAGCCTCCGAAAAGGACCCGATCGCGGGAGTTAGGAAGGTCTTCGAGAGGGCTGACGGTGCCTATTCAGCGGTGGCCTTGAACAGCTCGGGGAAATTGACAGCCTTCAGGGACCCGAAGGGCTTCAGGCCGTTGGTGTTGGGCAAGATAGGGGACGACCTGGTCGTTGCGAGCGAGGACGGTCCCATAAGGCAGTTGGGCGGGGACGTCATAAGGGACGTGATCCCCGGGGAGGTCGTTTTCCTTGAGGAGAACCACTTCGCTTTTACCTCCGTTAAGCCTCCTGAGTCGACGACGTGTTCCTTCGAGTACATCTACTTCGCGAGGGCGGACTCCATTATAGACGGGTATTCGGTCTACGAGGCAAGGGTGAGGCTCGGCGAAATGCTTGGGAGGAACCACAGGGCTGAGGCGGACGTGGCTGTTCCGGTGCCTGACTCATCCGTTCCGATAGCTATAGGCTACTCAAGGGTTACGGGAACGCCGTTGGAGTACGCGCTGGTGAGGAGCTATCACTCGTTGAGGTCGTTCATAATGCCAACTCACGACAAGAGGGTCACGACGATAGAGGAGAAGTTCGGCGTAGTAGTGAGGGCGGTGAGCGGGAAGAGGGTGGTGTTAATAGACGACTCGATAGTCCGGGGGAACACGATGAAGAGGCTGGTCTCTTACTTAAAGAACGCGGGGGCCAAGGAGGTTCACGTGAGGGTCGGGGCGCCGCCGATAAGGTACCCGTGCTACATGGGCATCGACTTCCCCTCTCGGAGGGAGCTCATTGCTTACGGGAGGGACGAGGGGGCGATAGCAAAGGAGATAGGTGCGGACAGCGTGGAGTACTTAACGGTGGAGGAAATGATCGAGGCCATAGGCAGGAAGGACCTTTGCCACGCTTGCTTCACGGGCAAGTACCCCCTGCGGTTAAGTTATAAGCTCGAGGAATTGGAGTCGACCTTCACGAGGTGACGGTTATGGCTGGGATAGTCGGAGTTCTGGCCTTCGACAAGGTTTGGGACGTCACGAAGTTCGTATATTACGGCACGTTGGGCCTCCAACACAGGGGTTACAGCTACAGCGGTTTATCGACGCTAAACGAGGGCTTCTCGACTTTAATGGAAAGGAAGGCTCCTGAGGACGTAGAGGAGGATTTGTTAGCGCAGCTCCACGGCTGGGCCGGGGTGGGCTATAGCGGCAACACCGAGGGGATCCCGGTCGAGGGGAAGGAGGCTGTGATGGTCTACGACGGGGTTATCAAGGGCGATCTGCCTTCGATAGCCGATAGCATAGCCAGGGATCCGGAGAGGGCTTTGGCAGAGCTGAGGGGTTCGGCTAGTCTCATCGTGCTCACTAAAGACGGTAGGTTAATCGGGTACAAAGACGATTACGGCATTAAGCCGCTCCAGATGGGAGGATTCGGCTTCGATTTAGCGATTCTAGCCTCAGAGAGCTCGGCGTTCAACGTGCTCGGGGGCGAGATGACCAAGGAGCTCGAGCCGGGAGAGATGGTGATAATCGACGTTTACGGCGTCGAGACCAAACAGGTCAAGGAGCCGAGGAGGGCCTACTGCGCTATTGACATCATTTATCAGTCGAGGATCGACAGCAAGGTCTTCGGGCTCGACGTTTACGACGTGAGGGTAAGGATAGGGGAAGTGTTAGCTGAGGAGAGGCCGATAAACGGCGACGTCGTTATCGGGGTTCCCGATACGGCGATCCCCTACGCGATAGGCTACTCGAGGAAGCTGGGCATGAGGCTGGACCTGGGCTTCACGAGGACAGGCAGCCCCATAAGGACTATGCTCGCCAAGGACGACTTCCTGAAGGTTGTCGGAGTCCAGCTGAAGCTCAACCCGATAAAGTCCTCGGTGAAGGGGAAGAAGGTGGTCCTGATCGATGACTCCATGGTAACCGGGAATACACTGAAGAACACCGTGTTCAACCTGAGGAGGCTGGGGGCCAAGGAGGTTCACGTGCTGATAGGGAGTCCGAAGCTGATCTCCGCTTGTCCCTACGGGATGGAAGTCCCGGACTCGAAGGAACTTATCGCCGCCAACCTGAGCGACGAGGAGATAGCTAAGGTGATAGGAGCGGACAGCATTTACTGGCTCAGTGTTGAGGGCTTAAAGAAAGCGATAGGTCATTCCCACCTGTGCTTGGGTTGTATGACTAAGGTTTACCCGAAGGTGATCTGACGTGAAGGTCCTTCTCGTCGGGGACGGCGCTAGGGAGAACGCGTTAGCCGAGGCCTTGGCTAACTCTCCCAAGGGGTACAGGGTGTTCGCCGTTTCCAGCTACGTGAACCCAGGAATAAAGGAGGCAGTGGAGAGGACCGGTGGAACCTACTACATAGGCAAGCCGACCGATCCCGAGAGCGTTCGCCAGGTCATAAAGGCGGTGAACCCGGACTTCGGAGTCATAGGGCCTGAGGACCCGCTGTTCAACGGGGTCGCGGACGAGTTCAGGAATGAGGGGATTCCTGTGGTGGGGGCCTCGAAGAACTGCTCAACGATAGAGAAGTCCAAGGTCTGGATGAGGGAGCTCATGTGGAAGTACGGCATTCCCGGAAGGCTGAGGTTCAAGGCCTTCTCATCCGTTGAGGAGGCCGCGGAGTTCATCAAGGAATACGGGGGATCCGTGGCGGTGAAGCCGGCGGAGCAGGTGGGAGGCAAGGGAGTGAAGGTGGTCGCCGACTTGCAGGCCTATCTAAGCAAGGAGAAGAGGATCGCCCTGTCCAAGGGCGTTTCTACCATAGGCTCATACGCCAAGGGATCAGTCAAGATAATAATCGAGGAGAAAGTTGACGGCCCCGAGTACACCCTTCATGTTCTGAGCGACGGCAACGTCACCCTACCCCTGCCCTTAGCTCAGGACTACAAGCACGCCTACCTCCACTCCATCGGCCCGGAGACGGGTGGGATGGGATCGATATCCGGCCCCGGGAAGCTCCTACCGTTCATCACGGACGAGGAGTACGAGAGGTCCTACGACATAGTCAGGAGGACGATTCAAGCGATAGAGGACACGTTCAAGGAGAAGTACGTGGGCCTGATTTCGGGACAGATGATGCTCACGGGCCTCTGGGGGCCCACGATAATCGAGTACTATTCGAGGTTCGGGGACCCTGAGGCATCGGCGATTATCCCTAGGATTAAGAGCGACTTCGGCGAGGTCCTCGAGCTCACCGCTACTGGGCATTTAGCCCAGGCTAAGCTGGAGGTCGATGAGACCCCGTCGGTGGTCAGGGCGGTCGCCCCCAGAGGTTACCCTCTGAACAAGGAGATGGCCAGCAACAAGAGGATCTGGCTGGACTTGCCCAAGATGAGGGAGTTAGGCTGCAAGGTCTACTTCGGCTCCGTGGCCTTGGAGGGGAACAGCCTGGTGACCAAGGGGAGTAGGGCGTTAGAGCTGGTCGCTGTTCAGCCCTTCGAGGAGGCCGACAAGACCCTGAACAAGTGCTTCTCTCTCATTTCCTCCGAGGTACCCCTGATATACAGGAGGGACATAGGGGTCACGATAGCCGAGCAAGTGGAGAAGGCCGAGATAGTCAGGTTCACCTACAAGAACAGGGAGGCGAGGGGCCTACTGGGGGTAAGCGCCGACTGGTCGCCCCAGGGTGGGCTTTGGTGAGCGAGTACTCCAAGTCAGGGGTAGACCTGGGTAGAATTAGGCAATATCACGAGCTTGTAAAGAGGACCTTCGGAGGGGGCGAGATAGGGGTAGGTCACTACGCCAACGCGATCAAGTTAGGAAATCATTACCTCTCCATACACGTGGACGGCGTGGGCACCAAGACCCTCCTGGCCTTGCAGACGGGGATCATAGAGCCTCTGGCCCAGGATTGCTTAGCGATGAACACCAACGACCTAGCGTGCGTGGGTTCGAGGCCCATAATAGCGGTCGACTACCTAGCCTTGGAGAGGCCCAACGACGAGCTGGTCGAGAGGATAATACGCGCCCTGAAGAAGGCCTCCGAGGAGGCTGAGGTCGAGATAGTTGGCGGCGAGACCGCGGTGATGCCGGGAGTGATAACGGGGTTCGATTTGGCTTGCACGGTAGTAGGCGTATCCGACAGGTTGATAACCGGGAGCGAGGTTAGTCCTGGGGACGTAATAATCGGCCTACCTAGCTCGGGGCCGCACAGTAACGGTTATTCCTTGGTCAGGAGGCTTATAAGCGAGGGCAGACTCTCCCTCAATGACTACGCCCAGGATCTAATGAGGCCCACCAAGTTCTACCACAAGGCCGTCCTCTCGGTTCTAGACAAGGTTAAAGGGGCGTCACACATAACCGGAGGGGCCTACACTAAAGTGGTGAGGGTAACGAAGCACAAGGTAGTTTTGGATCTCCCGGAGCCCCCGGAGGTCTTCAAGGCCATTGAGAGGGCGGGGGTTCCTGAGGAGGAGATGTACAAGGTCTTCAACATGGGTTTCGGAATGTTGATCTTCGTGGATCCCACATCGGTCGAGGAAGTCATGAGGGAACTCAAGAGGTACGACGAGCCAGCGATAGTGGGCAAGGTTGAAGAGGGCGAGGGAGTTTACGTAAGGACATACAGGGGTACGGTACTGCGATTGGCTTAAGGACTTAGGTTCGATTTCTACAGAACTTTATGAAATTCTGATCTTGAGGCACCGTACAATTGAACGGGAGTAACACCTGTATTCCTTAAATACTCAGGAGGATTTATCCCCCCTCCAGTGACCCCCAATGAGGAAGACGGACACGAAAGCCCTGATAAACTACGTGGCCTTAAAGTTACTGGGCGGCAGTGACTTCATCTTGGAGGCCCTCAACGAGTACCTCGTTAAGGGCGAGGGACCCGCTACGGTCGCCTATAAGTACGGGATCTCAAAGCACCAGCTCAGGGGTTACGCTCAGAGGATCATTGAGAAGAGCGGGAGCGAACAGAAGGCGAGGAAGATCATGCCGATCCTCATTGAGATCTCGAAGGGCATTGAACCCCTCGTGGTCAAGAAGGGCGACTCGTTCGTCTGTAAGGCCTGCGGCGCTAAGCTAACCAAGGACGACGCCGAGGATCACGTCAGGAAGGAGCACAAGGACGAGCTGAAAGCCGCTACTTCAATTATGTCCTCGAGGCTCGAGGAGGTCAAGCAGAGGCTCCAGGTCCAGAAGGCCGTAATACTGTCAGCCGCCCAGTAACAGTTTAAAAATCTTTTCTACACAATTTCCCTATCATTTTAAAGAGCTCTGCTCGGAAAGTTTATAAAAAAGTCACGCGAATAGTAAAGTAATGACAAAATCCGTTGTAAGCTTTAGGTTGCCTGAGGAGATCGTGATCAGAATGGATGAGCTCATTAGCAAGGGGGTTTTCGCCAGCAGGAAGGACGTGGTGATGAATGCAGTTAAGGAGTACGTTGAGGGGATACCGCAAGGTACCCTTACGAGAGGAGCTCAATAGTCTCTTTTTAGAGAACCCGATGTTTTGACGTTCCGTCTCTTTTATTATTCTCGTTAGCTGGTGTTGCGAGGATCATGGGCTCGGATAACATAGTCCTCTCGTACTCCGGGGGTTTAGATACTACCGTCGCGATTAGGTGGTTGACGGAGCGATACAACGCTGAGGTCATTACGGTCACCGTAGACGTGGGACAGCCCGAGGACTTCAAGGCTCTGGAAGAGAGAGCAAGAGCGGCCGGGGCTGTCAAGCATTACTTAATAGACGCTAAGGCCGAGTTCGCCGAGAGGTTCATAGCCCCCTCCGTGAAAATGAACGCTCTTTACGAGGACGTCTACCCCCTGAGCACAGCCCTAGCGAGGCCGTTAATCGCGGAGAAGGTCGTAGAGGTCGCGAAGAAGGAGGGGACTAACATGATAGCCCACGGCTCGACCTCGAAGGGCAACGATCAAGTCAGGTTCGATTTGGCTATAATGACGCTCATGCCTGACGCCACCATCATAGCCCCAGCAAGGATCTGGAAGATGACCAGGGAGGACGAGATAGCCTACGCCAGGCAGAGGGGGATCCCCATAAAGGCGGAGAGCTCAAAGTTCAGCATAGACGAGAACCTTTGGGGGAGGTCGATAGAGGGCGACGTGATAAGCGACCCTTCGATCGAGGTTCCTGAGGAGGCCTTCGAGTGGACCAGGAGAAGGAACCAGGGCAAGGCCGTGGTGGAGGTTGAGTTCGAGTCCGGAGTCCCGGTGAGCGTCAACGGCAAGAGGATGAACCTAGTGGACCTGGTCAAGTTCCTGAATGAGTACCTCGGCTCCTACGGCTTCGGTAGGGTGGAGCACCTGGAGAACAGGGTGGTGGGCTTCAAGAGCAGGGAGGTTTATGAGGCTCCAGCTGCCCTAGCCCTGATTTACTCCCACAAAGATCTCGAGAAGACGGTCTACACTCCCAGGGAATTGAGGTTCAAGAGGCTCATGGATCAGGAATGGGCCGATTTGGTGTATCAGGGCCTCTGGTTCGAGCCCCTCAGGGAGGAGATCCAGAAGCTTGGGGACGAGATGAACAAATGGGTCAGCGGTATAGTGAGGTTCGAGGTCGACGGCTCTGGGTTCCGGATCCTCGGGAGGAGGAGCCCGTTCTCGCCGTTCAGCGAGAAGATAGCGAGCTACAACAAGGGCTGGTACCCGAGCGATGAGCAGGCCAGGGGATTCATAGAGATCTGGGGCATGCACTCCCTCCTGGCCCACAGGGTGAGGGGGTAGTGCTCTACAGGGACTGGAAAGCTGAGGAGGCGGTCAAGTACACCTCCTCCATAGCCTGGGACAAGGAGATTTTGGACCAGGTAAAGCTCGTCCTGAAGGCCCACGTGATAGAGCTTTATTTATCCGGTTACGGCAGCAGGGAGACCGCCGCCAAGTTAGTCAGGGCGATAGAGTCCTTCAGGGAGATCCCGGAGAATTATGAGGACATCCACGAGGCGATCGAGGACTACTTGCTGAAGGTGGTCGGTGAGGAAGCCGGTTGGGTCGGATTCGCGAGGAGCAGGAACGACCACGTGGCCACAGCCTTAAGGCTTAAGGCCAGGGACATGCTCATAGATCTTCTCGACGACCTCCTCGACTTGAGGAGCAGGCTCTTGGAGAAGGCGGAGAGGGAAAAAAAGACGCTCTTCCCCGTGTACACTCACTTCCAACCGGCCCAGCCTAGCACCTTCGGTCACTACCTGAGTTACGTGGAGGAGGAGTTAGCGTCGCGGTGGTCCCTGGGACTAGCGACCTTAAACAACCTCAACAGATCGCCTTTGGGTTCTGGAGCTATCGTGGGCACCAACGCCAAGATCGACAGGGCTAGGGAGGCCAGGATGTTGGGCTTCTCCGAGCCTATATACAACACGATACAGGCCACTGGGAGTAGGGCTGAGTTGATAGACGTGGCCTACTTCACGGCTTCCCTTATGCTTGTCCTCTCGAGGGTCGCCGAGGACCTCATACTCCTCTCGTCGAAGTTCGTAGACTTCGTAGAGCTTCCCGACAGTCACGTCAGCACGAGCAGCCTCATGCCTCAGAAGAGGAACGCCGTGACCATGGAGGTGCTCAGGTCGAGGGCGGGGCTTTGTATCGGGAGACTGGCGGGGGCTATGGCCTCCTACAAGTCCCTGCCCTCGGGCTACGACTTGGACCTCCAGGAGATCAACCCCACTTACTTCGACTGCCTCAGGGAGGCCTCCCTCGCCACCTGGATTATAGGCTCGGCGCTCTTGAACCTTAAGGTCAAGGCGAAGGGATTGGACCCGGAAACTCTGGCTACCGACGAGGCAGAACTCCTGGCCCTCAAGGGGGAGCCGTACAGAAAAGCTTATAAGAGAATCGCGCAGAGTCTGAGAGCGGGCTTATTCAGCCCTTCAATTTCTTTCAATCAATCAATAGAAATGAAAGCGGTTTTAGGAAGCCCGAGCCCTTCAGGCTTGGGGAAGGCCTTGGAGTTGCAGAGGTCGAGGCTGGAAAGGGACAAACAGGCCTTGGAGTCCTTAAAGTCCTCCATAAACGAGGGCCTAGCCTCCCTGAGGGTAATGGAAGATGACCTATTGCAAGAGGGGGACTAAGGGTTACCTTTACCTGGAGGACGGCACCCTAATTGAGGGCTGCGGCTTCGGCGCCAGGGCTGTCAGGGCAGGGGAGGTGGTCTTCACAACCGCAATGAACGGCTACCCCGAGTCGTTGACTGACCCGTCATACAGGGGCCAGATCCTCGTTATTACTCACCCTCTGGTCGGCAACTACGGCGTCCCCAAGAAGGAGGCAGTTGAAGGCATACTAACCAACTTCGAGTCGGAGAAGATCCAGGTGGCTGGGCTAGTGGTGGCCGAAGAAACGGAGCCGTACAAGTGGAACTCCGTCATGTCCCTTCACGAGTGGCTCCATAGCGAGGGAGTCCCCGGGCTGAGCGACGTCGACACGAGGGCCATCGTGAAGAGGGTAAGGACTAAGGGCGCCATGATGGGGGTTATCTCGTCAGGCTACGAGTTCGAGGATCCCAGGAAGTTCTTGGAGAAGAGGTACGACGAGATAGACTTCACGGATTTCACCTCCCCGAAGGAGGTGATAGTGCACAGGAACAGAAGCGACAAAGTGATAGTGGTCGTGGACTGCGGGATAAAGCACGGTATTCTCCACTCCCTCTACCAGAAGCTCGGCTACACGATCGTGAGGGTTCCCTGCAAAACCTCCGCGGATAAAGTAATGGAACACGAACCGGTGGGGGTTGTCTTCAGTAACGGCCCGGGTAACCCGAACCTCCTCAAGGAGCCGGTAGAGACTTACAAGGCTCTGGTAGAGTACGGCGTTCCGATCCTGGGCATCTGCCTCGGCCACCAGATCGGCACCATAGCCCTGGGAGGAAGGATAAGGAAAATGAAGTTCGGCCACAGGGCAGTTAATAAGCCGGTAGTGGACGTCACGAACAACTCCTGTTACATCTCCACCCACAACCACGGCTACGCCATCCTCGACAAGGCAGACATGCCCCACGGGGCCAAGCTCTGGTTTGTCAACCCTGACGACGGCACGATAGAGGGCTGGTACCACGAGAGGTACAAGATACTCTCGGTTCAATTCCACCCAGAGGCGAGGCCGGGTCCCTGGGACACCACCTGGGTCTTCGACCGCTTCGGAAAGCTCATAAGCTCCTGAGGGGGTCGGGATGAGGGACACGATAAAGAAGGTTCTAATAGTCGGGTCAGGGCCCATAAAGATTGCGGAGGCCGCCGAGTTCGACTACTCCGGCTCCCAGGCCCTCAAGGCTGTGAGGGAGGAAGGGATACAGACTGTACTTGTCAGCTCCAACGTCGCCACCATACAGACCACCTACAAAATGACCGACAGGCTCTACATGATCCCGATCACCTGGTGGGCTATCGAGAAGGTGATAGAGAGGGAGAGGCCCGACGGGATTATGGTGAGCTTCGGCGGGCAGACGGCTCTCAACGTGGGCGTCGACTTATGGGAGAGGGGAGTGATACAGAAGTACGGCATAAAGGTCCTGGGCACGCCGATTAGTGGCATCGAGAGGGCACTGAGCAGGGAGAAGTTCAGGGAAACAATGATCGAAGTGGGTTTACCTGTCCCCCCGAGTAGCTCCGCCACGAGTTTGGAGGAGGCCGTGAAAGTAGCGAGGGAGATAGGTTACCCCGTGATGGTCAGGGTCAGCTTCAACCTGGGCGGTAGGGGGTCAACTGTAGCCTGGACCGAGGAACAGTTGAGGAGGGACGTCAGGAGGGCCTTCGCTCAGAGCTACATAGGCGAGGTGCTCATCGAGAAGTACCTCTACCACTGGAAGGAGTTGGAGTACGAGGTGATGAGGGACTACAAGGGCAACTCGGCGGTGATCGCCTGCATCGAGAACCTCGACCCGATGGGAGTCCACACGGGAGAAAGCACAGTGATCTCCCCCTGCCAGACGCTCGACAACTACGAGTACCAGGAGATGAGGACCAGATCCATGAAAGTCGCACAATCCATAGACCTGGTAGGAGAGTGTAACGTCCAGTTCGCTCTGAACCCTTACGGTAGGGAGAATTACGTGATCGAGACCAACCCGAGGATGTCGAGGTCTTCCGCCCTGGCCTCTAAGGTTACCGGTTACCCCTTAGCTTACGTGGCCGCTAAACTCGCCTTGGGTTACTCTTTGCCGGAAGTGATAAACAGGGTAACTGGGTCGACCTGCGCGTGCTTCGAGCCGAGCCTGGACTACGTGGTCATAAAGGTTCCCAGGTGGGACCTTCAGAAGTTCGATAGGGTGGAGAACTCCGTCGGAACCGAGATGAAGAGCGTGGGGGAGGTAATGAGCATAGCGAGGTCCTTCGAAGAGGCCCTCCAGAAGGCCGTTAGAATGCTAGACCTCGGCGAGCCAGGCGTGGTCGGCGGGAGGATTTACGAGTCCGACATGACCAAGGAAGAGGCGTTGGAGGCCCTGAAGGAGAGGAGGCCCTACTGGTTCCTCTACGCCGCCAAAGCCCTGAAGGAGGGCGCCACGCCCGAGGACCTCTGGGACGCTTACGGGCTGGACATATTCTTCGGGAAGAAACTCAAGGCCCTCGTGGACTTCTACGAGGAGCTCAAGAGGACGAAGAGGCTCGACAGGGAAACCCTCCTCAAGGCGAAGAGGTTGGGCTTCAGCGACTACCAGATAGCCAAGGCGGTGGGGAAGAGCGAGGAGGAGATAAGGAAGACGAGGGCTGAATGGAAGATAGAGCCCAAGGTCAAACAGATCGACACCTTGGCCGGCGAGTGGCCGGCCGTGACTAACTACCTCTACCTGACCTATAACGCGGAGGAGGACGACGTGGAGTTCTCGAATAGGCCAGACAAGGTCCTAGTGCTGGGGGCAGGTGGGTTCAGGATCGGGGTCTCGGTGGAGTTCGACTGGAGCACGGTGCTCACGAAGGACGCTCTGGAGAAGCGTTACGGCGAGGTCATGATGCTGAACTACAACCCCGAGACCGTCTCTACGGATTGGGACGTCAGCAGGAAGCTCTACTTCGACGAGATAACGGTCGAGAGGATAATGGACATCTACCTCAAGGAGAGGCCGAAGTACGTGGTGACTTACGCGGGAGGGCAAATTGGGAACAGCGTGGCGAAGAAGCTGGAGGACTTAGGGGTGAGGCTTTACGGCACAGCTGGGCACGCCGTGGACAACGCGGAGGACAGGGAGAAGTTCTCCAAGCTCCTCGACAGGCTGGGGATAAAGCAGCCCCCGTGGATTTCCGCGAGGAGCGAGGAGGAGGTTAAGAAGTTCGTTGACGAAGTCGGTTTCCCGGTGCTGGTAAGGCCGAGCTACGTGCTGAGCGGCTCAGCCATGGACGTGGTCTACAGCTACGACGAGCTCTGGAACTACATAAGGAGGGCAACCGACGTTTCCCCCGAGCATCCCGTCGTTATCTCCAAGTTCATCGAGGACGCGATTGAGGCGGAGGTAGACGCCGCTACCGACGGAAAGGGTGCGATAGGAGCGGTCCTGGAGCACGTCGAGGAAGCTGGGGTTCACAGCGGCGACGCCACTATGAGCATCCCCCATAGGCTCCTCAGCGAGGCGACGGTTAAGGAAATGAAGGGGATAGCCCTGACCCTGGCGAGGGAGCTGAGCATCAAAGGGCCTTTCAACATCCAGTTCGTGGTCAAGGACGGAGTTCCTTACGTAATAGAGATGAACCTGAGGGTCTCGAGGTCGATGCCGTTCACGAGCAAAACCATAGGAGTTAACTTAATGGAGAAAGCTGTGGAGGGCGTGGAGGAAGGGCTGAAGCTAGACGACTTCCACCAGCCTAAGGTAACCTGGTGGGGCGTGAAGAGCCCGCAGTTCTCCTGGGCCCAGCTCAAGGGTGCCTATCCGTCCTTGGGCCCTGAAATGAGAAGCACCGGAGAGGCTGCGAGCTTCGGCCTCACCTTCTACGACGCTTTGTTGAAGAGCTGGCTTTCCACCGCCCCCAACAGGATGCCCAACAGGGACGAATACGTCATAGTCTACGGGAGGAGGAACGTGACCTACCTTAGGGAGGCTTACAGGATACTGAAGGAAGCCGGTTACGTCGTGAAGACCGTAGAGGGAGCTGAAGCGGGAGACGAAGTGATAAGCTATAAGGAAGCCGTGAGCTTGGTCTCCGCGAGGAAAGTGAGCCTGGTTATAACTGACGGCAGAATGCCGGAGGTGGATTACGAGCTCAGGAGGACAGCAGTGGACATGAACGTCCCCCTCATTCTCAACGGTAGGCTGGGCAGGGAGATAGCGGAAGCTATAAAAAGGAACGAGATGAGCTTTCTAGAGCTGAGGGAGCTAGGGGCAGGTATATGAGAGTAGCCCTGGTAGTGGACATAGTCAGGGTCGAGGAGAAGCTGATAATCAAGGCCCTTGAGGATAAGAAGGTCCCCTACGATGTAATCAACGTCTCCCAGGACCCGCTACCCTTCAACAGGGCTCTGAGCAGATACGACGTCGCCATCATCAGGCCAGTAAGCATGTACAGGGCACTATACTCCTCTGCAGTCCTCGAGGGAGTCGGGGTTCACACCATAAACTCACCAGATGCGATAAGCGTCTGCGGCGACAAGATCCTGACCTACTCCAAGCTATACAAGGCGAACATCCCGATCCCGGACTCGATAATCGCCATGTCCCCGGAGAGCGTCATGAAGGCTTACGAGCAGAGGGGCTACCCTCTCATAGATAAGCCCCCGATAGGTAGTTGGGGCAGGCTGGTGTCCCTGATAAGGGACGACTTCGAGGGGAAGACCATAGTTGAGCACAGGGAGATGATGGGGAACTCGGCGTTGAAGATCCACATAGTCCAAGAGTACATACAGTACAAGAACAGGGACATAAGGTGCATAGTGATTGGGGACGAGCTGTTGGGCTGCTACGCAAGGAACATACCGCCGAACGAGTGGAGGGCCAACGTGGCTTTAGGAGGGGTCCCCTCACCTCTTGACTTGGACGAGAAGCTCATCAGCGTATCTACATCGGCGGCCAAAACGGTGGGAGGGGAGTTCGTCTCGATAGACGTGCTCGAGCACCCCTCGAGGGGCTACGTGATCAACGAGATCAACGACGTTCCCGAGTTCAAGGGCTTCATGTCCGCAACAGGAATAAACGTGGCCGAGAAGCTGGTGGATTACGTAGTGACAAACTACGGGAAGTAATCTAACCTCACCTCATGGCCTCAGCTATGAATATATCGTGATGGGTCTCCTCAATTATCCTCCTCATGTAGTCGATTTTTTGTCTCAGGTTCGGTACCAGAGCCTTAGGGTACTCGAGGTCCCAAAGCACGCTGTATACCTCCTCCATGGTCTGATAGACTCTCTCGGCATCCTCCTTCTTCCCTTTTCTCAACAGCTCGAGCGCCATCCTCCTCATCTCTCCAACCGCGTCGGCCATCCCCAGGACGTAATAGCTTTCGGGGACTCCCAGCTCTTCCGGCGAGGGTAAAGGGAGGTCGAAGTATATCGATAGGACCGCCGCCGCCTCGCTCACCTCCTGGTACGCCGTGCCGACGTCGCCGTAAAGCAGATCCGGAAACGCCTTTACCCTCTCGCTAACTTCCCTGAGCTTGGACTTCGCCATATCGAACTTCTGGACGGCCTCGTTCCTTCTCCCCCTATGGGACAGGCTTATGGCCTCGCCGGCGTACCTTATCACCTCCCTTGAGAGTAAAAGGAGGTCCTCCCTGCTTTGGAACCTCTGCTCGAGCTTCGGTAACATTTCCTGAACGTAACGTCTTAAACTGTCGCCGAGGGTCGGCATGGCTTAAAACTGCTTGTATCAGTTTAAATCGGTGTCATTCGTGAGGGACGTCAGGAGGGTCACGGTAATAGGAGCCGGAGTGATAGGTGCCGGTTGGACGGCGCTTTTAGCGGCGAAAGGGGTAGACGCTACCTTCTTTACGGAGAAGAAGGAGACCCTCGATAAGGGAATGGAGAAGGTGAAGTCCTATCTCAACGTCCTCTACGAGAACAAGCTCGTCGAAAGGCAACCGGAGGAGTACTTGAAGAGGGTGACCCCCACCACGGATTTCAACGAGGCAGTTAAGGGGACAGACTTCGTTCTGGAGGCCGTGATAGAGGACTACGACGTTAAGAAAAAGATCTTCGGAGAACTCGACGAGAGACTCCCCTCAGACGTGATACTGGCCTCGAGCACCTCCGGTCTCCTTATGACAGAGATCCAAAGGGCGATGAAGAGGCACCCCGAGAGAGGAGTCATAGCCCACCCCTGGAACCCTCCGCACTTACTGCCTTTAGTTGAGGTCGTTCCCGGCGAGAGAACCAGCCAAGAAGTACTGGAAGCGACGAGGGACTTCATGGAGAAGAAACTGGAAAGGGTAGTGGTTGTTCTCAGGAAGGAAGTTCCGGGCTTCATAGGTAACAGGCTCGCCTTCGCCCTCTTCAGGGAGGCGGTGCACTTGGTCGACATGGGGGTGGCAACTGTGGAGGATATAGACAAGGTCATGACGGCCGCGATAGGCCTGAGGTGGGCCTTCATGGGCCCGTTCCTGACCTACCATTTAGGTGGAGGAGAAGGAGGGCTCGAGTACTTCTTCAGCAGGGGCTTCGGCTGGGGAGCGAACGAGTGGATGCACGACTTAGCGAAGTGGGACAAGTTCCCCTACAGCGGGGTCAAGAAGGCGGTGGAGCAAATGAAAGAGTACAGCTTCGTGAAGGGGAAGACCTTCGCCGAGCTGTCTAAGTGGAGGGATCAGCAGTTAATTAACGTGATAAAGCTCCTCAGGGGTAAGGTCTGAGGGGCCAGGAAGCCATGCAGTGTTTTTTCAATGAAGGGGACAGGACCTGCGTGCTAATCTGTGGAAGGGTAATTTGCGACGAGGAGACCGTCAGGGACTACGTGGCGTTATGCGAGCCCTGTGCCAAGGGCGATAAGAACAAGTGCGTCGAGCTCTACAGGAGGTTCGGGTGCCACAGCGTGACCGGTTGGTGGATTTAACCGGGCCTGATGAGGTAAGCCAGCAGCGCGGTCAAGACCCCGGCGACCGTCATTACGGCTGTCGACTTAAACCTCTCCTTAATCGTCCCCTCGTACATCAGGCCTAAGGCCGAGATCACGGCCAACCCCAAAGCAGTCGCCAACGTGGTGCTCTCGCTCAGGGTGTAGGCCAGGACGATCAACATCCCCAGGAGGGGAGACAGGGCGTGTATCAACGCGGAGATCCACACGGAGTAGTTGTTAACCTTCTCGTAAATCGTTCCCTTAAGGGCCCTCAGCATCTGCCTCTCCAGGTTCCTGAGCTCCATCGCCTTCTCCCGGCTTTCAGCCACGACCGTGTTCCAGAAGGAGGCGGCGCTTACGCCTATTATTCCAGAAAGGGCGGAGTGTATGACGAGCTCCTCGTTGGAAAGCGTTCCGAGCGTGACGATCAGCGAGACCCCTACCACTAGGCCGTCAAAAGCCCCTAGTACCATGTAGCGCCTGAAGGTGTCCTTATCCTGCTTAAGCGCGAGCTTTAACGCCTCTAACGACACTTCGCATAGAAGTATAACGCGCGATAGGATATAAAGTGAGTAAGCTTACGGGAGGTCGGACTCTCGACAACCTTTATAATGCGTTAACCCTTTTCGGTGCCCGTGAACAAGACGCTCATCCTCGCGCTCATGGGCCTGGTGCTGATCTTAACCCTCGCGGGTGTTTACGTGGCCCACGAGTCTTACAAGACGACCATTACTTATGAGGTTCTGGGGGGCAACGAGGTGAACGGCACGTACGTCCTCTACGTGAAGGAAATTGTGAACTACGGCCCGTTCGGCGGGCAACAGCCCCTCGCTAACGCCCCCATTTGGCTCTACTCCGGAACCGCTGAAAACCATACCTTCTACGCCATTAACTGGACGAACGGGAGTGGAGTCGCGGTGTTTCACGTGAGGCTCGGGACCTATTACGTCTTGTTCAACACTTTTAAGATGGGATATCAAGTCAATGTGAACGGCAACGCCTTAGTCGTGCTGAACGTCGCTTACCTGGACAAGAGGTTCGCCCCGTGATGTGAACGGGAGTACATCCGAAAGGTGACGAAGTGGTCCTACGCTGATTAAGGTAATTAACGACTTCGACGAATACTACCCGATGTCGATAAAGATAGATGTGGTTAGGGTCGAGATACCGGAGGGAACGAACGTAATAATCGGGCAATCCCACTTCATCAAGACCGTCGAGGACCTATACGAGACGTTAGCTTCCTCCAGTCCCCACCTCAAGTTCGGCATAGCGTTCTGCGAGGCCAGTGGGAAGAGGTTGGTGAGGTGGGACGGGAACGATGAGGAGCTCATCAAGCAGGCCCAGAAGGCGTGTCTCGGCATTGCCGCGGGCCACGTGTTCGTGATCTACATAAAGAACGGCTATCCGATAAACGTGCTCAACAGGATCAAGAACGTGGAGGAGGTGGTCAGGGTATTCGCCGCAACTGCGAACCCGCTCCAGGTACTGGTAGCGGAGACCGACCAGGGTAGGGGAGTGATAGGCGTCGTGGACGGCTTCACCCCACTGGGAGTAGAGAACGAGGAGAACATCAAGGAGAGGAAGGAGCTCTTGAGAAAGTTTGGCTACAAGAGGTGAAAGGTTTCTTTACCTTTTTACCTAATTCCGCCCGTCTTGGAGTCCCTTTTCGTGAAGTTCTACGAGGACGACCAGGAGGAAGACTACGAGACCAAAGAGATCTTCCCTCCCGAGAGGGCAGTAGACGTCTTGTTTGCCCTCCTGAAGGTCGCAGACCTCAAGGACGTGGAGGCTATCGATATCTACTACAGCGAGATAGAGGTCGCGGAGACTAAGGAGGATAGGGACGCGATATTGATAGACGTCATTCCCAAGTCCGGTAGGGATAAGGTATACCTGATCTACGTTAAGGACTACGACGAGAGGGTATGGGAGGCCGTGAGGGGGAGACTGAATGAGACCCTGAAGGAGCTGAAGGACTTCAACGTGTGCGACGATGACAGGGAGTTCGTCTCCCTATGCAGGGTTTACTGAAGAGAGTCTGTATCGTAAAAGCTCGTCCTTCAACCCTTTTAATCCGTCCCTCTTCTCATCCCCGAGATGCAGACCGTTCAGGTAACGATTGAGCCCCCGATAGCCTGGGTCTACTTGAACAGGCCGGAGAAGTTGAACGCTTTAAACGAGCAGGTGTTGGACGAGCTCAAGAGTGCCCTGGCGGAGCTCGAGAAGAACAACGATGTGAGGGTTATAGTGATAACCGGTAACGGCAAGGCCTTCAGTGCGGGTGCTGACATAACCCAGTTCACTCAGCTCAACGGTTACACCGCCTGGAAGTTAGCGAGGAAAGGGAGGCAAGTTATGGACTTCATAGAGAGCCTAAGCAAGCCGACCATAGCGATGATAAACGGCTACGCCCTAGGAGGCGGCCTCGAGCTAGCCATGGCGTGCGACCTGAGGATAGCAGCTGAGGAGGCACAGCTCGGACTCCCGGAGATAAACCTGGGGATCTACCCCGGGTTCGGAGGGACCCAGAGGCTCATCAGGCTCGTCGGGAAAGGGAGGGCGTTGGAGCTGATGCTCACCGGCGACAGGATACCGGCGAGGGAGGCCGAGAGGATAGGCCTGGTCAACAAGGTCGTCCCATTGGCGGAGCTACAAAAGGTAACCAGGGAGTTGGCGTTGAAGCTAGCCAAGAAGCCCCCGGTTTCGATAGCCCTCATTAAGATGGCGGTCAACAAGGGCGCAGAGGCCTCGCAGGACGTCGGTCTGGAGTTCGAGAGCCTAGGCTGGGGAGTGGTCTTCAGCACTGAGGACCAGAAGGAGGGAGTGAACGCCTTCCTGAACAAGAGGGAGCCGGTCTTCAAGGGGAGCTAGAGGTAGTAAAGCGGGGAGTAGAACCTGTCCTTGAAGGCGTTTTTCGACAGTTTTCCCCTTATGTTTACCTTGTATCCGCAGTATGGACACCTGCCGTCGTCGGTTACTTTGTACTCCAGGATGTCGAAGCCGTAGCGCCTTATCAACAGGTTCTTGCACTTCGGGCAGTAGGTGTTCTCGTAGGGGTGGCCGGGGACGTTGCCCAAGTAGACGTACTCGAACCCCATCTTCTTGGCCAACTCGTAGTGCCTCTCGAGCGTCTCTACAGGGGTCCAGGGCAGGTAGTCGAGCTTGTAATCAGGGTGGAACCTGAGGAGGTGTATCGGCGTCTCGGGCCCCAGCCTGTCGTAAATGATCTTCATTAGCTTTTCAGCCGCCGAGAGGTCGTCGCCTATTTGCGGTATAACCAAGTCGGTTATCTCGACGTGAACCCCCATCTTTTTGAGGGCCTCTGCGGTCTCGATTATCGGCTCCGGCCCGGAGGCCCCCGTGTAGCGTCTCATGAACTTGGGCTCGCCGTTCCCCTTGAAGTCTATTGTGGCAGCGTCCAGGAAGTCCTTGACGTAGTCCACGGCCTCCGGAGTCCAGTAGCCGTTAGTGACCATGGTGTTGAACAGCCCTTTCTTCCTGGCCAAAACCCCAACGTCGTGGGCGTACTCCACGAAGATGATCGGCTCGTTATACGTGTAGGTTATCCCGTCAGCCTCATGGGCTAAGGCTAAGTCCACCATTTCTTCAGGGGAGATCTCGTAGCCCTCTGGCCTTCTCCTCTGGCTTATGTCGAAGTTCTGACAGTACATGCACATCCAGTTACAGCCGAAGGTTCCGAAGGAGAGAACCTTGCTCCCCGGGTAGAAATGCAAGAGGGGCTTCTTCTCGATTGGATCCACGTGTATGGAGGCGACCTTACCGTAAACGTCCAGGTAGAGCTTGCCGTCCCTAACGCTTCTAACCCCGCAGAAGCCGACCTGCCTCTCCCCTATTAAGCACCTCCTGGCACAGGCGACGCACCTTACCTTTCTCCCCTCATTCCTGTAGAGAACAGCTTCCTTGGACATTCAGAACTTCAAATTTGAACGCGTGATTATTAACCTTAACCTGTTCGCAAACAACGTCATTAACGCCGAACCTAACGTCGTTGTAAAGGTAGAACTATCGTTTTGGGGCCTTTCAATCCCGATCACCTCATAGAAACCTTATAAGGTGAGGCTCAGCTTAAAGTAATACGATGCCGGACCAGGAGAGGAGATTGCTTCTCGCCCTAGCGCTCACTCCAGTCCCCTTGGTCGGCACGTCTATCCCTAGCTACCTGTTCGTTAGAGCGCTCGGCGATCCCAAGAAGGCCGTCCTTCTCGTGGTCGCAGACGTGGTCATGTCCGTAGGCTTCGCCCTGCTCCTGTTCCGCTTCCTCGGCCCCCTCATGCTTCTCGCCCTAACCCTGCTCAACGCGGGCTTCGGGGGCCTCGGGGTTTACTTAGCCTATAGGGCTTCTCATCCGAAGGTCTACTTTAGGGACGGCCTCATAGAGGTCTGGATTCCCGTCTCGACCTTCGGCCTGGAAGGCCTCACCCCCGAGGAGGAGTTCAGGGTACTAGTGGATAGGGCCTCCTACTTCCTTTCCCCTTACTACAGGGAGGCGATGAAGGCAACCTTCCAGTGCGGGTCCAGAATAAGGGTAGCCGTCAACTATGGGTCGGATGAGATCAGGATAAGCAAGAGGTGCAACGACTCCGTCGTCACAGTAAGGAGTAAAAGGAGGAAGACTTTCGTAGTCCTCACAGTGCCCTACTGAGGATTATTCCGAGCAAAAGGATAGCCAAGTAGGGAGAGGAGACCTTAAAGGATATCCAGGCCTCTTCCTTCGTCGGGTTCCTGTATAGCCTCACAGTGAAGTAAACGAGTATGGCCGAGGCCACCACCGAGAGCATCAAGTAGGGCGCCCCGAACCAAACCCCGAGGGCTAACGCGAACGGAATCATGAGGGCGTTGCTTATAGCTATTGCCCTAGCGGTAACCCTCTCGCCGTATATCACCGGCAACATCGGATAGCCAGCCCTCTCGTAGTCCTGACTATACCTCAATGCCAGCGACCAGAAGTGACCCGGGGTCCACATGAAGATCAGTAGGCCGAGCAACAGGCCCGGCAAGTCTAGGGTTCCCGAGCTCGCCGAGTAGCCGGCCCAAGCCGCCGCGCTCCCAGCCAGGCCTCCTATAACTATGTTGCTCCAGTGCCTCGGCTTGAGGACTACGGTGTAAACGAAGATATAGTAGAGCGCCCCGAAGGCTACAAAGAGGGACGTCAAGGGGTTCACGAGGTAGGCTATCCCTGTCCCGATCGCCACGAGTGAGGAACCCACGGCATAAACGGCCTTTATGCTGATCTCTTGTTTCGCGGTGGGCCTCCACGATGTCCTCTCCATCTTTATGTCCCTGTTGGCCTCGTAAGCCTCGTTCACCATCATCGCACCCGCCGAGGCGAGGGAGCCTCCCATGAGAACCAGAGCTAGGGGCAATAGACCCCTGAAGCCCGCGGCGAAGTAGCCCGCCAGGGCAGCTAAGTCCAATAGGGCCACTACCCTGGGCTTGGCGAGTCTAAAGAGCGAGCTGAGTCGGACGGACATTCGGGCCTCACTCTCTAAACCCTCGAAGTACTATTAAAAAGGATGTACGAAACATAATTATTACACTGCCTATCATAAATAATTGAAGTTTCGCAAAACAAAACAATTTCGTAATTTATGGGAGTAGAAGGGCACCCCTCTTCAGCAGTATCAGGTCGCTGAGAGCGCCATAGGCTGCCTGCCTCGGCCCCGCTCCGGGTCCCCTTATAGTGATCGTCTGTACGTCCGTCTCTACGGAAAGGGCGTTCTCGACGCCGTCTACTGAGTACAGGGGATCGGACTGTGAAACGAGTTGAACTCTTACGGTCGCCTCTTTCCCGTCGGACTGAGCGACGAGCTTCGGCTTCTTCCCCTCCCCTAAGGCGTTAGCTACTTCCTCCTCTTTGAGGTTGGCGATACCTTCAAGCTTTACGTCCCTCACGGTGAGCTTAGTCTTCATTGCGAAGTTGGAAAGAATAACCAGCTTCGCCCCTGCGTCGAAGCCGTTCAGGTCGAGGGTTGGATCCTCCTCCGCGTAACCCTTCTGCTTCGCTTCAGCCAAGGCGGAGGCGAAGGGTATCCCTTCCGCCATCCTCGACAGGATGTAGTTGGTCGTGCCGTTCAGTATCCCCCTGATTTTTCTCACCCACGAGCCTGGCAAGACCCTGAGCAAATTAACCGAGGGAGTGCCGCTCATTACGGTACCCTGGAACCCTAAGGTCAATCCGTACTTTCTGGCCCTCTCAACTATGTCCCAGAACCTCAGAGCCAGTGGAGCCTTGTTCGTAGTTATCACGCTGGCCCCCAGCTCGAAGGCCCTGAAATAGAGGCTCAGGGAGGGCTCCCCCGTCTCGTAGTTAGCTGAGGCCGTGTCGATCACTACGTCGGGCTTCAACTTCTCCAGGTGATCGAGCGAGAACGGCTCATCGGCCACGAAGGCGTCCCTGTCGCCGAAGGATATCCCCCTTCTCGTTACCGTCGCCACTATTTGGACGTCGCTGAGCTCCGGAACCTCCCCCCTCCTCTCGTGTATCAGCGCCCTGAGCTCCTTACCTACCTTACCGTAGCCGAATATGAGGATCCTCACGCCAGTGAGAGAGGGCCGCGGCAATAATAAGCTAGAGAAGCTATTAACCTGGCTTCTCCCCTTCCCTTGTGGAGGAAGCCTTAAAGAGGGCCGAGGAGCTGGGAGCCTCTTTCGCTGACGTCAGATACACCAGGGTCAGGACGTTAGTCCTCGTCGCTAACGAGACCAGGGAGTACGTTGAGTCCAACGGAATCACCGAGGGGGCTTTGCTGAGGGTTCTGGTGGACGGGGACTGGGGTCTGGTCAGCCTGAGGAGGGAACCGAGGGCTGAGGACGCTGAGAAGGCCGTCAAGAACGCCTTGGGCGACAGGAGGTCAGCAGTGGTTTACCTGAAGTCGAAGAAGGCGGAAGTAAGCTTACCCCTCAATCCCAACCCCCTGGACTTCTCGCTAGAGGAGAAGATGAAGGTCGTGAGGAGGATAAGGGACGAGGTCATGAAGCTCGAGGGAGTGAAGGCCGTAACGGTCTCTTACAGGGAGGTCCTCTACGACAAGCGCTACCTAAGCTCCGACTCCAGGGACGTGAGTCAGACCTACGGGTACAACGGAGTTTCGGTTACAGCCGTGATCAAGAGGGGCGACCTCTCGCTGACCGTCTTCGACAGGTTCTATTCCTACAAGAGGTTCGCGTTGTTCGACGTTGCCAACAAACTCGTCGAGAGCATGGGGAAGAAGGTCCAGGAGAAGATGAGGGCCGTCTCGCCCAAGGTCGGGAAGTTCCCGGTCGTTATGGCCCCTGAAGTGGTTGGGGTCTTCGCCCACGAGGCGGTGGGTCACCTCTCGGAGGCCGACCTCGCCGTTAGCGGGATATTCTCGGACAAGTTGGGTAAACCTGTTGCGTCTGAAATAGTCTCCATCTCCGACTCCCCCATGGTTGGCGACGAGCAGGCAATAGGCTCTATAGTCTACGACGACGAGGGGGTGGAGGCTAGAAAGGTCGAGATAATAAAGAAGGGCGTGTTGAACGAGTTCCTCAACGACAGGTACTACGCTGCTTACTTGGGGGCTAACCTCACGGGCAACGCTAGGGCTGAAGGGCCCATCTCCAGGCCCCTAGTAAGGATGAGGAACACCCACTTCGAGCCGGGGGACTCGACCAGGGAAGAGCTGATCTCCGAGGTCAAGGAGGGTTATCTGCTGGTCTCGATGAGCGGGGGACAGACCAATAACGACGGGACCTTCCAGTTCGGGATCGACGAGGCCTATGAGATAGTGAACGGCGAGGTGGGCAGGCCCGTAACCTTCCTGGGCATAACCGGTTCGACCCTGGAGACCCTGAAGCGCGTTTCTGGGGTGAGCAAGGAGTTGGAGTTCTCCTCCGGCTTCTGCGGCAAGATGGGGCAGACCGTTCCCGTCTCGGACGGCGGCCCTTACGTCAGGGTCGACGAGGTGAGGGTAGGTGGCGTCTGAGATCGACGTCTACAAGGCGTTGAGCAGGCTTAAGGCTCTTGGTTACCAGGCGGAGGTATTCCACACCAGGCTCAGCGAGTACGCTGTAGAGTTCGACGGAAGCGTAAGGAGCGAGACCCTGGAAGACGAGGGCTACGGGTTAAGGTTAGCCAAGGACGGCAAGATGGGCTTCGCCTACTCCACTAGGCTAACGGAGGAGCTTATCGACAGGGCGATACAGGGATGGAGGGTGTCGAAGGTCGACGAGGCTAACGTAATACCTCCCGGCGAGAGCGGGATCACCCTGAGCTTGGTCAAGTTCGACCTCGAAAAGGCGATAGAGGAAGTTAGGGACTCCTTCCCCAACCTTCTGGAGGTGCCCGAATGGGCTAACGTGAGTCACGCAGGAGCTGAGGTGGCCTTGGGGGAAATCGAAGTGGCCTCCACGGAGGGCTCGGACAAGAGGAGCAAGGCCACGTTCTCCTCTGCTTACATAGAGGGCAACGCTAAGGTCAGCTCAGGAGTTTCGCCCAGCGTATACTCTTCGAGCGCCACGAGGGATCTCTCTGCGATGAGTAGCGACGCCCTTAAGGAGGACTTCCTGTTCAAGCTAGAGATAGCGAGGAACGAAGTCGAGCCTAAGTCTCTCCCAAGCGTGGTGACCCTAACTCCAGAAGCGCTCCAGGACCTCCTACTGCCCCTCCTGAGGTTCGCGGTTTCCACGGACAACATTTACAGGAAGTCGAGTCCCCTGAAGCTAGGCGAGGACTTCGGCACTAAGTTCACAGTGATCGACGACCCCACGTTGGATGAAATGATCATGAGCAGGGAGTTCGACGGCGAGGGACTACCCTCGAGAAAGGTCGAAATAATCTCCAACGGGGTCTTCGTCAGGAGCATAAACACTTACTACTGGGCTAGGAAGGCGAACGTGGAGCCCACACACTCCGCTGCTAGAACTTACGCCACTAATCCGACGGCGAGCTTCTCCAACGTCGTCATTAAGGTCAAGGAGGTTGGGGAAGAGGAGGGTATGGTGGTGAACTCACTCAGAGGGATACACACTAGCGACTTCGCCTCAGGAGCGTTCAGCCTCAGCGTGGGCCTCGCCTGGTATCCGAAGGAGGGTAAGGCAGTTAAGGGGCTGAACCTTTCCGGAACCCTCAGGGACCTGCTGAGAGGTATAAGGGCGGAGGCCGGAGACGAGAGAACGGTTTGGAACCTGAAGTCTAGGTCACTGGTAGTAGAGGGTTTAAAGCTCACTTAGATTTCTTTCAAAAATCTTTAACAAAAGGCGAAAGTAATATAATTGATAATCTGAACTAACTTGAAATTGGTGATAACGTGTTCAAAAGGATCGTGGTCGCCTACGACGGTTCGGATCATGCAATAAAGGCCCTGAACACGGCGATAGAGCTCGCCAAAGCCTTCAACTCTAAGCTGGACGTGGTGGAGGTGGTGGACACCGCGGCCCTCCTCGGGATGGGCTTCGCCCCGGTTCCGAGCGACGTGATAGCCCAGATTTACAACAAGGCCCAGAACGACGTGGAGCAAGCCAAGAAGAAGGCCCAAGACGCGGGCGTGAAGGACGTGACTTCCCAAGTGCTCGAGGGCGATCCCGCGACCTCCATAATAGAGTACGCCTCGAAGAACGGCGCCGACCTGATAGTGATAGGAAGCAGGGGACTGTCGACCTTCAAGAGGCTCATCCTGGGGAGCGTGTCCTCGAAGGTGGTTCAGGAGTCGAGGGTACCGGTACTAGTGGTCAAATAACCTCCACCCGGTGGACCTCCTCAACCTCGAAGATGCCGCAGTCCGTGACTAACCTCCCCATGAAGTCCACGAAGAGCGCTTTACACCGTTTTTCCCACCCCTCGCCTGAGATCCTTACCTCCCTCCCGTTGAGGGAGGAGTAGTTGTCGAGCTCCTTGGCTAACTGCGAGAGGTTCAAACTGAGGTACTCCTTGGTCAGCGAGATTATCTCGAACATGAGCTCATCGTTGTTCACTAGCTTTCCGGTTTCGAGCAGCACCGACGTGGCCCTCACGTCCCTGGGGAACTCGGTGACGTTCGTGTCCACCCCGAATCCCACGAAGGTCGTGGCCTTGTCGCCTCGAGCAATCGCCTCCACTAAGACTCCCGCGATCTTCTTATCGTCCACTACTACGTCGTTCGGCCACCTTATCTTCGCGTTCACGTACCTCTCCAAAGCCTTCCTTATAGCCAAAGCGTTCGCCAGCGTCAGGTCGGGAACCCTCTCGGCCTCGAAGTCCTTCATCACGTAGGTGACCCAGAGCCCTCCCTTGGGAGAGTACCAGGCCCTCCCGAACCTCCCTCTGGCCTTGGTCTGTTCCTCAGCGACCACCACGAACTCCTTTTCCTCTATCATATCGTGGATCGCCTCGGCGAAGTCCTGAGTGGAGGTCACTTTAGTCAGCCTAATCGCCAGCAAGCCTCATCGCCTCCTCCAGAGATCTCGCAATCTGGAAGCCGGAAGCCTTCCTTATCCTGTTCATTATGGCTAGGCCTATCCCCCTTTCGGGGAAGGAATGGATCACTGCTAGGTCGCCTTCAGTCTTATCCACCTTCCTGAAGGAGTCAAAGAGGTTCCTCGCTATCTCGTAGAGGTTGGTCTCGGAGCCCAGGACTATTTTAGTGACGTTCTCCCCCTTCACGTTCTCGCACTCCTCCTTGGAACACAGCACGATCAGCTTCCTGCTTTTGGAGAGCGTTTCCACGGCTTTCCTGAAGGCCTCCCTGTTCTCCACCACTATCATCCTCTTCTGTGGGGCATAGTGTCTGTACTTCATGCCGGGGGCTAGAGCTATCGCGGCCTCCCCCTTCCCCTCGGCGAACTCCGGGACGATCAGGTCGGGGAAGAAGTTCCTGAGCTCCTCCACAGTGAACGGCCCTGGCCTTAGGAGAACCGGCGGCTTTACCGTGAAGTTAATTATAGTGGATTCAACGCCGAAGAAGGTAGGTCCCCCGTCGATTATCACGTCGACCTTATCGCCCAGGTCCTCTATCACGTGTTCTGCCGTGGTCGGGCTGGGCCTCCCCGCCAGGTTCGCGCTTGGGGCCGCGATCGGGGTCCCGCTTTGCCTTATCAGCTCCAGGGCTACAGGGTGAGCGGGCATCCTTACGGCTACGGTGTCTAGGTTAGCCGTCACCTCTTTCGTAACCCCAGGCGCCTTTTTCAGCACGAAAGTTATGGGCCCAGGCCAGACCGTCCTGATAACCTTGTATACCTCGTCACTGATATCCTCGGCTACCTGGAAGAGCTGCTCGAAGTCGGCCACGTGAACTATGAGGGGGTTGTCCGCCGGCCTCCCCTTAGCCTCGAATATTTTCCTGGAAGCCTCCCCGTTCATCGCGTCCGCTCCCAGGCCGTACACCGTCTCTGTGGGAAAAGCGACTAGTTTCCCCGCCCTTATGGCCTCGGCGGCGACCCTGATCTTGTCCTTCTCCGGCGTTACGGGGTCTACCTTTACGATTATTGCCACAGCCAAAGCTTTTGAGCGGTCAGATTTAGGGTTGAACTTGGGGATGAGTGGGAACCACCGAGCTGACCCCTGATGAGGGCGCTCTGTTAACGACCTCTACGTTCAGAGAGTTTCGGTCGTTAAGCGTTCAACCAACTCGACCTCTTCAAAAGCAAAAATCTCGGGACTTCCTTAGGGTTTAGTCGACTGAAAGGTGAGGAGTGAGGTGATCGCAGAGGGGATGACGAACGGCCCTTAAAGGGCCGGATTAAGGTTCTTCTCAACGCAACTAATACAAAGGCTTAATTACCAGGGATCGCTCTAACGTCCAGGATAAAGCATGGACCAGTTAGTGCTGGTGGGCAACTTAGAGGAGGCCGCGAGGAAGGCGGCCAAGTGGCTGTTGAACAAGAAGCCCGTCAAGAACCTAATAGATTGGGGCGTCATGTTCTCCCTCTGGCCTCCTCATTTAACGACCAGCTGCTGCGGCGCGGAGTTCGGAGCCTTAGCTGCCGCCAGGTTCGACTCCGAGAGGTTCGGTATGCTTCCATTCACCTCCGCGAGGCACACGAACCTGCTGACGATCGAGGGCACTTTGACCAGGAAGATGGCTAGGGCGGTGAGGATCGTCTACGACCAGATGCCGGAGCCGAAGTACGTCATAGCTATGGGAGCCTGCTCGTTGGAGGGAGGGATATTCTGGAACTCCTACAACGTCGTCCTCCCCTCGGAGATAGGAGTCCCGGTCGACGTTTACATGCCGGGCTGCCCCACGAGGCCCGAGGCAATGGCTAGGGCCATCCTGATGCTCCAGAACAAGATAAAGAGGGAGGGCGTGAAGCTGGCACCCTTGGAGTCCTGAAGCGCGTCGCTTCCCTTTTATTTTCGTGAGCCCCTTCATGAGGGCGAGGGTTGGGCTCGGCGAAAGGGGTTCTTTTCCTTCTCACCGCTTCAGCCCTCTGGGGCGCGATAGGGGTAATAGTCGAGCTGTTGATAGCCTCGCCCTCTGAGGTAGTGCCGGCGGTAGCGATTAGGTCGTTATCGGCGACCCTTGTCCTGCTCCCCTTCGTGAAGAGGGTTTTAAGGAGGGACGCGGTACTGATGGGGTTAATATCGGCGACCTTCTACACGATCTACGTGGTGACCATAAAGCTTGAGGGAATCTCGGCTCCCGCAGTTATGCTCTACACGGCACCCGCCTTCATCCTAGCGCTTTACGCCCTTGAGGGGAGAAAGGTCAAGGCCTACGACGTCATGCTCGTGATTCCCGTGGTTGCCGGGGTGCTCCTCCTCTACGGGGGTCAGATCCTCTCCTTCGCGACTCTCTTAGGTTTAGCTACAGGCCTCACTTACGGCCTCCTAATCTGGTACTCCTCGCTGATGCAGTCGAGGAAGTACTCGGAGTGGGAGGTCATTCAGGCCCAGAGCCTCTGGAGCCTTCCGCCGCTCGCCGCAGCCTCACTGGCCTTCCCTCACCTGAACTTGAGCGTCCTGGAGGGAGGGGTGTTGTTGGGCGTACTGGAGACAGTCGTGGCTTACTACTTTTTCTACAAGGGAATGAGGTTCGTGGGCCCCTTATACTCCGCCGTTATATCCGCCACCGAGCCGGTCTTCGCGATGGTCTACGCCCTGCTCGTCTTCGGCCAAAGACTCGACGGTCTTCAGTACTTGGGCGCCGCTCTCATACTCCTCTCCTCTATCCTTGCCGCCGCTCGGACGCGGAGGTGAAGAAGGGCATCCTCATGTACTTGGCCAGAGGAAGCGAAAATGCGATTACTACGATCACCAAGGAGGCGAACGCTTCCGAGAGGCCGATGAAGTCGGAAAGTAGACCCGCCACTGGAGGAACTACTATGAACAGGAAGTTGTTATAGGCCATGAAATAGGAGTTCAGTGCTAGCCTCTCCTCTACGCTCGAGGCCCTAGCGATGAGCACCGTGGCCATGGGGAACACGGAGCCGTGAGGGATCCCCAGTAGGAAGTAGAACGCTAGGAAAACGGCGTAGTTGGGGGCTAAGGCCTGGCCCACCAAGGAGACTGCCGTGATGATTATGGAAACCATCAGGGGCCTCCTTAGATCTTCGAACGGTCTCAGGGTCATGAAGAGCCTCGTCAGGAAGGAGGCCAAGAAGAAGGGCAGGTAGACGGAGTAGGCGACGGACGAGTTCACGTGGAACCTCTCCTGGGCCAGTATCGCGGAGAAGGTCGTTATGGCGGCGAACGGCACGTTATAAGTGGTTATGGCGAGTATGGCCGATATCAAGCCGGGGTTGCTCAGGTGAGCCCTTCGGCTAACCTTATTCCCGTGAGGAGCCTGCGACACCACTCTGACCCTAGGGGAGAGGATCGCTAACACTAACGCCACAGGTACGAAGAAGAGGAAGACCTCGGAGTAATCGAACCTCGTTAAGAGGACGGTCTCGTACAGCGGTCCTAGTATAAGGCTAAGAGAGAGGGCTGTGCTGTAGAGGTTCAGGGCCCTTTCCTTGTCGGGGGCGGAGGAGGCGTAGGTCATGAGTACTGGCACGAGTAAGGCGTTCACGAGCCCGCTTACCAGGGAGGCTAGCCAAAGGGTTATTGCGCCGGCTAGATAGAAAACCGGCAATAGAAGAACGTTCGCCCAGGAGGAGATAATGAACAACTTATAGGCCTTCCCAGGAGAAAGTCTGGGGTTCACGAAGAAGTTGACTATGAGGTTAGACAGCATGTAGACCGCGGAGAGGGTTCCCACCTCAGCGGCTGAGAAGCCGAGCTCGTATTTGGCGACGAGCGGGACAGTAGTACCTATCATGTTGTTTGTGGCCCTGAACGAGACGGTCATGGCAACGAGGGCGGCGAAGAAGGCGAGGGTTCCTCTGCTCAGTCTGGACATGGAATAAGGGGAAAGTTCGGTGCCTAATAAACACGCTTACCCAACGAACTAAACTCATCCCCTTCCGTCAAGTTCCTTAAGGAACTTAGCGAGGTTAACGAAGTTCGGGTTGTTACACCTGTTTATGAGCCTCACGATCCCCATGGGCGTCCTCACCTCGGACTCGTAGTTCTCCTTTATCGCGTAGAGTACTCCTGCGTAGTGCACCACTCCCCTCAACATCTCCTCCACTATAGCCTCCGTGAGCGGGAACTGTTGGATTATGAACGCCACACCCTCGCACCAAGCTATGCTGGGCACGGAAGTCCCTCCGAGTGCCCTCGCTTGAAGGAGGACTTCATTCACCAGCTCGTCGAACGAGTACTTTATCGCTTCGTGAACGACTACCTTTTTGTAGGGCTGATATTCAATTTCGGCACTCATTTCTTATTTTATTAAAAAAGGGAGTTTAATAACGTTCACTAACTATCCTCGCTGATCACGTTAAAAACCGGAATCTGTACCGTTAAGTCCTTCAGTTAGCAGGATCGGAGAAGTTAGACCTTAGCCTTCTTGAGGTACTCAATCAGTCCCCCGCTCTTCACTATCTCCAGGGGCATGCCGGTTAACCCTTTCCCCTTGAGCACCTTGCTGCCGTTTACCACTATCTCTCCGGTCTCGACGTCGACCACCACGTAGTCCCCCTCGTTTATCTCCTTCGTCGCGTTCGGTAACACTATGGCGGGAAGCCCGTTGTTTATCGCGTTCCTGTAGAATATCCTAGCGAAGGACTCGGCTATCACCGCCTTAACGCCTGCCGCCTTCAAGGCTATCGCGGCCTGTTCCCTACTCGAGCCCATTCCGAAGACCTTCCCTGCCACAAGTATTACCCCCTGCCTCGCCTTCTTGTAGAACTCGGGATCCAAAGGCTCCATGGCGTGTTGTGCCAGGTACTCGGGGTCCGTGTACTTCAGGTACCTCGCCGGTATTATGATGTCGGTGTCTATCTTGTCCCCGAATTTGAGGACCTTTCCCTCGAGCTTCATGGCTCATACCTCCTCGGGTCCGCTATCTTACCCTCCAGGGCTGAGGCGGCCGCTACGGCAGGGCCCGCCAAGTAGACCTTGCTCTCGTTGCTCCCCATCCTGCCCTTGAAGTTTCTCGAGCTGGTGGAGACTATCGTTTCGCCGGGCCCAGCTATCCCGAAGTGGCCGCCGAGGCAGGGGCCACAGGTGCCGTAGGTTATTATGCAGCCCGCGTCGGCCAGAACCTTAACGATTCCCATGTCCATGAGCTTCTCGAAAAGGTTATAGGACGCGGGGATAGCGATGCACCTGGCCTTAACCTTCTTGCCCTTCAGGATTTGAGCGGCCATTACGAAGTCGCTTATCCTCCCGTTAGTACACGAGCCGATGAACACTTGATCCACGGGGGTCCCCTCGAGCTCCCCTACGGCCTTGACGTTGTCCACGCTGTGCGGGGCTGCCAACAACGGCTCGAGCTTGTTCAGCTCTATCGCGTACTCGTCGGCGTACTTCGCGTCGGGGTCGGGAGCCACGACGGTGGGCTCGTATCCCCTCATCGCCTTAATGTAACTCACGGTCTCCGAGTCGGGCACGAACATGAGGGCGTCAGCGTTCATCTCTATCCCCATGTTGGCCACTGTGGCCCTGTAGTCCATCGGGAAGGCGGAGGGCTTCTCAACGAAGACCTCCAGGGCCATGCCGTTGAAGTAGTCTGCCTTGAAGTCGCCCAGGATCTTCAACGCGACGTCCTTCCCGTTGATCCACTTGCCCGGCTCGCCTACGAGCTTCACCTTGAAGGGTTGAGGGACCTGAACCCACGTTCTCCCGGTTATGACCGCCGCGGCGACGTCGCTAGCTCCCAACCCCTGGGCGAAGGCCCCCACGGCGCCTGAAGTAGTGGTGTGGCTATCAGCAGCCACCACGACCTCGCCCGGGTTGACGTACTTCTCTATCAACACCTGGTGGAGGATACCGTAGTTAATGTCGTGGAAGTTGGGGAGCCTGAGCTCTTTCACGAACTTCCTTATGATCCCCTGAATCTCGGCGCTCCTAACATCGGGCGGAGGGGCTAGGTGATCGAAGGCTATAACCAGCCTTTCCGGGTCGAAGACCTTCAGCGATCCTACCTTCTCCATTACCTCGATCACGTGGTAGCCTGTCAGGTCGTGGAACGCCACCTTGTCGACCTTTATCTCCGTGACGTCGCCTGGAGTGACGGGTCTACCGGCGGCCCTGCTGAGGATTTTCTCCGTGAGCGTTTGAGGCATCGAGGGTTTAAAGCGGGCTTATACTTTTTAAGCCTTAGCAAGAGGCCTCAACTTAAGGCAAAAGACGACATCGGATAACTTCAAAAAAGAGCTGGGACTTTCTAGTGCCTTTATTATGTGATCTGAGAGAGTGCACTCTCCATATATGATAGAAATCCCCGATTGGGTCGAGCTTCTGTTCTCCCTCACCTCGCTGATTTTCGCCGTTCAGCTCGCCCTCATTTTCCTGCTCTCGTCCCGGTACTCTGACCCCTCGACTAACGTGAGCCCGCTGAGCCCTTCCGCGAAGGGCTTCAAGACTGCAGCCGTAGTCCCGGTTTACGGGGAGGATGAAAACGTCTTCGAGAGGGTCATAGTTAAGCTGACGAGGCTGTTCGACAGGGTTATAGTGGTGGGCGACGGCGTTAGCGAACCTTATCGGTCGATAGCGTTAGCCCACGGGGCTGAGTTCTACAGCGTTCCGAGGTCGGGGAAGAGGGGGGCCCTGGAGTACGGGGTCTCATTGCTCAGGGACGAGAGGTACGTCGCCCTTGTGGACAGCGACACAGAGGTGCCCGAAGAGACCTACTGGAAGTCCCTGGCCGTACTGGAGTCGGGTTACGACGCGCTCACGGTGAGAATAACGTATAAGGGCGATAGCCTGACGGCGAGGGCGCAGGACTTCCTGGGTTACTACAACGACGTCCTCAACAGGGCCTTCGCGAGACTAGGTAAGGTCTACGTGCTCAACGGTCAGTTCTCGGTCTACAGGGCTGTGAAGTTGAGGGAGATAACCGTCGGGCTCTCCTCAAGGAAGCTCTTAGGGAGGTTTATCGTGGTAGGCGACGACAAGGAGCTGACCTCCAGGGCCCACATGGCTGGCCTGAGGCTAGCCTATCTGAGCTCGGCGGAGGCCGTGACCAATGGGGCGAGCTCGTTAATCATCGCCGTTAAGCAACTCCTTAGTGGACAGGTCGGCTACTTGTACCTCTTCATGGACCTAGTTAGCCTCACTACGGGAGGGGGTTCCTCTACTACATCGCGGGAGTGGTTTCCGTCCTGTACCCGATTATCGGAGTGTCAGTCACAGCCCTAGGGCTGACGTACCCTCATCACCACCAGATGTTGATAAGCCTTAATGATCCGTTCCTCTGGCTGGTGAGGGAGTGGATTAAGGGGCTCCTCGCAATGATTGGGGTATTACCGAAAGAGCCCAGGCTATTCGTGGTGTTCGTTCATGAACGCTTCGTCAGCGACTCAACCCTTCTCCTCGCTGGGACACTGAAGCTCGCGGCTGACCTTTTGACGGCGTTAGCAACTTTGGGTTTCGTCAGGCAAGTCCTGCCTAAAGCGAGGGAGGACCCGAAAGGGGCTGTCGTGAGCCTCGGCCTCCTCTGGATTCAAGGGCTCCTCTCGATTTACTCTCTAATAACGCTTTACAAGGTCTCCTCCTGGCTGACTAGGGGTCAGGAACCGGAGAAGAGGAGTGAATGAGGGTGGAATGAAAAAGCGCGACAATAGCGAAAGGCAATAGACGGCTTTATGTTGACCTGAGCTTCTTGGTGACTTCGCTCTGGACTTCCTTGGCCAACCTCTTGGTTGCCTCCACGCTTCCTAGCCTCCTGGTTTGTTCGAGGGAGCTCTGAAGTCTCTTCGTCTGTTCCATCATGTCCAGCCTCCTGGTCTGTTGTGCCAGCTGGGTCAACTGGTTGAGCGTCTTAGTGGCCTCGCCAAGGTTAGAGGCGCTAAGATCCCTCCCGTACTTGTCCAAAAGAACGTAGTAGTTGTACTCAGCCACCAGGTCCTTGTCAATACCCGCGTTGTATTGCTCCATTGTGGAGGCGACTTGAACACCGAGCGCTTGACTCACTGTCTGTTGCGTTTGGTTAGCTGGGTCTAAATACGTTACTGTCACACGTAGGATATCCCCAGAGTAGTTGCTGGGTAACGTTAGCTCGCCCCAAATCGTCACCGCGCTTTCTACGGCGTTCAACCTGACCGGGGGTCCCTCGAAGTTGAGAAGCTTCACCTGGCCTTCCGACTTTATGTCCACGGTCACGTCTTGGGCTCCCACCTTGGTGACGGCTGCTTTAGGCAACAGCTTGACTATCTCGTTGACGTCTGAGACGTGCTCGAATATCCCCCCGGTCTTATCGGCAAGTAACCTGAGGAGGACCTCGTTGTAGTCGTCTCCTATTCCATAAGCTATGACCTTCACGTTCGACGGGAACTCAAGGCCCTTGTAGTTGTCCAGGACCGTGACGTCCGTCGGGTTCCCGTCGGTCAGGAGGATGAGGTAGCTCGGCATCTCGTATTTCTTGATCAACGAAATGACCCTCAGGAGAGCGGAGTAGAAGGGTGTACTCCCCTCCGCTGATAAGTCCTGTATAGCTTGACTGGCTTCTGTGGGGTAAACCGCCTCCGCTAGAAGGTTCACCCGTTCCCCGAAACTCAGTACGGATACCTTGTTCCCTTCGGGTATCCGGTTCAGGAGCTCCAGCGCTCCCTTCTTGGCCAGCTCTATCTTGAAACCCTCCATGGAGCCCGAGGTGTCGACCAATAGGACGTAGTGGAAGCCCCTCGCGGTCGTCACTCTCTCTGGGACTATCACGATCTTGAACACGTACTTCGCGGGATACTGAAACGAGTACTTATGGCTCCCGAAAACCTTCATGGAAATAGTCATGATTACTCCCTTGACAGCTTCACGACCGTCTGATTGCCGAGCTTAACTATCGCCGGTAGGTTGAGCTTCTGCCTGCCCTTAACGGGCTGGAAGAGCCTCCCGTCGTATACGTACGTCCCGTTAGTGCTGTTCAGGTCCTCTATGTACAACTCCCCGTTCTCGAGTGATAACACAGCGTGCCTCCTCGACACCTCCGGGTCTGGGACAACTATGACGTTCTCGGGAGACCTACCCACTGATATGTTAGTGAACGTCTCGAAGTCGAGCGGGACCTTAAGGTTATTCAGCTGATGAACCGGGGTCTGGATGAACTGAAGGTAATACTTACCCTTAGCGGCTTGGCTTCCCTGTTGGACCTCCACGGCTTGGGGTTGGGAAGACGTTTGTTCAGCCTGAGGCACAGGAGGGGCTGATACCGCCTGAGGCTGGGGCGCTTCCTGAACAGTTACTTGTTGATGCTCTACTTGTGTTTCCGCCTGTCCCACCGTTTCCTGGGGCGGGTTCACCGACGCCTGTTGGATCTGACTCACGCTCTGCCTGCTGGTGCCGCACTTAAGGCAGAACTCTGCGTCGTCGGGGTTCTCATAACCGCATACGGGACACGTCCAGGGCACGCTGGGTGTTAGTATTACCACATAAAATATCTTGTGTCCTGTACTACCTTCATAACGATTCATTACCGTTATCGGGTTCTTTCAGCCTAAACACTCGTTTCACGATTAAATACCGTCCCGAAGAACGACAACGGGATATACATGGGCGTATTATTGAAGGTCAGAGCGTCCAGATCGTTGGCTTACGTTAACAAGCCCACCCAGGTCGCCGTCATCCTGAGGGTGGTCCCTGACACTTACGTCAGCCCGCAGAGGGTTAAGTACGTGTTCCTCATAGACAACAGCCCCTCCATGAAGAAGGAGACCAAGTTAGGAACCGCCATCTCCGCGATGCAGAAGCTGATACTCGAGATACCCATGGGCAACCAGTTCGAGGTCTATTACTTCTCCAACGACCTGACCAAGGTCTACGAGGGCGTTACCGGAGGGGTCACGAGTTACAACTTCCCCGTTCACTACGGGGGCACGACTAACCTTTACAAGGCCCTGTCAAAGCTCCTCGACTACCTGGCCAAGGTGGATTCCCCCGTCAGGCTCGTCATACTTTCCGACGGAAAGCCGACCGACAAAAGGAAGCTGAGCGATTACGACAACCTCAAGGTCTCGTCCAACGTCCAGATCATATCGATAGGCATAGGCAACGATTACAACGAGGTCATAATGAAGAAGCTCGCTGACTTGGGCAACGGGAGGTTCTACCACGCGACAGACGTGAAGACCCTGCCGTCCATATTCGAGGGCGAGAAGATCGAGAGGGTGGCCGCCTACAATCTCAGGGTGGCCTTCCCAAGCGGTTCGGAAATCCTCAACTATTCAGGAAACCCCGTGGTCGTGCCAATAGTATCGGACGTGGTTAACGTTTACGCATACCTTACCGTGCCTCCGGGAGAGCTCGCGTCGACGGTTTACCTCACTGCCACTTACGTCGACCCGGTCGATAAATCGGAGAAGGTCTTCAACATACCTCTAACCTTCAACAGGGGGCCGGACGGCGCCGTGGACTCCTCCGTGGATCAGGGTGTGGAGGACGAGGTGAAGTACTACTACTTGGTTAAGCTCTACGCCAGGAAACTGGAGGAGGGCTCGAAGGAGGCCACGGAGGTGCTGAAAAGCCTTGCAGAGCTGGCCGCCAAGACCAGGAGGGAAGACCTGATGGCGGTCACCCGCAAGCTGTCGTCAGGGACGGACAACAAGGATCTGCTCGCCGAGACCACCAGAGTCCTCAGAAAAGGCTGATAACTATCGCCGCGAGAAGGTCCCTCTCCCCTATCCCACCGACTAGCAATCCGTCCCTGTCGGTTATGGGCACGTAGCCCACGTTCTGCATCGCCATCAATTCCCTGACCTTCTCCAACGGCTCCGTTCGCTCAACGCTCAGCACCCTTACCGTCATGAACTCGTCTACTCTGGTCTTCCTCAGGTTCCTCCCGGCGCTCACTGCCCTCGCTACGTCCCTAACTGAGATCACCCCTATCGGTCTTGAGTCCTTCACCACCACCGCGTGCCTGGTCCACCTCTCCTTCATGAGCTCCACAACCTCGCTCAGGAACTCGTCCATCTCGACCACCAGTGGGTCGGGGTTCATTACGTCACCCGCTGGTATCTGTTCCTTAATGCTCAAAGCCTTCAGCAGGTCCCTCTCAGTCACTACCCCCTCCACTTTTATCCCGTCCCCGACCAGGAGCGAGCCAACGCCTCTAGCGGTCATTATCTTGGCGGCGTCCAGGGCACTCACGTCTGGGTGGACGAAGAGGAGATCCTTGGTGGCCACTGAAGCTACAGAGTCGTTGACCCTTTCCCAGGCGTAAACCAGATCCCTCATGGTGACTATCATGCCCCCCTCCACCAGGAGCCTCCTTATGTTGCTCAGGAGCATGGTCTCTATCGCCTCAATGACCTTGGCTTGAGGGGGAACGCTGATGACCCTCGGGCTCATTATTTCCCTGACCTTCATCCCGATTACAATCACTGTGTTGAATTTAAAACGCCTCTAGGCGTGTAGGTGTGATCGGAATGGTAGTCGAGCTAACGTTCTTCCACGACGTCATATGTCCTTACTGTTATGTCCAGAACCTCAGGCTCAGGAGGGTGCTGGCGTCCTTCGACCGGAACGAGGTCAGGGTTATCCACAAGGCCTTCGCTATCATATCGGACCTGGACGCCCTGAAGTCCGTAGCCTTCACGGAGGAGGAGGCCAGAGAGGTGTTCTTCAAGGAATTCGAAATAATCAAGCGCTACGTCCCCGACTACGACCTCGAGGGCGTGAAGAAAAGGGCCAAGTTCTCCTACGTGTGGTCGGTCCCGCCGCTCAGGGCCTGTAAGGCGGCCGAGATCCTGGGAGGTAACGAAGCGCACGGCAGGTTCTTCGAGGAGGCCCAGAAGGCGTTCTTCGAGGAGGGTCTGGACGTCACCGATGAGGGTGTTCTGGCTAACATCGCTGAGAGGGTCGGCTTGAACAAGGAGGAGTTCGTCCAGGTCTTCCGGTCCAGGAAGAGCCTGTTGGCCTACGAGGAGGACGAAGCGGAAGCCAAGGCGAAAGGTATCAGGGGGGTGCCCGCGATACTGTTAAACGAGGGGTACGCACTGAGGGGGTTACAGTCGGAGGAGACCTTGAGTACAGTGATAGAGGACTTCCTGCAATACGGAGAGCCGAAAAGGTTACGGCTGAAGCTCTACTGGGAGTCCTGATGAACCCATAGTTTAAGTCCCTTGACGATAATTGAGGTATAAGCCCGAAGAACCGGCTCCAATCACTCATTAAACTGTAATGAAGGATAAACTTTTCTACTTCCCCGAGAGAGATCACCTGGCCTACTATGAAGAAGGTCAAGGACTACATGTCATTCCCAGTCCTAACGGTAGACGAGAACACAAGCCTCCAGGAAGTCGCGAAACTTTTGCTGGAAAGGGGTTTCGGCTCAGTTATGGTCGCCGTGGACGGCGAGCCAAAGGGGATATTCACGGATAGGGATGCGTTGAAGGCTCTCGCCATGGGCCTCGGTCCTAATGACCCCGTGAGGTTAGCAGCTACTATGGGCAACCTGATAATCGTCGACGAGGACGTGGACGTGTTCACTGCAGCAGAGATTATGACTAAGAACAAGATCAGGCATCTGCCCGTGAAGAACAAGGAAGGTCAGATAGTCGGGATGTTCTCGATAACTGACTTGCCAAAGGCCCTGGTCCTCTAACGTTCAAAGTAAAATATTTCCGGGCGACTATTTTTTCCCATGAAAATATTTTTCGCCGGAGGGAAGTCGGTAAACAGGGGCAAGTTATGGCTGAAGCTCAACTCCCACTGGGAGTCTCTGGGCTACTTCGACCTGTCTGACCTGGAAAACCAGTTCGACCTGGGGATTTCGGAGCTTCAGGAGGGGGACAAACTCGTGTTGAACGCCGCTGCGGAGAGCTTCGTCGGTTCCGTCCTCTTCCGTTACCCCCTTATGAAGGTCAGTGATGAGGCCTTGGTAGTCGGAGTTCCCCTGCTCGGGGGAATCACGGTCGCTTCAAACCACGCCTTAGCCCTAAGCTCAGACCCTATCGCCTCCTTCCTCCCCCTCCCCTTCAGGCACGGGTCCTTCAATGAGGTCTACCTTGTGGGGGTCACCAGCAGAGAGGCCGTGAAGGAGGCCTGCAGGGTGATCAAGCCGGAGGGCATAGCTACGCTGATCCTCCCCGATCCGAGGCTCGGGGGACCCGACCCGGTGGAGGGGCTGAGCATCCTCTCGACGAGGTTTAACGTGACTAAAGTTAGGTTTAAGGACATGTTCTGGATATTCGAGGGTAAGGTGAGGAGACTCTGCGGGTCTGAGCGGTGATGTTGGGACCTTAGCCTGATCAGTCTATCTCCTCCTGTATCTTCACCCTGCCCTCTATCATCCTCAGCGGGAACGGGGGGTTGCTCACCTCCTCGACCTTAATTCCCTCCTTGGAGAGCCTCTGGAAGGCCTCCTTGAGGTCGTCCTCGTGCGTCGCGTACATGACGGCCTCCTTGATCTTGTTGAGGTTCGCGTTATTCGTCCTGAACCTCTCCGCACTCACGGCGGTCCAGTTGTTCCCAGACCTGTAGATGAAGACCACGTCCTGGAAGTACCCAGGAACTGCGTGGGACACCCCGGCTATGTAGTAGTCCCCGTACTTGTAGACCCTCGCCATGGTAGATCTCTTTCCCTCAGCCGTATTTAGATTTGAGTTCGCCGACCCTCATCTCCTCTATAAGCCCCTCCCAGTCGTTCGCCTCAAGTCTCCTCTTCGCCAATTCGACTGTCTCTTTGGCTTTAGAGACCAGGGTTTCCCCCAAGTAGACCCTCTTAGCTTCCAGCTCGTTCTCATCGACCACCCTCGTCACTCCGTCAGAATAGGCCAGGTCTACCTCGAGATCCAAGTACCTCACCCTCCCTTTGAGGAGTTCCGCGGGAGTAGACACGTTGACCATCACTCCCTTCACGTTCCCGTCACCGGATCGATACACGTGTACGCCGTACCAAGCCCTCGAGGACAGGTGGAACTCATCGTAATCCCCCTCCTCTATGGGCTTCCCTACGGCGTCGAGCGTCCCTCCGGGCCTCAAGTCCCTCCTCAGGACCACGTAGTATTCCTTGCCGTCGGTGTCGAAGACTATCGGCCTACCCGGCCTCAAGTTCACTCTCTGATAAGGGGCCTTAACGTGGTCTATCTCCATCAAATCAGAAATCAGTGACCTCAAGGCGGAGCTCGGATCAAAGCCGCCCTCATCCAGCTTGTCCGCAAGTACAGAGTCGCTCATCTTTATCATATGATGGAACCTCGATGTCCTCACCACTGCGTTCCTAACCTCGTCGAGCATCAGCTTGTCCGTCAGGGACAGCACGACGATCGAGAAGTCCTCCCCTTGGTCCCTGAATTCCTTGTTGTCGTACCTCAGGGCGAGCCTAGCGAGCTCCTCCCTGAGCTCCTCCAACTTAGCCGCCCTGGCGTTGCTCCTCCATTTAACGTTGTAGCCCTTGCTGTTCCACGGGAGGCTTATGGAAAGCAAGAGCGCCTTGTCGTCCCTGCTCAGGTGTTCGGAGAAGTAGGTCCTACCCTGACCCCTCCAAACGAACGCGAACCTACCCACAGCCTTAGGCTCGCTCAGGCGGATCACCCCGTCCAGAGGTGGCCTGACCACCAGGCCCTCTCTCAAGCAGGGGTCCACCTCGTAACCTAAATAGGAGCAGTTCTCGGGCTCTATCACGCTGTAGAGCTTGACCGGAGACCTCCACGTGAAGCTATGCGGGAAGACCTTCCTGAGCCAATCGCTAACGTCAGACCCCACAGCCATGATAACCCCCTTGTCCTCCTCCATCTCCTTCAGGGTGACGTCGGCGACAACCTCCTTCCTGGGCACGCCGAACCTCTCGGATATCACTGGCGACTGCTGAACTACCTCGAAGCCGCTTTCCATCAAGAGCTTCGTTAGGGCTGTGGCGTAGATCCCCCTGACCCTCGCCCTCAAGCTCAACGTTTTCTGAATATCCCGGGGTCTAAACGTTATTATTCAAACGAGCCGATAACTAGATGTAGAATCCCACCCGTAAGGTGTCTGAAGTTGAGGATGCTTTTCTTCGGACTGGGCTTTATCTCATACTCCGCGGCGTTCCTCCTGGGCAGGAAGTACGAAATCACGGTGACCAGCAGGACTCTTCCTCCCGTTCACCCCGTCAAGAAGTACTATTACGATGACCTGTCCTACATGGGTGTTAGGTTCGCTAAGGTTGACCCGCTGAGCGAGTCCGAGAAGGTGAAGAACTTGATGAGAGCCCATGAAGCGATAGTGAACTTCATCGGAGCCCTCAGTAACGATGAGCAGGAGCTGATGAGGGCCAACTACGAGGTCCCCAAGGCGTTGGCTAACGTCCTCCAGGAGGTCAACCCCGACGCTCTTTTCATCCACATCAGTGCGGCGACGCTCGGACAGAGGAGGAAGATAGTCGGGGAGGAGTCCCCCCACGGTTTCGGCCTCGAGCCCGAGAACGCGTTCGAGAGGAGCAAGCTGATGGGGGAAAAGGAGGTCATGAAGGCCAACTTGAGGAAAGTCATACTGAGGCCCACCCTCGTTTACGGCTGGGCCGGCGCTCATAAGCAGTTCGTGGAGGGATATAAGGCGGCAAAAAGGGGTGTAATACCTAACATCGATATCAAGTTTCCTGCCGTCAACGTGAGGTACTTGGCCAGGATTATTGAAGCTCTAGCGGAGGAGAAGCCTAAGAGCGACTACTTCTACGTTAACGAGTGCGAGAAGGTTAGAGTAACGAGGGCGCTCGAACTGTACTGTCAGGCCTTGGGCAAGCGATGCCTGAAGGTCCCGGTGCCCCGCGTCGCCTTAGGACTGGCTAAATTCCTCCAACCTGACGTTGGGTTCCTCCTGAAGTACCTCGATTACGAGTTCACGTGCAACAGGACCAAAGAGTTCGTGGGTAACCCGACTTTCGTCGAGAGCGATGTGATAGAGAACGCGAAGTTCCTGAGGCGTCTCGACTCTCAGGGCAGGCTAGTTCCGGAGTGATCAGTGAGAGGGGGCGACTCCCAGCGAGTACAACGCGAAAGTGATCGAGACGTAAAGCGCTAATCCCATAAGTGACTCCTTTAGGCCCAGCTTCCCGTCCTTCAGCACCGCAATGGAGAAGAGATTGGAGATTATCAGCGCCACTAAGAGGGGAGAGTAGCTATTCAAGTCGGCCCCCAAGATTAGGAAAGGGCTGATCAGTACAGTGGAGTTCTCTATCTTGCTCCCCAGGAAACTGTAAACGGCGGGCGACCCTAGCTCTTTCCCCCTGAAGATCATGATGTAGGAGGAGAGCAGCTCCTCGAGCTCCGCGGCGACGGGAGAAACGAGGTAAACGAGGAACTCAAGGGGGACTCCGTACCTCTGGGAGACTTCCTCAACTGACTTTAGGAAATAGGGAGTGACCGCGATCGCTAACAGCCCTCCCGCTATCAGGAGAAGAACGTGCCTGGCTACGCCTCCCTCACCCTTTCCTTCCTCGTTAGAGGTACTGAAGGACTTGAACACGTAAATCACGTAGAGGGAAGCCAACACAACGCCGGCAAGAGCTAGGAAAGCGTGCTCCAACGAGTTCTCGCCCGGGGTTCCCGGGACAAGGGCCGAAGCTAAGAGGGACAACCCTATCAGGGCGGTGGAAATTAACAAGGCCCTCAACTCGAGACCGTACTTACCCTCCAAGGTGATGGGAGTCCTGTACTTCAAGAAGAATACGAGGCCCAAGAGACCCAAACCTAGAGTCATGAGCATCGCGTTGGCACCCACCGCGCTCGAGAGTCCCGCCCCCACCTGGCCCAAGGCGAGGGACTCGAACACGAGAATCGTCTCAGGGAGGGCTGTCATCAGGCCGAGCAACACCCCTGCTCCAAAGGAGTGACCAAACCTCTCGGATAACTTCTCACCTGATACCGCGATGGCGTAAGAGGCTACCGTTAAGAGGGCGGTAGTGACAAGTAACCGGATTACCGCATCCATTGGGTTTAACCGTGGATCGTGAACCGAGCTTAAGAGTTCAGTCGAAGGCGACAGCTACTTGAGCCATATCGATTTCCTCCCTCGCTGAGCCAGTGCTTAACTCACTAGTGTTCATTAGCGCCTGTTGATGAGCCTAAGGTCGAGTAGTCGGCCAAGTCCAAAATATCTGTGGCAGTCAACATCTAGAACTGAACGAACGCAAAAAGCTTGTTTAGCTTCCGCGCGTTATTTGAAAACGTATATCGCTTACCTTTGACCAGCCCGGGTTCCCGTGGGCTCTCTAACCTCCATTAATTCGGCGGAGATCTCCTCAAGGCCCTTCATCTTGGTCTCCGGCACGAGCGCCAGGGTTATGAGCGCACCTATCAGCGATACCACTCCCAGGAAGATGTAAGCAGTGTACGCGTTAGCAGTGAAGAGCCTAGGGAACACGAAGGTCGTTATCAACACTCCCGTCCTTCCGCCCATGACGTTGATGGCGTGGCCTATTCCCCTTATCTTGGTCGGAGTCAGTTCGACCCCGTGCATGCCGACGGCAGCCACAGACCCTGGGCCCATCTGCATGAACGTCTTCGCCAGCCCAAAAGCCAGTATTGTGGGCAGGAACAGTAGTTGAGCCGCGTTGGGCGCTCCCGCGTACTGGTAGACGAAGTAGGAGAAGATCATAAACGTCAAGCCAGTCAACAGGAAGCCCCAGAACTGCATGAGCTTCCTCCCCACTCTGTCAAGTAGCAGCCAGACCAGGAGGGTTCCAGGTGCAGTGAAGGCCACTCCCAACAGCTGGAGCTGAGCGGGGTTCATTTTGATGGACTGAGCGATGTAAGCGTTGAAGAACCCTAGGCCGTAGGCGGGAATATCGAAGAGTAACCACAGAATCGCCCCAATCAAGATGAACTTCAGGTACTTCCTGAACAGCTGTACCATCTCCTCGTCCTCATGGGATAGCTCGTGCCGTCCGGTAGGGACGTTCTCGTGGTGGCCGAAGACGGCCCTGAAGAACTTCTTGTACTCCTCCCAGTCGTTCTTAATGAGCACGGAGTACCTCGGCGTCTCTGGGAACTTCCTCCTGATGTAAACCACGAGGGCGGGCCAGACTGCACCCAACCCTAGGGCGACCCTCCACACTGTGTCGTTCGGCACGCCCGCGGCCAACATCGCTAGAACTAGGGAGGCGGCGACCGCCGATCCTATCACCCAAAAGCCTCCGAAGCCGATGGCCATCAACTTGCCCCTGTCCTTCGCGTTGGCGGTCTCCGCGATTATCATCGGCGATAGTACGTAATCCGCGCCTAGGCCTATGCCCATTATGAACCTCGCCACAGCGAGGGTAGGGAGGTTGGGCATGAAGGGCTGAAGGCCGGCACCTATCGCCATAGTTAGGGCGTCCCAACCGTAAAACGTCTTCCTGCCTTTGTTGGCCAGCCAACCGAAGAACGGAGCCCCCACGAAGAAGCCCAGGATCGGCAAGGCGTTGAGCCAAGTGGCCCAGAAAACGCCCTCCGGCGACGTGAGTTTAGTGATGCCAAAAGACGCTAAGACGTACGGCAGGACTACTCCCAGAACTGAGAGGTCATAGCCGTCGGTGAATGTGCCCATCGCGGCCACTAGGGTGTATTTCACGTGTAGCGGCTTCATGCCAGCCTGGTCTAGAGGCTTGAAGGGGTTCGCGTTATTGGGATTCATGGCTGTTGATCGTAGAAACCCCTAAATTATATAGTGGGAGTATGTAATCTAAATTAAATATATAGGTGAACTGCGCAGTCCGTCTCATCACAGCCACAGCAAACTCTATTATTTCACCCCAATTGACTAATGAACTCGGCCAACATGAGCGTAAGGACGTTCATGGAGGAGCCCAAGCTGATAGCGAACCCCATGGACAGGATAGCCGATATCATAGGGAAGATGAGGGAGACCAATTACTGGAGCGTACCGGTTGTTCAGGGCGGTAAGCTCGTGGCATTGGTAGACTACAAGACCTTGATGGCCAAGAGGTTCGGTCCCGACACTAAGGTCTTGACGGTGATGGTTCCTACCCCCAAGCTGGAGAGCACCGCGGATGAGGCAAAGGTCATAGCGGCATTCTTTAACACCAGAGCCAGGGCGATCCCCGTGGTGGACGAGAAGAACAGGCTCGTCGGAATAGTGACGAGGGAGGCCGTCGTGAAGCACTACTTGGACAGGGGCGAGATCCCCTCGAGGCCCGTCAGGGAGTTCATGAAATCGCCGGTCCTAACGGTTAACGCTCAGGACAGCATCGCCAGAGCGAGGTACCTCATGAGGAGCTACAACGTGTCGAGGCTCCCCGTTATGGACAAGGAGTCCCTGGCAGGTATAGTCACCATGAGGGACATAGCCCTAAGGCTCCTTTTCTCCTACAAGGGGAAGAAAAGGGCGTCCATAATGACGGAGGAGGAGAAGCTGATGGCCATGCCCGTGAGCGAGATAATGACTTACCCTGTCGTCACCGCGAAGGGTTCTGATCCCCTCGACGAGGCCGTGAGCAAGATGCTCAGCAGAAAGGTCTCAGGTTTGCCGGTGCTCGAGGGCGATAGGGTAGTTGGGATGATCAGCGGGATAGACGTGATAGTAAAGGTATTGGCCAGTAAGTTCGAGCTGAGCTCGCCCATATCGGCCAAGCTGGCTAAGGGCATCTCGGGCGACCAGAAGGCCTTAATGGACGGGTTACTCGAGCGATACATGGCGAAATTCGAGAGGATGGTAGAGGTCATAGACTTCAAGGTCAGCGTCAAGGAGGAGGCCTCGAGCGAGGGGAAGCCCCTCTACAAGGTCAACCTGAGGCTGGTGACCAAAATAGGGGACTTCGTGGCGACGGAGTCTGACTACGACCCCGTAACGGCGACTAGGAAAGCCGCGGAGGACTTGGAGGAGAGGCTCCTCAGGAAGCTTAAGAAGATCGAAGAGATGAAGAAGACCATAGGGGACGTAGCCAAGAGAGGGGAATGATGAGGGGCACGAGCCCTGCCCTCGTGATGAGGGCTCTCAAGGCCTGACCGACCTTTTTATTCCGTGATACTCACTTCCGTGCTTGATCGCTAAGGAAACGTGACCAAATTCCTCTTGATGAAGAATTAGTCTTGAGGTCCTTGATACTATCTTGACGAAAAGCGACGACCTTTAAGAAACTCACCCTTTACCCGCTATCACCGCGATCTCTACCTTCACGTCCCTCGGCAGGGACTTCACGGCCACGGTGACCCTCGCGGGAGGCCTCTCCTTGAAGTATCTGGAGTAGACCTCGTTGAACTGGGAGAAGTCCGCCATGTCGCTGAGGTAAACGAAGGCCATGACTACGTCGACAAGCGTCATGTTCGCGGCTTCCAGGATTGCCTTGACGTTCTCCAGGACCCTCTCGGTCTGCTCCTTTATCCCTCCCTTGACGACCTCATTGGTGGCGGGGTCTATCGGTATCTGCCCGGAAACGAAGAGGAGGTTCCCTAGCTTTATCGCCTGAGAGTAGGGCCCTATCGGCTTCGGGGCCCTCTCTGTAAACACCTCTTCCTTCACGTCTCTTCCCTCACTTCAGAGTGAGGTGGAGCTGATGGTAGAGGGCTATCACCAGGTCCCTTTCGGTGATCATACCGGCCGCCTTACCGTTCTCGTCCAGGACCAACAGGGAACCGACCCTCTCTATGATCATCTTTGCGGCCGCCTGGTTGACGCTGTCCTCAGGCCTCACGGTTAGGACGTTCCTGTTCATGACTTCGTGAAGGGGTTTCCTCACGTACTCCTCGGGGTTGCCTTTCCTTATCTCTTTGTCCATCCCTCTGATTATATCGCTCGCCGTCACAATCCCTATCACTTTTCCCGTCTCGTCGGTGACGGGAAGCCTCCTGAAGCCGCCTTTGGCCATGATGGAAATGGCGTCCCTTACCGTGGCGTCCTTGTAGGCGGTCTTAACCCTCTTGGACATGAACCTCTTAACCGATAGGAGCTCATCTATGTCCTGGAATAGCAGGAGCATCTCCCTTTCGGTCACTATCCCAGTCAACCTGCCCGCCGAGTTTAGCACCGGTAAGGCACCGAAGTTCCTGGCGACCATTATGGTCAAGGCGTCCAAGGGCTCCATCTCCTCGTAGGCCACCTGGGGCTGGGGGCTCATTATCTCCTCGGCCGTCCTGTATATCATCCCGTAAACGTCGGACTTCTCGCACGAGCTCCCGCACCTTAGGTCTATTAGGTTCACGAGGTCCCTCGTGGAAATTATCCCGGCGAGGTTGCCGTCGGCGAGCACTATCACCCTCCCGATTCCCCTCTCGTTAACTTTCCTGAAGACCTCGTAGACGTAGGCGTATCTCTCGAGCGTCGGGGGGTCCGTTATCATCAGATCCTTTATCAGCATCAATGAACTGAAGTGAGACTTACATTAAATTTCATTCGTTTCGCCGCCCAGGCTCTCCTTCCACTTCTCGGCGAACTCCTGGAACCTCCTGTACTTCTCCGATCTCTTGACTATCTTCAGGAAGTCGTCCCAGGTCCAGGCCACAGGCCCCCTCTTAAGTCCCTCAACGAAGTAGAAAGGCTCGTTCTTGATCCTGAGCTCCTTCCTCATGTCCTCCACGAACGTGACCAACGCGAAGAACTCATTGATGAACGCGTCGAGGGGGGTGTTAAACGAGCTGAAGTACTTGTGCACCTCCATGGGCCCGCCCTCGCCGACGAAAAGGTAGTAGTAATGGTCGCTGGTCGTGAAGTACCTCCAGGCCCTCAGCCACTCTCCTCCTAACCTCTTGGCCAGCATCTCCCCCCTCCTAACTGCCTCATCGTAGGCCCACTGCATTATGTTGCCCAGCCAGGCGGTCTCGTCCTTCCTCACGTCGGCCCAGGAGAAGGTGCCCATGAGTTGCACCTCGTCGTAGCTCTCGTCAGCCAACATGGAGGGGGTCACCATTTCCACGTTCCTTTTCAGTAGCTCCCTCGGGAGCCACCTCAGGAACTCCAGTATTCCCGACTCGGGCCAGTGGTGTTCCCCGAAGGTCTCGTAATCCACGAAAACCAGCCCCGAATAGCCCTCGCTCTGTGCCACCCAGGAGGCGAACTTCTCCGCCGTCAGGGGGTATTGGTCCCAGCTCCTGTCGGAGAACCTGAAGGCTATGTCGTCGCTTAGCCTGTAGTTCCTGAACAGAACGGTTAAAGGAAGGCCGCTTACCCTGTAGGGGTAATTGGGGGATCTCCCTCTCAGCACGCTCTCCTTACCCTCGGCCAGGACTACCCTGAAGCCCATCTGGCTCACCTCCTCAGCTATCCTCTCGTTCATGAGAAGCTCGGTGTTCTCGAAGGTCGTGGGGTTGTAGCCCAACAAGTCCCTCACGGCCTCGACGTGTATCTTAACCTGTTCCCTCCACTCTGTGAGGTCGTCCCACAAGGAGGTGACGCTGTGATAGTACGTCTGCGCGAGGAACTCGACCTTTTTGGTCGAGGCCAACTGCCTGAAGAGGTCGAGTACCTCCTTCCCCCACCTCTCCGCCTGTTCCAGGAAGGTACCGGAGACGGAGTAGAAGAACCTGACTTCCCTCCCCTCGTTCTCAGCCTCCTCTATGGACTCCAGGACTATCTTCGTCGCGGGAACGTAACACTTCCGCGCCACCCTCACGAAAACCTCCCTGTTGAGCTCATCGTCGTAGAACCTTTCCAGGGGCGAACCCCTGTACTTCGGGTTCCAGAAGTAGTCCCTCCTAACCCTGAAGGGCTGATGAACCTCGAAGCCGAGGGCGAGCTTGCGCAAGGCTCCCTGGATTACTCTAGCCCATTGAGGTTATTATGCGGAAAAGGTCCCGCGTACCCTTTTGTCTTTATTATGGTTGATAAACAATAGACAATACTACGAAAATGTCCCGCGTTGACCCAAAAGTCATCATTCCTATAGGCGGCGAGGCCGTTAGGCTGAGGCCCCTAACGGCCGAGACCTCCAAGGCAGTGGTGAGGCTCCTCAACCGGCCCCTGATAGAGTTCACCATACTCGAGCTGGCAAAGCAGGGCTTCAAGGAGTTCATATTCGGGGCCAGGGGGTACTGGAACTACAGGGACCTCTTCAATTACTTCGGCGAGGGTTACGGCTTCTCGGCGAGGTACGGCATACGGCCCAGGGTTCACTTCAAGTACATGCCGAGATACGAGAGCGTAGGTAACGCGGACGCGGTCAGGGTGAGCATAGAGTACTACGACATAAACGAGGACTTCGTAGTGGTCCAGGGCGATAACATCTTCAAAACGAACGTAAGTAAAGTCCTGGAGTTCCACAAGCAAAAGGGAGCGTTCATGACCATAGGCCTCAAGAGGGTCGAGAGAGTCGAGGAGTTCGGGGTGGCCGTCGTAAATGAGGAGGGAAGGATAACCAGGTTCGTGGAGAAGCCCAAGAGAGAGGAGGCGCCCTCCAACCTGGTCAACACCGGGCTTTACGTCATCAGCCCGGAGATAAGGAAGGTGTTCAAGAGCAGTGACCTCCAGAACATGCTGAAAACGGGCAAGATGGACTTCGGCAAGGACGTCATTCCTTACTTGATCGAGAAGGGCTACCCGGTCTACGCCTACGAGATAGATGGTGTCTGGTTCGACGTGGGAAGCCCCGACAGGTACCTCGAGGCAATGAGGACGCTCCTCTCCACCCTAGACGAGAAGGACTTGAGGGCCGTGAGGGTAGCCAAGGAGGCGAGGGCGTATGTCCAAGGAACGAGCCCAGACTCGATAAAGAGGAGGAAGAGGATCGCCAGGCTGTACAAGCAGGGGAGGCTCAAGCTCGAGGGCTCCGTACTGATAGGCAGGCATTGTCAGATCGAGGAGGGCACGATGATAGAGAACTCGAGCGTGGACAACTTCACCGTAATCGGGAAGCACGTGAGGATAGTTAACAGCGCGATAATGGACAGAACGATCATAGGGGACTACGCGGTGATCGAGGACTCTATAATCGGGAGGTACGTGGAGATAAGGTCGAGCAAATCCAGGCCCGTAAGGATAGTAGGGAGCGTGATAGCCGACGACGTGGTCATAGAGGAGGGGACTGAGCTAATAAACTCCAAGATCTACCCGCATAAGCGCGTAAACGCCGAGAGCAAGATCTTCGACACCGTCCTCACCTGAAAGATGAAGGGAAGTAACGATTTTGTCTCCTCCTCATCACCTCTATAGAGGGTCTTGAGGTTCGCGTCTTTAGGCAACGGGGTCGTGCTGGTGAACTATGACGAGTTCGGCAGGATAGCCGATCTCTATTACCCTTACGTCGGTTTAGAGAACCAAACGGGCGGAAACAACGAGTTGATTTACGTAAAGGTTGACCAGCCCAAGGAGGTCTCGGAGCTATCGCCCACGGTTAAATTCGTCCCCCGGATAAACGCCCTACAGACCGAGCTCGATCTGGGCAAATTCGTGATCACCAAGACCGATTTCCTTGACGTTACGACCCGATAGTTACAGAAT